>OODG01000846.1_pt1 | contig 21907 bp, 17 predicted proteins | sample 1671621 | NCBI WGS metagenome assembly OODG01 (sample SAMN06348175, study PRJEB24527) | human gut metagenome | biome: human gut; feature: ankylosing spondylitis patient; material: feces | host: Homo sapiens | place: China | collected 2015-10 | reverse complement strand
GCTCGCCAGGCGGCGTCTACTTCCTGCGCCTATTCCACGGAGATGTCCCGTGCTTCCATGATGAATATTGCTCTGATTCTGGACGCCATTCTGCTGGCGTCCATTATTATTTGCGCCCTGATTCCCCTTGCCATTCTGGTATCCGTACTGGCAGTGGCCCTGTTTGTTCTGGTACTGGTATTGTTGGCAGCAGAGTATCATCATACGCCGAGATCGCGACGAGGTGCATAACTGTTTGATACAGTAAAGCGGCTCCGCATCTGGCGGGGCCGCTTTTTTGTATAATCTGAACCAAGAAAAGGAGATTGCAAGATGAAAAAGAAGTTCTTTGCCCTCATGATGGCCATGGTTATGGTCCTCAGCCTGGCCGCCTGCAGCAGCTCGGATGAAGCCGACCCCAACTCCGGCGATTCTGCCGAACTACCGTCTGACCGAACGGCTTTATGCCGATGTCGACTATGCACCGGGAGAACAGGTTCACGGGTTTGTATATCTTCTCCGGGCGCATGACGTGGAGGCGCTGACGGTCACGAACGGGGAACTGCGGATCTATTCGACCACGATTCCGGCGATGGAGGCCTCCCACAATCCCAGGTTGGTCTCCCAAAACAAGTTCTGCGACGACCTGCTCAAGCAGAACAGCATGATCTACCTGGGCTGGGATGTGTACCGCTGGGCGGTGCGGCAAATGCAGCAGCAGCCGGAGACCGTGAAGGACGAGCTACGGGTATTCCTGGGCCAGCATCCCAGCTTCAAGGAGATTGAGGACTACCTCCCCACCCAGCGGGGCAAGTCCCTGGACGGCTCCAAGCTGGAGCTGAAGGAGCACCAAAAGCAGGCCCTGGCGGCCCTGGAGGAGATGCGCTGCAACTTCGAGACCATCGCCCTGCTCTATCACGCCACCGGCACCGGCAAGACGGTGACCGCCGTCATGGACGCCAAGCGGTTCGGCAAGCGCACGCTGTTCCTGGCCCACACGGTGGAACTGGTAGACCAGGCCACAAAGACCTTCCGGGAGCTGTGGCCCCGGACCACCGTGGGCCGCTATGTGGAGAGTATGAAGCAGGGCAACGCCTTCGTGGTCTGCGGTAGCATTCAGAGCGTTGCCCTGAACCTGGAGCGGTTCAAGCCGGATGACTTCGGCTACATCATTGTGGACGAAGCTCATCACGCCTCTGCCGATACATACCAAAAGGTTCTGTCCTACTTCACGCCGGAATTCACTCTGGGGCTGACCGCCACACCGGAGCGGGCCGACGACAAGAACATCCTGGACATCTTCAAGAACACCGCCCACAAGCTGGACATCCAGACCGCCGTGGAGATCGGTGAGCTGGTACCGGTGCGGTGCATCCGCATCCACACCAACATCGATTTGACCAAAGTGCGGTTCAACAGCGTCCAGTACAACATCCGGGACCTGGAGAGCAAGATCTATGTGCCGGAGCGCAACCAACTCATTGTAGACACCTGGCTCCAGTATGTGAAGGACAAACGGACCGTCATCTTCTGCGCCTCCGTTAAACACGCCCAGGAGATCGCCGGACGGCTCCATGACGCCGGTGTGGCCGCCGAGGCGGTGTCCGGTGAGGTAAAGGCCAGCGACCGCCGGGAGGTGCTGGCCCGGTTTGAAAAGGGCGAGACCAAGGTGCTGTGCGCCTGTGACCTGCTCAACGAGGGCTGGGACTGCCCGGCCACGGAAGTGCTGTTTATGGCCCGGCCCACCATGTCCAAAGTACTCTATACCCAGCAGCTGGGCCGCGGCATGCGGCTGTCTCCCGGCAAGGAGAGCCTGATGGTGTTTGACTTCGTGGACAACGCCAGCCAGTACAACATGCCCTACTCCATGCACCGGCTGTTCCGGCTGAAGGAATATAAGCCCGGTGCCCTGGTGCTGGGTACAAAACAGCAGAAGGCCGCCGAGCAGGGCCTCTACGACCGAGGCGAACGCCCGGATGCCCTCATCGACTGGCCGGTGGATGCCCTGGACTACGAGCTGGTGGACATCTTCAACTGGCAGGAGGAGGCCGCCGGCATGATCTCCCAGATAGAGTTCGTCCGCCGGGTGGATGTGCAGACGGAGACCATCGAGCGGTATGTCCGGGATGGCATGCTGGTGCCCGATCTGGTGGTGCCCATGAGCGAGCACCGGACCTTCAAGTATTTCAAAGAAGAAACCCTCCGAAAATATGCGGAGCAGTATGGCTGGACCCTCATCGACGACTCCAACCGCAAGGACCTGTTTCTGGATATGGTGCGGCAGATGGACATGAGTTACTCCTACAAGCCGGTGCTCCTCAAAGCGGTGCTACTGTTTGCCGACGACAAGGGCCGGGTGAAACTCAGCGACATCGTCACCTACTTCCGGGAGTTCTACGAGGCCCGTCGAGCAGCGGGGCTGGTGGTGGAGAAGGCCAACAGCATCTACGCTAAGGACGGCTACACCGATGCCCAGGCCCAGCGGAACATCCTGTCTAACCCGTTCAAGCGGTTCGAGGATATGCAGATGCTTCATCACACCAAGACACTGGGAGTAATTCAAGTAGATGAGTCCGTCTGGAAGAAGTTGACCCGGGAGGAAAAACAGGAGATCGAGCAGATCTGCGATGAAAAGCTGGATAGTTATTTTAATCGGTTGAAATAGATATTCAGATATTCAATAGTATGTGTAATTAAGAATTTATACTGGAGGCCCCTTATGGATGTAATTGAAAACATCGGAAGTACTGGTGTGTTTGTCTTAAAAATTGATGAAGATGATGTTAATACAATTCTTCTGAACACGGATATTGATGAGACTGGGTTTCTTCAGTATGTATACGATAACTTTGCTGATACCTTTTCGGAAAATATTCTTGAATATGCTTTTGCTTATGCAGAAATTCCAAGAAACCAGATAACACGGATGCAGCGCGAAGCAGCCCGTAGTCTAATGAAGCTATATGAAGTTCAAAAGTTGCATGAGTATCTTATAAATGATATTCCTGAGAGTGATTGGGATAAAGACTTCTTAAAGTGGTATAGACGTAAGGGGGTTTTTGGCGAAATTGTTCTACACATGCTATTAAAGGAGTTTAAAAATACCATCCCTCTAATTTCCAAAATGTACTTTAAAGATTCTTTTTCGCAGGAGGCAAAAGGGTTTGATGCCGTCCATGTAAGTGAAGATGGATCAACCTTATGGCTTGGCGAAACAAAGTTTTATAAAAATTGGGAAACAAAAGGAAAAGTAATTGGGGGAATTGAAGAGCTTGTCGGCGATTTAAAGAAACATTTTACTAAAAACTATTTTAATGAACAGTTTGTCGTTATTAAGCGAGGTCTTAAAAGTCAATATGCACATCCACAAAGAGAAAAATGGTTACAAATATTGAATAGACCTATCGTCTTAAAAGATGTATTCCAATATATTCGTATACCACTACTTTGTATCTATGAAGATAGCATTGCTTCACAATATTTGAAAGTTATTGACGATGTTTTAAAAAATGAGGCTATTATTGAACACACGATGACGGTCCGAGACTACTATAATTTGCTCAATGATTCACCACACAAAGAACAGCTGCAGACACTACTAATACTTATGCCAATAGAGGCAAAAAACAAGCTGATTAAATACATGCTTGAAAAAATTTGGCATATGCAAAACATATGAGGATATAGTATGGATCTCTTTCAAAAAATAAAAAATATGGCATTATTGGATGATGCGGCTCAATTTGAGCTGTTTCAAGCAATTACCAATGCTATTAACTCGGATGACCCCTCACAACAAGAAAGGGGGCGAAGTTATTTAATTAAGGTCATAGATGTTTGGGAAAATGTTCCCAGTCATATCAAGCCAATTTGGGAAGATTTAATTGAAGCCATAGGCTTTTACCCCTATATAGCAAAATATAAAATGTTTATTGGCGATTTAGATGCACGTATCCGCCAGGAATATCACAAGTCAGAATATATTCCTAATAAAATTTTTCACCGTGCGCAGAAGGAACTTTCTGAATTAGTTCTATCCAAACGTAATGTCATAGTAAGTGCACCTACAAGTTTTGGGAAGAGTCTTTTAATTGAAGAGACTGTAGCTGCTGGAATCTATCAAAACATTGTAATCATTCAACCTACTCTTGCGTTGCTGGATGAAACGAGGATCAAATTAAAAAGTTATTCTGAACGATATAAAATTATCGTGCGAACATCCCAAGAGTTTTCTCTGGAAAAAGGAAATATATTTCTTCTTACTGCTGAACGCGTCCTTGAATATCCTAATATGCCTCCTATTGATTTGCTTATTATTGATGAATTCTATAAGTTAAGCAAAACACGAGATGATAACCGTGCTAATATTCTCAATATTGCCTTTATACGGCTGATGAAAGATCCAAACTGCCGTTTTTATTTATTAGGGCCTAATATTGATGGGGTTTCTGCTGGTTTCATAGAGAAATATAACGCTATTTTTTATAAATCGGATTACTCTCTGGTCTATACCGAAACCGAAAATAGATATGAAAGTGTAAAAACCAAGAGGGGGGGCAAGGTGTCTGAAGAAGATATTTTTTCAGTTTTGGATAGCTTAGAAGATCAATCTCTAATATTCTGCTCTTCCCCATCTACAGCGCGAGATTTGGCGTTTACCTACTGCAAACATTTGGAAAGCATAGGCATGCAGGTTAATAATAATGTCCCTTTGATTCAGTGGATACATCAAAATTTGAGTGTAGAATGGTCGTTGGCTCACTGTTTATCAAATGGCATTGGTGTACATGATGGATCCATGCCTAAACATATTACCACCGCCACCATCAAATATTTTAACGACCGCAAACTAAAATATCTTTTTTGTACAAATACAATTATCGAAGGTGTAAATACTTCGGCAAAAAATGTAATCTATTATGACGATAAAATCGGCACCCGAAAAGTAGACTATTTTGACTATTCTAATATCCGAGGTAGAGCCGGAAGGTTGATGGAACATTGTGTTGGAACGGTAATAAATCTTAAAAAGCCACCCAAAGAACAACGGATGATCGTAGATATTCCGGCGTATACACAGGACCCAATTGATGATGAGGTTTTGGTCAATATCGAAAAGAAAGATATTAAACCTATTAATATGGATAGGTATCAGAAATTCGATGAACTTCCAAAAGACTTACAACTCATTTTGAAGAGAAATGCCGTTTCAATACGGGATCAACTGGAACTTTTGCCTGTATTAAAGCAAATAATGCTTAATCCTATGCGAAAGGGAGATATCGTATGGAGCAGCCCTCGGGATTCGCAATTATATAATCATTTAGTTGTGATTTTTGAATTGGTAAAAAATCGCTTTGTTGAAGGGAAAGATAAAAATGTTCTTATTTCTGTCAACTGGATGGCAGCACAAACAGTAACATATTGCTATCATAAAAATATCAGAGAAATGATAAATAACTACATCACATATAAAGCCAAAAATTTCTTGAAGACAGTTGATCCAAATTACAATGTGAACTTATTTTCTTTTCCTCAATTCTTGGCAGATTATCCAGAAAAAGCACGAGAAATATCTGATTATGCTATAGAGCTCTTTTTCAAATTTCAAAAAAACTGGTTGCAATATAAGATTCCTAAATGGCTTAATATTGTAGACTCTCTTCAAAAATATGTGGCATCTGAACTTGAAATTAGTCCAGGTGACTACTCTTTTGTTGCTGAATCTATCGAAAATGAATTTTTAGACGCAAATATTCGAATTTTAACAGAGTATGGTATTCCCAGTTCCGGTATTCAAAAAATTTTAAGGTATGTAGGGCATAAAATTCGTGACCTTTCCGAAGATGAAGTAGTAAAGTTCATTAAACAAAACCGGAAGGAGATCGATAGCTTCCTCAGTGTATATGAAATAGAAGCTTTGGATAGATGTCTTTAACAAAGATTTGTTAAGACGACTATTGGGGATAACCTTACCGGACATTTTTCTGACATATTTGAGGAACAAGGTGGAATAATCATCAGGATCACTTACACAAAAGCTAAAAATCATGCAAACGGATGATTTTATTGCGTATTTTCATTGAATGTGCTATGATCATATACAACGCTGTCAGGTGTTGAAATAGACCTTGGCGGTATGGCTGCAACAAGGAAAATGCTCTACCGCTCGGTAGAGCATTTTTTGCTATCAAATGGAGGAATCTTTTTATGGCTGTCAGTTATAAAAAGCTTTGGAAGCTTCTCATTGACAAGGACATGAAGAAGAAAGATTTGTGTGCAAAAGCAGGTATTAGTCCAGCCTCAGTCACCAAGATGGGCCGAAACGGTCATGTTACTACCGAGATCCTCCTAAAGATTTGCACGGCATTGGATTGTCAGATTGAGGACATCATGGAGATTGTCCCGGATAACAAGTAGATAGATATTTTGTATGATCAATCATGAAGAATCATTTTTGTGTTAGGAGATCTGTAGATCGTCCCGGGAGGATATGAGGAAAGTATGGATGCACGAAAAGGTAATATTTACGAGATATTAAACGGAAATAAACAATTTTTGATTCCTGTTTACCAGCGTTATTACAGTTGGGACCTTGAGCAGTGTAGGCGTTTGTGGAATGATATTGTCGATATGCAGAAGAAAGGAAAAGTAGGTCATTTTGTCGGTTCGATCGTCAATATAGCAGAACAGGCCATGCCAACAGGCGTACAAAAGTACATGATTATAGATGGTCAGCAGCGGATGACGACACTTACTCTTCTTTTACTGGCACTTAGAGATTATGCAATCAAAAATCCTGAGGATCAAACAATCAATGCCCGTCGCATCGACAATATGCTTCTTAAAAACGAGTATGAGGTTGGGGACGAACGATACAAGCTCCTATTGACTGAAACCGACCGAGATATTCTCATGAAGTTAGTGGATGAAAAACCTATTGCTGAAGATACGAAATCAAAGCTGCTTGATAATTATCATTTTTTTGTTGGAAAAATTGCTGATAGAGAACTGGCACCAGCTGAGATTTATGAGTCTATTGGGAAATTGCAAATTGTCAACATTACACTGGACAGAACTGTAGATGATGCCCAGGCAATCTTTGAGAGCTTGAACTCCACCGGAAAAGAGCTGTCCGAATCGGACCTGATACGAAATTATGTGTTGATGGGATTGGAGCCTACCGAACAGACCTATGTCTATGAGCATTTATGGCGTCCGATGGAGTTGTTGTTTGTTTATGAAACCCAAGGATCCATCATGGACAGGTTTTTCCGGGATTATCTGACCATGAAATTGACTCGGATTCCCAAGCAAGGGCGGGTATATGAGGAGTTCAAGTTGTACCACTTGAACTGTGAATTCGGGACAATTAGAGAACTTTGCCAGGATCTTCTGACATACTCGAAGTATTACACAGACATCGTCTTTAAGCGCAGTTCAAATCCTATGCTCAAGTCTCTTTATGAAGATATTATAGACTTGAGAATGGAAGTTTCTTATCCTTTTTTGCTAAAAGTGCATAATGATTTTGCAGAGCATGTAATTTCACAAGATGAATTAATGCAGATTATCCGCCTCTGCATAAGCTATGTGTTTCGGAGAAGTATTTGTGATGTTCCGCCCAATTCGCTGAATAAAACCTTTGCAACACTGAGAAATGAAATCCGCACTGATGATTACTTAAACTCCATCAAAGCTTTTTTTGTGTTGCAAGACGGTTATAAAGAATTTCCGAATGACGAGCGGTTTACAACAGCATTTATGACCAGGGATGTCTATAATATGCGATCCCGTAACTTTATCTTAAGGCAGTTAGAGAACTTTGGAAATAAGGCACCCATTTGCATTGAAAACTACACTATAGAACATATCATGCCGCAAAATCGCAATTTGAGCCCAGAATGGCAGGAAATGTTGGGTCCAAATTGGAAAGATGTGCAAAAAACATATCTCCATACGATTGGAAATCTTACATTAACCGCCTACAACTCGGAAATGAGTGACCATTCCTTCCTAACAAAGATTGATATGGAGTGCGGGTTTAAAGAAAGTGCTTTGCGTTTAAATAGCTTTGTTGTAAAACAAAGCCAATGGACTGAAGAGACGATCAAAGAGAGAGCTTGCATATTGGCTGATAAAGCAAAACAGATTTGGCCCTTCCCGGTGATAACAGATGCTGAACTTGCACCTTATCGCGTTGAAGAAAAGCCGGCAGAGCGGTATAGTCTGGCCACATATGATACAAATGCCTTCACCAAAATGTTATTTGAAATACTGGATCGTCGTATTCAGAACTTATCGCCCAATGTAAAACGCGAGTTCAAAAAGTTGTATGTAGCATATAAGCTGGATACCAACTTCGTCGATATTGTTTTCCAAAAGCAGCGGCTCCGTATTTCTGTCAACATGAAATTCTCAGAAGTTATTGACAGCAAAGGTATCTGTCGGGATATTACAGGGCTTGGTCGTTGGGGAAATGGCGATGTTGAGCTTTTTATGGAACATACATCAGATGTAGATCAGGTAATGGAAATTATCGAGCAATCCTTCCGCCTGCAGGCTGACGGAGACTGATTTTTATAATACACCGAGAAAGTAGGAGGTACTTTCCATGGCAGAGACCAATACCAGCAACATTGGATTTGAAAAACAGATCTGGGACGCAGCCTGTGTGCTGCGGGGCAATCTGGACGCTTCGGAGTATAAATCCGTTGTCCTGGGTCTAATTTTCTTAAAATACATTTCCGACCGCTTCGAGGCCAAGTATCAGGAGCTTGTGGATGAGGGTGATGGCTTCGAGGAGGACAAGGACGAATACACCGCCGAGAATATCTTCTTCGTGCCGGAGAATGCCCGGTGGAGCGTGATTGCCGGAGCGGCCCACACGCCGGAGATCGGCACTGTTATCGACGATGCCATGCGGGCCATTGAAAAGGAGAATAAGCGCCTTAAGGACATCCTGCCCAAGAACTTTGCCCGCCAGGAGCTGGACAAGCGCCGCCTGGGGGATGTGGTGGACCTGTTCACCAACATTCAGATGGTGGAACACGGCAATAGCAAGGACATCCTGGGCCGTACCTATGAGTATTGCCTGGCCAAATTCGCCGAGCAGGAGGGCAAGCTGGCCGGGGAATTCTATACCCCTGCCTGCGTGGTCAAAACCCTGGTGGAAATCTTACAGCCCTACAACGGCCGGGTCTATGACCCCTGCTGCGGCAGCGGCGGCATGTTCGTCCAGTCGGCCAAGTTCGTGGAGAACCACGGCGGCAACATCAACAAGATTTCTGTCTTTGGACAAGACTCCAACCCCACCACCTGGAAAATGGCCCAGATGAATCTGGCCATCCGTGGTATTGAGGCCGACCTGGGCAAGTTCAGCGCCGATACCTTTTTTAACGATGCCCACCCCCAACTGAAGGCTGACTTCATCATGGCTAATCCGCCCTTCAACCTGTCCAACTGGGGGCAGGATAAGCTACTGGACGATGTACGCTGGCAGTACGGCACGCCCCCAGCGGGCAACGCCAACTTCGCCTGGCTCCAGCACATGATCTGGCACCTGGCCCCGGGCGGCCGCATGGGTATGGTGCTGGCCAACGGCTCCCTATCCTCCCAGAGCGGCGGCGAGGGGGAGATCCGCAAAAACATCATCAACGCCGATCTGGTGGACTGCATCGTGGCTATGCCCTCCCAGCTGTTTTATACCACCCAGATTCCCGTTTCCCTATGGTTTTTGGCGAAAAATAAGAAGCAGAAGGGGAAAACCCTGTTCATTGACGCCCGGAAGATGGGAAACATGGTCACCCGCAAACTGCGGGAGCTGACCGACGAGGACATCCAGAAGCTGGCCGACACCTACAACGCCTTTGTGAACGACACCCTGGAGGAGGTCAAGGGCTTCTGCGCCGTGGTAACCACCGAGGAAATCGCCCAGCAGGACTACATCCTCACCCCCGGCCGGTATGTGGGTATTGAGGAGCAAGAGGACGACGGTGAGCCCTTCGAGGAGAAGATGGAGCGGCTGACCAAGGAACTGTCGGATCTCTTTGTGAAATCCCATGAGCTGGAAGCGCAGATCAAGGAGCGACTGGGGGCGATTGGGTATGAAGTGTGAGTGGAATACATATACAGTTCAGCAGTTAATCGATATGGGGATGATTGAACCGCCAATGGACGGAAACCATGGGGCAATCCATCCCAAAGCATCAGATTATGTGTCTAATGGAATTCCATTTATTATGGCCAATGATCTGGTAGATGGAAAAGTAGATTACCACAATTGCGCATTCATTACAAAAACACAAGCGTCTACTTTGCGAAAGGGATTTGCTAAACCAGGAGATGTACTTTTAACACATAAGGCAACTATCGGACGTACAGCAATAGTGTCAGATGAATATGATACAATTATTCTTACACCTCAAGTTACATATTATCGAGTAATTAAGGGACTAAATCGGCGCTATCTTAAATACTATTTTGATTCAAACACCTTTCAACATCTGTTTTCAAATTGGGCTGGTGCAGGAAGCACCCGTGCCTATTTAGGAATCACAGCTCAACGCAAATTGCCAATAGCCGTTCCACCAACCGAAATTCAAAATGCTATAGCAGATATTTGTGGTTCTTTAGATGATAAAATCGAACTGAACAACAAGATCAACGAGAATTTGGAGCAGCAGGCTATGGCAAGTTTTAAGTCGTGGTTTGTTGATTATATGCCCTATGGCGGTACTGCACCGAAAGAATGGCGTAATATCATTTTAGATAACATTACATCACTGGTGACTCGTGGAATCGCTCCCAAGTATTCTGATGATTCCGACCAAACAGTAATCAATCAGAAGTGCATTCGAAATCATATGATTGATTTGTCTTTGGCTCGCAAGCACACGCCAAAGACTATTAATGAAAAGTGGCTTCAATATGGAGATTTGCTCATTAACTCGACTGGAACGGGTACATTAGGACGTACCGCACAAGTTTGGTTTGAACCCAAGAATCTCACAGTTGATTCTCATGTGACTATTGCTCGTCCAGCGAAAGAGAATCTGATTTTCTATATTGGCCTATGGGGAATTTCCAATGAAAAAGAGATCGAATCTCTCCATACTGGAAGCACTGGTCAAACAGAACTTCCCCGAGAAAGGGTCAAAGCAATGGAGCTGCTTTTGCCTGACAACGAGACTCTGGATCGCTTCAATGCAATTATTGCCCCTATGGCTGCAGCTATCGTTTCAAACCAAGAGGAAAACCAGAGGCTTGCTGAAATTAGAGATGCTCTACTCCCTAAACTTATGTCCGGTGAGCTTGTTGTCCCCCAAGGCTAACGCTTAGATATAAAATGCAGTTTGTATAGGGGTAAAATTAATGGGAAGAGATAAAAATTACAAAGTAATTAGTTCAGTTAGCAGCTATATTGAAGATATTTTTGATTTACGCCAATTAAAAATGTCTGAGTATTCCTTGTCGTCTTATTGGTTTTTTCGGGGGCAAAAGAACTCCTTGTGGGGAATGAGACCAAATGCTTTTCGAAATGATGCGTTGCAATATGAATTCGACTCAATCGAAACGGCCATACGACAGTGTCCATATGATTTTCAGCCTGCTACAAATTTTGAAATTCTTACGAAATTACAACATTATGGGTTGGGAACAAGGTTACTTGATGTCACGCTAAATCCTTTGGTCGCCCTGTATTTTGCATCGGAAAAGCATGAGGAATTTGTACTTAGTGAAGATGGGCGAGGCCAATATGCTCCGTGTGATGGAAAGGTTGTATACCGATATGGTTATGGGCACAAGCTCTCTGAATTAGAAGTCAGAATTGCATGCGCTCTTCCGTTCATTGAATTCACAGAAGATCTTACACTATCTGGTCTATTCAAAGAACTGTGCAACCAAAAAGTAATTACCCCTGATGAAGAGGCTGTATTAGAAGAAAACAACTATGAAAAATTCATTCATGCTATCCAGAGCAATAGTTTTGTCGTCTCTTCGTACAGCAACGAAAGACTGACAAGGCAAAATGGCGCGTTTATTATTCCGACCGCCATAAAAATTATTGGTGATGATATAAAGGGTGGCAATTGCCTTGTCCGCAAAGCTCGATGTGATTTAGACAATGAGTTTGAAGATACATATTTCATCATCCCAGCGGAGAAAAAAGAAAGTATTAGAGACGAATTAGACTTCTTAAACATCAACGAGGCAACACTTTTCCCGGAACTTGAACATCAATTAGTTTATTTACAAAATAGAAAACTTCCAAATCCAGGTCAGGTAGAAATTTATGAAGATTTTTCAGGAAAAGCAATACCTCACACAGACAATAGCTCTCCTGAAGAAGCGATTGCTCCTGATTCGGAGCCGCATCCGGATGTCCAATGTGTTGTGAAAATGTATTTGTCAGAAGATCCTGACCTTGCTAAAAAAGTTGCTCATATCTTAGAAGAAGGTACATCGGAAATAGATTGGTGGTTAAAGGACTCTGCGGTAAGTCGAATTAATCGTGACATTACCCGGACACTCCAAACAAAAATGTCAATGCAGCAAAGTAAAATGTTGGCAAACAATATCGTCAAAGAAATATTGATTCCCATGAAGTGAAAAAAATTTCCCCATTGTTCAACGGTATATCGCATTCTGTAGTATCGATTGATAAAGAGGTGACCCATATGCCCTTCACCGAATCCAACTACGAAAACGCTGTCTTACAGCTTTTTACCCAGGCCCTGGGCTATTCCTATGCCTACGGCCCGGATATTGAGCGGGACTATCACTCCCCCCTGTACGAGGATGAGTTGCTGCCCGCCCTCCGGGCGGTCAACCCCGACCTGCCCCAAGCGGCGCTGGATGACGCGGTGTACAAGCTGAAAAACTTTGAGTCCGGCTCCCTCCTGCAGAAAAATATGGTCCTTACCGACTATCTGCAAAACGGTGTGCCAGTGAAGTTTGTGGTGCAGGGCGAGGAACGCTCCGGCCTGGTGTATTTGGTGGACTACCAGCGCCCGGAGCGCAACCAGTTTACCGCCATCAACCAGTGGACGGTGATCGAGAACAGCGAAAAGCGGGCCGATGTGGTGCTGTTTGTCAACGGCCTGCCTCTGGTGGTGGTGGAGCTGAAGTCCCCCTCCCGGGAGGAAACCGATGCCTCCGCCGCATACCGGCAGCTGCGTAACTACATGCACGAGATCCCGTCCCTGTTCATCTACAACCAGATCTGTGTCATGAGTGACCTGACCATCTCTAAGGCAGGCACCATCACCTCTGGTGAAGACCGCTTCATGGAGTGGAAAACCAAGGACGGCAGCTATGAAAATACCCAGTACGCCCAGTTTGACACCTTCTTTGAGGGTATCTTCGAGAAAGAGCGGTTCCTGGACATCCTCCAGAACTTTATCTGCTTCAATGTGGACGGAGCCAACACCTTTAAGATTTTGGCGGGCTACCACCAGTATTTCGCAGTGAAGAAGGCTGTGGAGTCCACCAAACACGCCACCGTCACCGATGGCAAGGGTGGAGTGTTCTGGCACACCCAAGGTAGCGGCAAGTCATTGTCCATGGTGTTCTACGCCCACTATCTGCAAAAGGCTCTGGAAAGCCCCACTATTGTGGTCATCACTGACCGAAACGATTTGGACAACCAGCTTTATGGGCAGTTCTCCCGGTGCAAGGACTTCCTGCGCCAGACGCCCCAGCAGGCCGAGAGTCGGCAGAACCTGCAGGAGTTGCTGGCGGGCCGCCAGGCCAACGGCATCATCTTTACCACCATGCAGAAATTTGAGGAGACCGGTGAGCCTCTGTCGGAGCGCCGGAACATCGTGGTCATGGCAGACGAGGCCCACCGGGGCCAGTACGGCCTGACGGAAAAGGTGGTCACTAAACAGAATGAAAAGGGCGAACTGGAGGTCAAGACTTCCATCGGCACAGCCCGCATCATCCGGGACAGCCTGCCCAACGCTACATACATCGGTTTTACCGGCACCCCCATCTCTTCCAAGGACCGCAGCACCCGTGAGGTATTTGGCGACTATATCGACATCTACGATATGACCCAGGCGGTAGAGGACGGAGCCACCCGCCCGGTCTACTATGAGAGCCGGGTTATCCACCTGAAGCTGGACGAAAACACCCTGCGGCTCATTGACGCAGAGTATGACCTGATGGCCCAAAACGCCGACCCCTATGTGATCGAAAAGAGCAAAAAGGAACTGGGCCAGATGGAGGCCATCTTGGGAAATGACCAGACCATCGCCTCCCTGGTGGACGACATCCTTGACCACTACGAGAACTACCGAGCCAATCTGCTCACCGGCAAGGCCATGATCGTGGCCTACTCCCGCCCCATCGCTATGAAGATCTACAAGCGAATCCTCCAGCTGCGCCCAGACTGGACAGAAAGGGTGGGCGTGGTCATGACCCAGGGCAACAATGACCCGGAGGAATGGCGGGAGATTATCGGCAACAAGACCCACAAGGAGGACCTGGCCCGGAAATTTAAGGACAACAGCTCCCCTATGAAAATCGCCATCGTGGTGGATATGTGGCTCACCGGGTTTGATGTGCCGTCTCTGGCTACCATGTATGTGTACAAGCCCATGTCCGGGCATAATCTGATGCAGGCCATCGCCCGGGTGAACCGGGTGTTCCGGGACAAGGAGGGCGGCTTGGTGGTGGACTATGTGGGTATCGCCGCCGCCTTGAAACAGGCCATGAATGACTACACCGTGCGGGATAAGAAGAACTATGGCGATCCCGATGTGAGCAAAGCGGCCTATCCCAAGTTCTTGGAGAAGCTGGAGGTATGCCGGGATTTGTTCCACGGCTTTGACTACACTGCTTTCCTGGCTGGGGACGATCTGGAAAAGGCCCGGATGATCAGTGGCGGCGTCAACTTCCTGCTGGGTAAGTCGGTAGCCGAGCATGACCTGCCGGAAAAAGAGCGGACACAGAGCGTCTATATCAAGGAGGCGTTGCTCCTTAAGCAAGCCCTCTCCCTATGCGGCAGTCTGGTGGACAGCAAGACCCGGTTGGAGGCTGCCTACTTTGAAGCGGTGCGGACCATGCTTGTCCGTCTGGCCACTGGTGGTACGGGAAAGAAATTTACCCTGCCTGAAGTCAACGAACGGATCAATGAACTGCTGAAGCACAGCATCCAGAGTGAAGGAGTCATTAATCTGTTCTCCGATGTTGATACGGAGTTTTCTCTGTTTGATCCGAAGTTTCTGGAAGAGATATCCCGTATGAAAGAGAGAAACCTGGCTGTGGAGCTGCTCAAAAAATTGATAGCCGAGCAAGTCTCCGTTTATCGCCGTACCAATGTGGTGAAGTCGGAAAAATTCTCCGAGATCATCCAGATCGCCATGAATCGTTACCTCAACGGGATGCTGACCAATGAGGAGGTCATTGAGGAACTTTTGAAGTTGGCCAAGGACATTGCTGCCGCCAACGCAGAGGGCGAAAAATTGGGCTTGACCGCCGAGGAATTGGCTTTCTATGATGCGCTCACCAAGCCCCAGGCAATCAAGGATTTTTATGAGCATGACGAACTGATCGCCATTACAAAAGAGCTGACTGATCTACTGCGGAAAAACCGCACCATTGACTGGCAGAAAAAAGAGAGTGCCAGGGCTGGAATGCGCCGTCTGGTGAAGCGGCTTCTGAAAAAGCACAAGTATCCGCCGGAGGGAATGGAGGATGCGGTGCAGACGGTCATGAGCCAGTGCGAGATGTGGACGGATTGCATACAAATATAGTAATGTTTTGACGGCATTATCGTATGATAGGATTATAGATGTCATTCCAAAACGGAAAGGGAAAGTACCGAATGAGTATCATCTGCTTCGGCGATTCCAATACCTACGGCTATGACCCACGGGGCTATTTCGGTGGACGCTACGACGCGGACTGCCGGTGGGTGGACATCCTGGCTACAGAGACCGGCTGGACGTTCTATAACATGGGCCAGAATGGCCGGGAGATTCCGTCTGCAGATCCCGACTTCCCTGCTGACACCGATCTGCTGATTATCATGCTGGGCACCAACGATCTGCTCCAGGGCCGGAGTCCGGAGCAGGCCGTTGAGCGGCTGGAGCGGTTCCTGTCCGGCATCTCCCTGGAGCGAAGCAAACTCCTGCTGATCGCGCCGCCGCCGATGGCTCTGGGAGCGTGGGTACCAAGCCAACAGCTCATAGACAACTCCCGCACCTTTGCCCGGTTCTGCCAAGCCTTGGCGGAGCAGTTGGGTATCCGCTTTGCCGATGCCGGGAAATGGGACATCTCTCTTGCCTATGACGGCGTACACTTCACGGAGCAGGGCCACAGAGCCTTTGCCGCCGGACTTCTGGAGGAACTCAGATGAAACGAATGATCCCCCTGTTGCTCGCACTTCTGCTGCTGGCCGGATGCAGCGGGAATTCCGCTGATGGCGCCTATCAGCAGATCACCCAGGAAGAGGCCAAAGAGATGATGGATACCCAGGAGGTCATCATCCTGGATGTGCGGGAACAGGACGAATACGACAGCGGCCACATCCCCGGCGCTGTCCTGCTGCCAGTAGGTACGATTGACGAGAATACTGCCGCCGATGTGATTCCGGAGAAGGACTCCACGGTGCTGGTCTACTGCCGCAGCGGAAACCGCAGCAAGACCGCGTCCTCTACGCTGGCAGACCTGGGCTATACTAACATCTACGAATTCGGCGGCATTAACATCTGGCCCTATGAGACAGAGCCATAAGTGCAACGGAAACCCGTAAGCAGCACAAAATCTACATCGCCTATACAAAGAATAAGGGACCGACTTGACGAAAGCCGGTCCCTTATTCTTTTTCTCGTCCGTGGTTCAGGAGTTCTTCAGCCACTCCACATATTCCTCCAGGGTGATGACATCGCGGTCACATTTCTTTTTCATCTCTCTGGCCTGCTCACTCCAGGCGTAGAAATCCGTATCGGAGATGCGCCCGGCTTTGATCCAGGCAAACCGTTTCTTATATTCCTTGCGGTAGGCCTTGAATACCGGATCTTCAGACTGCTTCTTTGTCCACTGCTGGAAGGCTCCAGCCTCACGGCAGGTCTGCTGTCCTTTGGGCACCGGACGCTCACAGTACTCTGCGCTGACCCGTCCGGTCTGGGGGAAGTAGCGGCCGCAGTTCTTGCAGCGCCGCACCGTAATGCCCCTCTCCACACAACTGCGCAGTGAATAGTCGATCATGTCCGGAATGCTGGCGGAGTACAAAACCGGCGAACACCGCCCCGGTTCCACTGGCTCAAAGCTGAGTGGAATGGGGCGGAAGCGAAACAGGCCGGGATCCCTTGGACTATCGTGAAGATAATTCTTAGCCGCCTGCTGCTGTGGGTCGCGCCCTGCGCTGTCCACATCCAGAACTAAATCAAAGAATCGCTGTACCTGCTTCTGATAGAGGAGAAGCTGCTCCGGGAGATCCCGCAGTTCCGCCAACATCTGCTCATCCTCCGCGCTGCCCCGGTCACCATAGATCCCCATTCTGGAGAAACGGTCATACCAACGCACATACAGAAGCTCCAGATAGATATGCCGACTTTTCAGCTGGCCAAGCTCCACCATGGCCTCTGTGCCGGCATCCCGGTCAAACTCTGCAATCAGCCGACTCCAACGATCTGCGATCCGCTGGAGAATGGGTGTCAGTTCCCCACAATCCATCTCCAGAAAGGTGAGCAGGCTCTCCAGAAATGGAAACTCCCGATCAACGGACGGTACTCCCTGTATGCCAGAGGCGTCACACTGAAAAAGCTCCCGTTTTTCGGAGAAATACATTTTCACATACCACATAGTCGGCTCCTCAAAATAGACTAATGATAAATTATGATTTTGATAGACTTGACAAACGTATTTTGGTGTGTTAAGATACTCCCACAACGATGACTGTCTAATCAAAGTTATTATAAGTCTAACATTAGAAAGACAATTTGTCAATGGAAACTTTCATTGTCCTCCTGGTACTGCACCTTGAAAACAGAATACCCATCACCAGAGATGATACTCACCGGAGAAGTATTGCCATGACGCTGTTGCTATCGAAACAGCCGAGCGTACCAAGGTGAACGCAAACGCCGTGCGTGTCAAACAAGGCCACAGGGCAGGAACGGGTATGGTGATGGCCAGACACAGGCAAAAGACAGTCACCGTAAAAAAAGACCGCTGAACTGCTGCAACAGTTCAACGGCCCGCTGCGTTTCGGAAAACACAGCCCAATCTGTGTTCAGTTTATCAGAGAGACCTCCGAAACGCAAGAACAATTTTTCTCTGTACTTGAAATGATCGGAGGTATTGAAATGAAGATGTCAGTCTGTAAAAGCTACGGCGATCTGCCGCTGTTCCTCAACGCAAAACTGGTGGCACATGTGCTGGGCGTGTCCATTTCCACCGCCTACGAGGTAATGCACGAACCCAGCTTCCCCACACTTCGTGTGGGCAGCCGCATGGTGGTACCGAAAGAAAAGTTCATGCAGTGGGTGGAGGAACAGTCTGGAGGTGCGAAATGAGAAAGCAGAGCTGGACCAAGCGGGATCCCATCAAAAATTATTTCCCACTGCCCAACGAGATTTACGATCTGGGGCTGTCCCGCGGCGCGATCTCGGTGTACAGTTTCCTGCTCCGCCGGGAGGACCGCAAGACCTATCAGTGCCTGCTCAGCTACCGGGAGATCGGCGAGGGCGTGGGTATGTGCGTGACCACGGTACGCAAGTATGTGGCGGAGCTGGAAGAGCGGTCGCTCATTCGCACCGAGCGCACGACCGTTACCACCAAAGATGGTCGCAAGCGCAATGGCCGTCTGCTCTATCATATCCTGCCTATCCAGTTGGCCATCGATCAGTACTATGAGCGGCAAATGGACATGGCCGACTTGGCATTGGAACAACACAAGGCAAAGCAGTGCCTGGCCGCGCTGGAGAGAAAGGAGTGTGTATCCGGATGCTGATGCAGGAACTGGGCCGCATCCTTCAAGAAGATCCCAATCTGTGCGCCATGGCTATGGTGGACAAGCGGAAGTACATTATCAGCAAGTGGAACGCCAGTCATAGTGAGCCCATAGACGAAGATGCTGTGGCACTGTTCCTCTGCGATGAGAACCGCGGCAACCTCACGGATGAGCAGAGAGCATTTGCGAAAGAGCGCTGTGCGGAATTTGAATTCTGCAATCAAATTACTGTGTACCGACTGCTTCAATGCGGCGAGATGATGCGCCAGCATCTGGTGTCCGGCCCGGCGGAATACTTCCGGATTTTCCTGCCGCAGTACGCCGTCCCCTGCGGCAGAGGAATCCCCCTTTGCAGCGGCCTGTGAGGCGCTGTGTGCCCTCCTTCGGGGCAGGGTAGAGTCCCTGCCCCACCCGGGGCTTTCAAGGCGGATTTGGCCCAATTTCGGGCCAGGCTTCAGGACGAGGGCCACGGGGAGACGAAGAGCAGGAGAAACCCCTGGCGCTTTTGTGCGCCCGGGCAGTCACATCCGCCCGCAGTGCGGGCGGTTTCGGGGATTTGGAGTTGGCGCTGTTTCGGCCAGCAGGCTTTGGGATTGGCGCTGTTCTTGTAAAAAAGCGCCTGAATCCCCGCTGTTGCGGGATTTCAGGCGGCGCTGATGAGAAAAGGAGGCGATTTTGGCGATGAAAGAGTTGAAGAAGAAACATTCGGTGTGGCTGAGTGAATCGGCCTGGGCCAATGTGGAACATCACTACCAGGCGGACAACTGCTCAACCAAAAATGAGTACATCGAAAAGGCGATCCAGTTCTATTCCGGCTACCTGGATACGGAACACGCGGAGGAATATCTGCCTCGTGTCCTCTCGGATGTGCTGGAGGGCAAGCTGGGTGCCTTCGGAAAACGCATGGGACACCTGCTATTCAAGCAGGCAGTGGACCAAGATCTGATGGCGAATCTGCTTGCCAGCGATACCAATGTAGACCTGGATACGATGCAAAAACTTCGGGTGCGCTGCGTGAAAAATGTGAAAGAGACCAACGGGGAAATTGATTTCCAGGACGCGTTTCGGTTTCAGAAGAGGATTGAGGAATGAAGGGTCTCATTCAAAAGTCCGGCTACATCAAGCCGGGAAGCGGCGGTGGACACTACGCTGAGTACATCGCCACCCGGGACGGCGTGGAACTGATGGAACCCACGGCAGGCGGCTACCTGGAGTACATGGCCGAGCGTCCCCGCTCTCACGGTCTGTTCTCTGCGGACGGTACTGCTGATCTGGAGCAAACTATAGAGGAAATTAACGCACACGCCGGTCCGGTGTGGACCTTCATCTACTCACTGAAGCGGGAGGATGCTGCACGGCTGGGCTACGAAAACGGCGAGAGCTGGCGCAGATTGCTGCTGGCCCATCAGGCAGAACTGGCAGCGGCGATGAAAATTCCACCCAGCAGCTTTCGCTGGTGCGCCGCCTTCCACGATGAAAAGCACCACCCGCACATCCACATGATGGCATGGTCCAATGATCCAAAGCTGGGTTACCTGACCGAGCACGGAATTGAACAGATGCGCTCCCAGCTGTCCAACGATATCTTCCAGGACGAGCTGTTGTCCCTCTATCAGGAAAAAGATCTGTCCTACCAGGAGGTACGGGACACAGCCATGGAGGCCATGGGCCGTCTCATCCGGGAGATGAAGTCCGGACTCTGCGACAGTCCTATCATCGCCGGTCAGATGGAAACGCTGGCCAGAATGATGGCGGAGGTCAAAGGTAAAAAGGTGTACGGCTATCTCAAAAAGCCAGTAAAGGCGCAGGTGGATGCCATCGTGGACGAACTGGCCAGGCTCCCGGAAGTGGCGGAGTGCTATGAACAATGGAACCAGCTGCGGGATGAGCTGGAGCGGTACTACAAAGACACGCCACGAGAACACAAACCATTGTCACAGCAACCAGAATTCAAGGCCATCAAAAACATGGTCATCCGGGAGGCGGAGGAACTGCATCTGAGTACATTCACCTTCGAGGATGCATCCATGAAAGACGAAGTGGATGAGGATCAGGAGGCGGTGTCCAACGTCTGGACCTCCCGCCGGCAGATGTCTTAGGCATACCAGGCTGATCAGACGCATCATCAGGATACGGCCGAAGACCTGCAGATCGAAAGCAGCCTGGGAATCGTACTCGACGTCTTTTTTCCAATAGATGTCCACCTGGGCTTTCTCATCGACCCCCTTGTTGAAGGTAGCCGAAACCGGACCTTTCGGATAGTCGAGATTCATGTCCTTATACTGTTCCTTGATACCTTTGGCCGGCAGGGAAGCCAGGTAAGTCTCTACGAAAGGCTTGATCTGGTCGAGGGTAAAGCTGCCCACGAAGAAGAACGTAAAGTCGTCCGCTCCGGCAAAACGCTCGCGGTAGATCTGTTCGATGCGCGAAAGATCCATCCGGTCGTACTGTTCGGGCAGGTAGAAAGCCGGCAGGGAACGCGGATTGCCGTTGCCCAGCAGTTCCTTTTTCTTGTACTGGAAATAGCTGTCCGGATCGTCCATTGCATTGGCTACGCGGTCCTTCATATTCTTTTTGTACACCTGGAAGTACTCATCGGTAAAGTTCGGCGCAGTGAAATCCAAGTAGATGAGCTCGAAAGCCTCTTTCATGTCTTTCTGGACGAAACGTCCGCTCATCCCCTCGAAATAAGCAGCGATGTACGGCATTACCGACACGTTCTTGCCGGCCAACAGCTTTTGCAGGTCGGTATCGCGGATGCCGTTTACACCATCCAGCACAGCCGTAGCGTTGGAAATGTTGATGTCATCCTCGGCCGTGTAGAGCGAACGTCCACCCCGGCTGGTAGCCGAGAAGAGGATTTCGTCGTCCTTGAACGTGGTGGGCTTGAGCACCACCTTGGCACCGTTGGAGAGCGTCCATTCGGTTACACCCACCTCGGCATACGATTTTTCCGAAACCACC
>OODG01000834.1_pt1 | contig 22014 bp, 19 predicted proteins | sample 1671621 | NCBI WGS metagenome assembly OODG01 (sample SAMN06348175, study PRJEB24527) | human gut metagenome | biome: human gut; feature: ankylosing spondylitis patient; material: feces | host: Homo sapiens | place: China | collected 2015-10 | reverse complement strand
TATTAATTAAATAATTAAGTTTATGTCATTAACAAGTATTATTTGTGGCATAGCGTTGCTGACAATAGGTGAAGTTGGGCCTCAGAATATGCCCGATACTATAGAACCTGTTGAATCACCGTTTGTTATGCCTTTGTTTGAACGGCCTGTTTTTCCCGAATCTACCATATTGGTAAGAATGGAACAGGAAGGTATATCCACTAAACCGATTCAGGAAGCTATTGATAGTATGAGTTGCCGGGGTGGTGGAACGGTAGTAGTTCCTCCCGGTGTATGGCGGACAGGACGTCTTATCTTGAAGAGTCATGTAAATCTGCATCTTTCGGAAGGAGCGGAATTACATTTCAGTGGTAATATAATAGATTATCTTCCGGCTGTTTTTACACGGGATGAGGGGGTGGAGCTTTACTCTCTTGGAGCTTGTCTGTATGCTGATGGGCAGGAGAATATTGCATTGACCGGAAAGGGAAAAGTGGTTGGACCGCCTACCAGTTGTGAGATATATAAACGTAATGAGAGTATGTCTAGTGACAAGGGGATAAGGAAACCGCTTGCCGACCGTATTTATGATGGAAAGAATGGTGAAGGAGTCTTTTTACCTAAGACATTTGCCCCTATTAATTGTAAGAATGTCTTTGTAGAAGGTGTTACATTTGAACGGGGACTGTATTGGAATATTGTACCACAATATTGTGAACACATTGTGATCCGGGGGATTACAGTGAACAGTTTCGGGCATGGACGTACGGATGGTATTGATATTGATTCAAGTAATGATGTACTGATAGAATACTGTTCGCTCGATTGTCAGGACGATTGTTACACCATGAAGTCCGGGCGGGGTAAGGATGGATTGAAAGTGAATCGTCCCACTAGTAATGTCGTTATACGTAAAAGTATAGCACTGAGGGGAGCAGGCGGTATTGTGTGTGGTACTGAGATTGCCGGTGGAGTGAGAAATGTATATATGCACGATTGTGTTTTTGAGGGAACAGACCAGGCTTTTCGTTTTAAGACCCGTCGTCCACGAGGAGGTTTTGTGGAGAATATATATGTGGAACGGGTGCGGGCGAATGTGAAAAGACAGGCTTTGTATTGCGATATGCTTGGTTCTGCCCGCTGGGTAGGTGAGTTGGCACAGCGTTATCCGGCCCGTGAGATAACTCCACTTACACCGTGGTTTGCTAATATTTCCATTCACGATGTGGAGATCACCGGATGTAGCACATTGGTGGATGTGTCTGCATTACCGGAGAAGCCGGTGAAGAACTTTTTTTTCGGCAATGTCAAAGCACATTGTGATCGGATTGGCAAAATATGCGATGCCACAAAATTCTCAATGAAAGATGTAAGAATAGAGAGTTGTGATACAGTAATGCGTATTGATAATTGTGATTACGCCTCTTTCTTTGGGTTCAGCAATGTAACTACAGGTAGTTCGGTGAAGATAGAAAAAACGGGAGGAGAATGTCGCTATTTAAATGTGCAGACATATCCTCTTGTCCCAGTAAATTATCAGTCCATTCGTCCTGGTGAAGTGTGGCTTGATACCGAAGGAAAGCCTATTCAGGCCCATGGGTTTCAAGTGACTTTTCGTGAAGGCAAATACTATTGGTATGGTGAGGATAAAACTCATACTCTGTTTGGTACCAATCGGATGTTTGGCGGAGTACGTTGTTACTCATCTACTGATTTTTACAATTGGAAAGATGAAGGGAGGATAATTGAACCTGCTACTGATCCACATTCACCTTTGCATCATTGTCAGAAATTGGAACGCCCACATATTCTTTATTGTGCCAAAACAGGCAGGTATGTATGTTGGCTGAAATCACAAAGTAATGATGGGCATTTTGTTATTCTAGAAGCTGAACATTTTATGGGACCTTATCATTTTGTCCGCAATCTGAAACCTAATGGCTTTGCTGTGGGGGATTTTGACATGTATGCTGATTCAGATACAGGAAAAGGTTATGTTTGGTTTGAGCGCCCTCATTGGGAGCAGATATGTGCTGAACTTTCTGATGATTATACAAATGTAAATGGCCGGTATTCAGAACATTTTGTTGGAAAGGTTCCACCGTTTACACGTGAGGCGGCAGCACATTTTGTAATGGATGGTAAACATTATATTTATACATCAGGGACAACTAGTTATACTCCCAATCCTTCGGAAGTGGCGATATTCGATGATTATCATGGTGAATATAGGGTGTTAGGGAATCCACACATAGGTGATGAGTATGCACATTCTTTTTGCTCGCAGATTACAAGTGTGATAAAGATTCCGGGAAAGGATCTTTATGTGGCTATGGCCGATCGTTGGCTACCGCATACTAATAAAACGGATATACCCAAGAAAGACTGGCAGTCTTTCTTGACCCGGTACAAGGATCACCGTCCTTATCCTAAAGATTTTGCAACTCCCAAAGTGGCTGACAGATTTTATACGCTTGTTAATCCTAATCAAGATGTATATAAAGCTACTTATGTATTTCTGCCAATTGTGGTGAAGGATGGCATACCGATGATAGAGTGGAAAGATGAATGGAAACTGGAAGACTATGAATAGATGATTTTTCTTTTGTTGATAGGGCACATCCGTTTATTTTTTGTATCTTTGCTAATATGGCGTATGTCGGGAAAATGATGTACGTCATATATTTTAATGCCTGGTATGAATCTGATTGAAATTGTATGAAAACATATATTTGTCTGTTATGGGTTGTTTTTGGGTGTATAGGTTGGGAAATGCATGCATCGGTAGATGTACATCCTGCTTTTATCACAACTAGTGACGGATTGGCGAATAATTCGGTACGTTATCTGTTTCAAGACAGTAAAGGGTTTATTTGGATGGGTACATTAGATGGGCTGAGCCGCTATGATGGCCATTCATTTGTGACATTCCGTCCGGAATCAGGCGATAAAATTTCTTTGGCAAATCATCATGTAAAGAAGATACAAGAAGATCGAAATGGTTTCTTATGGTTTATCACTGCTCCGGAATTAATGAGTTGTTACGATTTGAAACATGATTGTTTTGTTGATTTTACGGGGTGTGGGGAATATAGACGGCCTTACAATAAAATATTGGAAACTGCTGTCGGGGATATTTGGCTGTGGCATCATCAGAGTGGATGTCGTAAAATAGTCTGTAAGGATGGAATTCACTCTTCTGTATCTTTTACAAAGGAAAATGGGAAATTATCAACTAATGCAGTGAATTCCGTTTATGAGGATGAACAGGGAGTGATTTGGATTTGTACTCAGCTTGGGCTGTTTCAGGTGACAGAAGAGGGATATACCCAGGTAGTTCAAGATAGTTTGTCTTTTGTAGGGGCGATGTCTTTTCGTCACAAGATTTTTTTTGTAACCTCTGATGGAGGTATTTATGAAAAGTCTTCAGGTAAGAATTTGTTTTTGACAGCCCGGTTGCCGTGGAAACTTTCTGCTTTTAATACCTATGAGTCCTGTCGTTTACAGAACGATTGGGTGTTTTTTACTCCTGAGGGTGGAGAGGTGTTTAGTATGTCTGAGAAAAGACTGATTCATGATTCATCGCTTGATATCCGTTTAGGAAACTTCTATTCACACCTGATTATCAAACAGTTACAGAAAATGTATTCCAATTAAGTATTCTGCACACCTTTGAATGGCGCAAAAGTAATTATTTTGAGTGTTTTGAACATAAATTCAATATCATTTTAACGTACGTTGTATATGTAATTTTGACAGTATAATAAATACATTATAAGTCTGGCATGAAGTTTGCATGATGCTTTTTTGGAAAGATAAATATTTTTAATTACAAAAATTAGTACTATGAACGAAACATTAAGTAACGGAGTTTCTGAACAAAATCAGGAACAAAAGAAAGTGAAAAACAATGGAGAATCTAAAGCTTTCAAAGTAAAAGGCAAACCTAAGTCATATTATGTTAAGAGAGCCTTAGGTGATTATTGTAAAGCAATGGCTGAATTTGAAGTTGTGAGAAAACTTGGATATATAAATGATGCTCAATTTAAAAAGTTACAAGATGGTGTTGCTGCCAATATCAAAGAAATGACTGCTGAACTTTATGATTATTTATCCGAGAAAGAAAAAGATAAGCTAGGTTATAGTGCCGAGGTTGAGGATATATTAGCTAATCTTTAATTGTTTGTACTGTTATTATTGTAAGAGAAGAACATTTAGATGACGCCCTATCTTTTGGTAGGGCGTTACTATTTTATACTCTCGTTTTTTTACCATCTACAATCCTTTGAAAACCTTATATATGAAAAAGAATAAACGGTAATAAGCATAAAAAGTAAGATATGATAAGCGGTAGCACAGTATAATGTTATATACTGGCAGCTACAGAAAACATAATCCTTATTTTCAGTAGATATACTCCAGTTATATCAGATCGGGAAAGTAAGAATTATGTTTTCGTTATTATCCGTTTTTATTCTCTACGGCAGGAAACAGCAGATTGTTTTCTGCCTTTTTTTATTCTCCTTTCAAAGCCTTATTAATGAGAATAATAAAACCATTAATAAACAATTTAATAAAGGAGGAATAATGAAAACAAGAAAACTTTTAGAAGTAATGAAAGTGATCGGCTTCATAGTAAATGTAATAGAACTCATAGAGTATCTGGAACACTTTTGGAGAAGCCACAGAAAGCCCAAAACAGTAAAGGGATTTAATCAGGAGTGCAAACCATGACTAAGTATGAACGTGGTGAAGCTATTCTGATAATAGTGCTTGAATCAGTTTTAGTTATTGCCAAAAATTGGAAGAAACTAAGATCGGTTTTGAGTAAGAAAGTAAAGAAAATAAAAACAGATTAAAAATGGAAACAGTAAATTTAATAATGCCATCTACAAACATGGTGGCTTTAGACAATAATTGGAAGAATGAAGCGGAGGAAGCAATTCTTATATCGGAAAAGCAGGAAAAACAGCAACCTAAACGATCTCCATTTATTGAAGCCAATACAAATGAGGTAACATTGGAACACCTCAAAAATGATTGTATCATACCTACATTTTCTAAGGATAATGAGGTATGTATATCACATCAATGTTTCATAGAAAGTATCTATGAGGCAGTTCGGGATTTTTATAAGGGAGAAAAGATAGAAGATCCCGTAATAAGAGTTAGCCACATTGTAAAAGGTAGAATCCCAGAAGCTATAAACAAAAAAGTAGATCAGCTTCTCGAATCGGACAAGACAATGTACTACGAAAGAATGATTTTCAATATTGAAGTACCGAGTGTATTTCAAGATATGAATGGAAATCGTTTGAACCTATCCATTTCAGGCAGCAAAAGCTATGGAAGGGATAACTTATCAGGCAAAAAGACAATGCAGAAATTCAGTCTTGCAGTTGGCTTTTTGAATCTTGTATGTACTAACCAATGTATTTTTACAGACGGTTACAAAGATGAAGTTAAAGCAAGTAGCGATGCAGATTTATATCTGGCAGCACTTGATTTATTCAATCAGTACAATATAGCCAAACATATTCATCTGATGCAGTCTTTAAGCGATACAATGCTAAGTGAACATCAATTCTGCCAGATTCTGGGAAGAATGCGATTATATAATTACTTGTCACAGAACCAACAGAAAAGACTACCACAACTTTTAATTACAGACAGCCAAATAAACAATGTAGCCAAATCCTACATTCACGATAAGAATTTTGCTGGAAGTAACGGAGAAATAAGTATGTGGAAGTTCTATAACCTGATAACTGGTGCGAACAAGAACAGTTATATAGATTCATTCCTGAATCGCAGCGTTAATGCGACAACTGTAAGTAAAGGACTGACAGAAGCATTAAAGCATGAAGATGAATCCTATAGTTGGTTTATCGAATAACCAACTTGATATGTAAGGTAACAATTTCTAGGAGGAACTACAAAACAAAGGTAGTTTCTCCTTTTTGTGTTCAATCAGGGAGTGTGTTCAAATAAATCTGTGGAAAGGTTTTGAATACACTTCTTCATGTTATCATTTTATTCAAAGATTATTATGGAAACAAAAGCTGTAATATATGCACGTGTCTCGTCTGAAAGTGATCGGCAAGACACATCAAGACAAATAGAAGATCTGAAAAGATATGCAAACCAACAAAATATGGAAATCGTGAACATATACGAGGAACATATTTCAGGAGCAAAGAAAAATGAGGAAAGAGTAGTTCTCACAGAATGCTTGGAGTATTGTAGAAACAATTCTGTAGAGTACCTGCTTTTATCTGAACTTAGTAGATTGGGAAGATCTACTTTGCAAGTTCTGAAATCATTGGAAATACTACATGAATCAAATGTATCTGTGTATATCCAGAACTTGGGACTTTATACTTTGCAGAAAGACGGAAAAGTAAATCCTATCGTTTCTATTTTGATAACCATCCTTGCTGAAATGTCTAATATCGAAAGAAGCAATATAGAATATCGTCTGAATAGCGGAAGGAAAAACTATATTATGAATGGAGGCAAATTAGGAAGGAAGAAAGGTAGTATCAAGACAGAAGAGAAAATGAAGGATGAATATAAGGAAACTATTATCCTATTAAAAAAAGGATATAGTATCAGGAATATAGCCAAACTTCAAGGGATAGGTATTTCAACAGTTCAAAGAATCAAAAATCAATTTATAAACAATAAAGAGTAATGGAAACAAACTACATTATCATCTTGGACTACTCGATTGGAGAAGTAATCAAGATAAAACTGGATAGGCAACAAATAGAAGAATCGGAGCGATACGATGATTTTGAAAGTTACTTATCAACACTTGAAGATAAGTATAATTTCAGGTTGAAGGATTGCTTATGGATGTGTACTGAAACATATAATGAAAGATGTTTCGGGTTCTAGGACTGGATAAGGGAAAGTCAGACTTACTTTCTCTTATTTTTTATACTCCTACATAAAATGATATTTTTGAAGTCTATCTGTCCTAGAACAGTCTAAAAGCCTTATCTTTGAAGAAATAATACCCATATAAGAGCGTTACATTAAACAAAAAACTTTATCTTTGCAGTGTTCGGCTGGAGAAATGGCTGAACTTAACATAGAAAGCGTTTTTTGCTTTATCCTGAAAACGAAATCGCCAATTTCAAAAGTAGAAGGATAGAGAAATGTAACGCTCATTCTGTTTTGTATATGTAATTAGGTATAGCCCATACTGTATCTGATTTTACATATCATTACGGCATGGGTATTTGTTTCTTCATATTCATTTCTACTGGGTGTTTGGCGATACCCGTTTTCGGTGAATAGCAGAACAAGTTCCATGCCTTTCTTGCATAGTTAAATCTGCTGACTTTGGGAACTTATAGGCGTATAAGGAGAATATAACTATGAACCAAAAAACACTATCTCAATTGAAACAAGATTTATTGAATCCATTAACTGATTTACAAGAAGTTTTATTAGTCTTTTATATCTCACCCAATCAACAGTTATGGCATACTTTAGCTTATGAGGCTTGTTCTAATATTTATTTTATTAAACGAACTCCAACTATAGAAAAATTATTCAACAAACTATTTGTTTGGGATATTAATGCAAATTTCATATCATCCATAATAATGAAAATCACGATCTATGCAGATGGAAGTGATTTTAATTATCAATTTATTACTCCAATGTATTTGACACCCAATTATCCTTGTGGAAATTCCGTTCAAGAGTTTATTGATTTATTTATAGACAAAATAGACGGAAAGATTGTCAAATTGTAGATAAAATATAATTCATAAAAGCTAAGTAACATGAAAACAAAGTATTTTCTTTTTATAGGAATGATAATTTCATTCCTTTTATCTGCTTGTGGTAATACTAGTGCTAATAATAGTAGTGAAGTTACACATTTTACATATCAAGAAGCAGAAAATGGTAAATGGGGAATTATGAGTGTAGAAGGGGAAGTAGTGGTACAACCAACATTTCAAGGTATGCCAACTACCGTAACTGACGATATGTTTTTTGTACCTAGACAAGATGGCACTTATGAATTGCATAACATAAATGAACCAGAGAAAATCATAAATGCGAATTATACAAATATTTCAAGTTTCTCAGAAGGTAAAGCATTTGTAACTCGAAAGGGAGAAAATATATCTTGCATTGATAAAAAGGGAAACGTACTATTTACTTTATCGCAAAGTTTCATTGGAGCAAGTACATTTTCAAATGGATATTCAATAGTTTATGCAAAGGATGAACTTGGATATTTAGAATGCGGATATATAGATTCAAAGGGAACATTAATAGTTCCTTGTCAATATGAATATGCCTCTTATTTTAGAAATGAACGAGCTTTTGTTCTGTCTGAAAATAGTCAATTTCTTTTAATAGACAAAAAGGGAACTAAGCTTACCAGTATTAATTCTGATAACTCTAGAGAAACAATTCTTTGTATTCGGCTTAATGGAGAAATCTGGGCTGCCATAGAAGATGATATTATCCCTTATGTAGCTAATGGAGCATTTGGTTTAAAAAATACAAACGGTCAAATTATCATGGAAGCAACCCCAAAATATGAAGTTATTACTCGTTCTTGGAATGGATATCGTATTTATAAAACCGCAAATGGTTATGGTATTATGGACAATTTAGGAAAAGAACTGATTAAGGATAAATATTCCTTTATAGGAACATGCAATACTAATAATAGTAAAACATTTGTTGCATGTATAGATAATAAATGGGGAATACTTTCAATGGATGAAAAACAATTATGTCCTTTCAGTTATGAACATATTATTGGTTTTCCACAAAGTTCTCATTTTATTGCTATAAAAGATGGACGTACATTATTGATTACTAAAACTGGAGAAGTTAAAAGACAATTCTATAGAATAAACACAAATAATAAGGGAGATATAATGATAGAAAATAATATGTGATATGATAATATTTATTTCTATAATAACAGGAATTATCATATTTTATCAGGTGATAATTCCTTCCATACACAATCAATATTACTTAAAGACTGATAAAAAAACAACTAAAGGTCTATTATCTATGTCCTTTTGGCAGATTCTTTTTGGTAGTCTGGTATGTGTTTATGCCTTACAAGTCGAACCAGTATATAAGCAAACGGATGAAGATGTAAGTTCTTTCGTTCAAGAATATTCAGTAGTTGGTGATTTAGTAAATGAATATACTGGCATCAATACTACTTCCAATTTCAACTATTTAATGAGTGAAGCGGACAGTTTGCATACATTCGCTATTATCTTCATCATAATAACTGTTGTCTTTTCTTCGGCAACTGTAATTGGTAGCATTGGGAGAAAACTTGATAGACGGATTGTTGAGGGATTAGCTATATTAAATACATTGGCTTGTTGTTGGATTGCTAAATCAAGTACCGACCTATATGAAATGATAATACGTGATGGAGTAACCTTACAAACGGTAGCATGGATAGGAAGATTATTAGGTACAGACATTTATTCTACAATGGATTTGATAATACGAAGTGTTTGGATATTGCCATTAATACTGATTATAAAACATTTCTATTATCATAAAACATTGAATGAATATTATGCTTCATAGAAATTTAGTAGTTAATTGATGCTTTAGAGCAATTGCTACAAAACATCGAAAGGATCTAATAAATAATTAAGCGCACTAGGACAACAAATCTTAGTGCGTTATTTTTTGTCCTTATCTGAAAATGACAAAACGCGCTCCCCTAGACGTGAAACTCTAACTAATGACAAAACATTTAAAACCTACTGTTATGTGGGATAATTTTATTAGAACATTTTTCAGTGGTTCTTTAGAAGAACCGCTGGAACGTCAGGTTAGAGATCATGAAGTTTGTCCTGATGTAATCGAAAAAACAAATGAAAGTAGATATGAATCCGATATAGAAGCATTAAAGCAGAAATTCGGTGATTCATTCTCAACTGGTCTCTCTATTGAAATCGACTTGAAGGAGATTTTGAAGATTTGTCCTCGTGAAAGAAGAAGAAGCGATTCTTATATTGGACTAATCGGTTTCTTACAAAAGAAGTATGGAATAATTTTAAAAGTAGTATCACAGAAAAGCAAAAGTAGTAATTATGGATTTTAAATTTATAGCCTTCAACATGATGTTATGTACTAGGTGGGGCAAAAATGAAATTGAAGAAATGATCCAAGGCAAATTGGACGAGAAAACAAATGGAATAATAAAGATAGAATATAATCAACTTGCAGAAAACAAGATTCGATTAGTATTCTGGCGTGATTCATTAGATGCAACTGACAAAGATTTGATTATAGATACTGATTGTTATATTGTTTCAGGTATTTCAGTATCAGCTTTCAGACTTGGAGAGGAAGAACAGCCATTGATTTATCCTTTGATAAAGATAGGGAAATATCATTATTATACACATAAAAGTGCATTTATAAGGTTTTACCGTACCTTGTTGGAATTGTTAGGGGAACAAAAAACGGAAGAAATAAAGATACGTATCTATAGTGATAGAATTGTACTTGAAATAACTTATTAGTAGTATGGCAAAAAGAATAAATAACGGTAATAACAGACTATCGAAAAAGATAGTTCTAGTATCGAAGATCTACGATACTGGAATACAAACTGATGATGAAATAGCCAGACTTGTACAAACAGACCTAGACAACTATATAGGTCTAGACAAGGTGATATTCGGAATAACTACGACTGACAAGACTATAACAGCCGTTTTCCAGAGATATACAGATTATTCCAAAGATGATCTGGCTGATGGACTTATGAAAGATGCAGACGCTTTTATGATTACTGGAGAAGGCTACAATAATTTTCATCTACCCAATCCATTTCCAATAGTTCCATTTAGCTATTCATGTTTAATGGAGCAGAAAGAGTTTAAGGCAGCATATAAGTCAAGTGCCGTTCTGCTAGGTGCGAATAAGGTAAACTGGATGAAACTTGAAATAAAGCCTTATTGTGTGGTTATGAGGTTAAAATAAAGTTTGGCTGGGGATATTTGCAAACCAATGAAATGCGTATCTCAAAGCCTTATTCCCTAATTGATGTATAAGTGTTTTTTAGTTCTCAATATGACTTGGAAAGGATGATAGATCGGTAGAGGTTTATCGTCCTTTCTTCATATAAAGCAGATCTGTTGAGGTGGCTGAAAGAACTTATACCATTGAACTAATACTAAAAAACATATCAAGATGAACGAAACACTTATTAAAAGAAAATCTGAACTCATGGAACAGATAAGGAATGAGTTTAAGATATTACAAGCATTGCAGCCTGATTTTGACAATGCTTTTTTCGATGATGAATCCATGCTTTCTTATATGCACTTCTTGGCTGATAAGTATAAATGGTTGATTGTTGATGATGAACCAGAGGAAGGAGGCGGCAAATGAATACTATCAATGTAATTCCTAGTAGTGGAAATGGTTTTACTATGAACCTTAGAAATGGTTCTATTAAAGTTGATGACAAGACTGGGATGTATGTTATATCAACTGGATGCGGCTCTGGCAAAACGACATCCATAAAACAACTAATCAAACTTAAAGCCGACAAAGGTATAATGTATTGTGTAGATACAATAGCCGAAGCCGATAAGATGTATCATTGGATTATAGAAAACAATATTCTGCCAGATTCGGATGTGCTTCTTATTCATGGTGAGATTGAAGCCAGAGAAAACATGAAAGTATATTGTGAAACTCCAGAACTGATAATGAACAAGAAAGTAATCATATTAACCCACGTCAGGTTTTGGACTGATCTTATTGATTATTTTCTGATTTATAAGCCAACTTCAAAAGTACCTGCATTTGATGGGGATTTTGCAAAACTGATGGCTAGGGAAGATTTAAGAGCCTACGTTATCTTCGATGAAACTCCCATGTTCTACAAGCCTTTTGTCAGTATATCCAGAACAGTATTGGGATGTTTCTCTGAAAAAGTATCTGGCGAATGGAGATGCAAGGGAAAAGCCGATCTGGAAGAATCATACAAAGAGTTCATTGCTGATGGGGAAGATGATTTTTGTAATACAACCCATAAACTCGGAAGGATTAAAAGAGATGTGGTTCTAGAATGTATTCCTAGATATTGGGAAGGTTGGAAACAATCTGGAGAACAAAAGATGAATATATCTTTCTATCCTAAGAATCTTTGGCAATCAACTATAAATACCCACATACTTATCTATGAAGGTGCTGGAGATATTTTACTACATGATTCCAGTTGCTTCACTCTGCTGGATATACCTTATAAATATAATGCCAAAGTGAATTTCCATGAGATAACAGCACCACAAGAAAGAAGAAATGAATTTGATCTGGTTAAATTCAATGAAACAATCAATAATATAATCGGAATATTGAAAACTAGACTTCAAAGCAAGATATTGATTGTAGTCTGGAAAGATATTGGAAAACGTATCGAGGATGAACCAAGCGGAGAATCTGACTGGGCAAACAAGATAGATGAAGAACTAAGATCAAAAGGTTATGTACCAGATATGGACTATTCAATTACCTACTTTGGATCGAGCAAAACCAAAAGTACAAATGAATTTAGAAGCTATACGGGAATTATTTTGCTTGGCGATTGGAATATACCTTATTCTTTCGCCAGTTCTGTAAGAGAAGCATTTTTAAGCGAGACAACACTTGAAGATTATAGAATGTGGTATTATACCCAATTATTATCCAGAATCGGGATTAGAAACTTTGACGGTGGAGAATATGATATTTGGTACAGTAGCGATTATAAGCCTGAATTTATTAATTGTATCTCTACCTATCTGAATGATAATATCTATAATCCAATCGAAAGAGCCAAACATGAATCCGATTGGCTGGCTGAAAAGGCTGAAACTTTTAGAATCAGGAAAGAGATCGTTGCAGATATACAAAAGCTAGCAGAATATGATACCTCCCTGAAAGATTATATAATGGCTGACAGAAGAGATACATTTACCATATCATTGGATCAACTCTATATTATCTGTCCTAAATCGGAGAAGAAGAAAAGTAAGTATGATAACTTGAAAAACAACCTGAAAAAACTGGATATAACATTGATAATATCCTAACTTTTTTTCGGGAGCTTTTTTGTAATCCGATTAACCTATATAGAGTGGTAAAAAAACTCCCAAACTTGTAGTAATACCTATTTATATACTTTTAGCGAAGTAAGAGGTTCTTTGAGAGAAGGTTCTAGCATCCTTGCCTCCCCTTCAGGGAGGTGGCGAAGCCAGATGCGTAGATGGTTCTTCTCGAAAAGGTTCTCTGTAATAAAAGTAAATTAAATACTATAATATTAGTTGAATGGATAGTATATTGAAAGTATAATTTGAATATAGGTAATACGGATTTTTTCAAATTAACCTGAATATAGATATACATCAATCCAGATCTTAATCTGCAATATGGTTTTCTATTCAATCTAGGGGAAATGGTAATATATATTCAAATTTACCATGAACCTTAAAAAGAACCGACCTTCGCCCCCATTTGAGAGGGGGCGAGGTCTTTCAGTACCTTCATTCTTTTTAAGAACCACTCCTAGGATAAAATAATAGTTTCTGGGGGTATTATTCAAGATCCCTATCACGTAGCGAAGCGGAGTGATACATTAATTATAATATTGTTTCGGTTGGCTAGATTTTAAGTCCTATTTTTATTTTGATAGAAATTGAAATATCCTTTTATTGTATGAATATCTGGTAAAACTATACCTAATTCTAATTCTTGTATGCTATTTTGAAATAGTTGCAATAATGTATAATCCTGTCGCCAAATAATAATAGCCAAAACTACATTAACAATCTTTGCAACCTTATCCTTTAATTCTAAGTTACCTTTATACTTTTCTTTATCAATTTCATCTATTCTACTTATATCTTTTAATATTTTAATTGCATCTTCCGTCTCTTGTAAATTATATATTTCTATTTTTTTATTTTCCAATTCTGATAATTTCAGTAATAAATTACCAGCAAATATATAATTAAATGGATCTTTATCACTATTATCTTTTTGATTTATTACACTATTTCTAAATAGCTCCTTATTCATATCTTCATCTACATAGCGCAAGATCTTTTCAGGATTATTTTTTAAAGTCTCATTGAATAATTTATAATCTTTGGGACTTACAATTTTTGCATAATGCTCTACCATATCAATTGTATCATGTCCTGAATAAGTCTGTATTTTTCTATTATCCCAGTTTCTTAACTTTAATAAAGTTATAAATGTCCTTCTTCCAGTATGTGATTTAACACATTCATATCTTTCTTTATTATCGGTTTTTACTGTTGTATTTTCACCGCTATGCCTTGTTACTAGTTGTTTTCCTTTAATACCAGCTGCTTTTGCTATCTTTTTTAGTAGTTTATTAAAATAATCTACCGTTACTTTTTGAGGTTTTCTATCTTTATATTCAGCCAGTATTTCATTAGCTAGTTCAAATATAATATCAAATTCTATTTTTTTTGCTGTCTTTTTTTGAACCATCTGCACTGATTTTATATCGCTTTGTATTTCTATACCTGGAAACAACTCATCTATATCACCATATCGTTGCCCAGTTAAGCACTCCAACAAGAATAAAGCTAATGTATCTTTATACTTGGTATCTTCTAACTTATGCCAATAGTTCCATAATAATAACACCTCATCATCTCTTAGTGCTATCTCATCTATATTTTTTGTTGCCTTATCCTTTATAGTCCATGTTTTATAATTCCAGTCATTCAATACTTGCAATTTCATCACATCATTTTCGACTGCAAATTTATTAAGCATCGTAGCCAACTGGGATATTTGTTTATTAATATAATTCAGTGATAATTTTCCGTCTGTTGTTGGAGCATCGTCTATTTTTCTTAAAAACTCATAAAACCCTTTGATGTATTTTTTATCAATCTCATCAAAGGATGTTACTTCATGTCCTTCTTTCATATATCTATCCAAATTTTTAATACCATTTGAATAGTCTTTCTTGGTCTTATCAGATGCACCAGTATATTCTTCTAATTTTTTGTTTAAGAAAGCTATACAATCCATATTCCTTTTTTGTTTATTCCTATATATATATTGCTTCAATAAGATCTCACTGTTTATTATCTCATTGGGATGTTCGCAAAGATAAGTTTTAAAATCAGAGAAACAATCCTTTAAAATTGCAATTTTCGTATTTACGATAGAATTATTTGTATTATCTAGCTCATTAAGGCTGACACTAATATAAGCTTCTTGTTTTTTTATATCCCAATGTTTAGGATATACTTTCACACCAGTTGCAAAACGATACTTTCTACCGTTCATTACTACAACATAATATATAAGAGAAGGTTTTTCTAATTTAGGAGTTCTAAGGTAAAAATTACCTTGTAGTTCATTGATAAAGGTTTGCTGCATACCGTTTGATATTATATTAAGTTAATAATACCGATAACGTATTCCATTTTGGTATTCCAATGTGGTATTCCATTATCGTATTCAAATGGTATGTTTTTGTACCTCGGAGGGGAATCGAACCCCTATCTAATGTTTAGGAAACATCTATTCTATCCGTTGAACTACCAAGGCAAATATTAAGAACGCGCGGTCAGCCCGTTAGGAAAATGTGAGAAGGATAATTTGAATAATCTGTGGATTTCCAATGGCACTGGTCTTGTACATTATATTGATGTCCGGACACGTGCCGTCCGGATTTTTAGATTAATGTCTGATGAAAAAGTTAAGTTGATAGGGGATGAACGTTATCATATCATACAGGATGTTCCACGTGGACTGATATGGATATCCACTTATGGTAATGGTTTGTTTGTTTATGATTCTCAAAAGGAGGAGATGACTCATTACTCTTATCATGTGGATGAGTTCAATCGGGTGAATTCTGATTTTCTTTTATATGCTATGGGTGACAGAACCGGTAATATCTGGTTGGGATCAGAATATTCTGGCATCGCTTTATTGTCAGTGCTAAATGATGGGGCAACTTATATTTATCCTGAAAATGAGAAATTGGTGGATCGTTCCAATACCATCCGTATGGTTACGTGTATGGAGAATGGAGACGTGCGGGTAGGAAATCGTCGGGGGGGATTGTTTGCTTATGACTGTCACTTGAATTTATTGCAAAGAAATTATTATCATCTTAGTGTCTTTGCTCTCAAAGAGGATGACAAAGGGCAAGTATGGATGGGAACCCGTGGGAATGGATTATGTATAGGCGATAGATGGTATGTGCATCGGGCTGATGATGTGAATTCACTTGCACATAATCATATTTATGATATCTATAGGGACTACCGGGATAGAATGTGGATTGGAACTTTCGGGGGAGGACTCGATTTGGCTGTTTATCAGAAAAACGATTTTGTGTTTCGTCATTTTTTGAAGGGGAGTTTTGGAGAGCAAGAGGTTCGTACTATTACTGCTGATAGGAATCATTGGATGTGGGTAGGAACCAATAATGGTATTTATGTATTCCATCCGGATTCTTTGTTGAATGATTCGCGGCAGTATTACGTTTATAATTTGGATAATGGGAAAATACGTAGCAATGAAATTCGTAATATTTTTTGTGACAGCAAAGGTCGTATGTGGATTGGAACCACCGGTAAAGGCTTTTCTGTCTGCCAGTCAGGACAAACTTATGATCAGTTGGAATTCCGGCATTATGATGAGGATGACGGGTTGGTAAATAATGTAGTCCAGTCTATAGTGGAGGATAGAGATGGAAAAATCTGGCTGGGTACCGAATATGGAATGTCCCGGTTTGATCCGGATACGGAGGTTTTTGATAGTTTCTTTTTTTCAGCGATAATGCCCGGCAATGTCTATTTGGAGAGTAGTGCCTGTGTTATGAAAAACGGACATTTGCTGTTTGGAACGAATCATGGTTTGGTTGTGGTCGATCCTGAAAAAGTCATGCCACAGCATGTCGTTTCTCCGGTGGTTCTCACTGATTTAAAAATAAATGGAATTTCTGTTCGTCCCGGTGATATTGATTCTCCTTTGACAGAGGCATTAAGTTATACAAATAGAATAGAATTGAAATATTATCAGAATTCATTCAGTATAGATTTCTCTACTTTTGACTATTCTATGGCAAATGATGCCAAGTATATTTATAAGTTAATTCCATACGATAAAGATTGGGGAGTCCCTTCCTCCTTGAATTTTGCAGCTTATAAAAATTTGTTGCCGGGTACTTATCAGTTACATGTAAAAGCATCCGGTGCTTCAGGCGTATGGGGGGAAGATGAAACCGTATTGCAGATTGTTATTACTCCGCCTTTTTGGAAAACAGGTTGGGCCTTTGCCATTTATATAATGTTGATTTGTATGGCAATGTATATGACATTCAGATTAATCCATAAGTTTGCTATCTTGCGGAATCGTATTCAACTGGAAAAACAGTTGACAGAATATAAATTGGTCTTTTTTACCAATATCTCTCATGAGTTTCGTACCCCGTTGACGTTGATCCAGGGAGCCTTGGAAAAAATAGAGGCTATGGGCAGGGTTTCTAAGGAATTGGCTTATCCTATAAAAGTGATGGATAGAAGTACGCAGCGAATGCTCAGATTAATCAATCAATTGCTGGAATTCAGAAAAATGCAGAATAATAAACTGGTTCTTTCATTAGAAGAAACAGATGTCATCGTTTTCCTTTATGATATCTTTCTGAGTTTTAGGGAAACGGCGGAATCTAAAGAAATGGAATTTAAATTTATTCCTTCTGTCAGTTCTTATCCTATGTTTGTTGATAAGGGTAAACTGGATAAGATAGTTTATAATCTTCTGTCCAATGCATTTAAGTACACACCGGAGGGCGGGAAAATAGTTTGTTCGGTAGATGTGGAAGAAGAAACAAAAAAATTGATCATTTCCGTGTCAGACACCGGTATTGGTATTCCTTTGGAGAAACGCGGGCAACTTTTTTCTCGATTTATGCAAAGTAGTTTCTCTGGTGATAGTATGGGAATCGGGTTGCATTTGACTCACGAACTTGTAAATGTGCATAAAGGAAGCATTGAATATGCGGAGAATGAAGGACAGGGTTCTGTTTTTACAGTCACTTTGCCATTGGATTGTTCTGTATATGAGTCAAAAGATTTTTTGATCTCTACAGCCTTAATGGAAGAAACGGATCATACAGACGAAGGCATTCCGTGCCGTTTCGTAAAAGAAGAACAGATGGTGGTTCCTTTAAACAAGAAAAAGATATTGATCATTGAAGACGATACTGACATTCGTGAATTTTTGAAGAAAGAAATATCTGTTTATTTTGAGGTGGTAGCCGAGGCTGATGGTGTGGCGGGTTTTGAACGTGCACGGACTTATGATGCTGATCTGATAATATGTGATGTCCTAATGCCGGGAATGAATGGGTATGAAGTAACCCGTAAGTTAAAAAATGAATTCAGTACCAGTCATATTCCGATCATTCTGCTGACAGCTATGGGAACTACCGAAAATAAATTGGAAGGGGTGGAAAGTGGGGCGGATGCGTATGTAACCAAACCGTTCAGTTTAAAATTGCTTTTGGCACGGATGGTTCAATTGATTGACCAGCGCGAAAAGTTACGTGAGAAATATGTGAATGATCCCAGTATAGAGCGACCGACTATTTATACTTCTGATAAAGATAAACAGTTCCTTGATAAATTGCAAGCTATTATAGAGCAGGAGTTGGGAAATTCGGAATTTACGATGGAAGACTTTGCTGCCCGGATGAAATTGGGGCGTACTGTATTCTCTAAGAAAGTTCGTGGTTTGACAGGGCATACTCCTAATGAATATTTCCGTATTATTCGTCTGAAGAAAGCGGCGGAATTATTGTTGGAAGGTAATTATAATGTGAGCGAAGTTTCTTATAAAGTAGGTATCAGTGATCCGCTTTATTTTAGCCGTTGTTTCAAGACACACTATGGCGTGTCTCCTTCTGTTTATCTGCGTGGAAAAGAGAAAGAAATATAGAGTGGGCAACCTTTATTGTATAATCGGGCGGTAAATATCAGTTCGTTTCTTAAAAAGCTTAAAGTGTATAAATTTCCATGTTAATGAACAAAAATACATTTTGGGGCTTTATAAATAACGATATATTTGTAAAATGCTGCTTGAATATTTCAGATTGAAAGAAATAAGGTACTCATTTTACATTTAAGACCATGAAAGAACTAAAGATGTACATCGATGGGCGATTCATCGAAAACCAATCCGATAAGTGGATTGATGTATTGAACCCTTCTACGGAAGAAGTGATATCTAAAATGCCTGATGGCACACCGGAAGATGCACGTGCTGCTATAAATGCTGCCGTGAAGGCACAGCTTTCTTGGGAGAGTCTTACCTCTATTGAACGTGCCGGCTATTTAACTCGGATTGCACAAGGTATCCGCAAGCGGGAACAGGAATTGACTGATATTATTATCCGGGAGGGTGGAAAAACAAGAGGATTAGCTAATGTAGAGGTGTTATTTACGGCTGATTACCTTGATTATATGGCCGGATGGGCCCGTCGCTATGAAGGGGAAATCATTCCTAGTGACCGTCCTCACGAAAATATATTTGTCTTTAAGAAACCTATTGGGGTGACAACAGGCATCCTGCCTTGGAATTTTCCTTTTTTCTTGATTGCCCGTAAGGCCGCTCCTGCTCTGTTGACGGGGAATACAATTGTGGTAAAGCCGAGTCAGCTGACACCGGAAAACGCGTATGTTTTCGCACAGATTGTAGATGAAGTTGGGTTGCCTAAAGGTGTATTCAATCTGGTGAACGGTCGTGGTTCGGTGATTGGACATGAATTGGCTGCTAACCCCAAAGTAGGTATGGTTAGTCTGACTGGAAGTGTGGAGGCTGGAATACAGACTATGGCAGCCGCTTCTACCAATGTGACGAAGGTTTCTTTGGAATTGGGAGGGAAGGCTCCCGGTATTGTAATGCCGGATGCAGATTTGGATTTAGCTGTAAAATCCATTATTGCTTCGCGTGTTATTAATACAGGACAGGTATGTAATTGCTGTGAGCGCGTGTATGTACATTCTAGTATAAAAGAGGCTTTTCTTGAGAAATTGTTGGCAGGATTCAAGCAGGTGAAAGTGGGTGATCCGAATCAGTATACAGACCTCGATATGGGTCCGTTGATTGATGCCAATGCACTGAAATCAGTAGAAGAGAAAGTGAAAAAAGCTATTGAGCAGGGAGCTGAGTTGCTATGCGGTGGTCATCGTATCGGTACTAAAGGATATTTCTTTGAACCGACGATTTTGACTAATTGTACCCAAAAGATGGATATTATTCAGGAAGAAACTTTTGGACCGGTACTTCCGGTTGTTGAGTTTACAGAGGTGGAAGACGCCATTGCCTGGGCTAATGATTGTGAATATGGGCTGACTTCTTCTATTTATACCCAGAACCTGGATATGACATTCAAATTGATTCGTGCGTTGAAATTTGGTGAAACTTATGTGAATCGTGAGAATTTTGAGGCGATGCAGGGATTCCATGCCGGATGGCGTAAATCTGGTATCGGCGGCGCGGATGGTAAACATGGGCTGGAAGAGTATTTGCAGACGCAGCTGGTTTATTTGGAAACTAAAGGCTGATTCTCATCATTATTCTATGTAGGATTGTCTCGGGATATAATTCGTATTTTATGTCTCGAGATACATCTTGTTATATGATGGATATTTATTATTGATTTAGATTGATACTTTAAGAAGTATAGAGTACAAAATACTTGTTGTTTCGTCCTGTTGGAAAAGGTTTATTCATCATAAAACAGCATGCTATGAAATTGTTTTTTTCCTTCGTTTTTGCCTTATTGGCTTTTACAGCTTGTACAAAACCCGAAAAGGAAGTCTATATCTTCACTTCTCATCGTGAGCCGGCATTGGACGGGTTACATTATCTTTACAGCTATGACGGCTATCATTGGGATAGTATCGCAGGTTCATGGTTGAAACCGGAAATAGGAAATAAGACTCCTTATTATAATTATTTCACTAAACAGACCGAAGAACAGAAATATGCTCCCAATTCGATGATGCGTGATCCGTCCATGACCCAAGGCCCGGATGGAACTTTCCATTTAGTGTGGACAATCAGTTGGAATGGAGAACAGGGATTTGGTTATGCCAGTTCTAAAGACTTGATTCATTGGAGTGAACAACGCGAAATCAAAGTGATGAAAGACTCTTTGACTAACAATGTGTGGGCACCGGAAGTTTTCTATGATGATGAAAAGGAACAGTTCATCGTTGCCTGGTCTTCTGCCATTCCTGTAGAAAGATATACGGCAGCCGATAGTTTGGGAGCTAATAAAAGTCACCGTGCCTATTATACCACGACCAAGGATTTCCAAACGTTTACTCCTGCAAAGGCGTTTTATGATCCGGGATTTAATTCTATTGACGGATTTATAGTAAAGCGTGATAAAAACGACTATGTATTAATTATAAAAGACAATCGCAAGCCTGGTTACAGTGATTTGTTCTGTGTATCCGGGCCATCGGCAGAAGGACCTTATGCTGATCCGTCAGTAAAATTTGCACCGACTTACTCTGAAGGTCCGTGTGCCGTGAAAGTAGGTGATGAATGGTTGATTTATTTTGATGTTTATCGGGAAGGACGGTTTGGAGCCGTGTCTACAAAAGACTTCAAGAACTTTACTCCCATTGACGATCAGATTTCTATTCCGCAAGGACATAAGCATGGTACTATCATAGAAGTTCCCGAATCAGTTTTGCTCAACCTGAAAGCGGAGGAAGCTAAAAGATTCCCTCAAAAAGACTAGTTATTACCCAGAATTGTCTGCTTGAATAAGTTACTTTGGGCTTTTGAAATTTATAAGATGAATGCACAAATGAAAAACAAGAATCTAGTATTATTATTCCTTCTTCTGATGGTGGAAGGAGGGCTGCTTTCGGCAGCAGCACAGAGCAAATCGTCGGTTTATAAGCCTTGGAGTCATGGACAACTGAAAGTAAGTAAAGAGAACCG
>OODG01000829.1_pt1 | contig 22107 bp, 19 predicted proteins | sample 1671621 | NCBI WGS metagenome assembly OODG01 (sample SAMN06348175, study PRJEB24527) | human gut metagenome | biome: human gut; feature: ankylosing spondylitis patient; material: feces | host: Homo sapiens | place: China | collected 2015-10 | reverse complement strand
GACCGAAACGTTTTTCGAGAGGATCGTGATGCCGCGTTCGCGTTCCAGGTCGTTGTTGTCCAGTATGAGTTCGCCGGCCGGCTTGGCGTTGTCGCGGAGGATGTGCCCCGCCAGAATCATTTTGTCGACGAGCGTCGTCTTGCCGTGGTCGACGTGGGCAATAATCGCAATATTGCGCAGTTTTTGCATAAAAGTATATTTTGTGCTGCAAAGGTAACAAATTCTCGGGAAATTATACTAAATTTGCTTGTTTCTCAAAATTCTTAAAAAAGTTAAATAATGAAACCTGCCTTCAACGTTCGCCAGCAGAGCGAAATTTTCATAGGCCCGCTGGCCGACATCCTCTCCGGGGTGCTCCCCGAAGGGCGCGTGGTGGTGGTCTCCGACTCCACGATCGACCGGCTGTACCATTCGGTGCTGGCGCAGTACGACACCGTGCTGATCGGCCTGGGCGAGAGCGTCAAGACGATGCAGACCGTCGAGATGATCTACCGCCGTTTCATCGAGCTGGGCGTGGACCGTTCGACCTTCGTGCTGGCGGTCGGGGGCGGCATCGTCACCGACGTGGCGGGATTCGCCGCGGCAACCTACATGCGGGGCGTCGGTTTCGGGTTCGTCTCGACGACGCTCCTGGGACAGGTCGATGCCTCGGTCGGGGGCAAGAACGGCGTGAACGTCGCGGGTTACAAGAACATGGTCGGCACCTTTACCCAGCCGCGCTTCGTGGTGTGCGACCCGTCGCTGCTCGCGACGCTGCCCGACCGGGAGTTCCGGGCGGGGCTGGCGGAGGCGGTCAAGGCGGCGGTCATCGGCGACGGGGCGCTCTTCGAGCTGCTCGAACGGAGCTCGTTCGGGGAGCTGCGCGGGGATGCCGGGCTGTTGGGGCGCGTCGTCGAGTCGGCGGTCGGGGTCAAGGCTGCGATCGTCGGGCGTGACGAGCACGAGGCGGGCGAACGGCGCAAACTCAATCTGGGGCACACGCTGGCGCATGCTATCGAGAAGTGCTCGGATCGGATGAACCACGGCGAGGCCGTGGCCGTGGGGACGGTGCTTGTCGCCGATGCCGCCGTGCGGCTCGGGGTGCTGGCATCGCCGGTTCGGGACCGGATCCGGGCGTTGCTCGTGCGGCTGGGTTTTGCCGTCGAGCCTCCGGTTGCCGTCGGGGAGCTCCTGCAGCAGGTCGGCAAGGACAAGAAGAGCGAGGCGGGTATTCTTCATGTCGTCTTTCCTACGGGGATCGGGTCGTGCGAGGTGCGGCCGATGGCGCGCGAAGCCTTTGCGGCGCTGTTTGATGCCGAAAATGTGTGACCCCGTGCTGCTTCGGCTCATTCTGACCGTCTTGGAACCCTGTTACCGCCGCTGTCCGGGTGGCGTATGACGCTGAAATTTTATTAATTGGCGAGCGGTTTATTGCTTTATATTTGCGTGTGGCTTAATTAAATAGAGGCCTGTATGAAAAAGTTGTTCATGATGTTTGCCGTGATGACGGCATGCGCCGCCTGCGAGAAGGACGACGGAGGAATCACGATGGAGGCGGACCGGCTTGAGGGAACCTACTGGAAGCAGACCCGTATGGAATGTTCCGAATACCGCGACGGGCGATGGGAAAAGACGCTCGATTACGGGTTCGACGGCTCGCTGGACGGAGGAGGCGGTCCGACGGTGCTGTTCTTCGCGAGCGGGACGACGCTGGTCGAGTATGGCCGCCTGGCCATGACCGGTCCCGACCGGCCGACGGCCTACCGCAAGACGCGCACCTTCGATTACCGGCCGGGCGAGAAGCTCTTTCTGACCTATGGTCCGAACGGGGAGTCGGACGACCGGATGGATTTGGAGACGTTCACTCCGGGGACGATTGTTTGGGAGTCGGTTGTCGAGTACACGGAGCCCGGCGGAAGTTCCTATCAGGTCCTTACGCGGGAGACGTTCCGCCGTTTCGAGCCTGATGAGGCGTGGAAGCAGAGTGCGGCGCAGTATCCCGATTACGACGAGGTGGACTGGTCGGCACTGCGTTGAAACGCTTGTTTGCGGGGCGTCGTGAGGCCCCGAGTCGCCATGCATCGGCCCTGCCGGATCAAGTCCGGCTGGGCCGATGCCCTGTTCCGGGATATCCGAAATTTTACCTCTTTGGAAAATTTAGTTTAAACCGCCTGAATATTTATTCAGGCGGTTTAAATATTTGATATAGGGATGTATTGGGTGCATTGATGTTATTGTGAGAGTTTAGTGATTTAAAAATTTGATAGTTGAACTAGATTGAGTGAATATTGTAGCAAGATTCGTAAAACATATATTTAAACTTTTTTGTATTTGCGTATAGTCTAAAATAATTACATTTTGTTGTGTATGTGATTTATTTTACTATAATATATTGCTAATTTTTGATTTATAATTTGTATGTGTGATATTTCTTCTGTATATTTGATGTGTTATGATACAATCTTATATTTTTAAATATTAAATAAAATGTGTATGAAAAAAATTTTTACTTGTTAGGTTTGTTTGGCGTAGTTTGTTTTGGCTGCGAAAAAGTGGAGTTTAATTCTGATAGATTTGAATTGGAACGGCAGACAGGAGTTAATCTCTCTTATCAAGAAGCTCGTGATGTTGCTATGAGAGCAATTCCTATGTTGCCGGGCACGAGATCTTTTATGACTCGAACTCTTGATGATGAAAATGTTTCGTGGTATGTTCGTAAAAACTTACGAACGGGTGATGCTCGAGATACATTGATGTATATCTTTAATTTTAAGGAAGGCGGGTTTGCTGTTGTAGCAACAGATCGGCGAGTTGATAAATTAATAGCTTTTGCGGAAAAAGGGAAATATTTAATTGATAATGAGTCTAATATACAGGATCCTGGGCGTGGAATAGATCTTTATATGAATTATATGAGTTCAAAATTAGAGGCATTGAGTGCTGAGCCTATCTCTGATTTACCTTCAGAGCCTGGGCGAACTCAAATTCGGGAAAGAGTAATAACTCGAGAAATTGTTAACCCGAAAGTATCGGTTGAGTGGGGGGAGGCTTTCCCTTATAATTTATATTGTAGCACTAGCGATGGAACGCGGACATATGCAGGATGTGCAGCAACTGCCGTGGCTCAAATTATGGAGGCTTATTCTTTTCCCGAAACAATGCAATTTACCTATCCGAACGCCGATATTTCTTCTGTAGAATTGGATTGGTCAGGTCTTCGTATTCATAAAAATACAAATACATGTGATTTTTCATGCCCTGAACATCAAACTACTGCTAGAATCTTTCGTGAGATTGGACAACGATTGGATATGGAGTATCTTGAGGGAATAGGAAATAATAAAGTGGATTTTGCGAACGTACCTGATTGTCTGCATTCCTTTGGATTTTCGGCAGAATCTATTTCTGAATATAGTTTTAGTGCTATTGGAAAAAGTTTGATGGCAGGGAAGATGGTTTGCATGTACGGGCAGACTGAAAAAAATAAAACCCATATATGGGTAGTTGATGGTTATCAAAATGTTTCAACAGCTACCGAAATCTGGTTCTTGCCTGATAGTGGAGGGGCTGGTCGATTGATTGAAAGTCATACGAAAACGGTTCGCTATACACATTGTAATTGGGGATTTGATGGAGATTGCAATGGATACTTTGCTATGGATGTATTTGATATGACAAAGCCCGAAATTCCTGATAATAGTGATGCTGGTAAAGATTATAATTTTACACTGAATCTGAAAATGGTAACAGGAATAGCTCCTATTCGTTAAAGATGTGAAAAAAGTCTTCTGATTCTCATTTTTTATTATATATATTTTGTAAAGTGGTTTGTGATACTTATATTTGAAAAGAAAAAAATGATTTTTTCTAAAAAAATGTCAGTATGAATAAATCTTCTTTCCTTTCAATTTTGCTGGCTTTTTCCGCTGCAGCGCTTGTCTCGTGTGAAAGTGATGAGGACGGGAAAGTGCCCGATCCCGGATTGTCGGACGCCGCGCTGTCGCGGCTGGTGGTACGCTACGACGAGGCGCGCCGGACGGCCGATGAGGTGGGCCGGGCGTTGGGGCGCACGGTGGAGTACGAATCCTTCTACGTGCGCAAAAACATGCGGACGGGAGATGCCCGCGATACGCTGCTCTATGTGTTCAATTACGACGACAACGGATTCGCCGTCGTGGCGACGGACCGCCGTGTGAACAAACTGCTGGCCGTGGCGGAGAACGGACCGTATCATCCGAAACTCATCCCCGGAATGAACGGATACTACTGCGGCATGTTCTTCTACATGACCGCTCTGATCGATGAGTTGGAGGCGTTGAGCGCCCGGCCCTTCACGGCCGATGTGCCCGATGTGCCCGGACGTGTCGAGAGCCGTGAGACCCGGACGGTCGGCGAATCGGCCGAACCCGCCATCACGGTGGAGTGGGGCTACCGCACCTGGCCCTACAATACCTATTGCAGAAAGAGCGACGGTACGCTGGCGCCGGCCGGATCGGCCGCTGCAGCCGTGGCGCAGATCATGGAGGCCTGTTCCTTCCCCGAGCGGATGGACCTGACCTATCCCGACGCCGAGGTCGCATCGGCCGACCTCGACTGGGAAAAGATCCGCCAGCACCGCAATACGGATATGTGCGGTGTCTGGGATTGTCCGGGCGACCATGTGGCGATCTCGCGCATCTACCGGGAGATTGGCCAGCAGCTCGGTCTCGAGTATGGCGATCGTTACGACCTGCCGATGGATTTCGGCAAGATGCCCGAATGCCTCCGCCATTTCGGATTTCGGGCCGATGAGGTCGCCGCATACGATGCGGACCGGGTGGTCGGAAGCCTGAAGGAGGGCAAGCTGGTCTGCATGTCGGGGCGGATTGCCGACGGGCTTCAGTCGCGCGGCCAGGTTTGGGCCATCGACGGCTATCGGGATGTGGAGACGAAGTCCGAACTGTGGTTCGTCCCCTCCGACGGCGGTGCGGAGCAGAAGCTCGAGGAGAGTGCGGAGACGGTTCGCTACATTCACTGCAACTGGGGCTGGAGCAGCGACACCAGCGGCGAGATGAACGGCTACTTTACCGTCGATCTGTACCGGAATGCGGCGGGCGATGCCGCGCATTGGGGCGGCGACATGCTGCCGAACCTGCAGGTCGTCACCGGCATCACGCCGAATCGTTGATGACCCTCACGCTGCAAGGCAAAGGGCCCGTCCGGATTCCGGACGGGCCCTTTTCGGTTCGGAGCCCGGTGTGTGCCGGGGCGTTCCGCAGATGGCCTACTCGGTCGGCTCCACGCGGTTGCGCAGCTCTTCGGCGTAGGTTTCCCAGTCGGTGACGGGACGTCGGGCGACTCCCGACTCCATGGCGGCCCGGGCGACGGCCGGGGCTACGGTGGCGAGTAGCCGCGGGTCGAGCGGTTTGGGAATCAGGTAGGAACGCCCGAACTCGAGCCGCTGGAGGCGGTAGGCCTGCAGGACTGCTGCCGGGACGGGCTGCTGGGCCAGGGCGGCGATGGCCCGTGCGGCGGCGAGTTTCATGGCGTCGTTGATCTCCGTAGCGCGGACATCGAGCGCCCCGCGGAAGATATAGGGGAAGCCCAGTACGTTGTTCACCTGGTTGGGGTAGTCCGAGCGGCCCGTGGCGAAGATGATGTCGGGACGCGAGACGACGGCCTTCTCGTAGGCGATCTCCGGATCGGGGTTGGCCAGGGCCATGACGATCGGGTTCGAGGCCATCGAACGCAGCATCTCGGGTGTCAGCGTGTCGGCTTTCGAGACGCCGAGGAAGACGTCGGCGCCCGCCACGGCTTCGGTGAGCGTGGAGATGCGCCGCGAGGTGGCCAGCTCGCGCTTGGCGGGATTCAGGTCGTCGCGGTAGGTCGTGACGACACCCCGGCTGTCGCACAGCACGAGGTTCTCGCGGCGGATGCCCAGCGAGAGGAAGAGCCGCGCACAGGCGATGGCTGCCGCGCCGGCGCCGTTCACCACCACGCGCATCCGGTCGAGTTCCTTGCCGGCGAGTTTCGCGCCGTTGAGCAGTGCCGCCGAGGTGATGATCGCCGTGCCGTGCTGGTCGTCGTGCATCACCGGGATATCCAGCTCCTGACGCAGGCGCGCCTCGATCTCGAAGCATTCCGGGGCCTTGATGTCCTCGAGGTTGATGCCGCCGAAGGTCGGGGCGATGGCCCGGACGGCCCGGACGAATGCCTCGGGATCGGTCTCCGCAACCTCGATGTCGAAGGCGTCGAGTCCGGCGAAGGTCTTGAACAGCATGCATTTGCCCTCCATGACCGGCTTGGCGGCCAGCGGGCCGATGTTGCCCAGGCCGAGGACTGCCGTACCGTTCGAAATGACGGCCACGAGGTTGCCCTTGCCCGTGTAGCGGTATGCGTCGTCCGCATTTTCGGCAATGGCCAGCGAGGGGGCGGCGACGCCCGGCGAGTAGGCCAGCGAAAGATCTTCCTGTGTATGGTGGGGTTTGGTCGGGACGATCCCGATCTTGCCGGGGCGCCCTTCGCTGTGGTAGCGGAGTGCCACTTCGGTGAGTTTGTTTTTCGTATCCATTCTGTTTTGCCGTTTTTTCGTTTCTGAAACCTTGTCGTGTCAGCGGTAAATGTACGACAATTATCCGGCAAAATGCAGAATTTTTAGATTTATTGACAATATTTTTAGAAATAGAGGCGTATGCCTCCACTGCATTGGAACCGCAGGATGCCGTTCAGCGTCAGTTCGGCTCCGTCGCCTACGTCCGGCGAACGGACGATGAGCCACTGCCCGCCCACTTCGGCCGAGAGTCCGATGTGGCGCGTCAGCATGAATTCGACCGAGGCCCGTTCGTGGATGCCTGCTCCGCCCCGGCTGCCCCGACGTTCGCCGTAGCTGCGCACGTAACGGCCGTAGCCGACGCCGACCGCCTCGCGGAAGAGCCACCGGCGGCCGGCGCGCTGTCGGGCTACGAACTCCGGGGCGATGTAGTGCAGGCGGGTCGTGCGCTTGACGGCATCCCGTTCGGCGGAGATGAAGCCGCCCGAGTAGATGATGCCCACGCCGAGCCCGTGGCGTGAGGTCCAGTTGTATCCGGCCATCAGGTCGAATCCCGAGTTCAGCGAACCGGACGAACTCTCTTCGAAGTATAACGCCGAGAGGATCGCCAGGTAGCCGGCGTTGGCGAACACCGTGTGTTGTGCGCGGTCGCGCGGGGCAAGGTGTTCCCTGCGTCGGGGCGTGCCGGAGAGAGGCACCTCTTCGGGCGGTACGGTCCGGAGTGCGGATTCGGGGTTGGATGGATTGGTCAGGTTTCGGGCCGGAGATGCCTCGTCGTGCGGGTTGGCGGCCTGGAGCGGGAAGCTGCCCGGGAGCAGCAGGGCGGACAGCAGCAACAGTGCCCGCCTGGCAAGGTTCGGTTGGTTCGGGGTCATTTCGTGGGGGTGTTTGATGATTGTAAGTTTTTTGTTTTCGGGGAATTACCCCCCCCCTTGTATTTTCCGCGAAGATAGGAAAATCAGATGAATCGGGCAAATGTTTTCGCGGGAAACGGCTGTTTTGCCCCTCTCTTCAGGACATATTGAGGATTCGGCGGATATGATCGGGACGGTCTTCCTCTGGGAAGACCGTCCCGGATGTGTGGTCAGAAGAGGGTCGAGTCGCTCCCCGGCGAGGCGACGCCGAGGTGTTCGTAGGCCAGCGGAGTGGCTTCGCGTCCCCGCGGGGTACGCTTGAGGAAGCCCTCCTTGATCAGGAACGGTTCGTAGACCTCCTCGATCGTGCCGGGTTCCTCGCCGACGGCCGTGGCCACGGTATTCAGTCCGACCGGACCGCCGTTGAACTTCTCGATGATCGTGCCGAGAATCTTGTTGTCCATGCGGTCGAGGCCGCGCGAGTCGATGTTCAGCGCCGAGAGCGCCATGCGGGTGATGGCCAGGTCGATGTGTCCGCCGCCCTTGACCATGGCGAAGTCGCGCACGCGCCGCAGCAGGGCATTGGCAATACGCGGCGTGCCGCGCGAGCGCAGGGCCACTTCGTGGGCCGCGTCGTCGTCGATCGGAACGTCGAGGATCCGGGCCGAGCGGCGGACGATGCCCGCCAGTACCGGGGCGTCGTAATACTCCAGGTGGCATTGAATGCCGAAACGCGCCCTGAGAGGCGAGGTGAGCAGTCCGCTGCGTGTCGTAGCGCCGATGAGCGTGAAGGGGGCCAGCTCGATCTGAATCGAGCGTGCCGAGGGACCCTTGTCGAGCACGATGTCGATCTTGTAGTCCTCCATGGCCGAGTAGAGGTACTCCTCGACAATGGGGCTGAGGCGGTGGATCTCGTCGATGAAGAGCACGTCGCCCGGGTTGAGGCTGGTCAGCAGGCCGGCCAGGTCGCCCGGCTTGTCCAGCACGGGGCCCGACGTGACGCGCAACTGGGCGCCCATCTCATTGGCGATGATGTTCGCAAGCGTGGTTTTGCCCAGTCCCGGGGGGCCGTGCAGCAGCACATGGTCGAGCGAGTCGCCGCGCATGAGTGCCGCCTTGATGAAGATGCGGAGGTTCTCGACGATCTTCTCCTGGCCCGCGAAGGTTTCCAGTTCCTGCGGGCGGATCCTGTTTTCGAATTCGAGATCGCTCTCGGTGTTGCGTACGATTGACATGTTGCAAAGATAGCGTTTTTTCCCGACACGGGCGGCGTGGTGCACAAAAAAATCCGGCCCGCACATGCGGGCCGGAGAGCCTGTCGGCAGGAGTGGCTACTTCTCCTGCGGCAGGTCGAGCTTGATGTATTTCGTGCCGTTCTCGAAGGTATCTATGCGCAGCTTGATGCCCTTCATGCCTTCCAACTCCCCGGCGATCGGCTCGAGGTCGAACGAGATGTAATAACCCTGCGTGTAGCCGGCCGCATCGCCGCCCGCGCTGTGGCAGAGCACTACGTCGAGGTATCCCTCTTCGCTCGCGCCGTCGCTGCCCACCTCGATGTCGCGGCCTTCGGGTACGTCGGGCGTGCGGTCCACGGCCAGGGCGAACGTGTGCTTCGAGTTGTCGGTCACGGGATAGAGTGCATAGAAGGTCAGCCACTTGCGGGTGAGGTTGAAGGTCTGCAGGTTGAAGCCTGTCCTGTCGCCGCCCAGCGCCTCGAGCTCCTCCTGGGTCGTGACCACCTGCGATGTGCCGGTGAAGATTTTCTCCGCGCGGTAGAGGCGGATGTTGTAGTCGTATCCCTCGACGGCGCCTTCGAGCAGGTCGAAGTAGATCACCGCGCGACGGTTGTCCTCGGCCTCGAAGCCTGAGGGCCGCTCGCTCGGGTAGAGCGTCTCGCCGTTGTCGCGCTCGAAATAGTAGTCTGTCGTCTCGTCTCCTTCGCCGATCGCATGGATCGTGGTGATCAGACCGTAGACGTTGGGGTAGTCTCCGTCGTTGTCGTTGCAGCCCGTGAATGCCGTGAGGCAGAGTGCGGCAAACAGCGAGCAGAGCATGTGGATTTTTTTCATGGTTGTCCTGTTTTGTCGATATTATTGTTACTTTCGCAAGATAAAATGCCGACCCTCGGAAAATACTGCGCAGGGGACTAAATTTTTTCTTGGCCGTGCAGTATTCCGGTTGAGCCGTTGTTTATAAGGGTGAATTCAACAATGCAAATGGAGGAGCGTACACTGGCCGAAGGGTGCAGAAACGGCGACGGCGCGGCCCAACGGGAGTTGTACGACCGTTATGCCGGGCGCCTGCTTGCGGTGTGCCTGCGCTATGCCGGCGACCGGGCCACGGCCGAGGACCTGCTCCACGATGCGTTTCTGAAGATCTACGGCGCCTTCTCGAAGTTCGAGTACCGCGGAGCGGGGTCATTGAGGGCCTGGATGGAGCGTGTCACCGTAAACGTGGCGCTCGAATGGCTCCGGACCCGCAACCGGCTGGGATGCGTCGAACTCGACGAGGGGCGCGCTACGGCCCTTCCGGATGAGCCCTCAGCCGAGGAGGCGTCGCGGGTGCCGCGCGATGTGCTGATGCGCTTCGTCAGCGAACTGCCCGACGGGTACCGGGCCGTATTCAACCTCTACTGCATCGAAGAGTATTCGCACCGGGAGATCGCGCAGATGCTGGGAATCAACGAGAAAAGTTCTTCGTCGCAGCTTTTCCGGGCGCGAACGCTGCTGGCGCGGCGAATCCGCGACTATTTGAAGACACATTGAGTTATGAAACAGGATAAGGATTGGACCGATGTCATGCGGAATGCGCTCCGCGACGCCGAGCTTCCCCCTCCGGAACACGGTTGGGCGTGGCTTGAGGCCGAGTTGCGCGGTGTGCGGCCCGAGGTGTCGGCCGGTATTGCCGGTACCGAAGGCGGCCGGACGACTGCAGCGCGCAGACCGCAGTGGAAGATCCATGTGAAGCGGATTGCCGCGGCCGCCGCGGTTGTGCTGCTCGGTGTTGCGACCGTCGGGTTCTGGTTGCGTTCCGATCGGATGGTGCCTTCTACCGATGAGTTGTTGGCCGAGACTCTCTCGGTTCCGGGAACTGCGTCGGATGCACTGCCTGAAGGGCACGCCGGGGAGGATCCGGAGGAGACGCTGCGGAGTCGCGTGGCGCAGGCCGTTTCGCTGCCAGCCGGGCCGAGTGAGGCTGCAGGGGCACAACGGAATGCCGCGGCGCAGCGAACTGCCGGGGATGCGGCAGAGCCCCGCCTGGCTCTTGCCGCGGTGAAGCCGCAAACGGCCGGAACGCAGCCGACCGTTGATGCGTCGCAGGCGGATGCCGCTGCCCGGGAATCGCAGCCTGTGCCGGTCGCTTCTGCCGCCGGCCGCCAGGCCGGGGAGACCCGCGCGAAGCAGGCCCCTGCCGGGACCCGCACGGAACAGGGATCGGCCCGGACGTCGTTTGACGGGCTTTATGATCAGCCCGAAACCCGCCGGGCGGCGCGCAGGCGCTCGTCGCTTTCGTTCTCGGCGGGCAGCAGCGTGGCCGGAGGCTCCGGGATCGGTTCCGGAAGCAAGGCTCCGATGCATGCCATGCAGCAGGCTCCCTCGATGCCCGGAATGTCCTCGGCGATCGGCAACAGTGCCGAGATGACGCTGCTCAAGAGTTACGATTACGATGAGAGTTCGTTCCGCCACCACCAGCCGTTGAGTTTCGCCCTGACTTTCCGCAAGGAGTTCGCCTACGGTCTGTCGCTCGAGAGCGGCATCAACTACACGCTGTTGCAGTCGGATGTCCGGGCGCTTTATGCCGACAAGGAGACCGATCAGACGCTGCATTTCGTCGGTATTCCGGTGCGTGTGAACTGGCAGTTCCTCGAACGCGGCCGTTTCTCGCTCTATCTGGGTGCCGGAGGTATGGCCGAGAAGTGCGTGTCGGCGAAGTTCGGTTCGAAATCCGTTTCGGAGCCGGGTCTGCAGTGGTCGCTGATCGGTGCGGCCGGAGCGCAATACAGGCTCGGAGGCATGGTGGGACTCTATTTCGAGCCGGAGGCGGCCTACTACCTTACCGAAACCCGCCTGCAGACGGCCCGTACGGACAATCCGCTGTCGCTGACCCTCCGGCTGGGTGTCCGTCTCTCGTTCTGATTCCGGCCGACGATCCGTCGTTTCGCATACTTATTGCAAGGAAAGCCCGTGCTGCAGCACGGGCTTTCCTTTTGTCCTGGTGCGGGTCTGAATTTGTTATCCGACAGATCAAATGTGTCATTTTTTCTTGTCGGAACCAAATTTGTTATTAATTTTGTAACTTAAAGTGAGTGCTTGATCCTGAGGTCGATGCCGTTTCGGAAGGAGGACGGCGGTTCCGGTCCGAATCCGAATGAAAAAAGCACAGATCCGGAGTGTTTCGAACCTGTGCTTTGGTAGTCCCGAAAGGAATCGAACCTTTATCGTAAGAACCGGAATCTTATATTCTATCCATTGAACTACGGGACCGGGACTGCAAAAATGCAAAAAAAATTTAATATAGCAAAATAAAATGCGAGAAAAGCAGAATAATTGGCAAAGAATCGAGGCTGTGATCAAGTGGGCAAATATGTCCACCAACTATTTTGCTCGCTATATCGGTCTGGCGCGCGGCGAGAACCTCTACCAGATCAAACGGGGCAACAACGGCATATCGCTCAACGTAGCCGACCGCATTGTCTCCAAGTTTCCCCAGATCGACAAGCTCTGGCTGCTGACCGGCGAGGGGCAGATGTTCGCCGACGCCCGGCAGCGGGGAATGCAGATACCTTTTTATAATACGGATGTCGAACAGCACATCGCCTCGCTCGACCGACTCGAGGCCGAGTGCGATCTGGTCGTGCTCCCGGTGGGTGACTGCGATCTGGCGATGGTCTACAACGGCCGCGCCATGGGTGCCGTGGTGCCTCCCGGAACGATCGTCCTGCTCAAGGCCATCGATGCGGATGCAATAATTCCCGGTGAAGAATACGTGATTGTCTGCCAAAAAATTGTAACTTTGCGAATAGTTCGGGCCGCCGATGCGGAGGGAAAATACCGCCTCGTGCCCGGTGATCGGGAGAATTTCGATGACATCGTAGTGAATGCCAGCGATATAACCTCGGTTTACAAAGTGAAGGGCAAGTTGATCATAAACAGTTGAGTATGTTTTCAGGCATCGTGGAGGGCATGGGCGAGGTGGTCTCGATCCGTGCCGACCGTCAGAACAAGGACTTTACGCTTCGGGCAGACTTCTGCCGGGATTTGAAAATCGACCAGAGCATCGCCCACAACGGCGTATGCCTGACGGTCGTGGACATCAAGGACGACACCTATACCGTGACGGCCATGAAGGAGACGCTCGACCGCAGCAACCTCGGCCTGCTCCGGGAGGGCGACCTGGTGAACCTCGAACGCTCGATGAAGCCCGATGCGCTGCTCGACGGCCACATCGTGCAGGGTCATGTCGATCAGACGGCCGTCTGCACGGCCAAGGAGGATGCCGACGGAAGCTGGTACTTCACCTTCGAGTACGAGCCTCAGGGCGAGGGCCTCTGTACGGTGGAGAAGGGTTCGGTGACGGTCAATGGCGTGAGTCTGACGGTCTGCGACTCGAAGGAGTCGTCGTTCCGCGTGGCGATCATCCCCTACACGTTCGAGCATACGAATTTCTGCCGCATCGGCGTGGGGTCGGTCGTGAACCTCGAATTCGACATCGTGGGCAAGTACATCGCCCGTCTGATGCGCAACTACATGAAGTGACGCCATGATTACGATCAAAACCAAGGAGGCCGCATCGGTCTGGATCGGCCTGCTGGCCACGGCCATCGCGGCCGGGCTGCTTTTTGCGATGGAGGCGAAGGGGGTGCAGGTCCGCTGGATCGCAGCGGTCGTCGTGCTGCTGTGCACCTTCACGGCCGTGATGCTCATTTCGCTGTTCATCATCCGCAAGTATGTGGCCTACAAGCTCAAGCCGATCTATTCGATCGTCCTCTCGCGCAACGTGCATACCGACGAGATCTTCACCGAACTCAAGGACAAGAAGGTCGAGAACATCGGCGAGGAGCTGACGGCCTGGGCCGACACGAACGATCGGGAGATCGCCCGCCTGAAGGAGGCCGAGCACTTCCGCAAGCAGTATCTGGGCAATGTGGCGCACGAGCTGAAGACCCCGATCTTCAACGTGCAGGGCTATATCTCGACCCTGCTGGACGGCGGTCTGGAGGATGAGTTGATCAACCGCAAGTACCTCGAGCGTGCCGAGAAGAGCATCGACCGTCTGATCAATATCGTCAATGACCTCGATACGATCTCGAAACTCGAGAGCAGCATGAACCGGCTCGATATGGAGCGCTTCGACATCGTGGCGCTGGCCAAGGAGATCGCCGACCAGGCCGAGATGGAGGCCGACCGCAAGGGGATCAAGATCTCGGTCAAGGGGGCCGACAACCTGCCGTCACCGTTCTGGGTGCTGGCCGACAAACACTACATCGGACAGGTACTGGTCAATCTGATCATCAATTCGATCCACTACGGCAAGGAGGGCGGCACGACGCGCATCCGCTTCCGCGACATGCTCGACAAGATCCTGGTCGAGGTCGAGGACAACGGGCAGGGCATCGGCAAGGAGGATCAGCCGCGGGTCTTCGAGCGTTTCTACCGCACGGACAAGGGCCGCTCGCGCGAGCAGGGCGGTACGGGGCTCGGCCTGGCGATCGTCAAGCACATCGTCGAGGCGCATGGCGAGCGGATCTCCGTGCGCAGCGAACTGGGCGTGGGCAGCACCTTCTCCTTCACGCTCAAGAAGGTCAATCTGCAGGATATCCGGTAATCCGTCCGCCAGGAAACCGGGTGCGGAACATGGATTCCGGCCGCGGACGCTCCGGCGGCGTGTAACGATTAAACTTCGATAAATGATACAACCTTTGAGCATAGTCTGGGACTTCGATCCGGTGCTCCTCAGCATCGGCACGTTCGATATCCGTTATTACGGGCTGATGTGGGCCCTGGCCATCCTGATCGGCGCCTGGTTCTTCGACAACTTCTGCAAACGCGAAGGACTGTCGCAGGAGGTCTCCGGCTCGATCTTCATCTACGGTACGCTGGCCACGATCCTCGGAGCCCGCCTCGGGCACTGCCTCTTCTACGATCCGGTGGAGTACCTCTCCCGGCCGTGGACCATCATCACGGGCTTCCGCGACGGCGGCATGGCCAGCCACGGCGCCGCAATCGGCCTGCTGATCGGCCTGTGGCTCTTCTCGCGCAAGAACCGCCTGCCCTATATCTGGTCGCTCGACCGCATCATGATCGCCGTCGGTGTGGGCGGGGCCATCGTGCGCATGGGCAACCTCTTCAACTCCGAGATCTTCGGTACGGCCACGACGCTTCCCTGGGGCTTCGAGTTCGTCCGTTCGGCCAAGTGGGTGCACGAGTTCGCTCCGGCAGCGGTACACCCTACGCAGATTTACGAGGCGCTGTGTTACCTTGTGACCTTCGGCATCCTCTGCTGGCTTTATTACGGCCGCGACATGGCGCGCCGCCGTCCCGGTGTACTGTTCGGCATCGGATTGATCGGGGTCTTCCTTACGCGTTTCTTCATCGAATTCATCAAGACCGAGCAGGAGGCCTTCGAGGTGGGCTGGGCGCTCGACATGGGACAGTGGCTCAGCATCCCGTTCATCCTGTTGGGTTTCTTCATGATCTGGCGCGGTTTGTCGCGCCCTGCGCTGACCCCCGCACAGTTCCCCGCGCAGTCGAGGCAGGCTGCGCATCCAACGCCTAAAAAGAGAAAGAAATGAACGTCAATCCGATGGAAGAGCAGGTGGGCCGCATCATCGGCAACCTGCTGGCTGCCGGCGGAACGGTGCTTCTGCCCGGTGTGGGCAGCCTTTGCCCGGAGCGCCGCGCTGCCCGGCGGGTGGCTCGCCGCATGGTCGAACCGCCCTGCCGGACGGTGGTCTTCTCGTCGCAGGAGCAGGGCACATCGCTGGTTGCGGAGATCGCCCGCATCCTGAGTGCCGACGGAACTCCGGCCGGGGAGGCCGATGCCGCGGCTCGGACGGTCTATGCCCGTTGGACGGAGCGCGCCCGCCGGGGTGACGCTCTGGTCGTAGAGGGGGTAGGCGTGTTGAAGTACAAGCACTTCTCGCTCGACGAGGAGTTCGACCGGAGGCTCAATCCGCAGGGACACGCCCCGATGAAGATTCGCTCCGGACGCCCCGACTGGGTGATCTGGGTAGGCGCTGCGGCGGTTGTTGCCGCTATAGGAATCGGTGTCTGCTCTTTCCTGCTGAACGATACCGAACGTCCGCAGCCGTTGGCCGGGACGGCAGTCCCGGGACTTGCGACGGCCGAGTCTCCCGTTTCGCCGGGCGTGCCGGCCGATTCGCTTTCGGCAGAGCATGCGGCGGCTGGAAATGCCGCTCCGGTTCCGGAGGAGGGCGGAAAGGCCGTTGCGGGGAGCACTGCGGCCGGAGGCACTTCGGAGCAGGGTGCTGCGGCGGTGCAGTCCCCGGATGAGGTACAGCGTCCTGCGGGATACGAGCCTGCGGCGATGACCTCGAAGCGGAATTACGTTGTGCTGGGCGTCTTCAGTTCGCAGGAGAATGCCGTGCGGGCGGCGAAGAAGGCCGCATCGGATTCGGAAGAAGCGGCGCTGACCTGCGGCGTCTACCGGTTCGGTGCGAAGTTCCTGGTCTCGCCCTTCGAGTCGGATGATCCCGAGGCGTGCCGGCTCTTCATCCGCGCACATGCCGACCGCTTCCCCGGAATGTGGACTTATACGGCCCGTTGATGCGTCTTGCCGATTGGATCATCCGGGCGATCGACCTGTTCTATCTGCGGCCCGTTGCCGCGTTCGTACCCCGGCAGGTGTTCCGCTATGCCGTCTGCGGGGGTGCGAACGTCGTGTTCGGGTGGGGATGTTATTTCCTGATCTATAATTTCCTGATCGACAAACAGCTGGTCGATCTGGGCTTCGTGGCCGTGTCGGCTCACGTCGCCGCCATGCTCGTTACCTTCCCATTCACCTTCTTCGCGGGATTCTGGCTCAACCGCTATGTGGCCTTCCGCCGTTCGCCGATCCCTTCGGGCACGCAGCTGTTCCGCTACCTGCTCTCTGTCGCGGGATCGGTCGTGGTGAACTATGTCTGTCTGAAATTCTTTGTCGAATACTGCGCCATCTGGGCCACCCCCTCGCAGATGCTTGCCACCTGCGTCACGACCGTCTACAGCTTCTTTGCCGCAAAGTATTTCACCTTCCGGCATGCCGAGGCGGAGTAGCCGCCTGCCCGGAGATCCGTCCGGCGGGGCAGGAGTGTGTACCCTCGGCGTGTGAGGCCGGAACCGGCGGGCGGGATGCGGCCGGAGCCCTGAAATCGGGAATACGGGCGGTGTGCCGTGTCGGCATGCCGCCCGGTGTTATTTCCGGTTCTCCTCACGCAGTTTCTGCAGTTCGTACATGCGGTCGCGGAATTTCGCCGCGGCCAGGAAGTCCAGCGACTTGGCTGCCCGCTCCATATCCTCGCGCGCCCGGTCGATCAGGGCATCGAGGTTTGTGCCGGCCGTGTAGTCCTGCTGTACGTCGGCGGCCACCGGTGCGTAGTGCTCCTCGGCGATGGGGTAGGCCGTCGGGATTGCCTCCGGTATCTCGCTCCGCCCGGCCAGCAGGGCCCGCTGTCCCGAGCCGCTCTTCTGCGCACGGCGCGGCAGCACGCCGTGCTCCATGTTGTAGCGCACCTGCTTCTCGCGGCGGCGGTTGCTCTGCTCGATCGTGTAACGCATCGACTCGGTGCAGGTGTCGGCGTAGAGGATCACGTTGCCCTGCGAGTGGCGCGCCGCGCGTCCCGCGATCTGCGTGAGCGACCGCACGTTGCGCAGGAATCCCTCCTTGTCGGCATCGAGGATCGCCACCAGCGCCACCTCCGGGAGGTCCAGACCTTCGCGCAGCAGGTTCACGCCCACCAGCACGTCGAACATTCCGGCCCGCAGGTCCTCGAGGATCTGGATGCGCTCGAGCGTATCGACGTCCGAGTGGATGTAGCGGTTGCGGATGCCCACGCGGTCGAAGTATTTCGACAGCTCCTCGGCCATGCGCTTGGTGATGGTCGTGACGAGCACCTTGTCGTCATTCTTCACCCGCTTGTCGATCTCCTCGATCAGGTCGTCGATCTGGTTGGCCGTCACGCGGACCTCCAGCGGCGGGTCCACCAGACCCGTCGGGCGGATGAGCTGCTCGACGACCACCCCCTCGCTCTTCATCAGCTCCCAGTCGGCGGGCGTCGCGCTCACGTAGATCGACGTCCCCTGCAGTTGCTCGAATTCGGCGAAGGTCACCGGGCGGTTGTCCTTGGCTGCCGGGAGGCGGAATCCGTATTCGACGAGGTTCTCCTTGCGGGCCCGGTCGCCGCCGAACATGGCGTGGACCTGCGGCAGCGTCACGTGGCTCTCGTCCACGACCAGCAGGTAATCCTTCGGGAAGTAGTCGATCAGGCAGAAGGGGCGCGTGCCGGCGGCGCGTCCGTCGAAGTAGCGCGAGTAGTTCTCGATTCCGGAGCAGTAGCCCAGCTCCTTGATCATCTCGAGGTCGTATTCGACGCGCTGCTTGATGCGCTGTGCCTCCATCATGCGTCCGGCCCGCTCGAAGTATTCGATCTGCTTGCCCAGGTCGAGGTAGATCTGCTGCACGGCCGAGTTGATGCGCTCCTTGGTGGTGACGAAGAGGTTTGTGGGGTAGAGCGTGAGGTTGTCGAGCGAGTGGATGCGCTGGCCCGTCACGGGGTCTATGGAGTGGATGGCCTCGATCTCGTTGTCGAAGAACATCACGCGGAAACACTGGTTGCCGAACTCCCCGAAGGCGGCCATGATATCGACCGTGTCGCCGTTCACGCGGAAGGTCGCGGGTTCCAGTTCGCGCTCGGTGCGCGTGTAGAGTGCCTCGACGAGCTTGTAGAGAAAGTGTTTGTAGCTGACCACCTGCCCGACCTCGATGTGGATCGCCGTGGCGTGGAAGTCCGCGGGGTTGCCGCATCCGTAGAGGCACGAGACGCTCGACACGACGATTACGTCGCGGCGTCCCGAGAGCAGCGTGGCCACGGTGTTGAGCCGCATCTTCTCGATCTCGGCATTGATCGAGAGGTCCTTCTCGATATAGGTGTCCGTGGCCGGGAGGTAGGCCTCCGGCTGGTAATAGTCGTAGTAGGAGACGAAATACTCGACGGCGTTGTCGGGAAAGAAGTTGCGGAACTCGCCGTAGAGCTGTGCGGCGAGGGTCTTGTTGTGGCTCAGGACGAGTGTCGGGCGGTTGAGTTCGGCGATGACGTTGGCCACCGTGAAGGTCTTTCCCGAACCCGTCACGCCCAGCAGCGTGTTGTGCTTCGAGCCGTGGCGGATCGAGCCGACGAGCTGCGCAATGGCCTCCGGCTGGTCGCCCGTCGGGGCGTAATCGGATACGAGTTTGAAATCCATGGTCTGCAAAGTTACGAAATATTGTGGAACAGGGTTTGTTTCCCTGTCTGTTTTTCTGTCGCATGAATTGAGAAAAGGATGATTGTTGCGGCAGAAGAGTGACGAAATACGTTAATTGGTGTTTTGAAAACATTTTCGTACCTTTGTTCCGCTATCCGCGGGGTAGCAACATATGATTGAGTTCAGTGAAAGTGTTTCGCTGGTCCTTGGCAATAAAATTTGGCGATTTTACGAATACAGGGAAAGCAATACGGACACTCATCACCGTGTATGGTGGCATGTCATTCGATGTGCTCCGTTCGGTGTGGGGTATTGTTTATTTGTATTCGGGCTACGCCAAATGCCTATTGCCAGATAAACGAACGACTCCACACTTTCTTTTTGCTGAAAACGGTCGTCCGGAGTCGGCGACGGACATAAAATCTGTATGGTTATGATGACTTTGCATGAAGCAATTGCAGCGGTGTTGCAGGATGGTGCGAAATCGGCTCGAGAGATTGCGGACGAGATTGATCGCAGGGGGCTTTATCGGCGAAAGGACGGAAAGGAACTCCCCGCGTCTCAGGTGTCTGCGCGTGTAAGCCGTTATCGCACAAGATTTGATCGGAATAGCGGTCTGATTTCATTGAAATGAATGCTGGAGCCATGAGCCGAAAGATATGGGGCGTTTTGGTCGGACTCGTGCTTTGCTTCTCTTGCAATGGATATGATCCGGCGGAACACAGGTCTGAAATCGAGGATATCATTCGATTCAAGAAAGCAATGGTTTCATTGTGCGAATCATATTCTTTCGATTCCGATCTGCTTGGCAACCTGATTCTGCGTGTGGAACAACAGACGCAGTATGCAACCTATTGGAAGAAAATGGAGTATGTGAGGCTGTTTTGCATGGAGGAGTATTTCCCGAAACGGAATGTCGGGACGTATGAGTTCCTTCTTGATGCATTGATGGACCGGTATCGTGATGCTGAAGTCATTCTGGGGCCGATCGAACGGAATTACACCAAAGGAACCTCCACCTATTATATGGTGGAGGATCAGGTGAGCGGCATGAAATACTACATCGAGTACCGTTGGTCTCCCTGGAAGTGGGGTGGGGAACTGTATATCGTCTCCAAGAAAGAGAAGATCGATGCGGTGATCAGTCGGTAGAAACAAAGCCGGGGGTGCGGAATACGGATAAATTTTTCGTTCATAATCCGATTTATTTGTACCTTTGCAAACTATGATCGACAGGGAAACGGTAGACCGCATCTATGCCGCCGCGAACATCGTGGATATCATCGGCGACTATGTCACGCTCAAGCGAAAGGGTGTGAACTATCAGGCGTGCTGTCCGTTCCACAACGAGAAGACCCCGTCGTTCGTCGTCTCGCCCTCGAAGGGGGTCTACAAGTGTTTCGGCTGCGGGAAGGGTGGCAATGCCGTGACGTTCCTGATGGAGCACGAGAACATCACCTATCCCGAGGCGCTGAAGATGGTGGCCAAACGCTACGGCATCGAGGTCAGGGAGAAGGAGCTGACGGAGGAGGAGGTGCGGCGCAACGACGACCGCGAGTCGATGTTCGTCGTGAACGGATGGGCCGCGGAGTACTTTGCGAATTTCCTCTGCCACGACCCCGAAGGGATGAGCGTCGGGATGACCTACTTCAGGCAGAAGCGCGGACTGACCGACGCCACGATCCGCAAGTTCGGGCTCGGATTCTGCCCGTCGAAGGGCGACCGGATGTCGAAGGATGCCCTGGCGGCCGGCTACAAGCGTGAGTTCCTCCTTGCGACGGGCCTTTCGCTGGCGCGCGAGAGCGACGGGTCGCTCTACGACCGCTTCCGCGACCGGGTGATCTTCCCCGTGCACAACATCTCGGGCCGCATCGTGGCCTTCGGCGGCCGGACCCTGCGCACCGACAAGCAGGTGGCCAAGTACCAGAATTCGCCCGAGAGCGAGATATACAGCAAGAAACGCGAACTCTACGGCCTCTACTTCGCCAAACGGGCCATCCAGCAGCAGGACTATGCCATCCTGGTGGAGGGTTACCTCGACGTCATCTCAATGCACCAGGCGGGTATCGAGAATGTCGTGGCGTCGTCCGGCACGTCGCTCACGACCGACCAGATCCGTCTGCTGGGGCGCTTCACGCGCAACATCACGGTGATCTACGACGGCGACTCGGCCGGCATCCACGCCTCGCTGCGCGGCATCGACATGATCCTCAAGGAGGGGATGAACGTGCGCGTGGTGCTGCTGCCCGAGCCCGAGGACCCCGACTCGTTCGCCCGCAGCCATACGGCTGCCGAGGTGCAGGCCTACATCCGCGACAACGAACGCGACTTCCTCGAGTTCAAGGCCAACCTGCTGCTGCACGACGCCGAGGGCGACCCGATCCGCAAGGCGGCGCTCATCGGTGACATGGTGCAGTCGATCGCGCAGATTCCCGACCCGATCCAGCGCTCGGTCTACATCAAGGAGTGCGCGCGGATCATGGATATCGACGAGCAGATCCTCATTTCGGAGGTGGCCCGCAAGCGGCTGACGACCTCCGGGGACCGCGAGACGGACGAGTTCCTGCAGCGGCAGGCCCTGCAGCGGAGGCGCGAGGAGGTGCAGCCCGAGGTGGAGTTCGTGCAGAAGGTCGAGGCGGGGAGCAGCATCGAGGCGCTCGAACGCGAGATCGTGAAATACCTGCTCAAGTACGGCCACTGTTCGTTCGACTTCAAGGAGGGGCGCACGATGGTGGCCTGCAACGTCGCCGAGGTGATCTTCTCGGAGCTGAGCGACGACAGCATCGTCTTCCGCAATCCGGTCTACGCCAAGATCATGGCGGCCTACCGCGAGCAGTGGGAGCAGCTCGGCACGGGGGTCGAGGTGCCGGTGCACCTGTTCATCAACCACGTGGACCCGGAGGTCTGCAACACGGCCGTGGACATCCTCACGTCGGATGACAACTACGTGCCGAGCGAAATCTGGAAGCGCAAGGACATCCACGTCGAGAGTGATGCCGAGATGCTGGCCGTGGGGGTGCCGAAGGCCGTGACGCTCTACAAGTCGAAGGTCATCGAGGGGATGATCCGCGATCTGCAGGAGCGCCTGGCCGACGAGGGGCTCGGGGAGGAGGAGCAGGACACGCTGCTCCAGCGCCTGGCGGGGCTCAACCGGGTGAAGGTGTCGATTGCCCGCAAGTTACAGCGGTCGATCCTGTGATGCAGCGGGAAAAAGGGGGGTGGGCCTCGGTTGTACACGCATCACTGCGCATACCGTGTGCAAACAGAAAATAAACAGAAAGATGTG
>OODG01000800.1_pt1 | contig 22558 bp, 19 predicted proteins | sample 1671621 | NCBI WGS metagenome assembly OODG01 (sample SAMN06348175, study PRJEB24527) | human gut metagenome | biome: human gut; feature: ankylosing spondylitis patient; material: feces | host: Homo sapiens | place: China | collected 2015-10 | reverse complement strand
CGGCCCAGCACCTTTTCCGCCGAGATGGAAGTGAAGGGCCGCAGCCTGCTCACCGGGCTGCCCCAGCGCCTCACCGTGACCACCGAGGACCTCTACGAGGCGGTGATGCCCCTGGCCGAGCAGATTGCCGCGGCGGCCCATCAGGTGCTGGAGCACACTCCGCCGGAACTGGCCGGCGACATCTACTCCGCCGGCGTGGTGCTTACTGGCGGCGGCTCCAAGCTCAAGGGCCTGGACGAATACCTGAGCCAGCAGCTCAAGGTGAAGGTGCGGGTCTCGGACGACCCCATCAACTGCGTTGCCCTGGGCACAGCCCGGTGCCTGGAGATCGGCGACCAGCTGGAAAGCGGCTTTGTGGACGCAACGCCCCGGCTGGGCCGCAGATGAAAAAATATCACGCCCGTCTGCACGGAAATGCCCCGTGCAGACGGGCGTTCCTTTTTGCTTTTTTAATTTGTACAAATGCTATTATTTTAACAAAACCATTTCTGCGACCTTGAAACAGGGGCTTTTTTTCGATATAATGTAAAAGACGAAAATTGAGCTTTTGGAAAAGGGGGCCATCCAATGAATGCAGTTCTGCTTGCGGCGGGCGCCGCACAGACCGCGGAACCGTCGGTGCTCGTGGTCGCGGGGACCGGTATTTCCCTGGTCTTTCTGGTGCTGATCCTGCTGACTTTTATCATCACCCTTCAAGGCAAGGTGTTCGATGCACTGAACGCCAGAAAACAGAAGGCAGCTGCCGAAGCGGCAGTGAAAAGCCAGCCGCAGCCCCCGCAGCTGCAGGAACTTGGTCAGCCGCTCGGTGGAGCCCTTGGTGTTGCAGAAGCAGATGACCCGGTCCAGCTGCTGGGCCCGGATGATGGCGGCGATGGCGTCCACCTTCTTGTCAGACGGCACCTCGATGCGGTATTGCAGGATATCGGGCTTGTTTTCCCGGGTGGCCTGGACGGTGATCTCCTCCGGGTCCCGCTGATACACCCAGGAGATGTCCATGACCTCCCGGGATATGGTGGCGGAGAACATGCCCAGATTCTTCCGGTGGGGAATCTTGTCCAGAATGCGGGTCACATCGTGGATAAAGCCCATGTCCAGCATACGGTCCGCCTCGTCCAGCACCACGGTCTGCACCTGGCCCAGGGTGACGGTGCGGCGCTTCATATGGTCGGACAGGCGGCCCGGGGTGGCCACCACGATCTGGGGCCGCCGCTTCAGGGCGTTGATCTGCTTGCCGATGGGCTGGCCGCCGTACAGGCACACCAGCCGCACCCCCTCATGGCACACGGCGATCTGGCGCATTTCGTCGGTGATCTGCATGGCCAGCTCCCGGGTGGGGGCCAGGATCACCGCCTGGACCTCCTCGCTTTCCGGGTCGATGCGCTCGATGATGGGGATGCCGAAGGCCATGGTCTTGCCGGTGCCGGTGGGTGCCTTGGCGATGACGTCCTTCCCCTCCAGCATGGGGGGGATGCACCCGGCCTGGACGGGGGTGCTGATCTCATATCCCTTGTTCCTTATGGCGCGCATGGTGGCCTCGGACAGGCCGAAGCTGTCAAAGGGCGCGCCCTGTGTAAATTCCATAGCAGTTTCCTCGTTTTCTATATATTCAGCTTGTCAAAAAAGTTTTTTGCCAAGCTGCGTGCGGTTTTTCAGAACTTCAAAAAGTTCTGAAAAACCTATGATTGCAAACGAAAGACACCCCTGATGGGTTTCTTTCGTAACTATCTTCCTTTCCGATGGTGGAACATCTCCGCCTTTTTGACAGTCTCATATATTATATCACATTTGTCAATATGTTCCCGTACTGCTCCAGCAGCCACCAGGTGATCCGGGCCGTCAGCCCCCACAGGGGATGCGGAAGCCCCTCGTATACCGGCACCTCCATGCACCCGGCCTGCCAGGGATATCCGGCGGAGGCCCCCACCCGGTCATAGGGGAAGTCCGGCCCGATCTCCGGCCGCAGGGAATAGCGGTAGATAGCCGGGGGATGGGCCGCCAGCCAGGACAGGGGCGCCGTGAAGGTGTCCTGCACCTCGTCGGGGCTGGGGCGCAGCACCGCCGCCGGGTCCACTCGGCCCAGCAACGGATACATGAGCCCCTCGGACCGCAGGTACAGAAAGTCCAGGTCCCCGAAAATCTCAATGGCCTCCGCCGGAAGGCCCAGCTCCTCGAAGGTCTCCCGCAGGGCGCACTGCCGGGGCGTCTCCCCGGCCTCCATCCGTCCCCCGGGGAAGCACACCTCCCCGCTGTGGTGGTGCAGCTTCGCCGGGCGCACCTCGTATAAAAGGCTCAGCCCCCGGGGCGTTTCCACCAGGGGCGCCAGCACCGCGTATTCCTCCCGTGCCTGCTGCAGGGTGGGGCGGTGGGCCGCCATTCTGCGCCGCAGCGCCTGTTCATCCATGCTTTCTCCCCCTTTTCACCACCACTATACCACATTCCGGCCCGAAGAAAAAGCAAAATCCATAAAAACGCCGGAATTCGCAAAAAGTTCTTGCAATTGAAAAAATCAGGGCATATAATGTAAGGGTTGAGAGATTTGCTATGCAAAAGCATAGCAAAAAATAGAATGTGCCATTCCCTCGCCCCTTCGGGGCAACCGGGAATGATGCACAAAACTTCATGCACAGAAGAGTTTGCCTGTTTTCGTGGTGCGCCGCACAGTGCATGAATTTTGCTATGCAAAAGCATAGCAAAACAAGAAATGTGCCATTTCCTCGCCCCTGTGGGGCAACCGGAAATGATGCACAAAAACTTCATGCACTAACATTTGCGCATTTTCGTGGTGCAGTGCTCACGCATGAAGTTTTATACCCAAAAGAAAGGGGTTTTACCTTTGCAGAACGAAAAACTGAGAAACGTAGCCATTATCGCCCACGTGGACCACGGCAAGACCACCCTGGTGGACCAGATGCTCAAGCAGGGCGGCGTGTACCGGGAGAACCAGGAGACGGTGGAGCGGGTCATGGACTCCAACGACCTGGAGCGGGAGCGGGGCATCACCATCCTGGCCAAGAACACCGCCATCCAGTATGGCGACACCAAGATCAACATCGTGGACACCCCGGGCCACGCCGACTTCGGCGGCGAGGTGGAGCGCATCCTGAAGATGGTCAACGGCGTGATCCTGCTGGTGGACGCCGCCGAGGGCCCCATGCCCCAGACCCGCTTTGTCCTCAGCCGGGCGTTGGAGCTGGGTCACCGGGTCATCGTGGTGGTTAACAAGATCGACCGGCCCGACCAGCGCATCCATGAGGTCATCGACGAGGTGCTGGAGCTGCTGCTGGACCTGGACGCCACCCCGGAGCAGCTGGACTCCCCCATGCTGTTCTGCTCCGCCCGCCAGGGCGTCGCCTCCTACTCCCCCGACGTGCCGGGCACGGACCTCAAGCCCCTGTTCGACACCATCCTCAGCTACATTCCCGCCCCGGAGGCGGACCTGGACCAGCCCTTCCAGATGCTGGTGTCCGCCATCGACTATAACGAGTTCGTGGGCCGCATCGCCATCGGCCGTGTGGAGCGCGGCGTCCTGAAGCAGAATCAGGAAATCGCCGTGTGCAACTATCACGACCCCGACGCCCCGGCCAAGAAGGCCAAGGCCGTGTCCATGTACGAGTTCCAGGGCCTGGGCAAGCAGCCCATCACCGAGGCCACCGCCGGCAACATCATTGCCATGTCCGGCATCGGCGATATCACCATCGGCGACACCATCTGCGCCCCGGAGTGCGTGGAGCCTCTGCCCTTTGTGAAAATTTCCGCCCCCACCATGGAGATGACCTTCTCCGTCAACGACTCCCCCTATGCCGGCCGCGAGGGCAAGTTCGTCACCTCCCGCCAGCTGCGGGACCGCCTGTTCCGGGAGACCCTGAAGGACGTGTCCCTGCGGGTGACGGAGATCGACGGCGCCACCGACGCCTTCAACGTGGCGGGCCGGGGCGAGATGAGCCTGTCCATCCTTATCGAGACCATGCGCCGGGAGGGCTATGAGTTCCAGGTGTCGCCCCCCCGGGTGCTGTACCGCACCATCGACGGCAAGAAGTGCGAGCCCATCGAGCGGCTGGTGGCCGACGTGCCCAGCGAGTCCGTGGGCGCGGTCATCGAGAAGCTGGGCTCCCGCAAGGGCGACCTGATCGAGATGACCCCCGTGGGCAGCCGCATGAAGTTGGAGTTCCTGATTCCCGCCCGGGGCCTGTTCGGCTATCGCAACGAGTTCCTGACGGATACCCGGGGCGAGGGCATCATGGCCTCCGTGTTCGACAGCTACGCCCCCTATAAGGGCGACCTGAGCCGCCGGAACACCGGCTCCCTGGTGTCCTTCGAGACCGGCGAGTCCGTCAGCTACGGACTGTTCAACGCCCAGGAGCGGGGCGCCCTGTTCATCGGCCCCGGTGTCAAGGTGTACGAGGGCATGATCGTGGGCGTGTCCCCCAAGCAGGAGGACATTACCGTCAACGTCTGCAAGAAGAAGCAGATGACCAATATGCGGGCCGCCGGGTCCGACGAGGCCCTGCGCCTGGTGCCGCCCCGGAAGCTGAGCCTGGAGCAGTGCCTGGAGTTCCTGGCCGATGACGAGCTGCTGGAGGTCACCCCCGAGAGCCTGCGCATGCGCAAGACCATTCTCAACCACGAAAAGCGCATGAAGGCTACCCACGGCGGCAAGAAAAAGTAAAATATAAACACAAAACCCCGCCCTGCCGGATGGCAGGGCGGGTTTTTATGATTTGCGCATATACTGGAGGTCAGGCGGCCTGGACCTCGAACTTCAGCACGCCCTCGGCGGCGGAGATGCGGGTCATCATGGACTCCAGATCCTCCACCATGTCCCGGGTCTCGGCGGAGATGGTGACACCGGCGCAGCCGTTGGTGGGGATGGTCTGGTTGATGGTGAGAATATTTGCGCCGGAATTGGCAAAAATAGACAGGAAGTTGGACAGCACGCCGGGGTTGTCCTTCAGCAGGGCGTAAAACGTGATGATGTGGCCGGCCTTCATGTCCTGGAAGGGCTGCACGGCGTCCTTATACTTGTAAAAGGCGCTGCGGCTGATGCCCACCATCCGGGCCGCCTCGCCCACGGTGGCCGCCTCGCCCACCTGGAGCATCCGGCGGGCCTCCGCCACCTTGACGAATACCTCCGGCAGGGCTTCTGCCGATACGATGTAATACTTCTGATTGCTCATGGCCGTAAACCTCCGCTGATGTGTCCGGCGGAGACGCGGCCCCGCCGTTTCTTTTGGCCATTATCATACCATGTTGTTTGACAAAACACAACTGTTTTCGTGGGAGGGAGCATACAAAAATGCAGGAAAAGCAGCGGGCTTTTTTGGTGCGGACTGCCTATTGGGCCGTTTGGGCGGTGCTGCTGTGGCTGGGGGTGCGGTATCTGCTGCGGTGGCTGCTGCCGTTTCTGCTGGCCCTGGCCCTGGCGGCGGCGGTGGAGCCGGTGATCGCCTGGTGCCGCCGCCGGATGGGCCTGAAGCGGGGGTTCACGGCGGCGGTGGTGACCATCGCCGTCACCGGGGCCATACTGGCGCTGGCGGCGGTGATCGTGTGGCAGCTGATCCGCCAGGCGGCGGAGCTGCTGGGGCAGCTCCCCGGGCTTCTGGCGGGGCTGCCGGGCATGACGGAGGACCTGCGGCAGCGGCTGGAGGACTTCTGCGCCGCCTGTCCCCAGGGGCTGCGGAGCTGGCTGGAGGAGGTCCCCGCCCTGCTGGGGACCCTGGCGGCGGGAGCGGCCCAGCGGGCCAGCGGGGCCTGCATCACCGCGGCGGCGGCCCTGGCCGCCGCCCTGCCGGGGGTGTTCCTGTTCTGCGGCACCACGGCCCTGGCGGTGTTCTTCACCGCCGGCAGCTATCCCCGGGTGATGGCCTTTTTCCGGCGGCAGCTGGGGCACCGGCTGGACCGGGCCAGAGGGGTCAAGGCCAACCTGCTGTCCACCCTGGGGAAATGGTGCCGGGCCCAGGCGATTTTGCTGGGGGTCACCTTCTGCGAACTGCTGGCAGGGTTCCTGCTGATGGGCCAGCGGTATGCCCTGCTGCTGGCCGCCGTTACCGCGCTGGTGGACGCCCTGCCGGTATTCGGCACCGGCACGGTGCTGCTGCCATGGGCGGCGGTGTGTCTGCTGGCGGGGCAGGCCCCCCGGGCGGTGGCTCTGGCGGCCCTGTACGCGGTGATCTCCGCCGTGCGCAGCCTTCTGGAGCCCAAGGTCATGGCCGCCCAGGCGGGCCTGCCTCCCCTGGCGGCTCTGGCGGCCATGTACGCCGGGTTCCGGGCTTTGGGCGTGGCGGGGATGATCCTGCTGCCTATGGCGCTGCTGTTTGTCAAGCAGCTCCACGACGAGGGGTATGTGGGCCTGTGGAAATAGCCGCAAAAAGCGAAAAAAGCTGTTTTCTTGCCGGATGATCTGTGGTATAATGGGATGTTAGTGAAGATTTTCGGTAGGAGAGAACACAGACATGAACAAGCAACGCCGCGCCGACCTGCTGCTGGTGATGACCACCTTTTTCTGGGGTGCCAGCTATTACCTGACGGATATCTGCCTGGCAGATCTGCCGCCCATGACCCTGAACGCCTTCCGCTTTATTGTGGCGTTTCTGGTGCTGGGGCTGATCTTCTGGAAGCACGTGGTCCACATCAACCGCACCACCCTATGGTACAGCCTCATCGTGGGCCTGGCCCTGGCGGGGACCTATGTGGCCTATAACTACGGCATCACCCGCACCTCCCTGTCAAACGCCGCGTTCATCTGCGCCCTGCAGGTGATCTTCGCCCCGCTGCTGGGCTTTCTGTTCTTCCGGCAGCGGCCCGGCTGGAAGCTGGGGGCGGCGCTGGTGGTGTGCACGGTGGGCATGGCCCTGCTGACCCTGAACGGGGAGCTGCGGCCCGCCTCCGGGGACCTGATCTGCCTCATCACCCCCCTGTGCTACGCCGTGGACCTGCTGATCACGGAGAAGGCCGTCCGGGATCCCCGGGTGGACCCCCTGGGCCTGGGTGTGTGCCAGCTGGCGGTGGTGGGCATCGTGACCTTAGCCCTGGCCCTGGTGCTGGAGGAACCGGTGCATCTGCCCACCTCCGGCAGGACCTGGGCGGCGGCGCTGTTTCTGGGAATTTTCTGCTCCGGCGTTGCCTTTGTCATCCAGTCCGTGCAGCAGCAGTATACCACCGCCAGCCATGTGGGCCTGATCTTTACCCTGGAGCCGGTGTTTGCCTCCATGGTGGCCTTTGTCATGACCGGCGAGGTACTGTCTCTGCGGGGCTATATCGGCGCGGCCCTGATGCTGCTGAGCCTGTTTATTATGGAGGGCGACTGGTCCTTCCTGGGCCGCAAAAAGCGTGTATAAAGGAGAACATACCGTGGATAAACGATTGGAACGCATTCTGCCCCGGGTGCAGAAGCCTGCCCGCTATGTGGGCGGGGAATACAACGCCGTGAAGAAGGACCCGGCCCAGGTGGATACCCGGATTGCCTTCTGCTTCCCGGATACATACGAGATCGGCATGTCCAACCTGGGCATGCGGATTCTCTACGGCGTGATGAACAACATGGAGGGCGTGTGGTGCCAGCGGGTGTTCGCCCCCTGGGGCGACATGGAGGAGGAGATGCGCCGGGCGGGGATGCCCCTGTTCGCCCTGGAATCCGGCCAGCCCATCACGGACTTTGACATTGTGGCCTTTTCCGTGGGCTATGAGATGGCCTTTCCCGCCATCCTGAATATGCTGGACCTGGCGGGAATCCCCATCCACAGCGCCGACCGCACGGCCCTGACCCCCCTGGTCATCGCCGGAGGCACCGCCATGTACAACGCCGAGCCCATCGCCGACTTCATCGACCTGGTGAGCCTGGGCGAGGGGGAGGACATCACCGTGGAGCTGGTGGAGCTGCACCGCCGGGCCCGGCGGGAGGGCTGGACCAAGGAGGCGTTTCTTCGGGCCGCCGCCCAGCTGCCGGGCATCTACGTCCCAAGCCTGTACGACGTGACGTATCACGACGACGGCACCGTGGCCGCCATCACCCCCCGGGACGGGGCTCCGGCGGTGGTGACCAAGCGCATTGTCCGGGATATGGACAAGGCCTTTTTCCCCACCAAAACCATCGTCCCCTCCACGGAGATCGTCCAGGACCGGGTGATGCTGGAACTGTTCCGGGGCTGCATCCGGGGCTGCCGGTTCTGTCAGGCGGGGTATGTGTACCGGCCGGTCCGCAACCGCAGCCGGGAACTGTGCGCCCAGTACGGCGTGGAGTCCTGCAACGACTCCGGCTATCAGGAGGTGACCCTGTCCAGCCTCTCCACCAGCGACTATCCCCCGCTGACGGAGCTGTGCGACCAGCTGGAGCCCTTCTGCCAGCAGCGGCACGTGAATCTGTCCCTGCCCAGTCTGCGGGCGGATAACTTCTCCATGAGCCTGATGGAGCGGCTGGCCAAGGGCCGCAAAAGCGGCCTGACCTTCGCCCCGGAGGCCGGGACCCAGCGGCTGCGGGACGTCATCAACAAGAACGTCACCCAGGAGGACCTGCTGGCCTCCTGCCGGACGGCCTTCGCCGGAGGCTACAGCGCCGTGAAGCTGTATTTCATGCTGGGCCTGCCCACGGAGACCGACGAGGACGTGCTGGGCATCGCCGATCTGGCGGCCCGGGTCATGCACACCTGGCGGGAAAGCGCCAGCAACAAGAACCGGGGCGTCCGCATCACCGTGTCCACCTCTTGGTTCGTGCCCAAGCCCCACACGGCCTTCCAATGGGAGCCGCAGATCTCCAAGGAGGAATATGAGCGGCGGGTGAACCTGCTGCGGGAGGCCATCAAGACCAAAACCGTCACCTATAACTGGCACGATTCGGACACCAGCTTCCTGGAGGCCGTTCTGGCCCGGGGGGACCGGCGCATGGGGAAGGTCCTGGAGACCGCCTGGCGCAAGGGGGCCAAGCTGGACGCCTGGGAGGAGTATTTCTCCCTGGACCGCTGGCTGGAGGCCTTTGACCAGTGCGGGCTGGACCCCCATTTTTACGCCAACCGCACCCGGGAAAAGGACGAGCTGATGCCCTGGGCCATGATCTCCAGCGGCGTCACGGAGAGCTATCTCTGGCGGGAGCGGGAGCGGGCCTTTGCCGGGGTCACCACCCCGGACTGCCGCACCCACTGCAACGCCTGCGGCGCCAACCGGCTGGTAGGAGGAAAATGCGATGTCTAAGCTGCGACTGCTGTTTATGAAGGAGGGCCCGGCGGCCTATATCTCCAATCTGGACCTGCTGCGGACGGTGCAGCGGGCCTTTCCCCGGACGGAGCTGGATATCAAACACTCCCAGGGCTTCCATCCCCATCCCATCATCTCCATCGTGCTGCCGCTGCCGGTGTGCCAGTCCAGCGACTGCGAGCTGCTGGACTTTGAGGTGACCCAGGACACCGACGGGGCGGGCCTGGCCGAAAAGCTCAACGGCGGCCTGCCGGAGGGGCTGCGGATCCTGGACTGCTATCCCGCCCTGCGGCCGGTGCGGGAGCTGGCCTATCTCCGGGCGGAGGTGGAGCTGGACTATGACCGGGGGGTGCCGGAGGGGGCCGTGCAGGCCCTGGAGGAGCTGTTCCACCGGCAGGATCTGCTGATCGAGAAGCGCACCAAGCGCAAGCAGCTGGCCCAGGTGGATATCGCCCCCATGATCCGGGACATCGCCTTTGCCCAGGAGGAGAACCTGCTGCGTGTCCTTGTCACGGTGCAGGCCCAGAACCCGGGGCTGAACCCCCAGCTGCTGGAAAAGGCCATCGCCCGGTATCTGCCGGAGCTGACGCCGGACTTTGTCCGGGTCCGCCGCCGCCAGCTGCTGGACGCCGACGGCCAGGTGTTCCGATGATCCCATCACCCGAAGGGCGACCCCCTTCGGGTGATTTTCTTGCCCCGGCGATGAGGGGGCCGGAGGACAGCGTCCTATGTTTCGTATAAATGACGTTCCCGGTAACGGCGGATTCCTTGACGCTGGGGGCAGTTTGCGGTACAATAGGGCCAGAATGCGGTATTATGCCCCGGGATTTGGGGCGGTTATGACAACATATAGGGAGATCATTCCATGAACGTTTCCGAAAACACAGAGCTTTACCGGACCTATGGCGCGCATCCGGCGGGGGAAGGCTGGTCCTTCCGGGTCTATGCCCCCAGCGCCCGGGAGGCCGCCCTGGCCGGTGACTTCAATGGCTGGCAGCCCGTTCCCATGGAGCGGCAGGGCAGCGACTGGGTCCTGACCGTTTCCGACGCCCGGCCCGGCGACTGCTATAAATACGTCATCACCGGGGCCGACGGCCAGGTCCGCTGGAAGGCGGACCCCTACGGCACCTATGCCCAGCTGCGGCCCGACACCGCCAGCCGCCTGTTCGACGTGTCCGGCTTCCACTGGCACGACGACGTGTGGCGGGAGCGCCGCCGGGAAACACCCCTGACCGAGGGGCCCCTGAACATCTATGAGGTCCACTGCGGCTCCTGGCAGCGGGGAGAGGACGGGGCGTTCCTGAACTATCGCCGGCTGGCGGACCGGCTGGCCCCCTATGTCCGCAGCATGGGCTACAACGCCGTGGAGCTGCTGCCGGTGACGGAGTATCCCCTGGACGACTCCTGGGGCTATCAGTGCGTGGGCTATTTCGCCCCCACCAGCCGCTACGGCGACCCCCACGACTTCATGTATCTGGTGGACCGGCTGCACCGGGCGGGGCTGGCGGTGATCCTGGACTGGGTCCCCGCCCACTTCTGCAAGGACGCCCACGGCCTCATCGACTTTGACGGCACCAGCCTGTATGAATACGGCGACCCCCTGAAGCGGGAGCACGAGAGCTGGGGCACCCGGGTCTTTGACTTCGGCAAGGACGACGTGCGGTCCTTTCTGCTGTCCTCCGCCCGGTGGTGGCTGGAGGAATACCACATCGACGGCCTGCGGGTGGACGCCGTGGCGTCCATGCTGTATCTGGACTATGGCCGGACCGAGTGGCGGCCCAACGTCCACGGGGGGCATGAAAATCTGGAGGCCATCTCGTTTTTGCAGGACCTGAACCGCCTGGCGGCGGCCATGGATCCCCCGGCCCTGACGGCGGCGGAGGAGTCCACCGCCTGGCCTAAGGTCACCTGGCCCATTGAGGAGGGCGGCCTGGGCTTCGGCCTGAAGTGGAACATGGGATGGATGAACGACGTGTGCCACTATCTGAAGATGGACCCCTGGTTCCGCCAGTTCCACCACAAGGACGTGACCTTCTCCATGATGTACGCCTTCTCCGAGCGTTTCGTGCTGCCCCTGTCCCACGACGAGGTGGTGTATATGAAGGGCTCCCTCCGGGGCAAGATGCCCGGGGACGACTGGCGGCAGCTGGCAGGGGTCCGGGGCTTCACGGCCTATATGCTGGCCCACCCCGGCAAGAAGCTCACCTTTATGGGGGCGGAGCTGGGCCAGTGGCACGAGTGGGACTTCCTGGGCCAGCTGGACTGGTATCTGCTGGACCGGGACGACTGCAGCCGCACCCACGCCTGCATCCAGGCCCTGAACCGGTTTTATAAGAAGTCCCGCCCCCTGTGGGAAAATGACCGGGACTGGAACGGCTTTGAGTGGCTGGTGGCCGACGACAACCACAACAACGTCCTGGCCTTCCTGCGCCGGGACAACAAGGGCCATGAGCTGATCTGCGTGGTGAATTTCTCGCCGGAGGCCCACGAGGGATATCGCTTCGGCGTGCCCGGCAAGCTGTTTTATGAGGAAGTGTTCAACACCGACGACGCCGCCTGGGGCGGCTCCGGTGTGTGCAATACCGGCCCCATCCCCGTGGAGGATATCCCGTCCCACGGGCGGGACAAGTCCATTGCCCTGCGGGTGCCGCCCCTGGGCGCGGTGTTTCTGCAGGGCCGGGTCCGGCGCAGAAGCAACAAGGCATAACCGACAGACTGGAGGGAACGAACAGACATGAAAAAAGAATGCGTGGCCATGCTGCTGGCCGGCGGACAGGGCAGCCGCCTGTATGTCCTCACCGGCGACATGGCAAAGCCTGCGGTGCCCTTTGGAGGAAAGTTCCGCATCATTGACTTTCCCCTGTCCAACTGCACCAATTCCGGCATCGACACCGTGGGCGTGCTGACCCAGTACCGCCCCCTGGAGCTCAACAGCTATATCGGCAGCGGCCAGCCCTGGGAGCTGGACCGGCTCAACGGCGGCGTCCACATTCTGCCGCCGTACCAGAGCGCCTCCGGCGCCTCCTGGTACAAGGGCACCGCCAACGCCATCTATCAGAACATCGGCTTTGTGGACCTGTACGACCCGGAGTATGTGGCGGTGCTGTCCGGGGACCACATCTATAAGATGGACTATTCCCGGATGCTCCAGCACCACAAGGACGCCGGGGCCGCCTGCACCATCTCCGTGATGGAGGTGCCCTGGTCTGAGGCCAGCCGCTTCGGCATCATGTCCGTGGACGAAAACGACCGGATCACCGCCTTCGCCGAAAAGCCCAAGGAGCCCCAGAGCAACCTGGCCTCCATGGGAATCTATATCTTCACCTGGCAGAAGCTGCGGGCCTATCTGCTGGCGGACGAGGCCGACCCCACCTCCGACAACGACTTCGGCAAGAACATCATCCCCGCCATGCTGGAGGCCGGAGAGGTCATGTCCGCCTATCGCTTCGAGGGCTACTGGAAGGACGTGGGCACCCTGGACTCCCTGTGGGACGCCAACATGGACATGCTGGCCCCGGGGTCGGGGCTGAACCTGCTGGACAAGAAGTGGCCCATCTATTGCCGGACCCCGTCCTGCCCGCCGGCCTTTCTGGGGCCCCACGCCGACGTGGGCAACAGCGCCGTGGCCAAGGGCTGCGGCATCCTGGGCGAGGTGAAAAACAGCGTGCTGAGCTATAACACCCAGGTGGGCCAGGGGGCCAGCGTGTGCTACTCCGTGGTCATGCCCGGGGCCGTCATTGAGGAGGGCGCGGTGGTGCAGTACGCCATCATCGGCGAGCGCTGCCGGGTGGGCCGGGGGGCCCAGGTGGGCACGCCGCCGGAAACCGCCAAAAATCCCGACGACTGGAGCATCGCCGTCCTGGGGCCGGACACCGTTATCGCCCCCGGCGAGGTGGTGCCTGCCAAGGCCCTGCTGGACCGTCATCACGGGGAGGTGGAAGCATGAACGGAATGCACGGCATCATATTTTCCTATGAAAAGAAAACCGGACTGCGGGAGCTCATCGAGCAGCGCATCCACGGCTCCATCCCCTTCGGCGGCAACTATCGGGTGGTGGACTTTATGCTCTCCAACATGGTCAATGCCGGCGTCCGGGACGTGGGCGTTATCATGCACGGCAAGTGCCAGAGTATGCTGGACCACCTGGGCACCGGCAAAAGCTGGGACCTGAGCCGCAACCACGGCGGCCTGACCCTGCTGCCGGCCTTCGCCTATGCCGAGCGGCGGGGCGACGCGGGCCGGTTCCGGGGCAAGGTGGAGGCCCTGGGCTGCGTCATGGACTATCTCAAGGACATCCGGCAGGACTATGTGGTGCTGACCGACAGCGACCTGGTGGTGAACCTGCCCCTGGACGACGTGCTGCGGGACCACATCGCCTCCGGCGCGGACATGACGGCGGTGTGCACCTCCCTGCCGGGGCCGGAAAGCGACACCTATTTTCAGCTGGATAATTCCGGGCGCATTGTGGACGTGGCCCACGACGTGTTCACCCCTGAGGGCTTCCGCTGCCTGAACATCTTCGTGCTGCGCCGGGACCTGCTGATCCAGCTGGTCACCGACTGCATGGCGCACAACCAGTACAGCTTCCGCCACAATATTCTCCAGGACAGGAAGGATGCCCTTCATTTCCGGGCCTATGTCTGGGACGGCTACGCCGCCCGCATCGACACCATCGAGTCCTACTACCGCCGCAGCATGGAGCTGCTGCGGCCGGAGATCCGCATGGAGCTGTTCGCTCCCCAGCGGCCCATCTTCGCCAAGGAAAACGACTCCCCCTCGTCCTATATGGACGGGTCCTGCGTCAACTCCCTTATCGCCGACGGCTGCGACATCCAGGGCACGGTGAAAAACTGCATCCTGTTCCGGGGCGTCCGCATCGAGCCGGGGGCCGACGTGGAGGGCTGCATCCTCTTTAAGGGCACCGTGGTCCGCCGGGGCGCCGTCCTGCGGGGCGTTATCACCGACAAATACGTCACCGTGCAGGAGGGGCGCACCCTGATGGGCCACGAGAACTATCCCCTGGTGGTGGCCCGGGGCGTCACGATCTGAAATATGACACACGTTCATCCGGAGGTGACCATATGAATATTCTGTATATCACCAGCGAGGCGGCCCCGTTCTGCAAAACCGGGGGCCTTGCGGACGTGCTGGGCAGTCTGCCCCCGGCGGTGGCGGCGGAGGGCGACCATACCGCCGTGCTGCTGCCGCTGTACAGCCAGATCGCCCAGCGCTGGCGGGAGAAGATGAACTTCCGCTGCTATATCTATGTGGACCTGGGCTGGCGGCATGAATACTGCGGCCTGTTCTCCCTGGAATACCGGGGCGTCACCTGGTATTTCGCGGACAACGAGCGGTATTTCCGCCGCCGGGGCCTGTACGGCGATATGGACGACGGGGAGCGCTTCGCCTTCTTCTCCAAGGCGGCGGTGGCCCTGCTGCCCCACCTGGCGGAGTATCCCAACGTGGTCCACTGCAACGACTGGCAGACGGCCCTGGTGCCGGTGTACCTGCGGGACGCCGGAAACGACCTGCCGGTGGTGTTCACCATCCACAACGTGGAGTATCAGGGCAAGTACGGCCCCGAGACCGTGGAGGACCTGTTCGGCCTGAACCGGGGCTGGTACGACGGCGGCATCCTGCGGATGGACGGGTGCGTGAACCTGATGAAGGGGGCTATGCTCACCGCCAACGCCGTTACCACCGTCAGCCCCACCTACGCCGCCCAGCTCCATGACCCGGCCTATGCCTGCGGCCTGGAGCAGGTGGTGCACCTGATCGACTATAAGCTCTCCGGCGTGCTCAACGGTCTGGACATTGAGAGCTATGACCCCGCCCACGACGGCTCCCTGCCCCGGACCTTCGACCCCGACCATATGGAGGGCAAGGCCGTGTGCAAGGCGGAGCTGCAGCGGCAGCTGGGCCTTGCCCAGGAGCCGGACACCCCGCTGATGGCCATCGTCAGCCGCCTGGTGGGCCACAAGGGTATGGACCTGGTGTGCCAGGGTCTGGAGGGCCTTATGGCCGCCGGCTGCCAGCTGGTGGTGCTGGGCCAGGGGGAGTCCCAGTTTGAGGACGCCTTCCGCTGGGCCCAGAACCGGTGGCCCGGCCGGGTATCGGCCCAGATCACCTATTCCGACAATCTGTCCCGCCGGATCTACGGCGCGGCGGACCTGTTCCTGATGCCCTCCCGCAGCGAGCCCTGCGGCCTGAGCCAGCTGATCGCCATGCGCTATGGCGCGGTGCCCATTGTCCGCCAGACCGGCGGCCTCAACGACACCGTCCGCTCCTGCCAGGTGGGCCAGCCCGACGGCAACGGCTATGTGTTCTCCGGCTGCACCGCCCATGACCTGTGCCAGACGGTGGGGCAGGCGGTGGGCCTGTACCGGGGGGACCGGATGGGCTTTGACACCGTCCGCCGCCGGGGCATGACCGAGGACTTCAGCTGGAACCGCAGCGCCGGGGCCTACCGGCGCATTTACCAAGATCTATCACGGAGGAACCACTAAATGACTTATACCAAAGACGCCCTGAAGGAGGCCATCCAGCAGAAGCTGCGCCTGAACTATGGCTGCACGGAAAAGCAGGCCACCGACGGGGAGATCATGAAGGCCTGCGCCCTGGCCCTGCGGGACATTATGGCCGTGCGCAGCGTGGACACCCAGGAGAAAACCCAGGAGCAGCAGGAAAAGCGGGTGCACTATATGTCCCTGGAGTTCCTGATGGGCCGCAGCCTGATGAAAAACGCCTATAACCTGGGGATTCTGCCCCAGCTGACCCAGGCGGTGGAGGAGCTGGGCTTCTCCGCCCCGGATATCTTCGACATGGAGCCGGACGCGGGCCTTGGCAACGGCGGCCTGGGCCGCCTGGCCGCCTGCTATCTGGACAGCATGACCACCCTGGACATTCCCGCCACCGGCTACTCCATCTGCTATGAGCTGGGCATTTTCAAGCAGAAGATCGTGGACGGTCAGCAGGTGGAGCTGCCCGACGACTGGCTGAACCTGGGGGACGCGTGGCTGATGCCCAAGCCCCAGGAGGCCGAGGAAATTCACTTCGGCGGCCGGGTCCGCACCCGGTGGGACAACGGCCACCTGATGGTGGTCCACGAGGACTATACCCGGGTGCTGGCCATCCCCTGCGATATGCTGGTGGCGGGCTACAACACCGACCATGTGAACACCCTGCGCCTGTGGGACGCCAAGAGCCCCAAGCCCATTGATATGCAGTTGTTCAGCCAGGGGCAGTACCTGAAGGCCAACGAGGAGCGGGCCATGGCCGACTCCATCAGCACCATCCTCTATCCCGAGGACAACCACTACGAGGGCAAGTCCCTGCGGCTGAAGCAGCAGTACTTCTTCGTGTCGGCCACCCTGCAGTCCATCACCCGCCAGCACATCCAGACCTACGGCACCCTGAAGAACTTCCACGAGAAGAACGTCATCCAGATCAACGACACCCACCCCGCCCTGGTGATCCCGGAGCTGATGCGCATCCTCATCGACGACGCGGGCCTGAGCTGGGACGAGGCCTGGGACATCACCCGCCACTCCGTGGCCTATACCAACCACACCGTGCTGGCCGAGGCACTGGAGAGCTGGCCCCAGCAGCTGTTTGAGACCCTGCTGCCCCGCATCTGGCAGATCATGCAGGAGATCGCGCGGCGCTGGCAGCAGAAGGTGGACGATTTCTATCACGACCCCAAAAAGACGGAGAAAATGGCGGTCATCTGGGACGGCGTGGTGCACATGGCCAACCTCTGCATCGCCGGGGGCATGGCCGTCAACGGCGTGTCTGCCCTGCACTCCGACATTCTGCGGCGGGACGTGTTCCGGGACGCCTGCGGCATGGAGCCGGACAAGTTCAGAAACGTCACCAACGGCGTGGACCACCGCCGCTGGATCAGCCAGATCAACCCCGGCCTGGACGGCCTGATCCGGGACTGCATCGGCGACGGGTATCTCACCCACGCCGGGTGCCTGTCGGACCTGGACCGCTTCGCCGGTGACGCGGCGGTGCTCTCCCGGCTGGAGCAGATCAAGGGGGACAACAAGCAGGCCTTTGCCCGCTGGGCCAAGCGCCAGCAGGGGGTCACCCTGAACACCGACGCCATCTTCAACGTCCAGGTCAAGCGCCTGCACGAGTATAAGCGGCAGCTGCTGAACGTGCTGCACATCATCAGCCTGTATCAACAGCTCCAGGACGATCCCAACATGGACTTCCGGCCCCAGACCTTCCTGTTCGGGGCCAAGGCCGCCCCGGGCTACGCCGTGGCCAAGCGCATTATCCGCCTTATCAACTCCCTGGCCGACCAGATCAACAGTGACCCCATCTGCCGGGATAAGCTCCAGGTGGTGTTCCTGGAGAATTACCGGGTGTCCATGGCGGAGATGCTGATGCCCGCCAGCGAGGTCAGCCAGCAGATCTCCACCGCCGGCAAGGAGGCCAGCGGCACCGGCAACATGAAGTTCATGATGAACGGCGCCCTGACCCTAGGCACCCTGGACGGCGCCAACGTGGAGATGCACCAGGTGCTGGGCGACGAGAATATGTTCCTCTTTGGCCTCACCGCCGACGAGGCCGCCCGCCTGCGCCAGAGCTATGACCCCTATCTGCTGTATACCCGGGATCCGGTGCTGCACCGGGTGCTGGACCAGCTGAAAACCGGCTTCCGGGACGGCGTCAGCTATGAGGACCTGTATCAGCGTCTGCTGTACGGCGCGGACTGCCCGGCGGACCAGTATCTGCTGCTGGCGGACTTTGCGTCCTACTGCGCCGCCTCTCACCGGGTGGTGGATACCTATGCCGACCGGGAGAAGTGGAACCGCATGAGCCTGCACAATATTGCCCGCAGCGGCATTTTCTCCGCCGATCGCTCCATCGCCGACTATGCCGACACCATCTGGCACGTCCCCTATAAAAAGTAACCCCCGCCCTCCCCTGCCCGGGTCCTGCGCCCGGGCGGGGGAGGCATTTTTGCCAAAAGGGGTTGACAGACGGAAGAATTTGTTTTACTCTATATTTGAATAAAATATGCTCCGGTAGGTAAGGCTACCGCGAGGGATACGGACTGCTGCCGCAGAGTGGTGGAGACACCATGAGAGGGTTTGAACAGGCGATATCGAAGCCAAGGTATCATCTAACGCAGTTTCACCGCCCCGCGATGCTAAAGCTTGTTACGGTGGCCAGGTCACGCATCCCGCGCGGCCCCTCTGCGCATCCACAATGGGCTTTCTGCCGTTGTGGATTTTTTGCTATGTATATACAGGAAAGGAGGAACCGGTCATGTTCGATCACCAGGAAGAATTGGACCAATATCTGAAAAATATTGAGGCGCTTATCAAAAATAAGCAGTACGCCCGATTGCGGGACCTGTTCCTGCCTATGGAGCCTGCGGATATCGCCCTGCTGCTGGAGGAGGCCGGCGAGGAGGAGATGCCTCTGCTGTACCGGCTGCTGCCCAAGGAGCTGGCGGCGGAGGTGTTCGTGGAGCTGGAATCCGACAGCCAGGAGATGCTCATCAACGGTTTTTCCAACACCGAGCTGAAGGAGGTGCTGGACGAGCTGTATCTGGACGATGCCGTGGACATCGTGGAGGAAATGCCCGCCAGCGTGGTGATCCGCATTCTGGACAAGGCCACACCGGAGATGCGCAAGTCCATCAACGAAATTCTCCAGTACCCCGAGGACTCCGCCGGGTCCATTATGAACATGGAGTTCCTGTCCCTGAAAAAGGACATGACGGTGGAGGACGCCTTCAAGCGCATCCGCCGTATCGGCGGCGAGCTGGAGACCATCAACATCCTGTACGTCACCGATCCCACCCGGCATCTGCTGGGTGTGCTGTCCGTCCGCGACCTGCTGCTGGCGGAGGAGGACGACCTGATCGAGGAGATCATGGACCCGGACGTGGTGTGGGCCAAGACCACGGACGATAAGGAGGACGTGGCCCAGGCACTGAGCAAATACGACTTCCTGGCCATGCCCATCGTGGACCTGGAAAAGCGGCTGGTGGGTATCGTCACCGTCGATGACGCTATGGACGTCATCGAGGAGGAGACCACGGAGGACTTCGAAAAGATGGCGGCTATGCTGCCCTCGGACAAGCCGTACCTCCGTACCGGCGTTTTCGCCACCTGGAAGGCCCGCCTGCCCTGGCTGATGGTGCTGATGCTGTCGGCCACATTCACAGGTATGATCCTGAACCACTACGAAAACGCGCTGGCAGCCTGCCTGGTACTGAACGCCTATATCCCTATGCTGTCCGGCACCGGCGGTAACTCCGGTACGCAGGCCAGCGTGGCGGTGATCCGCGCCTTGAGCCTGGACGAGGTGGACTTCTCGGACGTATTCCGGGTGCTGTGGAAGGAGCTGCGGGTCTCGCTGCTGTGCGGCGTATGCCTGGCCGGCGCCAACTTCGTGAAGATGCTGCTGGTAGATCGGCTGCTGCTGGGCAACGCGGCGGTAACGCCGCTGGTGTGTCTGGTGGTGTGCCTGACCATTCTGTTCGTGGTGGTGTTTGCCAAATGCGTGGGCTGCTCCCTGCCGCTGCTGGCGGAAAAGGTAGGGCTGGACCCTGCGGTGATGGCCAGTCCCTTTATCTCCACCATCGTGGACGCCACCAGTCTGCTGATCTATTTCAGCTTCGCTTCGGCGCTTCTTGGCATATAAAAAATGTGCATATCCGCCTGCGCTCCGGGCAAAAATAGAGTCAAGCCTTCGGGCTTGACTTTTTATTTTTCAGGGAGGAAACACCATGAACAGAGCCTGTACCAACGACGGGTGCGCCTGCACCCCCAACGCGTCCATCAAGTGCACCGTCACCAACTGCGCCCACCACTGCAAGGACGTGGACAACTGCGGTCTGACCGCCATTCAGGTCGGCACCCACGAGAGCCGCCCCACCATGGACCAGTGCACCGACTGCCAGAGCTACCAGAAGTGCCAGTAAACCCCGCGCCCGGATGGGCGCATACATAAAGGAGGCGGCACAATGCAGGCAAAGACAAAATATGCCCTGTCCGGCACGGCGGCAGGGCTGGTGAACGGACTGTTCGGCGGGGGCGGCGGCATGGTGCTGGTGCCCCTGCTGAACGGCTGGTGCGGTCTGGCTGGCAAGCAGGCCTTCGCCACCTGCGTGGCGGCCATACTGCCCCTAAGCGCCGTCAGCGCGGCAGTATACCTGCTGCGGCAGCCCTTCGACTGGGCCGCCGCGCTGCCATACCTCATCGGCGGACTGGCAGGCGGGCTGGTGGGCGGACGGCTGTTCCACCGGGTCAGCGTCACATGGCTGCGGGGACTGTTCGCCGCCTTTCTGCTGTACGGCGGCGTGAGGTATATCCTGTGAAAAGTTGGCTGATACCAATGGCTGCGGGGTTCGGCGCCGGCATCCTGTCCGCCTGGGGCGTGGGCGGCGGGACCCTGCTGCTGTTGGTTATGACGCTCATTTTGGGTGTTCCGCAGCAGCAGGCCGCCGCAGTCAATCTGCTGTACTTCCTGCCTACGGCGGCCATGGGCGTCATCGCCCACAAGCGGAATGGGTTGCTGGAAACGGAGGTGCTGAAATCCGCTATCCCCTGGGGCACAACGGCTGCGGCGGCCGGTGCACTGGCGGCGACGGCGGTGGACACAGCGGTACTGCGGCGGCTGTTCGGGGCGTATCTGCTGCTGGCGGCCGCCGGCAGCCTGCGGCAGCTATGGCGGGAACGAAGGCGAAAATAGCCGCAAATTCCGGCAATAAAATGTATACTATTTGTTTATTATCTGTAAATATCCGTCGTTTTGCGGTGTAAAACAGGGACAAGGCCATGGCCTTGTCCCTGTTTCTGCGCTGTAAAGTGATCATCCCTCCACCGGGTAGAGGACGACCGTCACATCAAAGGTCTGTCCGTCACGCCGGATAGTGAGCACGACGCTCTCGCCCACGATGTGGGTCCGGCGGACGGCCAGCAGATCGGTGTTGGTGCTGACGCCTATACCGTCCGCCGCCAGAATTACGTCGCCCTTCTGCAGCCCCGCTTCCTCGGCGCCGAAGTTTTCCGTGACGGAATCGATCACCGGATGGGTCGTACCGTCGGCAAATTCCGTCTCCTGCACGTAGACGCCGATCGAGGGCAGGCCGCGGAAGCCTCCGGTGGCGATGATATCATTGATGACAGATACCACACGGCTGGACGGGACGGCAAAGCCCGATACCAAGTGCCGCTGTTGACATCACCGACAGCATAAGGTCGGTGGCATCTATCTTAGTGATAACATACGCAAAAGCAAGCACAGCAACAAATATCGCACCGCACCCCACGCAGGCAGAAATTGCCGTAGATGACAGCACAGAAAGCTTTCTACCCCCAAAAAGCCTGTTATTTTTCATATCCGCACCCCCACACTGAATATCCTAAAGAAATTATATTCAAAGCCACGGACAATAAGAACACAAAAAGGGACGGATAAAACTACCCGTCCCTTAAAAGCGATATTTACTTTACGTCACCGTCATGAATTGTTTCGTTCTTAGCGATAGCCCACTTTTTAACACGGATCTTGCTTCTGTCGCCGCCTGTTTCGATAACAACAGTGTCGTCCTTGATAGAGAACACGATACCAACGATTCCGCCGTTTGTAACGACCTCGTCACCTATCTCAAGGTTATCTCTCATTTCAGCGTCTTTCTTATCCTGCTTTTTCTGCGGACGGATAATAAAGAAATAGAAGAACACGATTATGAGTACCAGTGGGATAAAAGTCATGGCAAGTGATGCAGGTGAACTCTGCTCAGCTGCCAAAACTGAAATAATTGCTGACAAATTCATCAAAAGACCTCCAAATCTAATAATACTATATTAGTATATCAGATATTTGCACAAACTTCAAGCCTTTTAACAAATAATTTTCATTTACAAGAAATTATTTCTTGTTCTTGATATACTCGTCGATAGCGGCAGCAGCCTTTTTGCCTGCACCCATAGCGAGGATAACAGTAGCAGCGCCTGTAACAGCGTCACCGCCTGCGTAAACGCCTTCCTTAGTTGTTGACTCGTTCTCGTCAACGATAAGGCAGCCGTGGTCATTTGTTTCAAGACCAGGAGTTGTGCTTCTGATAAGTGGGTTAGGTGATGTACCGATAGACATGATAGCTGTATCAACGTCAAGAATGAAGTTTGAACCCTCGATAGGGATAGGACGTCTTCTGCCGCTTGCGTCAGGCTCGCCCAGCTCCATTTTGATGCACTCCATGCCGTTTACATGACCGTTCTCGTCGCCAACTATCTTAACCGGGTTGTTAAGAACGAGGAACTCGATGCCCTCTTCCTGAGCGTGATGAACCTCTTCCTTTCTTGCAGGAAGCTCGTCCATTGAACGTCTGTATACGATATAAACG
>OODG01000786.1_pt1 | contig 22711 bp, 24 predicted proteins | sample 1671621 | NCBI WGS metagenome assembly OODG01 (sample SAMN06348175, study PRJEB24527) | human gut metagenome | biome: human gut; feature: ankylosing spondylitis patient; material: feces | host: Homo sapiens | place: China | collected 2015-10 | reverse complement strand
GTTTGGGTTATTCACTCTACCACCAACTCACCAGATGCGGTGTGGACTGCGTTATGAACATTTACACTAATTTTCACCGCTTTCTGCGTAAAGCAGGAATCTCCTATGGCGGGAAAGGGAAGGGCCCTCGCGTCTATGACCTTCGGCACACATTTGCTGTCCACTGCTTACGGCACTTGGTTTTATCGGGTAAAGATATCGGCATATTTGCATACCGCTAAAAAACTTGTGCGGTAAGTCCTCAGTGTGACCTCTTTTGCACCAAGAGCCTTTCTTGAGTGCAGAAACGCTTCATAAACCTGTGAAACCGTGCTTAATCTAATCTTTTTCATGCGCGCATAGCTCCTTTGTTTTTTTCAAGAAACTAAGCGTGCAAAAAAAGAATCCCTAAGCCAAAACTTAAGGATTCTAAGGAATTTGAAATTGGGCCGCTCCCGAACCATGCGCGCTACCAACTGCGCTACACCCGGATGTGCAACATGGTTGTTATAAGGATTTTTCCCCGCGCTGTCAAGAGCGAGAGCGGGAGATTTTTGAAGAATTTTCTTTTCTCGCGCCGCGCCGCTATTTTACCTCAATTTTACATGACCCGGCTTTTGCATTTTACAGCGCTCCGTTATGCTTTGCGTTGTGGAACGAAGAAAGTCCAAAATCAAAATGTGAAATGAGGAATGAAAGATGAAAAAGACACTTGCATTTGTGCTCACCGCTGTGATGAGCCTCTCGCTGCTCGCAGGTTGCGGCAGCAAGACCACTGCCCCCGACAACACCAATAACGACCAGCCGCAGCAGCAGACCGAGGAAAAGCTCAGCGGCAGCGTCTCGACCAACGGCTCGACCTCGATGGAAAAGGTCATCGGCGCGCTGAGCGAGCAGTTCATGGCCGACAACAGCGGCGTGAGCGTCACCTACGATCCCACCGGCTCCGGCGCCGGCATTGAGGCCGCCAGCAACGGCAGCGCGGACATCGGTCTTGCCTCCCGTGCCCTCAAGGACGAGGAGAAGGCCGGCGGCCTGACCGAGACCGTTGTCGCCCTTGACGGCATCGCCGTCATCGTCAACGCGGGCAGCAAGGTCGAGGATCTCTCCGTCGAGCAGATCGCCAAGATCTTCACCGGTGAGATCACCGACTGGAGCGAGGCCGGCGGCGAAGCGGGCAAGATCTCCTGCATCGGCCGTGAGGCCGGCAGCGGCACGCGCGACGGCTTCGAGTCCATCACCGACACCAAGGACGCCTGCAAGCTCGATCAGGAGCTGACCTCCACCGGCGGCGTCATCGAGGCGGTCGCGGGAAACGCCAACGCCATCGGCTACGCCTCCCTCTCCGCAGTCGAGGGCAAGGACACCGTCAAGGCTGTGACGGTCGGCGGCGTCGCCTGCACCGAGGAGACCGTCCTCGATGGCAGCTACGCCATCCAGCGTCCCTTCGTCCTCGTGACGAAGACCGACGCTCCTCTCTCTACCGCTGCGCAGACCTTCTTCGACTACGCCACCTCCACCGCCGCGAACGACCTCATCAAGGCCGCCGGCGCGGTGCCGGTCGCAAAGTAAGCGCCATGGCGGCTGCATACATCTCTCCGGCGGCAGAGGGCGCAAAGCCCTCCGCCGCCCAGCCGCGTCACAGCGGTATGCGTAAGACGCTGGAGAACCTCATCCACCTCATTTTCCTGCTCTGCGGCGTGGTCGCCGTAGCGTTCGTGCTGCTCATCAGCATCTACCTGATTCTCTCGGGCATTCCCGCCATCCGCGAGATCGGACTCGGAAAATTCCTTTTCGGCAAGGTCTGGGACCCGACAAACACCACCACGGGCGCACAGTACGGCATTCTCGCCTTCATTCTCACGAGCATCTACGGCACGGCGGGCGCTATCCTCATCGGCGTGCCGGTGGGACTTCTGACCGCCGTGTTCCTCGCCCGCGTCGCTCCGCCAAGGCTTGCGGCGGTCATCCGCACGGCGGTGCAGCTGCTCGCGGGCATCCCCTCGGTGGTCTACGGTCTGGTCGGCATGATCGTGCTCGTGCCCGCCATCCAGCGGACCTTTTCCCTCAGCTCGGGCGCGTGTCTGCTCGCGGCGATCCTCGTGCTGGCGGTGATGATCCTCCCATCCATCATCAATGTATCAGAAACGGCGCTGCGCGCCGTGCCGCACGAATATGAGGAGGCCTCGCTCGCGCTCGGCGCGACGGAGATGGAAACGAGCTTCCGCGTCGTTCTGCCCGCCGCGCGCAGCGGCGTGGCGACGGCTGTGGTGCTCGGCGTGGGCCGCGCCATCGGCGAGGCCATGGCGATCATCATGGTGGCGGGCAACGTCTCCAATATGCCCGGACTCTTTACCCCCGTGCGCTTCCTCACCACCGGCATCGTCTCCGGCATGGCCTATGCCGCTGTCGGCAGCCTGTATCAGCAGGCGCTCTACTCCATCGCGCTGGTGCTGTTTTTGTTCATCATGCTCATCAACGTGGTGCTGAACCTCTTCATCAAAAAGCGGAAGGAGGGCTGACATGGAACGGAACCTTTCTCCGCGCCGCCGCGCGTATGATCTGACGATGCGCTCTCTCGTGTGGCTGAGCGCGTTGCTCACCTGTGCCCTGCTGGTGTTTCTCATCGGCTATATCTTTTATCGCGGCTTCCCCGGCGTAACGCGGGACTTCCTCTCCGGCACAAGCAGCTACATCAAGGACACCATCGGCATCCTGCCGAACATCCTCAATACGCTCTACATCATTCTCTTTGCCATGGCCATCGTCCTGCCGCTCGGCGTGGGCGCCGCCATCTATCTCACGGAGTACGCCGCGAACCGCAGGGTCGTAGAGCTCATTGAATTTGCGACCGAGACGCTCACCGGCATCCCGTCCATCATCTTCGGTCTCGTCGGTATGCTCTTTTTCGTGCAGAAAATGGATCTGCAGGCGGGCGTGCTCGCGGGCAGTCTGACGCTCGTCGTGATGATATTGCCCACCATCGTGCGCACGACGCAGGAGAGCCTCAAGACCGTGCCGCAGTCCTACCGCGAGGGTGCGCTGGCGCTCGGCGCGGGCAAGTGGCGCATGGTGCGCACCGTTGTGCTGCCCAACGCCGTGGACGGCATCGTGACCGGCTGCATTCTGGCGGTCGGACGCATCGTGGGCGAAAGCGCGGCGCTGCTCTACACTGCGGGCTTCGGACTGGTGCTCAATGACTTTGTCACCGCGCTGCACTCGTCCTCCGCCACGCTGACGGTCGCGCTCTATGTCTACGCGAACGACCGCGGGCGCACGGACATCGCCTTTTCCATCGCGAGCGTTTTGATGCTGCTCACGCTCGTCATCAATCTCACCGCGGCGCTCACCGGCCGCAAGCTCAAAAAGAACGGAGGGACACAGTAAAATGTCTGACGCTCCCATCATCGAAGCCAGGGGTCTGAACCTCTGGTACGGGCCGAACCATGCGCTCAAGGATATTTCCGTCGCCGTCCCCGCGCACGAGATCACGGCGTTCATCGGGCCGTCCGGCTGCGGCAAATCAACCTTCCTGCGCACGCTCGACCGCATGAATGGCCTCATTCCCAATGTGAAGATCACCGGCGAGGTGGACTTCAACGGCGAGAACATCTACGCGCCGAGCGTCGATGTGACCTGGCTGCGCAGCCGCATCGGCATGGTCTTTCAGAAGGCCAACCCCTTCCCCATGAGCATTTATGACAACATCGCCTACGGTCCCCGCACGCACGGCGTGCGCAATCGCGCGAAGCTCGACGAGATCGTGGAGCGCTCGCTGCGCTCCGCCGCCATCTGGGACGAGGTGAAGGACAGGCTCAAAAAGAGTGCGCTCGGCCTCTCCGGCGGACAGCAGCAGAGGCTCTGCATTGCCCGCGCGCTCGCCGTCGAGCCGGAGGTGCTGCTCATGGACGAGTCCACGAGCGCGCTCGACCCCATCTCGACATCAAAGATCGAAGACCTCGCGTGCGAGCTCAAGGACCGCTACACCGTCGTCATGGTGACGCACAATATGCAGCAGGCGGCGCGCATTTCGGACAACACCGCCTTCTTCCTGCTCGGCGAGCTGGTGGAGTTCGGCAAGACGGAGCAGGTCTTTTCCACGCCCGCCGACAAGCGGACGGAGGACTACATCACAGGGAGGTTCGGCTGATGCGAAACAAATTTGACGAGCAGCTCTCGCAGCTCAATCACGAAATGATCGAAATGGGTGCGCTGTGCGAGGAGGTCATCGCGCTCGCCAGCCGTGCGCTGACCGAAAACGACAAGAGTCTTGCCGCGAGGGTCGCGCCGCTCGACAGCGAGATCGACCGGAAGGAGCGCGACATCGAGAACCTCTGCCTCAAGCTGCTGCTTCAGCAGCAGCCGGTCGCGCGCGACCTGCGCCAGATCTCCGCGGCGCTCAAGATGATCACGGACATGGAGCGCATCGGCGATCAGGCCGAGGACATCGCCGAGATCATCAGCTTTCTCCACGGCCATCAGGCCGAGGACAACGACCTCCTGCGCGAGATGGCGAAGGCCGCCATCCGCATGGTGACGGAAAGCGTTGACGCGTATGTAAAATGTGATACAATGTTGGCAGAGCAGGTCATCGCGGAGGACGACACCGTGGACGGCTATTTCACACAGGTCAAGGAGCGTCTGATCGGCAAGATCGCGCAGGACCCCGCGGACGGCGAATACGCGCTCGACCTGCTGATGATCGCAAAATATTTTGAACGCATCGGAGACCACGCGACGAACATCGCCGAGTGGGTCATTTTCTCCGTCACCGGCGTTCACAAGGGGGGATAAGGATGATCTGGTGCGTGGAGGACGACGCGAGCATCCGCGACATCGAGGTGTACGCGCTCACATCCACCGGCTTTGAGGCCCGGGGCTTTGCCGACGGCGACACGTTCTGGGACGCTCTGCAAAGGGAAACGCCGCCCGAGCTGGTCGTGCTCGACGTGATGCTCCCCGGCACGGACGGCATCGAGCTGCTGCGCCGGCTGCGCGCAAGCGCGCGCTTTGCCGAGCTCCCCGTCGTGATGGCGACCGCCAAGGGCGCGGAATACGATAAGATCCAGGGGCTCGACCTCGGCGCGGACTACTACCTCACGAAGCCCTTCGGCGTGATGGAGTTCGTCTCCTGCGTCAAGGCCGTGCTGCGCCGCAGCCGTCCGAAAACGGCGCAGGTGCTTCTGCGCAGCGGCATGCTCACGCTCGATCCCGCCGAGCACATCGTCACGGCGGACGGCGCGCGCGTGGAGCTGACGTACAAGGAATTTGAGCTGCTGCGGCTCTTTCTCTCCCACCCCGGCATGGCCTTCACGCGGGATCAGCTGATGGAAAAGGTCTGGGACGTGGACTACTGCGGCGAGACGCGCACGGTGGATATGCACATCCGCACCCTGCGCCAGAAGCTCGGTGAAAACGGCGAGCACATCGAGACCGTGCGCGGTGTGGGCTACCGATGGGAGGCGGAGAAGAATTGACCAGAAAGATCTTCCGCTCCATTCTCACCGTCGGCGTCGCGGTGCTCGCGTGCAGCCTGCTGCTCGTCATGGGCTGCTTCTACGGCTTCTATGAGGGGATGCAGGAGCACCAGCTTGGCGACGAGCTGCGCATCGCTGCGGCAGCCGTGGAGACCAACGGCTCGACCTATCTGGAGAAAATCAAGTCCGACCGCTTCCGCGTCACCTGGATCGCCTCCGACGGCACGGTGCTCTACGACACGCAGGCGGACGCCGCGCAGATGGAGAACCATCTTGAGCGCGAGGAGGTCCGCGAGGCGCTGGAGACCGGCACGGGCAGCTCGAGCCGCTACAGCGCGACGCTGCTGCAAAAGACCGTTTACAGCGCGAGCCGCCTCACGGACGGCACCGTGCTGCGCCTGTCCGCCAGCCGCGCCACGATGGGCGCGCTGCTGCTCGGAGCGTTCCAGCCCATTCTGCTCGTCGTGATCGTGCTGCTCGTGCTCTCGAGCCTGCTCGCGAGCCGTCTGGCCAAGCGCATCGTCGAGCCGCTCAACGCGCTCGACCTCGAGCATCCGCTGGAAAACGACGCCTATGAGGAGCTCTCTCCGCTCCTGCGGCGCATCGACCGCCAGCGCAGACAGATCGACGCCCAGCTCGCCGAGCTGCGGCAGAAAACGGACGAATTCACACAGATCACCGCCGGCATGAACGAGGGGCTCGTGCTGCTCGACGAAAAGGGCGCGGTGCTGAACATCAATCCCGCCGCGCAGACGCTCTTCGGCGTGACGGGCGCGTGCGTCGGGCAGGATTTCCTGACCGTGGACCGTGAGCACTCCATGAGCCTCGCGCTCCGCACGGCGATGACCGACGGGCACAGCGAGGTCCGCGCCGAGCGCGGCGGGCGCGAGTACCAGTTCGACCTCAGCCGCATCGAGTCCGACGGCAAGGTGGTCGGCGCGGTGCTGCTGGCCTTCGACATGACCGCGCAGGCCTTCGCCGAGCGCAGCCGCCGCGAGTTCACGGCGAACGTCTCGCACGAGCTGAAAACGCCGCTCCAGGGCATCATCGGCAGCGCCGAGCTGCTGGAAAACGGTATGGTCAAGCCGGAGGATATGCCCCGCTTCGTCGGTCACATCCGCGCCGAGGCGCAGCGTCTCGTGACACTCATCGGCGACATCATCCGCCTCTCCGAGCTGGACGAGGGCGGCGAGCTGCCGACCGAAACGGTCGACCTTCTCCCACTCGCGCAGGAGGCCGCGGAAAATCTCCGCGCTGCGGCAGAGGCGAAAAACGTGAGCATCATCGTCTCGGGCGAGAACGCCCCGGTCACCGGCGTGCGGCGGCTCCTCCATGAGATCGCTTACAACCTCTGCGACAACGCGATCAAGTACAACGTGGACGGCGGCAGCGTGGACGTGCGCGTCGGCGCCGAGGGCGGCAGCGCCTGTCTCACCGTGCGCGACACGGGCATCGGCATCCCGCCGGAGCATCAAAGCCGCATCTTCGAGCGCTTCTACCGCGTGGACAAGAGCCACTCCAAGGCGAGCGGCGGCACGGGTCTGGGGCTGTCCATCGTCAAGCACGCCGTGGCGTACCACCATGGCACGATCGCGCTCAAAAGCGAGGTCGGCAAGGGCACGGAGATCACCGTCCGCTTCCCGCAGGAAAAATAACGGCAGCAAAATGGGAAAGGGCCGACGCTCTTTCCCGTTTTTGTTCCTTTCATCCCTGTCATGCGGCACAAAGATCACGGCATGAAACTGTCTCTTTTCACGAAATCGGTGCGGCGGACACCGGCAAGCCTTGTACCGGCTTTCGCGCTGTGATAGGATAAAGCCATCCAAAACCACCCGCGGCGGCTACTCCACCCAATAGCCGCCGTGAGGAACATGAAAGGATCGTTCCCGCCCTGACCGGCGGTGCGGCAGTGTGGAGACCTGCCGTAAAGCGCCCGAGCGGCGCGAGGCCCTGTGCGCGGAGGCGGCAGAGCCGCGGTCAGAGAATATGGCAGAAGTCATTCTGAAAAACATCAAGAAGGTCTACCCCAACAGCGAGCCGAAAAAGAAGAGCAAGGACAGCGGCGAGAAGAAGCACAACCTGCAGATCACCGACGAGGGCGTGGTCGCCGTGCAGGAATTCAACCTTGACATTGCCGACCGCGAGTTCATCGTCCTCGTTGGCCCGTCGGGCTGCGGCAAATCCACCACGCTGCGCATGGTGGCGGGTCTGGAGGAGATCAGCGCGGGCGAGCTGTACATCGACGGCAAGCTGATGAACGACGTGGCCCCCAAGGACCGCGACATCGCGATGGTCTTCCAGAACTACGCGCTCTACCCGCACATGACGGTGTATGAGAACATGGCGTTCTCGCTCAAGCTCAAGAAGGTGCCCAAGGACGAGATCGACCGCAAGGTGCGCGAGGCCGCGGAGATCCTGGACATCACCCAGTACCTCGACCGCAAGCCCAAGGCACTCTCCGGCGGTCAGCGCCAGCGCGTCGCCATCGGCCGCGCCATCGTGCGCGACCCGAAGGTGTTCCTGATGGACGAGCCGCTGTCGAACCTTGACGCGAAGCTGCGCAACCAGATGCGCGCGGAGATCATCAAGCTGCGCGAGAAGATCGACACGACCTTTCTCTACGTCACGCACGATCAGGTCGAGGCCATGACGCTCGGCGACCGCATCGTCATCATGCGTGACGGCTTCATTCAGCAGATCGGCACACCGCAGGAGGTGTTCAACCATCCCGCAAACCTGTTCGTCGCAGGCTTCATCGGCACGCCGCAGATGAACTTCTTCGAGGACTGCCGGCTTACCAAGAATGGTGACGCCTACTCCGTCACCGTCATGGGCCACACGCTGCCGCTGACGGCGGAGCAGAACGCGAAGCTCGCCGCGGTGGGCGCGGAGAGCCGTGCCGTGACCGTCGGCGTGCGTCCGGTCCACGTCACCGTCGGCAGCGAGGGCATCGACGCGCAGATCGACGTGAGCGAGCTGATGGGCAGCGAGCTGCACCTGCACATGACCGCCGACGGCAAGGATGTGGTGGCCGTGGTGCAGACCGCGAACCTCGACCCCAACGCCTACGCCCGCCACACGGCGGTGAAGTTCAGCTTCGAGCCGCGGCTCATCCATCTCTTCGACCCCGAGACGGAGAAAAACCTCATCTGATTTTCCGATGATATTCATCGGTGTGCCCGTTCCAAAAGGAACGGGCACTTTTTTTGTTACCGCTTGTCGCCGGGCCGGAAGAGCAGCGCCATCACGACCGCGAAGCAGACCGCCGCAGCGATGCCGCCCGCTGTGGCAGAGAGCCCGCCGGTCATCACGCCGAGCCAGCCCTGCTCCGCGACGGCCTTCTTCACGCCGCTCGCAAGCGAGTAGCCAAAGCCCGTGAGCGGCACGGTCGCGCCCGCGCCGCCCCATTCGACGATGGGCTCGTAGATGCCGACGGCCGTGAGCAGCACGCCCGCGACGACGTAGCCCGTCAGGATACGGGCCGGCGTGAGCGGCGTTTTGTCAATGAGGATCTGTCCCACGGCGCAGAGGATGCCGCCGCAGAGAAAGGCGTTGAGATAGCCCATCAGCTTTCCTCCCCGATGTTTTCCAGAATGACGGCGTGGCACACGCCCGGGATGCTCTCGCCCTGCATGGTGGAGGTCGGCGAGAGCAGCGCGCCCGTCGGCGCGAAGACGATCCTGTTCCACTTGCCCTCGCGCATCCCGCGCAGAAGATAGCCGTTGAGCACGGAGGCGGAGCAGCCGCAGCCGCTGCCGCCCATGTGCATATCCTGCCGCTCCAGATCGTAGAGCAGCAGCCCGCAGTCCTTGTAATTTTTCGTCATGTCCACGCCGTCGCGCGCAAAGAGGTCCGTGACGACCTCGTTCCCGAGCCGGCCGAGATCGCCGGTGACGATGAGATCGTAGTCCGCGGGTGAGGTCCGCGTGTCGGAAAAGAGCGCGCGGAGCGTGTCATACGCCGCGGGCGCCATCGCTGCGCCCATGTTGTTCGCGTCCGTGATGCCGCGATCCACGATCCTTCCAATCACCGCATGCGTCACGGCAGGTCCCCTTCCCTCGTTCGACAGGATGCAGCAGCCCGCCGCCGTAGCCGTCCATTGGGCGGTCGGCGTGCGCTGTGAGCCGTAGGGCACGGGCATCCGGTACTGCCGCTCGGCGGTGCAGAAGTGCGAGGAGGTCATCGCCGCAGCGCGGCGGGCAAAGCCGCCATCGATGCTCATGGCGGCAAGCGCCAGGCTCTCCCCCATCGTCGAGCACGCGCCGTACACGCCGCACAGCGGCACGCCGAACTCCCGCAGGGCGAAGGAGGTGCCGATGCACTGGTTCAGAAGGTCGCCGGCAAAGATGAGGTCCAGCTCCTCCGGCCTGCGCGTCGCCTTCTCCAGCGCGCGGGAAAGCACGCGCTTCTGCATACGGGCCTCGCCCTTCTCCCAGGTCTTTTCACCGAAGAAGGAATCCTCGCTCAGCTCGTCAAAATAGTCCGCCAGCGGGCCCTGTCCCTCCAGCTTCGCGCCGATGTTGGCAAAGCTCTCCACGCGCGGCGGACGTGAAAAGCGCAGCGTCTGTGCGCCGATCCGTTTGGTCTCCATACCATTTCCCCTTGTGCTTGTAGTTTGTCTTAGTATGCCAAGGCCGGGAAATTTTATGAATTTCAGGTAAAACAAAGAGGGATGCGCCGTGTGTGCCGGCACATCCCTCTTTGCAGAGGAGGCAGATATTTCAGGTCTGATAGCTGCGCAGGAAGCGCCGCGTGCGCTCCTGCGCCGGGTCGCCGAGCACCTGCTCGGGATCGCCCTGCTCGACGATGACGCCGCCGTCCATGAAGATCACGCGGTCGCTCACGGCGCGGGCAAAGGCCATCTCGTGCGTGACGATGACCATGGTCATTTTTTCCTCCGCGAGATCACGGATGACCTTGAGCACCTCGCCGGTCAGCTCGGGATCGAGCGCGCTGGTCGGCTCGTCGAAAAAGAGGATGTCGGGCCGCAGCGCCAGCGCGCGGGCGATGGCGACGCGCTGCTGCTGTCCGCCGGAGAGCTGGCAGGGATAGGCGTCCGCCTTGTCCGCAAGCCCCATCTTTTCGAGCAGGGAGAGCGCCAGTTCTCGCACCTCGCCGCGCTCGCGCCTCTGCACAGTGAGCGGCGCGTCCGTCACGTTTTTGAGCACCGTGTAGTGCGGGAAAAGGTTGAACTGCTGGAACACCAGCCCGAAGCGGCTTTTGATCCGCCGCAGCGCAGCCTTGTCCGCGTAGACGCTCTTTCCCTCCGCGTCCATCGTCGCGGCAAAGTCGTCCCCGTAGGCGAGCGAGCCGCCGTCCATCGTTTCAAGCAGCGTCGCGCAGCGCAGCAGCGTGGATTTGCCGCTGCCGCTGGGGCCGATGACCGAGACGGCCTCGCCCTCGCCCACGGTAAGGGAAATGCCCTTGAGCACCTCCAGCGAGCCGAAGGACTTGCGGACGTCCTGCATGGTCAATACGTTCATGTCCGGTCCCTCCCTCACTGGTAGTAGGCGAGCGAGCGCTCCGCGCGCTCCATCGCAAAGGCGACGATGTAGTTGAAGACGTAGTAAAAGAGTCCTGCCGCCGCGAGCGCCAGCATACCGGGCGTATTGGGAGAGGCGACGATCTGCTTGGCGCGGGTGAACATCTCGACCGTGCCGATGACGGAGGCGAGCGAGGTGTCCTTCACGAGCGTGATGACCTCGTTCGTCACGGGCGGCAGCACGCGCCGGATCATCTGGGGAAGAAGGATGCGCCCGAAGGACTGCGCGCCTGTGTAGCCGAGCACCTGCGCCGCCTCGAACTGCCCGACTGGGATGGACTCGTAGCCCGCGCGGTAGATCTCCGCGAAGTAGGCCGCGTAGTTGATGACGAAGCCGACGATGACCGCGCCGAAGCGCCAGTTGCCCGGCGGCGTGAAGTCAAAGAGCAGGAACGGTCCGTAGTAGACGACCATGAGTTGGAGCATCAGGGGCGTGCCGCGCATGACGGAGATGAACAGCTTCACGAGCCAGCGCAGCGGGGCCACGCGGCTGCGCCGGCCGAACATCACAAGAAGTCCGAGCGGCAGCGAGCCGAGCAGCGTTAAGGTAAAAATTTCCAGCGATTTCCCGAAGCCCTGCACCAGCAGGGTCAGCATGGCAGAAACGGTCATGTTACTTGACGAGGCAGAGGCTGTCGATCACAAGGCCCTGATCGACGTACTTCTCCGCGATGGAGAGCATCGTGCCGTCCTCGGCCATTTTGAGGAGCTCGGCGTTCACGGCGTCGCGCAGCTCGGTGTTGCCCTTGAGGAAGCCGATGGCGTACTGCTCGGTGGAGATGGGCTCATCCAGGATCACATAGTCGCCCTCGTTGCTGGCGATCTGGAACTTGGCAACGCCGAGGTCGGCGGCGATGGCGTCCACGCTGCCCTGCTTGAGCTCCATGAAGCCGGTGTTATAGTCCGCCAGCTCCACGACCTCCTTGAGGGAGGACTTGAGCGACTCGTTGGCGTTGATAGCGTCCACGGCGGAGGAGGCAGCCTGCGCCATCACGCTCTTGCCGGCGAGGTCGGCGAGGGAGGAAATGCCGCTGTCGGCCTTGACGACCATGACGATGGAGTTATCGACGTAGGGGTCGGACCAGGTGTAGTCGTTCTCGCGGCCGGTGTAGGTGAAGCCGTTCCAGATGCAGTTGATGGTGCCGGCGGCGAGCTCGGCGTCCTTGCTGTCCCATACGATAGGAACGGCCTCGAAGTCCCAGCCGAGGCGGGAGCACAGCTCCTCGGCCATCGCAAGGTCAAAGCCGTCGTAGCTGCCGTCGGCGGCGATGAAGCCGAACGGCGGGAACTCGGCGTCGAAGCCGACGATGAGCTTCTGCTTTTCGGCGGTCTGGGTGGTGTCCGGCGTGTCGGCGCCGGTCTGAGGGGTATCGTCCTGCTTGGCGCCGCAGGCGATGAGGGACAGGCTCAGCACGAGGGCGAGCGCAAGAGAGATGAGCTTTTTCATGGTTTGGATTCCTCCGCGTTTCAATTTAGTGTGATGCTATGATAGCACAGCATTTTGTAAATGCAAGCCCTATTTTTGCCCGTTCGGTAATCTTTGGCGTACTGACCGAAGCGCCTGCGGAGTTCCCCTTTTATGTTTATGCACTATCACGATGTTGCGGTAGCGCACAAAAGCATTTAAGACACTGTTCCGTCCTGTACCCCGCGCAAAGAAAAAGGATTGGCTTTTTCCTTGTGCCGATGTATAATGGAGGTAAATATGAACTTCTTCCGGGAGGATACGATATGAAAGAAGAAATGCGCACCATCGGCTACCTGTGCCCGAGGTGCAGAAAGCCCGTTATGCAGCAGCGCTCCCGCTTCGCCCTTGCCGCCTCGGGCGCGATCGTGCAGTGCGAATGCGGCAAGAGCGAGCTGCAGATCGACTTCGACGGCGAAAAATTCCGCATCAGCGTGCCCTGCGGCGTGTGCGGCGGCGAGCATCTGGCGGAGTGCAGCGCGGAGCGGCTCCTCGACGGCGAGGGCATCGGCCTTGCCTGCCCCGAGACCTCGGAGCTGTGCTGCTTCATCGGCGAGGAGTACGCCGTCGAGCGTGCGCTCGCACAGCTGCAGATCACGGCGGAAAAGCAGTCCGCGCAGGGCGACGCGCCCGAGGCCTTCACCGACACGGTCATCATGTATGAGGTGCTGAGCGAATTGAAGGAGATCGCCGCGCGCCCGCGCGGCATCACCTGCGCCTGCGGCAGCGAGCGCTACCGTATGCAGGTGCGCCCCGCCGCCGTCGACCTCATCTGCGAGGACTGCGGCGCGAAGCTGCGCATCGGCGCGGCGACGGACGAGGATCTTGACCGCCTGTGCTGCCGCATGACGCTGCAAATTCCCGGGAAGAAGGGGTAAGGGAGCATGGATATCGTCGTCTGCTTTGCGCTCTTTCTCGCGGCGATGCTCTTTTGCCTCGTCAAGGACTTCTCCCTCGCGTGGGCGCTGCTGTTCGCGCTCGTGCTGTTCTTCGCCCTCTGCCTCAGGCGCGGCTACGGCGCAAAGGCGCTTGTCAAAATGGCGTGGAGCAAGATGCCCAAGAGCATGATCGTGCTGCGCATCCTGTTTTTCATCGGTCTGCTCACGGGGCTCTGGCGCTCGTGCGGCACCATCGCCTTTTTCATCTACCACGGCATCCGCGTCATCACGCCCTCGCTCTTTATCCTCGTCGCCTTCCTGCTGACGGTGCTGCTCAGCTACGCGCTCGGCACGTCGTTCGGTGTGGCGAGCACGGCGGGCGTAGTGCTCATGGCGCTCGCGCGCTCCGGCGGCGTGAGCGAGGCCGTCACCGCCGGCGTTATCCTCTCCGGCATCTACTTCGGCGACCGCGGCGCGCCGACCTCGTCCTGCGCGAGCCTCGTCGCCGCGCTGACGGAGACCGACCTCTACGGCAACGTCAGGCGGATGTTCCAGACCGCCGCGCTGCCCTACGCGCTCTGCCTGATCGCCTACACCGTGCTCTCCTTCCGCAACCCCATCGTCACGGTCGATGAGACCATGCTGGACGCCCTCGCCGAGAGCTTTGTCATCTCCCCGTGGGCGCTCGTGCCCGCGCTCATCATGCTCATCCTGCCGCTCCTCCGCGTGCCCATCCGCCGCGCCATGGCGATCTCCGCCGCCGCGGCCTTCGTCATCACCGTCACGGTGCAGGGCGGCAGCGTGGCTGATGCGCTCCGGATCATGGTCGTCGGCTATCACCCGACCGAGGGGCTGCTGGCCTCCGTCGTCTCCGGCGGCGGGCTGGTGAGTATGCTCACGCCGTTTTTGATGATCCCGCTCGCCGCGCTCTACACCGGCATTTTAGAGGGCACGGGCGCGCTCACGCAGGCGCAGAGCGTTCTGGAGCGGTCCGCCGAGCGCATCGGGCGCTTCCCGACGATGATCCTGCTGAGCCTCCTCGCCGCGATGGTGCTGTGCAACCAGACCATTGTTGTGATGATGGAGCATCAGCTCATCGGCGCGGTCTACGCCAAGGACGGCGCGGAGCACGAGGAGCTGGCGATGGACATTGCCAACTCCGGCGTCACCATCGCGGGTCTTATCCCGTGGTGCATCGCCTGCGCCGTGCCGCTGAGTATGCTCGGCGTCGGCGTTGAGGCCCTGCCCTACGCCTGCCTGCTCTATCTTATTCCGCTCTGCTACCTCTTCACCAAGCGCTTTTTCTTCCCCGCGAAATCCAAAGGAAGCGAGACACCGGTATGATCTCTCTGTTGGCCAAAAAATTCATCAAAAACCGCGAGGACGTCACCTCGCCTGCCGTGCGGCAGGCCTATGGGATGCTCTGCGGCATCGTGGGCATCGGCTTCAATGTGCTGCTCTTCGCGCTCAAGCTGCTTGCCGGCGCGCTCTCCGGCTCCATCGCCATCACGGCGGACGCCTTCAACAACCTCTCCGACGCGGGCGCGAGCATTGTGACGCTGCTCGGCTTCAAGCTCGCGGGACAGAAGCCCGACCCCGAGCATCCCTTCGGCCACGGGCGGCTGGAGTACATCTCGGGCTTGATCGTCTCCATGGTCATTCTCCTCATGGGCATCGAGCTTGCCAAGAGTGCGGTGGAGAAGATCCTGCACCCCGAGGCGGTGGAGTTCACGCTCCTCACCGGCGGCATTCTGCTCGCCTCCATCCTCGTCAAGCTCTATATGTATTTCTATAACCGCGCGGTCGGCAAGAAGATCGGCTCCGCCGCGATGGAGGCGACCGCGATGGACAGTCTCTCCGACTGCGCGGCGACCGCCGCCGTCCTCGCCGCGACGCTCATCGGGCACTTCACCTCGCTTCAGATCGACGGCTGGTGCGGTATCGTCGTCGCGGCGCTCGTGCTCTGGGCAGGCATTCAGGCCGCGCGGGACACCATCTCTCCCCTGCTCGGTCAGCCGCCCGCGCCGGAATTTGTCCAGAGGATCGAGGAGATCGTTCTCTCCTCTCCCGTCGTGCAGGGCATCCACGACCTCATCGTGCACGACTACGGCCCCGGCCGCGTGATGATCTCGCTCCACGCCGAGGTCCCCGCGCACGGCGACATCATGGCGCTGCACGACGAGATCGACAACATCGAGCAGCGACTCCGCCGCGAGCTCGGCTGCGCCGCCACCATCCACATGGACCCCATCGTGACCGACGATAAGCTCACCGCCGAAACGCGCGAGCGCGTAGCGCAGCTCGTGCGCGGCATCGACGAGCACATCACCATCCACGATTTCCGCATGGTCACCGGCCCCACGCACACCAACGTCATTTTCGACGCGGTGGTGCCGTTCAAATTTCGCCTGAGCGACCATGAGGTCGAGCAGGAGATCCAGGCCGCCGTGAAGCGGCTCGACAGCAGCTATTTTGCCGTCGTGCAGATCGACAGAGACTACACCAAGTAAAGGAGCAGACGCTATGACAGAGGAGATCCGAAAGCTCAAGGAGATCATCGACGGCAGCGACAACATCGTCTTCTTCGGCGGAGCAGGCGTCTCGACCGAGAGCGGCATCCCCGACTTCCGCAGCGTGGACGGACTCTACCACCAGCAGTGGAGCGACCCGCCCGAAACGATCCTGAGCCACACCTACTACGAGCGCTATCCTGAGAAATTCTTCGCCTTCTACCGCGCGAAGCTCCTCTGCCCCGACGCGAAGCCCAACGCCGCGCATCGTAAGCTCGCCGAGTGGGAGCGCGCGGGCAAGCTGAAGGCCGTCATCACGCAGAACATCGACGGACTCCATCAGGTTGCCGGCAGCAAGGAGGTCCTTGAGCTCCACGGCAGCACCCTGCGCAATTACTGCGAGAGGTGCGGCAAATTCTACGGCGTGGAGGCGATCACGCGCTCCGCCGGCGTGCCGACGTGCTCCTGCGGCGGGCGCATCAAGCCCGATGTCGTGCTCTACGAGGAGGGGCTCAACGAGGATACGCTCTACAAGGCCGTGCGCTATATCGCCGAGGCCGACGTGCTCATCATCGCCGGCACCTCGCTCGCGGTCTACCCCGCGGCGGGTCTGGTAAACTACTACCGCGGCCACAAGCTCGTCGTCATCAACAAGACGCCGCTGGGCGATAAGACCCGCGCGGATCTGGTCATCACGGGCGCGGTCGGCGAGACGCTCGCGCAGGTATAAGCCCATCTTTTGGCGGCAGGAAAAAGCGGCACAAAAACTTTTTCTTTTCCCACAAAAAAAGGTTGACATTTGGCGTACAACAGGCTTATAATAGCGGAGCGGTCGTTTGAAAGACTGATGAAAATGCGGGTGTGCTGGAATTGGCAGACAGGCTAGCTTGAGGTGCTAGTGTTCGTATGGACGTGCGGGTTCAAGTCCCGCCATCCGCACCATCTTTTCTTCTGAGACTGCTTACGCGCGAGTGGTGGAATTGGCAGACTCGCTAGATTCAGGTTCTAGTGTCCTTCACGGACGTGCGGGTTCAAGTCCCGCCTCGCGCACCATGATCGATCCTTGAAAGCATTGAGCTTTCAAGGATTTTTTCTTTTCTTATCCGCCCTCTACCCTTATTTTTACCCTTTATACCTTGGTCACACTATGGATATTATGTATGTACTCCGTGCGTATTATCGGTCAGCATCCACTTGACTTGCCCGATCCGTCGCCGTATAATCAGGGCAAATTTCAACTGCAAAGGAGCAAGAGCATGAATAAGACCAACACTCCGTTCCGTTACGACTACGTCGGCAGCTTCCTGCGCCCCGCGGCACTCAAGCAGGCGCGCGCCGACTTTCAGGGCGGCAGGATCGACGCCGCAGCGCTCAAAGCCGTGGAGGACGACGCCATCCGCGATCTCGTCGCCAAGCAGAAAGCGGCGGGTTACCACGTCATCACCGATGGTGAGTTCCGCCGCGCAACTTGGCACCTCGATTTCATGTGGGGCTTCCACGGCGTCGGCCACACACCGACCAAGACCGGACTTCCGTTCCAGGGCGAGGCCGCGATGCTTGACGACACCTATCTTACGGGAAAGGTGAGCGTGGACGAGCATCCCTTTGTCGAACACTTCCGATTTGTCAAGGCGCTCGAAGATGAGAACACCGTCGCCAAGCTGACCATCCCCGCGCCCGCGCAGTTTCTGGAGCAGATGGTCATGCCCTTTGCGATGGAGAATACAAAGAGGTTCTACCCCTCCGTGCAGGAGCTGATGGATGACCTCGCCGCAGGCTACCGCAGGATCATTGCAGACGTGTACGCCGCAGGCTGCCGCAACCTTCAATTCGACGATTGCAGCTGGGGGATGCTGGTCGATCCGCGCGCCTGCATGATCTTCGACACCGACGCCAAGGGTCTCGAGGAGATCAAGGAGCAGATGCTGACCGTCAACAACATGGCGATCGGCGGTAAGCCGGATGACCTTGTTATCAACACGCATGTCTGCCGCGGCAACTTCCACTCGACCTATGCCAGCTCCGGCGCGTATGACAGCGTGGCGAAAACGCTGCTTGCGCGTGAGAATGTCAATGCCTATTACCTCGAGTTTGACGATGCTCGCAGCGGCGGCTTCGAGCCGTTGGCCTCTGTGAGTGGAGAGAAGAAGGTCGTGCTCGGTCTTGTGACGACCAAACGCCCCGAGCTGGAAAGCAAGGACGCGGTCATCGCGCGCATCCACGAGGCGGCAAAGTACCTGCCGCTCGACCGCCTGTGTCTGAGTCCGCAATGTGGCTTCGCCAGCTGTGAGATCGGCAACAAGCTGACGGAAGCGCAGCAGTGGGCCAAGCTCGCGCTGGTCAAGGAGATCGCCGAGGAGGTCTGGGGTTGAGCAAAATACCGTTGGGCAGGCCGCGCGGGCAGATGTCGGAATCCATGCTGACGGCGGCGTTCATCATTCTCTCCGGTGGCCTGCAGGACGCCTATACCTATCTCTGCCGCGGCAAGGTGTTTGCCAACGCGCAGACGGGCAACATCGTGCTCTTCAGCGCCTATCTCTTCGACGGCGACTGGGCGCACAGCCGGCGCTATCTTGTGCCGGTGCTCTCGTTCATGCTGGGTATTTTCGTGGCTGAGTGTATTCATCGGCGTTTCAAGCACATGGAGAGGGTACACTGGCGGCAGCTTATTCTTTTGGCGGAGATCGTGCTGCTGTTCCTCGTCGGCTTTCTGCCGCAGGAGGGCAACACGGCAGCCAACGCGCTCGTTTCGTTCGTCTGCGCCATGCAGGTGCAGACCTTCCGCAAGGTGCGAGGCCACGCCTATGCGAGCACGATGTGCATCGGCAATATGCGCAGCGGCACCGAAGCACTGTGCGTTTACTTCCACACGCACGACCGCGAGGTGCTGCACAAAGCGCTGACCTACTTCGGCGTGATCGGACTTTTTGCCGTAGGCGCGGGTCTCGGCGCGCTGCTGACGAGGGCCTTTGCCGAGCGCGGCATCTGGGTGTCCTGCGCACTGCTGGCGGTCAGCTTTCTCATCATGTTCATCCACGAGGAGGAAGAGAAATGAGCCATATGTTCCGTAAGCGTCAATTCTGACAACGTATAAAAATCTCCACATGGAAAAAATTCCATCAAAAAGAATGCTATGTAGCGGAATTTAATGTGATGCTCTTGCAGCTTGAATAAAACCAAAAGCTGCACAACCATAGCAATTATAATGCAGAGTATCAAAAATGGCATAGTTTTCACTTCCTTTAGTTATTATAATATCACATATAATGCAGAAAGAAACGGGCAGGAAATAGATTCTTCCTGCCTCTTCAATATTAAAGCACATTTTCAATAGAAATGATAAATCCGAACACATTACCAACTTAGATAATGTCGTTCGGATTTATCATTGTTTGGTCGGAGTATAATTATAGGATTTCAGAAAACACAGATATATCAACGGTTTGCTGGCAGTCGGCAAGAGGGATTTATTCTAAAAATTCAAAATGACGAGAACAACGCCGCCCAACAGGACAAAGGAAAGATAGTTCTATACGAAATCTCTAGACGATATTTATTATCTTCTCCTTTTTAAATTTACTTTATCTCTTAATTCTTGTATTTCCTTTTTGCTCTTTGCTCCGCTGTCGCTATGAATAGCCCTTATTAGTGCACTCATTTCCTTTAGGGATAATAAGAAAAATATAATTAAAAAGGCCATGAATATTATTTCGGCATTCTGCATGAAACAATAAACTATGCGCCAAACTTTTGAATTACGTGTAGGAACAAGAGCCAAGTATAAACCGGCTATAACAGAAACAGTAGCATAAACAATTCCCTTTAATATATGCGAATTTCGTTTACCTATAATATCAGTGTTTTTAACTTTTTCAATAATGGAATTATCAAGTATTCCTATGAGCAATGAGTAATTGGTATATAAAAATCCTCCAAATAACGCATTTACTGTTATCAAGTCGAAGTGAAAAGACGGATTAGTATCACCAATAAACACCGGAGATCCTCCGCTGAGAATATAAATGCACGCAACTACAGAACAAAGCAGGGGTGCTATATCATAAAGAACCTTTAAGACCTTATTCACAATATTCACCCTCTCAACTACACAAATTTCATTCAGCGATTGCTTACTACCAAAATAATGTCCTTGTATTCATTGTATACATTCATCATGCGACCTCTATACTCGCGGAGAATTTCGCTTTTTTCACGCTCTATTCTATGGCCACCCTCTTGTCGGTATTCATTTATGGTTATTGGATACTTAAAGTATTCTTCATAAAGGTCATACTGCCGCTGACGTTCCCCAGTTTCGGTTTTGCCAGAAAGGACAACCGAGTTATAATGATCCCGATTATGTTGTAAAGCACTAATTAGCCGTGAAATCACATGTCCATCGGTTGATAGTGCACCTCTAAAATCAGGTTTTACCTCAAAAACAATACTTGATGTATTTCGGCCTACCGCCTGTAAAATTTCCGTGTCAGAAAAGCCGAATAAACTTTGTAGAATTTGTGCATCCGGTTGTGCAATATCCACTTGTACCCTATTGATTTCTGGTGCCCGACCATTAACAAGTTCACTGATTAGATTTTGATTAGGAATTGGTTCGCTTTCTAAAGAGTATCTGTGATTGTATCGTGAAAAAATCCGAGCTAAAGCTCCCTCGTTAGGTGCTCCTTTAGAATTGACAATTGATAGTATGCCATGACTATAACCCAGAATGCAATATGTAAACCACTCAACTCCATTATTATCGATTTCATCGGGAGGTAAAACATCTGCGGTCTCATAAGTATTGTAATTTCTTTTCTGCATGCTGTTATTAGGACGCTTGCGATTAAGTCTTGCAAAAAGGTACTCGTCATTGTTTTCAAGAATATCGAGCATCATGGGATCGGTGTCTTCATATGTGAGTTTAATTGCGCCATTACGGCTTTCTCTATCAAACACATCCTGAAATAGAACCTTAAATGACCGAACAGGGACTTCGGTATTTGTTTGGGTATCACGAATCACTACTTTGAACAAATAAATATTTTTAGTCGACATCGAGTACCTTTCCTTTCTCTCAAACACAGGTTACATTTTTATATTCTTAATTAGTAAAGATATGGTACCATCTGGGTTGTTTATAAACTCGATTTCATTTTCATCGGAATATACTCGGGCAGGAATTTTAATCTCTACACCACTATATGTTTTAATTGCTTGCTTCTGAAACTTTTTTTGAAACTGTTCGGATATAGACAATTCTTCGTTTTTAGGAATATCTGCAGATGATAGCTTTTCAAAAAAGACTTCTTGGGCGGCTGGATTTTGTGAAAAAATCTTTTGTCCGAAATTTTCAACAGATAGAACATGCTTGTTTTGTAATTCTTCGTTCATAGCTATAGAAATATGCCGTTCTATCTCCTTGCTATCAGGATAGTAAAGAGATGCAACCTTTTCGGCAACTTGAAGAACTTTATTTGCTTTTTGCCGTGTGGTCTTATTTTCAGTGCAACCTAGAATTTGCGTAGAAAGGTAGAAATCCTTTATTCCATCAACTAAATATTTTTTCTCTACAATTTTTACCAAAGGTGTTTCAATATCGATAAAAAAGCCCTCTTTTAATTTAGCTGCTGGAACTGAGAAGAGTGTACGATGCTGGATAATACTAATAGCAACTTTTCCATCTTTTGTACTAACAAAATGAGTGGGGGCATTCCTATAGTCAAGTTTCAGCATATAAAAATAATGATGACCACTAATGCAGACTGTGCCGAACAGCAAGTCTGCTTGGGGGATTTCCTTATTCCTGTGCATGATTATAAACACTTCTTTTGCAATGCTCTTGGAAACAGAAACAATATCCCATGATATATCATTACAACGCTGCCATATGTTGCTTTCTGACTGAAAGATACCGCTCTTAGTATCATCGCTAAAAAAAGTTTTTTGAATTGTTGCAGAGAGGTAAGTTTCAAATTCTGCATCAAGGGCAATGGGAATATCTGAAAATATTGGATACCCATCTGCTTGATTAAAAACATGCACAATGGCACTTTCAATTGTCACAAACATGCTAAAACAACTCCCATCATTCGGCTTTCTTTTATAATACACCCTATTTTGTCAAATTTCCACAAAAAGATGATAATTAACACATAATTATTGCTTGAGGTATGTTATTTTATCTCGTTCTCATCATGAAACGCCGCCCAACAGGACAACGGGCGGCGTTTTCATATATAAAACCATGAAGGGAGGTCACTTCCACCCGGCCAGTCTGCGGACTGGCTTTTTTCATGCCACGAAAAGGAGGTTTGCAAATGGCAGATGATAAGAAAAACATTCCCGAGGCAGCCCCGCCCGCCGAGGCTCCCGCTCCCACGGTAGAAGTTGCCGCCGTGCCGGAGCCGCCTACTCCTGATCCTGTGCTGACCGACGCAGAGGCGGTCATGCTGGAACATGAGGGGCAGGCGGCGCTCTTTGAAATGGGCGAGGCCGTGCCAGATCCCGCTGACGCTGTTACCCACGCTGAGGTGGAGGAGCCTGCCGCTCCCGAAGTCCCCAAGGCTGGAAAGGAACAGGCGCAGCCGCCCGCTCCCGGCAAGGACGACCCCGCCCCGGCACATTCCGGCAAGGTGGTGGATTTTTCCGCCGCCCGTGACGAGGCGGCCAAGGAAGAGAAAAAGACGGTCAAGCAGAAGCCGTCTACCGAAAAGGACAAGGCCGCCAAGCCCGGCAGAGGTCGTCCGTCCAAGGAGGGCAAGGCCGCTCCCGATAAGGCAAAGCCGCCCAAACCTCGGGACAAAAAGGTGCTGTTGACAAAGTCTCGCTCTGCTCCGCCCTGCCAACAAAAAAAGACGCCC
>OODG01000782.1_pt1 | contig 22829 bp, 26 predicted proteins | sample 1671621 | NCBI WGS metagenome assembly OODG01 (sample SAMN06348175, study PRJEB24527) | human gut metagenome | biome: human gut; feature: ankylosing spondylitis patient; material: feces | host: Homo sapiens | place: China | collected 2015-10 | reverse complement strand
CTACACTCTTTCCCTACACGACGCTCTTCCGATCTCTCGCAGGAGCACTCTTTTGCTTCAGGTGTCGGGAGAACTGTGTGCGGCAGCGTGCCGCCGGAAGCCTCAGGCGAGGCACAGCGGGCGCGGAACTGCCCGTGTGCGAGAAACTATACCCAGCTCTGCGGCATGGCCCAGCGGGGCTCTGAGGGGGCTTTGCGAGGGAGCCTCTCGCTGTCTCGATTTTTTCGCAAAATCCGCAAATCCGCCGTTTCGTGCAGTAACAAAACCATCAATCCTGCCGTTTCGTGCAAATATCGACATATTTAACTTGCCTTTTCGTGCAGACATGTGCTAAACTATGGAAAACAGCACGACTTTGAAAGGCAGGAGGAATCGGTATGCTGAAGCGGAAGATTTATGACGACCTCGTTGCGTGGAAGCAGCGAAGCGGCGGAACGACAGCTCTGCTGATTGACGGAGCAAGGCGCGTTGGCAAGAGTTTCATTGCCAAGGAGTTCGCAGAAAACGAGTATAAAAGCCATATCATTATTGATTTCGGGAATGTCCCGAAGGATGTATTGGATATCTTTGAAAATGACAGCACCGACCTCGATATGTTTTTCGCCAAGCTGTCCGTTTTCTTCGGGGTCCAACTCTATAACAGGGAGTCCCTCATCGTGTTTGATGAGGTGCAACAGTTCCCCCGCGCACGGCAGCTCATCAAATACCTTGTGGCGGATGGCCGCTACGATTATCTGGAAACAGGCTCTCTCATCCGGCTCAAGAAGAACGTCAAGGACATTATCATCCCATCGGAGGAGGAACATCTGGAGATGTTCCCCTTGGACTTTGAAGAATTTCTGTGGGCACTGGATGATGAGGTCACCGTTCCGTTTATCCGGCAGGCATTCGAGGCGCAAAAACCCTTGGGTCAGGCGGTGCATCGAAAAGTTATGAACAGCTTCCGGCAGTACCTGCTGGTAGGCGGGATGCCCCAGTCCATCCTCGCCTACCTGAATGGGAAGGACTTTGCCGCTTCCGATATGGCGAAGCGAAACATTCTGCGACTCTACCGCGACGATGTCGCCAAGTTCGCAGAGGGATACGAGGATAAGGTCTATGCTGTTTTCGACGGTATCCCCGGTCAGCTATCCAAAAAGGAAAAGAAATATCGGCTGAGTTCGCTGGGTGAAAATGCACGTTTCCGTTCCTATGAGGATTCCTTTATCTGGCTGAACGAAGCGATGGTAGTCAATACCTGCTTCAACGCCACCGACCCCAATGTAGGGCTTGCCCTCAGTGCTGACCACGCCACGCAGAAATGCTATATGGCGGACACGGGGTTGCTGGTGACACAGACATTCATGGACAAGGGCTATACGGACAACGAGCTGTATAAAGCCATCCTTTTTGACAAGCTGGACGTAAATGAGGGTATGATTTTGGAAAACATGGTAGCGCAGATGCTCCGATGCCGCGGACACAAGCTCTACTTCTACTCCCGCTGCGATAAGGAGCATCGGGAAAACCATATGGAGGTCGATTTCCTGATTGCCGAGGGCAAAAAAATAGCCCCCATCGAAGTGAAGTCCGGCAGCTACCGCAGCCACGCATCATTGGACAAATTCCGCGCAAAGTTCTCCTCGAAAATCGGTGAGAGCTACATCCTTTACACTAAGGATGTTATGCGCTCCGATAACATCCTTCATCTGCCCATCTACATGGCAATGTTTCTGTAACCATATGCAGCCGACTGCCATCTTTGCGAGGGGTGATCCGCGTTGCGGATCACCCCTCGCCTTCAGCAGCGGCCAGAAGGAAATCTATCTCTTCACCGAGAGCCGCGCGATAAAAGGCCATTTGATGCGGAAAGCAGAAAACAGTGATGGGCTTTCCCACCCGCATCAGTGCCGCATTTTCCTTCAGCACGTGAATCGTTATCAGCGGCCCTATCGTGATGTAGTTGCCGGTAACCGGGTCTATCAGCGGGCATACCGTAGATATTCTCGTTGCCGCGTTCCCCGGAATCGTACCCTTCTCCGTGTTCTTCGCATAGCCTGCCTCGCTTATGCTTTCACTGCACGCTGCCTTTAATTTGTGGTAGCCCCAGTTTTGGATATATTCCAAATCTCTCATCCCCTCCCGGCTCATCGGCACGACATAGCGCATACCCCGCGGCACCACCTTGCCGGGTTCCATGGCAAGTGTCCTGCTCAAATCGCGGGGCTTGCGAACCAGCAGAATACAATCGTGCCCCATATCCTTTGCGGTATGCATCCCTCTGAGGACAAAGTCGTCAAACAGTGCTCGCTCCTTGTTCACCACGCTCGTGCCCCATGACAGTCCCCCCTGCGGCACGACGTATACGGCTGCCGGCATACCGCCGTGCACAACAAACCCCACATACCGGGCAAAGCGTGCAGCCATGCCGTTACCCAGAATGTCCCTCTTTATCTCCAGTACATTGTAGAAGCTGCGGTCATTGCGAGCATCCAGCGGCGGTAAAATCTCCGCAAGGCAGCTTGCTAACGAGGGCTTTCCCTCTTTCATGTTTTCATCGAATACAAGAGGGCGGGTCTCGTAGCCTGCCGCGATAAAAAAGCAATTGGCTCCACTTAAATCCAGCCGCCTGTCCAACGGAATTCGCCGCGTGCAGCTGCCGCCTTTCAAATTGACCTGCCCAACGATTTCTTTCGGCACGCTTGCCAGCCACGGAAAGAGTGATGCGCCATGCGTAAGCAGAAACAAAAGCCCTGCATTTGTGAGGCCGCAGACATGGCGCATCCGCGGGCGGTTTCTTCCGTCGATCCGCACCGTCACCTCGACAGTTTTGTCCTCGATGAGACCCTTGTCTTCCAGCTCGCGTATCGTGCGAACTCCTGCGTCAGCCGTCCGCGCAAAAATAGCAAGGTCATCGCGGCGCACCTGACCGCAAAGGGCAAGTGCGCACAGCATACTGATTTTTATTTTAGAAGGCGTATACATTGTGGTGCTCCTCTCCTCAGTTCTGGTCAGCCGCCCCTGAATAAGCCGTATCTTATAAACAATTTACCCTTTTATTCGGGCGGCTGCCATGTGGGTAAAGTATCTTCCGAATTGTCCTATTCGTACAGAGACATTGTCATTCCCGCACTTGCAAAACTGCAAAGCCCTTGTGCTTCAGCGGGTTTGCAGGTCTGCCGTCTTGTCTGAAATGCGGCATCCGGAATGACCGTGTTTTAGTGTGCAAAACACTCTCACCGGGGTGTGATGAATATGGGGTCAAATATCCATTCCGCCCCGCAGTCGCGCCGTCCACATTTCGATAATATGTTCAGGCGTGGGGAGTACGCCGTCCATCGCCGAAACCGTGATGTATGTCCCTGCCGGGAGGAGCTCGGATGCCCTCGTAAAGAAGCGGAAGTCCGCATAAAATCCATCATCGCCAGCCTCGAAATAAGAGCAAATCACGTCGGTAATCGACTTAGTATTATGGTTATCGGAGTCCAGATGTGGGGCAGCTGCATCCCTGTAAATGAAGAGATAGGTAATGCATTTCTTTGCGATTTTCGGCAGCTTTTCTTTCACAGAAAGCACTGACCCGCGTATCGTTTCCACGAACATCGGCGTGTCAAAGATAGCGCGCTTCTGCCCGCTATTGATTACACCATGGGCGCGGATGGAGGGCAGCATAGGCATCCGAACGAGCAGCAAATTCTCCTCGACAAAAGCATCAAACGCATGTGTTTCACGAGCAATTTTCCGGTAGAGCTGCGTGCATATTTCATCGGGGGGCAACATTTCATCTGTGCCTAATCCTGCCCTGACTGCGTCAATTTTGCCCATGAGCGTGAGCGTTCTCAGGAGGCTCCAATACGTGTTATTGTCCAATTTTTCAATGACACTTTCTAACGCCATTGCCACTGCCTCAGCATATTCCTCATCGGCGAATTCGGCGTTCGCCATCCGTTGAACGGACTGCATTTCAGAGAAAAATCGTATCAATGCCTGCCCGATTTTCTTGTTTAGCGTAAGCAGATTCTCGGCGTCATCATTGATGTTCCGGGTCAGCAAGCGCAGCTTAAACATCGCCTCAGGTACGCGGTAAGCGGTGTGCTGCGCACCGTCTGCGCGGTTCGAAGCTGCCGGCGTACTGGGCTTCATAGGCGGTAAAATGGGGGCAAATTGCATGTTGGAAACCTCCCTGGCATTAGGCACATGTCCCCTTTGGGACTGTGCCAGACACGTTGTTTTGGGGCAGCGAGTTTTTCCCGTTGTAGATCACTACCATAGAGGGAAACGGCGCGGGGTCGGCGGCGTTTCCCTCGTCATCCGTGAACCGCAGCCGTCCACGAATAAAGCGAATTTCCGCTTTTCCGTAAATGTAATCGTGAAAGTATGCCGTATCCGTCCGCGCTGGGATAAGCAGGACGATGGGATATCCGCCGTGTGCTTCTTCGAACGCCTTTTGCACCCACTTGCCAATTTCCCGACCATACGGTGGGTTGCAGAAGACAGCACCGCCGCGATCCCAACTTTGCGAAAGTCCGTCCGTTTCGGGAGTATAGTACAGACCGCATTTTGCCGTTTTGTTTGTTGCCGCGGGGTCGAGCACAAAATCAAATTCGGCGTTTAGCTTGTCAAAAAAGTCCTGTGGTGTGCACCAGCACATGTTTTTGGAAGATAGCAGTGCCTTATTCATTCTGCACACCTCGTCCTTTCAAGTAAGTGTGCAGAAATATCTTTACAGCCTCGATTCCTCCGATGATTTCTGCTATATTCGAGTTGATATTCAATGGGTTTTACTAATGATTGGCTCATGCTGGACTTGCCCATATCAGCATAATATATAAGCCCTTCAAAAAATGAAACGGAGGCTGCGCACTTCTTTAGCTTCTCCACGATGCGCTTCGCACGCTGACGAAAAAGTAATCTGAGTTCACGGTCAGAAAAAAGCTCCTCCAATTTTCCTGCCAGTTCGCCGATGCGCTTCTTAACTGTGTTATAGCAGCGGTTCACCTTTTTTGCGATGGCACCGATGCTCCAGCCGAGGATATGAAACCGCATGATCGCACGGTTTTCCTTCCTCCGCTTCACAGCGGTACGCGCATCCCGCGCCTGATTTTTGCCCCGCTTTTTTGCCCCTGTGGGCACGACCGAAATACCGATGGCAGTCTGCTCATCAGCGGTAAGGTCCAATGCAGTTATGATGTAGGCGTTTTTCATTTTGTAGTGTTTTTTTACTGCGGTTGACAGTAGAGACTGAACCTCGCGCTCGGATAAGGGAGATTTCAATTCTGTATTAGCTTTCAGCGTTAGCCGAAGAGAATCGTCATTGGAATATCCCGCCATCTGGCAGGCTGAGAACAAAATAAGCAAAAAATAGTCCCGATAGCCCTCCCAGTTTGTGCGCAGCTCCAGCAGCTTCAGCAAAGCGTTTACACGCAGCTCTCCCGCAGCCTGTACAGCAGAGGAGGCGAACTGACAACAACGCTTTGAATCTACCGTCCCTTTGCCTGAGCGATATCCCGCTGTATCATACTGTTCAGCAAGCAGAATTCTCCGCCTGTGAATAATCTCATAGGTGCAGTAGGTGTTAGAGTGCGTATTGAACGTCCCGGGAATACGGGTCAACCCCGACACATTCGCACCGTAGCTCCCGTCGACAGAATATTTAGTAAGCTTGAACCCGGCGATTAAGCCTCGGATGACCTCGCCATAGTATGCTGAAACCGTCCGGTGCATAAATGCCAACTCTGCCGCGCACTGCTCAATAAGCCACAAGAGATGAAGCCCTCTTCCGCTGTAAATGATTATATTCGGAACAGGAATCCCCGCCAGCTCCGGCAACGCGTGGATCAGCAGCGAGCGCATACGCTCCGCTTCTGCGAAACTCGGGGTTTCACCGTGTGCGTCGATGTCCACCCAAATCGCGTTCAGCGCAAACAATTCACCACCGTCCCATGTTTGCGCAGCTTTGAATTGTGCCTTTGTCAAGTAGTAGTCAGCATCAGCCGAGACATGTATCTGGGAGAGCCATTCTCCCACCTCCTCCGCAGGAACGCTTGCCACAGTCTCCATTGTAGTTGTCCCCTTGGGCCGACGCACAATTGTCACCAGCCCCTTGTACTCGGGACAGTCCGCCGCAAAAATAACGTCGGCAAACTCCTTTACATTGGCTTTTGGGTAATTGTGCTTCGCTTGCTTAATGGGATATTTTGTGGGGTGCTGGGTACGGAAGGCCTCCTTTTGAGCCTTTGACCATGAGGGAATGAGCATGAATTTTCTCCTTTGTATGACAGATACAAAGGCAGCCATGCACCCTTAAAAGAGCAAAAAATTGTCGTGAAATTTGTCGTCAAATGCTTCACTTTGTCCACAAATTTGTCGTTGCAAAAGAGAGAACAATGATCTCAGATGGAGACAAATGAGCACAAACAAAAACGCCAGAAACCCTTGTGGTTTCTGGCGTTTTGCAGGTAAGCGGTATAAACTCAGCGCTTGGAGAACTGAGGCGCGCGACGGGCGGCCTTCAGACCGTACTTCTTGCGCTCCTTCATACGAGGATCGCGGGTCAGGAAGCCGGCCTTCTTCAGGATGGCGCGGTACTCGGGGTTCACCAGCAGCAAGGCGCGGCTGATGCCGTGGCGCAGAGCGCCGGCCTGGCCGGACACGCCGCCGCCCTCGACGGTGGCAACGATGTCCACCTTGCCCAGGGTGTTGGTGGCGTTCAGGGGCTGACGGACGACCATCTTCAGAGTCTCCAGACCGAAGTACTCGTCGATGCTGCGGCCATTGATGGTGATGGAGCCGGTGCCGTTCTCAAACAGATGCACGCGGGCGACGGAGGACTTGCGGCGGCCAGTGCCGTACTTGTAGGGATTCTTAGACTGATACATTCTCTTTTTCCTCCTTACTTGACCAGCTCGGGCTTCTGAGCCGCATGGTCATGCTGCTCGCCGGCGTAGATGTGCAGACGCTTCAGGGAATCCTTGGTGACGATGTTGCGGGGCATCATGCCGCGGACGGCCACGCGCATAGCCAGCTCGGGCTTGTCCTGCATCAGGATGCGGTACTTGGTCTCCTTCAGACCGCCCACCCAACCGGAGTGGGTACGATAGTACTTCTGCTCCATCTTGTTGCCGGTCAGGACAGCTTTGCCGGCGTTGATGACGATGACGTTGTCACCGCAGTCGGCGTGGGGGGTATAGGTGACTTTGCCCTTGCCGCGCAGCAGGTCGGCGACGATGACGGCGGTCTTGCCCAGAGGCTTGCCGGCGGCATCCACGACGTACCACTTGCGCTCAATGTTGGCCTTGTTTGCCATGAAAGTGGACATGGTGATCTTCCTCCAATTTATATAATGTGTGCTTTACTTTTTCACGCGCCCTTGTTACAATCGGGGCAGAGAAAACGCGCTCAGCGCGCAGGATTATTTATACCACAGTGCCGGCGTGTTGTCAATACCGATTTAATTTACGACATTAACATCTTGTGTTTTCTCTTATTTTCTCAATTATACTCTCGTTTTCTCAAATCGCAATTTACATTTTCAGGAGGCATGACCGTGCAGCACATATTGGGACTGGTCCGCCGCTGTGTGGAGGACTACAACATGATCGAAGCCGGAGAGACCGTGGCCGTGGGCGTCTCCGGCGGCAAGGACAGCTTGCTGACGCTGACGGCCCTGGCCCGGCTGCGGGCATTCTATCCCAAGCCCTTCCGGGTGGAGGCCATCACGCTGGAGACCGGTATGCCGGGGATGGACTTCTCCCCGGTGGCCGACTACTGCGCGCAGCTGGACGTTCCCTATACCCGCATCTCCGTACCGATATACGACATCGTGTTCAACGAGCGGAAAGAAAAGAACCCCTGCTCCCTGTGCGCCAAGCTGCGGCGGGGCAGCCTGCATACGGCGCTGACGGAACGGGGGATACGCAAGATCGCGCTGGGTCACCACTACGACGACGCGGTGGAGACGCTGCTGATGAACCTGCTGTTTGAGGGGCGCATCGGCTGCTTCCAGCCGGTGACGTATCTGGACAGGACGGACATCACCCAGATACGGCCGCTGCTGTACTGCCAGGAGGCGGACATCCGCCGCATGGCGGCGAAGCTGGCGCTGCCGGTGGTGAAGAACACCTGCCCTATGGACGGCCACAGCCGCCGGCAGGAGGTGAAAGAGCTGCTGGCGGAGCTGGAGCAGCGCTATCCCGATCTGAAGAAAAAGCTGTTCGGCGCCGTGCAGCGTTACCCGCTGTACGGGTGGGATCTGGAAACGATGGAGAAATAAACGGCTTTTGTGAGGCTCGTAAATCAGGTCTGGAGGGATTCCGATGATAAAGAATTTAATGTATATTGAGTTAAAATCCGGATATTCCGATGATGGCCCGGCATGGATCGGCTATGTAAAGACCTCAAAAACCAGAAAGACAGTCTATTTTAATGACCACGCTTTTCAAAAAGCCATCGGCGGCGGGTCGAACTACATAGATATTGAAACCGGTGACGGATATTGGATCACCGGTTTGAAAAAAGATGAAAGCAATCGTCATTGGGCGGGGCACGGAAAAATCACGATCGACCGCAGAGCCGTTGAGGAATACCTTGCTTTGATCGGGGAAAAAGAATTGCCATTGAGCTTGTTTGAGGTGGCCGACATGGAAGATAAATTTCCTGTTGAAAGAGCAAATAAGCTATTGAACGGAATAAAGTGAAATCTTCCTCTCGCCTCTCCCTATATGTACCCTACACCAGCACCCACTTCACCAGAAGCAGCAGCCCCAGCCCCGGCAGACCCAGAACCCCCACTGTCAGTGCGTTGAACCAGTTGACGCCCAGCGTCAGCCCGGTCACCGGGGCGGTGCTGTTCAGCAGCCACAGGACACCCAGGCCCAGGGCACTGTTCAGCACCACCCGCAGCGCCAGCTTCAGCGGCTTGCGGAACAGCCGCACCACCGCTACCAGCAGGAACAGGCCCACCAGGGCCAGGGATACGATCTCTATGACGGACATACCTCTCCCCCCTTTATCGCGCCGGCAGCCACACAGGGCGGCGCGGACGGCTCTGTCTTCAGCACCGGCACCGCGTGCGGAATGCCGGAGGGCACGCTCTGGCCATTCTGCTCCTTAATACGGCGCAGCAGGTAGTTACTGCGGGCTTTCAGGGCGTTGATCTCGAAGATACAGGCGTCGATGAGCTCGCTGTCGCAGACGTAGTCAAAGCGGATATAGGCCTCCTTCAGCGCCTGGGTGGTGCTGTACAGTTCACGCTCCAGTTCACGGAGCGTCGGGTCTGTGCTGTGCTTCTTTGCCATAGGGTTCCCCTCCACATCAATATTGTACGTCCAGTTTACGCATTTATGCCCGGTTTCAAACAGGGGCGGCCTGTCCGCCCGGAAAGGACAGCTATGGAACAGGAATATTTCATGCAGCAGGCCCTCGCTCTGGCACAGGAGGCCGCTGTCCACGGCGAGGTGCCGGTGGGCTGCGTCATCGTCCGCAATGGCGAGATCGTGGGCCGCGGCCGCAACCAGCGGGAGGAAAAGCAGGCCGCCGTCTCTCACGCGGAGATGGAGGCCATCGCCCAGGCCAATGCGGCGCTGGGCAGTTGGCGGCTGGACGAGTGCGACCTGTATGTGACGCTGGAGCCCTGCCCCATGTGCGCTGGGGCCATTCTTAACACCCGCATCCGGCGGGTGTACTACGGCGCCCGGGATGAGGTGATGGGCGCCTGCGGCGGCGTGCTGAATTTGTTTATGGAGGGCTTTCCCCGTCCGCCACAGCTGGTGGGCAATGTGTGCGGCGACGAATGCCGCGACGTTTTGCAGACCTTTTTCCGGGAAGTTCGGGAGAAAAACGCCGAGAATACGAATCGTTCGGCAGACATTGTTGAAGATTTCACAGAATTTTAATATTTGTAACCGATTTTTTTTCACATCTCCGCGATATCCTAATAGTGCAAGAAACAAAAAACTTTTTTCATCTTCTCTTCCTGCCATATCTGCGGAGCGCCAAGCGGCACTCCGCTTTATGGTGTCCGGAGATATTTGCCCGCGCAAGCGGGTTTTTTACTGCCCTATGGGGCTTTTCTTTTTGCGGGACTCATGCTATAATACCCCGCAGAACGACAAAAGGAGCGCGGAACATGGCCTCACCCCTGCTGCAAGGAAAACTGCATATCTCCGGCATGGACAGCCGGGCGGCGGCGCTGGCCCGACAGTGGCAGTTGGGACTGGAGACCATCGCCTTCTCCTATGCGCCTCTGCTGGATGATTCCGCCGCCCTGCCCCGGACGCGGGAGGAAATACACGGTATCAGCAGTCTGTGGTTCCACGGCCCCTTCGCCGAGCTGATCCCCTGCGCCATCGATCCGTTGGCCCGGGATGTAGCCATGCGGCGGTTCCGGCAGGCACTGGACGCAGCGCAGGCGCTGGGTATACGGCGCATGGTATTCCACGGAGGCTTTATTCCCCATGTCTACTTTCCGGAGTGGTATGTGGAGCAGTCGGTGTGGTTCTGGCGGGAATTCCTGCGGGACGTACCGGCCGACATGACACTGGCGCTGGAAAATGTCATGGAGCCGTCGCCGGAGACGCTGGTGTCCATCGCCGCCCAGATAGACGATCCCCGATTGGGGCTGTGCTTGGATGTGGGCCACGCCAACACCTGCGTCAGCGAAACGCCGCCCATGGATTGGATCGTGCCTATGGCCCCATGGCTGCGGCACGTTCACCTGCACAACAACCAGGGCGATACGGACCTGCACGCCCCGCTGGGAGAGGGAAACATCCCCATGCGGCAGATCATCGACACGGTGCTGCAAGCCGCGCCGGAGGCCACATTCACCATTGAAAATCAGAACGCCCTGCCGTCGCTGCACTGGCTGGCGGCGCAGGGATCTATCGAGGAACCGACATGACAGAAGCAGCATTGCAGCAGTATATACAGGCCATCCGCCCGGCAGACCGGGCGGCGATGGACGCGGCCCGGAAACGACAGGCAGAGCTTGCCAAGCCGCCGGGGAGCTTGGGCGCACTGGAGGATATGTCCATCCGTCTGGCGGGCATCACCGGCCAGGTGTGCCCGAAAATGGACAGCTGCCGCGTGGCGGTGTTTGCCGCTGACAACGGCGTGGTGGACGAAGGCGTGTCCTGCGCGCCCCGGTCCGTGACCTTGCAGCAGGCCGTCAACATGACCCGGCGCAGGACCGGGATGTCCGCTATGGCCGCCGCCTTCGGCGACGATGTGGCCGTCGTGGACGTGGGTATTGCCGGTGATGTGCCGGATGTAGACATTCTGGACCGGAAGATCCGGCGGGGCACCGGAAACATCGCCGTAGAGGACGCTATGACCCGGCCGGAGGCGCTTGCCGCCATGGCCGCCGGCATGGAGCAGGCGGCACGCGCCAGAGCCGACAGTATCACCGCCCTGGGCATCGGCGAGATGGGGATCGGCAACACCAGCACCTCCGCCGCGGTGCTGTCCGCGCTGACCGGGGCGGATATCGAGGTCGTCACCGGCCGGGGCGGCGGACTGACAGACGAGGGCTTCGCCCGCAAGAAGGACGTGCTGCGCCGTGCGCTGACGCGGCGGGCTGTTGACAAGGACGATGTGTTGGATGTGCTGTGCGCCGTGGGCGGGCTGGATATCGCCGCCATGGCCGGGGCTTTCCTGGGCTGTGCCCATGAGCGCATACCGGCAGCGGTGGACGGCTTCATCTCCGTGGTGGCCGCACTGGGTGCCGTTACGCTGTGCCCTGAAGTGCGGGACTATCTGTTTCTGTCCCACGACTCCTATGAGGTGGGCTACCGCCTGGCAGCAGACCGGCTGGGTCTGGAGCCCTGCCTGCATCTGGGAATGCGGCTGGGTGAGGGCAGCGGGTGTCCCCTGCTGTTCCGGGTATTGGAGGGTGCCTGCGGCGTAATGGCCGGTATGGCCACCTTTGCCCAGGCGGCCATACAGGATGACTATCTGGATGAAATACGCGCAGGCGACAGCTTTACGGTGGACAAGCCATGAGGATACTGCTGATCGGCGGCGGAAAAAGCGGAAAGAGCACCATGGCCCAACGCCTGGCCGCCGCACTGTCCGGGGACGCACCTCGGTATTATTGGGCCACCATGACCCCCCATGACGATGAGGACCTGGCACGTATCCACCGCCATGTGGCGGATCGGGCAGGCATGGATTTTATTACCGTCGAGCGCAGCTTCGATCTGCCCGCCGCCTTACCGGCACTGGACAGGCACGGTACGGTGCTGTTCGACAGTGTTACCGCCTGCCTGTCGGAGCAGATGTTCCCCGGTCCCGCGCCGGACGCCGGCGCAGCAAATCGGGTACTGCGGGAACTGCTGGATATCAGCCGTTACCTCGACCACTTCATCGCCGTGTGCGACGATATCTGGCACGGCGGCGAGGACTACCGGGACTGGACGGAAGTTTATGTTCGGGGCCTGGCGGATATCTGTCAAGGGCTGGCTGCGGAATTTGACGTGGTATGTGAGATGACGGCGGGCCTGCCCCACCTGTGGAAAGGAGAACTGCCCCGTGTCTGACTGGATATACGGCTTTTTCATGGCGTGGGGTATGTTCCTGACCATTCCCTGCCCTAAAAAAATATGGCGGGAGAGCGCCCGGCGAAAAATGCTGGCTTGTCTGCCCCTGATAGGGCTGATCGTCGGCGGCATATGGGCGTTGTGCGCGTGGCTGGGCAGCTTTTTGCCACAGCCGCTGGCTGCTCTGCTGTGCGCAGCAGCTCCCTGGCTGATCACAGGTTTTATGCATCTGGACGGCTATATGGATGTGTGCGACGCGGTATTGAGCCGCCGGGACCTGGAGACACGGCAGCGAATACTGAAGGATTCCCACTGCGGGGCCTTCGCGGTGATCTGTCTGGCGCTGCTGGTCCTGTGCCAATGGGCGGTATTTCTGTCGGCGGAGGCGCTGCCCCTTTGGCCGCTGACGCTGATACCTGCGGCATCACGGGCCTGTGCAGCACTGGCCGTTCTGACACTGCGGCCCATGTCCACCAGCCAGTACAGCGCCATGACCCGCGGCGGCGCACCTGTGGTATTTGCCGCCATTGTGCTGGCGGCGGTGTGCGGGCTCTCCGTACTGCTGTGGGACAGCTTTGCTCCGTTGGCTGCGGCGGTGTGCTATTGGCTGGCGGCATGGTACGCTTTCCGGCAGCTGGATGGTATGTCCGGCGATGTGTCAGGCTTCGCCCTGACCATTGCGGAGTTAGGTGGTGCAGCGGTACTGGTGTTGTGGAGGTAAATATGATCCTGATCATTGGAGGCGCGTTCCAGGGAAAGCTGGCATACGCGCTGAAAGCATATAATTTGACAGAGAATGACGTATGCGATCTGGCAATATCCGATCCGGTACCAGGCTGCAAATGCTATTGGCATTTGGAGGCGCTGAGCCGCAGAAATAACGATATCACAAGGTTTTTGCCGCTGTTCGAGGACGCAGTCGTCATCGCCAGACAGGTCAACGGGGGCATTGTGCCCATGGACGGTGCGGAGCGGGCATGGCGGGAGCGCTATGGAATAATTCTGCAACAATTGGCGAGAAAAGCGGAACATGTGACGCGCGTTTTCTGCGGGATAGCGGAGGAATTGAAATGAAACTGACACTTTTGCGGCACGGGGAGACCGAGGGCAGCCAGAAAAATCTGTATTATGGCGCGGCGGATATCCCGGCGCTGCCGAAATCGCTGGAGGCCTTGCAGCAGAAAGCTTTGACCGGCGTATATCCCACGGCGGAGCACTACTACGTCAGCGGAATGACGCGGACGATACAGACGCTGCGGGCCATATACGGCGACGTGGCATACACGGTGCTGCCGGGGCTGCGGGAGATGGATTTCGGCGATTTCGAGATGCGGGCCTACGCCGGCGATCTGGAGCACGATCCACAATTTATTGTGTGGTGCGAGGACTCAGAGCACAATATGTGCCCCAACGGAGAGAGTGCGCCGCAGGTGCTGGCACGAAATCTGGCCGCGATACAGCCCGTTATCGACGCGGGGGAGGACGCGGTGTGCGTGATCCACGGCGGGGTGACGTCGGGACTGATGATGCACTGGTTCGGCGGAACGCGGTACGACTATCTGCTGGCACCCGGCGAGGGATATCAGGTTAGTTTTAACGAGAAAAAACCTGTAAGCTATTCGAAAATAATGTAATCTTTCTGCAAAGGAGTGGCAAAATGGAGCATATATACAGAACGAAGGGCACTTGCTCGCGGGAGATCTCCTTCGAGCTGGACGGAGACAAGGTGCGGAACGTGCACTTTGTGGGCGGCTGCGACGGCAACCTGAAGGCCGTGAGCAAGCTGGTGGACGGCATGAGCGTGGCGCAGATCGAGGCGCTGCTGCGGGGCAACACCTGCGGGCCGCGGAGCACCTCCTGCGCCGACCAGCTGGCGGTGGCGGTACAGCAGGCCTATGAACAGGAGCAGGCGCAGAAGTGACAAATATGTGCACGCGGAGAAAAGCGGCCCTTGCGGGCCGCTTTTACGTTTATCTTACCAGACCGCGGGAGGCGGAATATTCGGCGTTTATCTCCGCCAACTCCTTCTCGCCGTCGATATAGGGTTGGTAGATACTGTCTACCCGGCCGCCGCCGGCGTTGCCGCAGCCATTGCAGCCGTCACAGGGGCTGCCGCAGGCGCTGAGGGCGCGGCGGACGATCTCTTCCCGCTGGGCGCGGGTGGTGTCCTTAATGAGCAGGGACTGCATGAAAAACGCTCCTCTCGTTTTTATAGGAAAGGCCGGACGGGGAGGGCTTCCCGGCCCTCCCCGCCGGGTCTGTCAGCCGGCCATGTCGAGCATATTCTCAATGAATATGCCGTAGCCGCGGGTAGGGTCGTTGAGCAGGACGTGGGTGACCGCGCCGACGATGCGGCCGTTCTGGAGGATGGGGCTGCCGCTCATGCCCTGAACGATACCGCCGGTGGCGGAGAGCAGGGCGGGGTCGGTGATGCGGAGGAGCAGGTTGCGGGTGGGCTCGTCCGCGCCGTAGAGGCGGACGAGCTCCACACGGTACTCCCGCACATCGCTGCCGGAGACGGTGGCGAGGATGGTGGCGGGGCCGGTGGTGATCTGGCCGGCAGCGGCCACGGGGACAGGCGTGCCGCCGGAGAGGAAGTCCGGGTCGGCCACGGTGCCGAAAATGCCGCCGCTGCTGTTGACGGTGACGGTGCCCACATCGCGCTGGACGGAGAAGTCGCCCTTGAGCTCGCCGGGATCGCCCTTGGCACCCTTTTTCACCGCTTTGACGGTGGTCTCCATGATGGCACCGGAGGCCAGAGGCATGAGCTGGGCGGTATCCACATCGGTGATGCCGTGGCCGAGGGCACCGTACTGACCGGTGGCGGGGTCGTAGTAGGTCAGGGTGCCGATGCCGGCCATGCTGTCGCGTATCCAAGCGCCCAGCTGCCAGACACCGTTATTTTCGCGGGCACAGGCGGTGAGGGCCAGAGCGTCCGCGCCGCGGCGGACGGAGAGGACAACGGGCGCGCCGGCCGTATCAGCCAGAAGGTCCTGGACCTGCTCGGTGGAGCCGACAGCGGCGCCGTCCATGGCGGTGATGATATCGCCCTGACGAAGGCCGCAGGTGCGGGCGGGCGTGGGGCCATCGGCCAGAGCCACCACCAGGACGCCGTCCGCAAAGAGTTTGATGCCCACCGCCTGACCCAGGGGGATCACGGTGCGCTCCGCCGGGGCGGCCCAAGCCTGCTGCACGCAGAGGGAGAGGGCAAACAGCGCCGAGAGCAGCCAGGCGGAGAGACGATGGGAGGCGGGGATATGCCGTGGTTCATACAAGCGTCTCACCCCTTATTTTATTGTGATGTTTCCCGTTTTTGCCGTTGAACGGGCGAAAACGGGGTTTGTTTTGTCGCCGGTGACAGGGTTACTTTGTGTCAAAAGGGCGCAGAACATGAGGTGCAAATTCAGGGGGAAATGTGTATTTTTTTCTTTTGTTTTTTTGCGGGGGCTTTTTATGCGCCTGCGGGCGCGGAGAAATGGCAAAGGCACCCACGAGGGGTGCCTTTGCTGTATATTCGCCCGGTGCCGGGGTCAGAAACACCGGGAGAATACCTTTTTAATGCCGCTTTTTGGCGGTGCAGGCCAGACCGGTGAGGGACGCGAGGGCCAGACCGGCGTAGAGGAGGACGCCGGGGTCACCCGCTTTGGGGGAGTCCTTCTTATTCTCGGCCGCGGAGGGGGCGTAGTAGTAATAAGAACGAGTCAACGGTTCGCCCTGTGTGGCACCGCAGACGCAGGTCTTGGGGGCGGTGTAGGTGGCGGGCTGCCATTCGTGGGCCGCCTCCGCATCTATGCCCGTACAGCCATCGCGGGTGCACTTGTGCCAATGCTTGTCATCGTTGTGCTCCCAGGCAGCGGCAAAGGCGTGGCCTTTGGCCTGCTCATCTTCTTTTGTAGAATTAAAGGTGTTCGTGCCTGTTGCGCCGCAGACACAGGAATAATAGTAGGTCACGGGGGTGGTGCAGGTGGCATCGGAGGCTTTATATGTAGGGGTCATTCTTGTTTGGCTATAGTCGTGGTTGTTGGGGTTAGTGTTGCCATACTGCTGGCCGCAGGTCGTGCAGACGGCCTTTTCCGTGCAGGTGGCGGTGCCACCGGAGTGATCTGTTTTGTTCACCGCATCTTCCGCGTCGCAGTTCGCACACTTCTTCCAGTGCTGGGTATCACTGTACGCCCACTGAGAGAAGTCATGGCTACATGCGCGGAGACTGGTGCTATATCTGTTCGACTTGGTAAAGAGGCCAATAGGGCTACCGTCCTCGTTTTTGTTCTCGTAGCTGAGTACGCCATTAGTCACCAACTTCTGCAAGCTCTCTTTGCTGCCGCTACTAACAATAGTGACATACTTAACGCCACCAACGCCAGGCGTATTCTCCGTGGTCACGCCAATCCGCGCACTCCCGGTCAACTCGTCGGTGATGGTGATGTATGTGCCGCTCGGCAGGTAGAAGTTGTTGGCGACGCCGCCGCTCAGGGTGCCGTTCGTAATCGTGCCGCCCTTTACGTTGCCGGTTATCTGCACATTACCAGAGAAGAGGATAGCATTACAATTATATGTACCCACACCGCCGCCATTGGCGTTCGCGCCGCAGGTATTGCCAGTGATGGAACCACCGGATAATATAGGACTTGTATTCCCAACGTATACACCGCCGCCCATATTACCAGCTGCGTTGCCAGTAATGGTGCCGCCGTACATCTTAAAATCAGCATTAAATGCGGCTACACCGCCGCCGTCGTTTCCGTTGACCGTGTTGCCGCTAATCTTGCCGCCGTACATGGTAAATGTGCCATCGCTATACACATTCACACCACCACCGCCATAGTTACCTGCTTTTTCCACGTGGTTATCGCTGATCTCACCGCCGTACATCTTAAACGTGGCGTTTTGTATTTGCACACCTGCGCCATCATCACCCACATGATTTCCACTGATCTTGCCGCCGTACATGAGGAATTCTGTGTCGACTCCATACGTATTACCGCCCATTCGTACACCACGGCCTTCTATGCCAGGACTGTGGGTGATACTACCCTCGTTCCCACTCGGCTTGCAGTCGCAGAGCACCAATTTGCCCCCCTCTTTGACCACAATAGCACCGCCAAAGGTACCATCCTCGCTGGTTTTTGTAATGCTATGGCCATTGAGGCAGAGGTAGAGGGTATGGCCTTGGGGAATTGTGAGTGCACCCGATATCTGCACATTACCGGTCAGATAGATGTAGGCGGTTTTTGTTTCGGAATCGTAGGTAATCTCACTTGTGCCATTCCAAGCTGTCCAGGTAACATTCCCACAGGTGCCGGTGTGGTCGCCGATGTCGGTATGCGTCTTGCCGCAGACGGGGTGGCTGTGCGGGTCCGACACTTCCGACGCGGAGGCGGTGACCACCATGCAGAGCAGGGCACACAGGCACAGGGTCAGGGTCAGGAGTAGTTTTTTGTGGTTCATGATGTACGCTCCTCTCAAATATCGGGGTCTTTCCAGTGGGGCACGGGTATCTGTCTTCGCCTGGGCGAAGACAGAGGTGCACATGTGCACCTCCGGTGTTGACTTTAATGGGGTTTTCCTTATAATGGAAGTATAACCCGTTCACCTGTGAACGAAGCAAGTGGTCAGGAGGGATTTTTTTATGGCGGAGAACACAAAACAGTTTTTTCAGATCACGGAGGCGGCCCGGGCCTGCGGGCTGTCGCGGAGCACGCTGATGCGGATGGAGGAGCGCGGGCTGCTGACGCCGGTGTTCACCGCGCCGGACAGCGGGCGGCGGTACTACGACAACCACAACGTGGCGCGGATCATGCAGATCGAGAAGTTCAAGGCCATGGGGCTGGGGTCGAAGGAGATCGCGGACTATTTCGCGCAGGGCGGCGAGGCCGAGGTGCTGCTGGAGGCGCTGGAAACGCGGCTGCGGGACCTGCAGCGGAGCGTGGAGGAGATGCGGCTGCGGGCGGCGGAGGGCGAGAGCCTGTCGGTGCAGATGATGGAGCTGCCGGCGGTTACGTGCCGGATACGGTGGTGCGAGGGGCTGACCACGGCGGAGCGATACCGGGATATGTACGACTTCTATGGGGCGTGCGTGCGGAAGGGGTGCGTGCTGTCGGACGAGCCGCTGTTCACCATATCGGAGCGCACGGACTATCTGGAGGGATACATCGGGCAGGAGCCGTGCCGCTACGGGGTGTGCGTGCCGGTGCGGAAGAACCGGGCGGCGGCGGACGCGGTGACGCTGGAGGCGTGCCGGGTGCTGTCGGTGCTGTACTACGGCGATTACAGCGGCGTGGGCGAGGCGTGGCTGACGCTGGGGCGGGAGGTAAAGGCGCGGGGGCTTAAGCCCGCCGGCGCGCCGCGGGTACTGGGCATCGTGGCGCCGTACACGGGGCGGGAGATCGAGACGCGGCGGTACTGCTCGCGGCTGGCGCTGCCGGTGGAGGAATAAAGGGAAGCGGGAGGCCTGCTATGCAGGTCTCCCGCTTCTGTTATACCAATTTGTGAGGAAACAAATAGGAGAATTACCGGTTCAGGTACTCCACGGCGATGGCGGCCATGCCGGTGACGCCGTGCTTGATGACCTCCTCGTTGAAGACGATCTTGCCGTTGTGGAGCGAGACAGCGTTCTCGCCGCGGCCGGCATCGACCATCATAAAGGCGGAGGGGGTGCCGGTGAGCTTGCCGAAGAAGCTGAAGTCCTCGCTGCCGGAGAAGGGCTTGTCGATGAACTCCGCCTTGCCGCCGGCAGCGGTGACGGCCTTGTTGACCAGGTCGATCATGGCGGGGTCGTTGTACTGGAGCGCGTAGCCCTCCTCCAAATTGACCTCGATGTCGCAGTCGAAGGCGATGCCGATGCCCTTGCAGATGCGCCGGACCTCCTGAATGGCGGTGTCGCGGCCGGCGTCGCTGAAGCTGCGGAGGACGGCCACCATCCGCGCTTCGCCGGCGGTGATGTTGACGGCGTCGCCGCCGGACATAGTGCCCACGGTGAGGACCGCGGTGTCCATGGGGTCGATGCGGCGGGAGACCACGGTTTGCAGCACGGTGATGAGATACCCGGCGCAGGCGATGGCGTCACGGGCGGTGTGGGGCGCGGAGCCGTGGCCGCTCTTGCCGTGAACGCTGATGTGGAACAGGTCCACCGCGCTGGTGAAGTAGCCCTTATAGAGCTGCATGCGTCCCACGGAGTCATTCTCAGAGGGGCAGACGTGCTGACCGAAGATGGCGTCCACATGGGGGTTCTCCATGACCCCGGCTGCCACCAGTGCCCGTGCGCCGCCGGGCATCAGATCCTCGCTGGGCTCGAAGATCAGCTTGACGGTGCCGGCGAACTGATCGCGCATATGGCACAGCGTCTTTGCGGCGCCCAGAAGCATGGTGGTGTGCAGGTCGTGGCCGCAGGCGTGCATAATGCCCTCGGTCTCGCTGGCAAAGGGCAGCCCCGTCTCCTCGTGAACGGGCAGGGCGTCGATATCGGCGCGGAGCGCCACGCACTTGCCGGGGCCCTTCTTGCCGTGGATCAAAGCCACCACGGCGGTGGGCAGAGGCTGCCGGATCTCGTCCACGCCCATTTTCTCCAGCTCACTGCGGATGAGGGCGGAGGTGCGGACCTCGTGCATACCCAGCTCCGGGTGGGCGTGGATATCGCGGCGGATAGAGACCAGCTCGTCGAAGATGGTATCGACGAAGGAACGAATATCAGACATGGAAAAGCACTCCTTTCAAATGAGCCGGGCTCACAGCCAGCTGCTCATAACGCCGGCCACCAGTACGGAGGTGATGGACACGGTGACCATGCCGGCCACCAGCATCTTGGGCATGATCTGGGCGTTGATGGCGGCCTTTTCCTCGGCGGTGGTGCCGGTGGACTCAGAGACCTCGTTGGAGATAATGACCGTTCCGGGGAAGCCGAACAGGCAGGAGCTGCCGATGGCCATGGACATCTGCCAGCTGTAACCGAAGATCTTGCCCACGAGGATGGAGACGACGGAGAAGGCCGCCGTGCCGATGACCACGCAGACCAGCAGGGGCACCACCATGCCGCCCACCATCTCCGGGGTAGCAGCGGCCAGATTGGTGAAGATGGACAGAGTGATGATGGGCATCACGATGCCGGTTGCGTGGGCCTTGCCCAGGGCATCCTCATCCAGGAAGCCCAGCTCCTTGCAGAGCACACCGAAGATCAGGCACCAGACCAGCTTGTTAACGGCATCGTGGAACAGGCTGGACACCCACACGGACAGCAGCGCCACCAGAATGACCTTGGCGATAATGGCGTTGGGGGTGTTGTACTTATCGGGCAGGGCGGGGATCAGCTTCTTGCGGGCAGCGGCGGCGTTCTGGGCCGCGGCGGCACCGGCGTCCACCTGGAGCGTGCCGGCGTCGATCTGGGCCTTGATGCGCTTGGCCTCGCTCTTGAGGCACAGGGAGGCCACGGGGTAGCCCACGAAGCCCTGGGCGCACATGACTAGGGTGGCGAACACCGCCAGGTCAGGCAGGTTGGCTTTGTTGGCCATATCCTGCATGGTCAGGGTGGCGACAACGCCACCGGAGAGAATGGGCGCGCCCACCAGAGCGAAGCCGCGGTCGATAATCAGCTGGCCGATGAAGAACACGGCAGCAGAGATGGCGACGCAGGCCACGGCGGAGATGATGACGGTGCGCCACTGGGCGCCGAAGTCGCGGAGCCGGATGGTGGTGCCCAGGTGCACCAGCAGCATGGTGACCAGCAGGCCGGCCATGCTCAGAAGGGTGGAGTCAGCAAACAGGGTGGTGGGGAAAACGCCGGTCCAGAAGCCTGCCAGGAATACGACGGAGGCCATTCCGGGACAAGAAGGCTATACTCATATCCTCGGTGGTCTGGAAAAAGACAGCAACACTGGTGCGATTTCTACCGATCCTGAAAACCACAATCTGATGTGCCACCTGCGTGCAGAAAAAGTTGCAAAGATTGCTGTGCCCGATGTAGAAGTACAAGGCTGTGCAGATGATGCAGACCTGCTGATTGTAGGTTTTGGCGGTACTTACGGACACTTGTATTCTGCTATGGAAGAGATGAACAAAGCCGGACAAAAAGTAGCCTTAGCTCACTTCTCTTATATCAACCCACTGCCTAAAAATACGGCTGAGGTATTGAAGAAATATAAGAAAGTGGTAGTTGCCGAACAAAATCTGGGACAATTTGCCGGTTATCTCCGCATGAAGGTAGATAATTTCACTCCGTATCAATTTAATGAAGTCAAGGGACAGCCGTTCGTAGTAAGCGAATTGGTGGCTGCCTTCACCGAGATACTGAAGAAGTGACAAGCTACAGGCTACCAGTAGCTGCGCCATCATATCGCAGGATACTCGTAGCTTGTCGCTCGTAACTTGTAGCTACTAAAAAACTTATCAACTTAAAACTTAAGAACATCATGAGCGAATATACAGCTAAAGATTTCAAAAAAGGACAACCTCGTTGGTGTCCGGGTTGCGGTGACCACTTCTTCTTGAATTCACTGCACAAAGCGTTGGCAGAAATCGGTGTTAAGCCTTGGGAAACTGCCGTTATTTCGGGTATCGGTTGCTCTAGCCGTCTACCTTATTATATGAATACGTATGCGATGCAGACTATCCACGGACGTGCTGCCGCCATCTCTACCGGATGTAAAGTAACCAATCCTAACCTGAGCGTTTGGCAGGTTTCAGGTGACGGTGACGGTCTGGCTATCGGTGGTAACCACTTTATCCATGCTATCCGTCGCAATATAGATATCAACATTCTGTTGCTGAACAACCGCATCTACGGTTTGACAAAAGGACAATATTCTCCGACGTCTCCCCGTGGCTTCGTCAGCAAATCCTCTCCTTATGGCACGGTAGAAGATCCGTTCCACCCAGCTGAACTCTGCTTCGGTGCCCGTGGACGTTTCTTTGCACGCTGTGTAGCTACAGATGGTCCCGGCACAGGAGAAGTTCTGAAGGCTGCCGCTAACCATAAAGGAGCCGCTGTGTGTGAGATTCTGCAACACTGCGTTATCTTCAATGACGGCACCTACGACTCTGTATACAACAAGGACGGACGTGCCAAGAATGCTATCTATCTGGAACACGGTAAGCCGATGCTTTTCGGTGAGAACAAAGAGTTTGGATTGATGCAGGAAGGCTTCGGACTGAAAGTTGTGAAGTTGGGCGAGAACGGTATCACAGAAAAGGATATCCTCGTTCATGATGCACACTGCATGGATAATACATTGCAACTGAAATTGGCTCTGATGGAAGGTCCTGACTTCCCGGTTGCTCTCGGTGTGATCCGCGATGTAGAAGCTCCGACTTATGACGATGCTG
>OODG01000747.1_pt1 | contig 23471 bp, 21 predicted proteins | sample 1671621 | NCBI WGS metagenome assembly OODG01 (sample SAMN06348175, study PRJEB24527) | human gut metagenome | biome: human gut; feature: ankylosing spondylitis patient; material: feces | host: Homo sapiens | place: China | collected 2015-10 | reverse complement strand
CATTGGTCTTGGCATCCCAGAAGCGGCAGGTGTCGGGGCTGATCTCGTCGGCCAGGACGATGGTGCCGTCAGGCAGGCGGCCGAACTCCAGCTTGAAGTCGATGAGCCGCACGCCGCAGTCGGCAAAGAAGGCCTTGAGAATATCGTTGATCTTCAGAGCCATGGCGCGGATGGTGGCGATCTCCTCCTTGGTGGCCAGCTTCAGGGCCAGAGCGTGGGAGGTGTTGAGGAGAGGATCGTGGAGCTCATCATTCTTATAGGAGAACTCAAAGGTGGGCTCGTCGAACACGATGCCCTCCTCCACGCCGTAGCGCTTGGCAAAGGAGCCGGCGGACACGTTGCGGATAATGACCTCCAGAGGCACGATCTGCACCTTCTTGACCACGGTCTCCCGGTCGCTGAGCTCCTCCACAAAGTGGGTGGGCACACCGGCCTCAGCCAGCTTCTTCATGAGGAAGTTGCTCATGCGGTTGTTCACCGCGCCCTTGCCCATGATGGTGCCCCGCTTGGTACCGTCAAAGGCGGTGGCGTCGTCCTTGTAGGAGACGATGACATAGTTGGGGTCCTCGGTGGCGAAAACTTTCTTGGCCTTGCCTTCGTAGAGCTGCTCTTTCTTAACCATGATGGATAACTTCCTTTCCCGTATACTTTATTTGTTTTTCTTACTCTATCTCAATGATATTGGTTACCGCTTTTTCACCGGAGCCGTCCTTACAGCTCCGCCTGAAGCTTCGCTTCCTTTTCGGCGATCTGCTGCGCCATGTCGGCGCGGGCCTTGTCCAGCTTCTCCGCCAGAGCGGCGTCCTCCACCGCCAGGATCTGGGCCGCCAGCACCGCCGCGTTCTTGGCGCCGTTCAGGGCCACCGTGGCCACCGGGATACCGGAGGGCATCTGCACTGTGGCCAGAAGGGCGTCGAGACCATCCATGGCGCCGCCCTTCATGGGGATACCGATCACCGGCAGTGTGGTGTTGGCCGCCATGGCCCCCGCCAGGTGGGCCGCCATGCCCGCCGCGCAGATGATGGCGCCAAAGCCCGCTTTTCTTGCCCCGGAAGAAAATTCCGCCGCCGCTGCCGGCGTACGGTGGGCACTCATGATGTGGGCCTCAAAGGGGATGCCAAAGGCCTTCAGCTGCTCACAGGCGGCTTTGACCTGAGGCCAGTCGCTGTCGCTGCCCATGATGACCGCTACCTTTTTCATACGCGATACCTCCCAAAACAAATAAAGGGCAGACCCGTCCCTACAATTAAGAACAGGCTGCCCAGACGGTCGACATCTAACTTCCGGCCCGCCTGCTCCCATGTGGTCATCCACGAATCCGTCAGTTACCGACGGGCCTTACCTTTTACAATATTAAGCTAACATTTCAACCGAAAAAACGCAAGTCGAAATCCTCCATAATTCTGTATGAATTGTCCAGGCCTTTTCTCAACCCCATCTATGTAAGTTCCATAAATCCTGTTTTTTTTCGCTTTTCTCCTTGACTTCTGCGCCGATCTGTGAGATAGTTTTCAAAGTAAATATTCAGAAGTATGTTAATTTTTAGACATTTTCTGCCTTATTCCCCGGATAATGTTCTAAAAAATAATTTGAGCACCTGCAAAATTTTTTGGTATCGGAAGGAGGTGTCCCCCTGTGACAATGGCTGTTCTCTACTGTGGGGGGGATTCCTTTTCTTCTCCCGCCGGCGGCGGAATGGGTACCACTATTTCCGCTGTTCCGGGTGCCGCTGTTTTTCCCGTTTCCGCAGACAATGGTCCTTTTGTCTGTACGGAACGGGTTTTTCTTTTGTCCGGGGAAGATAGCTTTTGGAAAGGAGCGCGCATATGATCAGAAGCTTTGACTGCAAGCTGGTGCTGGAGGACGGCAGCGAGTACCGGGGCTACCGCTTCGGCGCCAAGGCCGACCGGTTGTGCGAGGTGGTGTTCAACACCTCCATGGTGGGTTACCAGGAGATCGTCTCCGACCCCTCCTACACCGATCAGGCAGTGGTGATGACCTACCCCATCATCGGCAACTACGGCGTCACCGACGAGGACTATGAGACCAAGATCCCCACTATCGGCGGCCTGGTGGTCCGGGAGTACAACGATATCCCCAGTAACTTCCGCTACACCAAGACCCTCTCGGAGATCCTGGAGGACTACGGCATCCCCGGCATGGAGGGGGTGGACACCCGGAAGCTGGCCCGCAGCATCCGGGACCACGGCAGCCGCAAGGGCCTCATCTGCGATATCGGTGTGAGCACGGAGGAGGCGCTATCCCGCCTCACCGCCCAGGAGCTGCCCCACGACCAGGTGTCCCGGGTCAGCTGCAAAAAGCGCTGGTACGCCCGCACCAGCAACCACAAGTTCAACGTGGTGGCGGTGGACTGCGGCATCAAGCTCAACATCGTCCGCTCCCTGAACCAGCGCCACTGCAACGTCACCGTGGTGCCCTACAACACCCCGGCGGAGACCATTCTGGACATGGAGCCCGACGGGCTGTTCCTCTCCAACGGACCCGGAGACCCGGAGGACGTGACCCCCGTCATTGAGCTGGTGCGCAAGCTCCGGGGCAGAGTGCCCATCTTCGGCATATGCCTCGGCCACCAGATGATCGCCCTGGCCTATGGCGGCAAGACCTACAAGCTGAAGTTCGGCCACCGGGGCGGCAACCACCCGGTGAAAAACCTTCTCACCGGCAAGCTGGAGATCACCAGCCAGAACCACAGCTACGCCGTGGATGAGGCCTCCCTGAAGGGCACCGGCCTCACCGTCACCCATATCAATCTTCTGGACAACACCGTGGAGGGCCTTCAGTGCCGTGCCGACAAGGTGTTTTCCGTTCAGTATCACCCGGAGAGCGCCCCCGGTCCCCAGGACAGCGGCTACCTCTTCGACCAGTTTATTGCCATGATGGAGGAGGGGAAGCGCCATGCCTAAGAGAACCGATCTGCACAAAATCCTGGTCATTGGCTCCGGCCCCATCGTCATCGGCCAGGCGGCGGAGTTTGACTACGCCGGTACCCAGGCCTGCCTTGCCCTTCGTGAGGAGGGTTATGAGGTGGTGCTGGCCAACTCCAACCCCGCCACCATCATGACCGATACCACCGTGGCCGACAAGGTGTATATGGAGCCCCTGACGGTGGACTATCTGGCCAAGATCCTCCGCTTTGAGCGGCCTGATGCCATTGTCCCCGGTATCGGCGGCCAGACGGGACTGAATCTGGCCATGGAGCTCCAGCGCCAGGGCATTCTGGAGGAGTGCGGCGTGGAGCTTCTCGGCACCAGCTATCAGAGCATCCAGCAGGCCGAGGACCGCGAGCTCTTCAAGGAGCTGTGCCTCCAGCTGGGGGAGCCGGTGGTGCCCTCCCAGATCACCCACTCCATCGAGGAGGCCATCGACGCCGCTAAAACCATCGGCTACCCGGTGATCCTGCGGCCCGCCTTCACCCTGGGCGGCACCGGCGGCGGCTTTGCCGACAATGAGACGGAGCTGCGGCTGATGATGAAAAACGCCCTGGCCCTGTCTCCCGTCCACCAGGTGCTCATCGAAAAGAGCATCCGGGGCTACAAGGAGATCGAATATGAGGTGATGCGGGACGCCAACGACACCGCCATCACCGTGTGTAACATGGAGAACATTGACCCGGTGGGTATCCACACCGGCGACTCCGTGGTGGTGGCCCCCAGCCAGACCCTCACCAACAAGGAGTACCACCTCCTCCGTGACAGCGCTCTGCGGCTGATCCGGGCCCTGAAGATCGAGGGCGGCTGCAATGTCCAGTTCGCCCTGGACCCCCAGTCCTTCCAGTACTATGTCATCGAGGTCAACCCCCGGGTGTCCCGGTCCTCCGCCCTGGCCTCCAAGGCCAGCGGCTACCCCATCGCCCGGGTGTCCGCCAAGATCGCCGTGGGCATGCGTCTCGACGAGATCCGCATCGCCAACACCCCCGCCTCCTTTGAGCCGGCTCTCGACTATGTGGTCACCAAGATGCCCCGGTTCCCCTTCGACAAGTTCAACTCCGCCAGCAACATCCTCTCCACCCAGATGAAAGCCACCGGTGAGGTCATGGCCGTGGGCCGCACCCTCCAGGAGAGCATCCTCAAGGCGGTGCGGAGCCTGGAGATCGGCGTGAGCCACGTCTACATGAGCAAATTCGACGACTACAGCGAGCGCAAGCTCCTGGAGTACATCCGCCTGGGCACCGACGACCGGATCTTCGCCATCGCCGAGCTCATGAGCCGGGGCACCGACCTGGGCCAGATCGCTACCGCCACCCAGATCGACATGCTGTTCCTGGACAAGATCGCCAACATCGTCCGCTATGAGGGAGAGATCAAAGCCCGGCCCTGGGATGAGGATATGCTCCGGAAAGCCAAGCGCAAGGGCTTTTCCGACAAGGCCATCGCCTGGCTGTGGAAGTGCACCGAGCGGGAGGTCTTTGACAAGCGCAAGGAGCTGGGCATCTTCCCGGTGTACAAGATGATCGACACCTGCGCCAGCGAATTTGACAGCTACATCCCCTATTTCTACTCCACCTACGAGGAGGAGAACGAGTCCGTCGTCTCCCCCCACAAGAAGATCATCGTCCTGGGCAGCGGCCCCATCCGTATCGGCCAGGGCGTGGAGTTCGACTACTCCACCGTCCACGCCGTCCAGACCATCAAGAAGAGCGGCTACGACGCCATCATCATCAACAACAACCCGGAGACCGTCTCCACCGACTACACCTGCAGTGATAAGCTTTACTTCGAGCCTCTGACGGTGGAGGATGTGATGAACATCATCGAGCTGGAGAAGCCGGAGGGCGTCATCGCCTCCCTGGGCGGCCAGACCGCCATCAACCTGGCCCAGCCTCTCCGGGAGCACGGCGTGAAGATCATCGGCACCGACTGCGACGCCATCGAGCGGGCAGAGGACCGGAAGATTTTCGAGGAGGTCCTCACCTCCCTCAACATTCCCCAGCCCCGTGGCGAGGCCGTCACCAGCGTGGAGGACGGCGTCCGGGCCGCCGCTGAGATCGGCTACCCGGTACTGGTGCGGCCCAGCTTCGTGCTGGGCGGCCGGGCCATGGAGATCGTGGCCAATGAGGAGATGCTCCGCCGCTACCTCAAGACCGCCGTGGAGGTGGACGCCGACAAGCCGGTGCTGGTCGATAAGTACATCATCGGCAAGGAGGTGGAGGTGGATGCCATCTGCGACGGTACCGATGTGTTCGTCCCCGGCATCATGGAGCTGGTGGAGCGCACCGGTGTCCACTCCGGCGACTCCGTCAGCGTATATCCCACCTTCTCCATCTCCCAGGCGGTGAAGGATACCATCCTGGACTACACCAAGAAGCTGGGCCTCGGCATCGGCATCGTGGGCCTCTACAACATCCAGTTCATCGTGGACCGGCAGGACAAGGTGTACATCATCGAGGTGAACCCCCGGTCCTCCCGTACGGTACCCTTCCTGTCCAAGGCCACCGGCTGGTCCCTGGCGGACATCGCCACCAACGTGATCCTGGGGGAGAGCCTGAAGGACCAGGGCATCAACGTGCTCTATCCCAAGGAGAAGGAGCGCTGGTACTGCAAGGTGCCTGTGTTCTCCTTCAGCAAGCTCAGCGGCATGGACACCTACCTCTCCCCGGAGATGAAGTCCACCGGCGAAGCCATCGGCTACGACGACCGGCTGCCCTACGCCCTCTACAAGGCCATGGAGGCCGCCGGCATGAAGCTCCAGGACCACGGCACGGTGCTCCTGTCCGTGTGCGAAGAGGATCTCCCTGAGGCGCTGCCTCTGGTACAGCGGTTCTACCGCCTGGGCTTCAACATCGAAGCCACCACCGGCACCGCCCACTATCTCAAGGAGCACGGCATCCGCACCCGGATGAAGAAGGACTATACGGAAGATCCCTCCGACATCACCACCGCCATGCGCAGCGGCAAGGTGGCCTACCTTATCAATACCCGGGACCCCAACTCCGCCGCCCATGTGAACGCAGGTGTGGAGATGCGCCGTCTGGCCATTGAGAACAATCTCACCACCCTCACCTCCCTGGACACCGTCAAGGCCCTTCTGGACGTGCTGGAGGCTATCTCCAGCCGGATCTCCACCATCGACGGCTGACAGACAGGGAGACAGGCAATCGTCTGGAGGAGGCCCGCCAGCCTCCGATCCCGGTCACAACTGCAAAGCAGCGCCCCGGAGGCACATCGCCTCCGGGGCGTTTTTCCGCTCCGCGTCACCGTTCCCGGGGACAGGCACGGACCGGTATTTTTCCGCATAAGACGGGGTAGGGCCCCATGGGGTCCGGAGAAGGGGGGACCATTTGTGACCTTACTATCCCGGCTGATCGCAGCTGTAAAAGGGGTAACGTCCCTAGGGCTGGGCGGCGAGGGTTTGCCCCGGCCCGCCCGGCTGGTCTACGTACTGCTGACGGCCCTGGGGACCATTTTGGCCACGGCCGGCGTATTGCTGCTGCGGAAATTTTTCGGCGCTGAGGGCATATTCATCCTGGGAATCATCGGGGTGGCGGTATTCTGGGGGTGGGTGCTGCGGTGGCTGTATACCGACGGCCGCATCACCTTCAGCCATGTGCTGGTGGTATGGCTGATGGCCTCCGGCACCGTGATGGGCGGGGCCAGCTACTATCTGGCCCTTCGGGGCGTCACCGATACCCTGGAGACCCTGGCCCACTATGTTATGGTGGAGACGGTGGCCGGCAGCGCAGGCTATCTGGCCAAGAGCACCATGGAGAACGTCATGGGCCGCAAGACCCCGCCTCCAGGCCAGGATACCTGAATCCGGGCGGGGAGAGCAGGCCATGGTCAGGAGAGTATACTTCTTTTATGCAAATAATTTATACTTTCGTAACATCCTATGCTAGTTTTGTTAACAACCCCCGTGTATCATAAATCTTGCAAGTGACAAGAGCTTCTTTTTCATCCAATCCTCCAATGTATAGGAAAACCAGGCTGCCTTTGCTGTTGGGCATCCTGGTTTTTTCCTGTTCATGTGTATACTTTCAAGCAAGTCTGATAAGTAAACATTATGTTTTGGTTACAAAAAGCATGGAACCATAGTGGTTCCATGCTTTTTCATATAGGGGACATTCCTCCTTCGTCCAATCACAATCTGCAGTACAGTTTCTAATTCTCCGTATCTCATCACTTGAGTGTAGAGGCATAAAATGTACGCATATCCTTGGCTAGTTGTTTTGCACTATCCTCTCCGATATAAGCCATGTGTCCAGATGGATAAGTAGCAAACTGCACACGCGCAGGGTCGAGATGAGAGTGAAATGCCAAGTATCGTGCAATGCCTGCCGTTGTACATAGATCATATTTACCAGACATAAAAAATGCTTTTAGATTTGGATTGCGATGCATCGCAGCAGACAAAGCATCGGAAGGTGTCAATTTAAGGTCACGAATCCAATTTTCACTCACATGCTGTGTTGAAGATCGTATTACCCGATCAAAGTCGATGTTGAGTTCCTTCCGCAGAAGTTGAAAGCCAGCAAGAAATGCAGGTGTATAGCGTGAAGCCGCTGGGTCATCACCTGTGATACTGTTAGCCCGAACATTAGCTTCTTTTTTCCATTTATAGCGTCCATCATACATGCCAATATATTCGTTGTTGTCGTCCAACAAATTAGACAGGAAGTCGCGGATATCCACACGCATACGATGTCGCCTTAGAAATTCCGGTTTAAGGCCCGTATAGTAAGCCATACGTAAAATAACTCGTTCACGTTCTTCCTCGGTAAGTTCATCACCACGGAATATTGCAGGTAAATATTCGTCTGCTGTAAACCGGTGTGCTTCCTCAAAAAAAGTTTCTAAATCTGGTTTTCCTTCAGGGTTATGATACCAATTTGCAGCAGCCATTGAAGACATATTGAGTGCAGTTTGTTCAATTGGAAGATTTGCGAAAAAATAACATCCCAGGAAAATAACCCCATTGACAGAGATCCCCATTGGGTTATCATCCACACCGCCCGCCCCAAACAGTTCAGCCAACAGTAGTGCAACGCGTCCAGTACCATAACTCTCACCAAACAAAAATATAGGACTATTCAGCCTGTTGTATCGGGTCAGCCACGCCCCCATCACCTTAGCCAGTACGTTGGCATCTTGGTTAAATCCGAACAGTTTACTTTTTTCATCCTCTTTAAATAAACGCCCCAAGCCGCAGCCAACAGGATCAACAAGCACAATGTCACACATATCAATCAAGCAATTTGGATTGTCTTCCAGTTCATACGGCGGTGTAGTGGAAACTGTCAATTCATTAGGAATAGAAATACGACGTGGCCCAAGCAATCCCAAATGAAGCCAAAGGCTCGCTGATCCAGGGCCACCATTGAATCCAAAGAGAATCGGGCGGCATTCAGGATGTTCAACATCACTACGAAAATACGCATAAGTAAACACTGAGCCAACAGGTTGTCCATCGTTATCAATGATAAAGTTGTCCTCACAAACGGTGTGGTAGGGAATACATTCCCCATGAATCATAATTTTGCTTTCCGACGTAAAACAGTTTTTTTTGCAATTCTCTTCTGCCATCAACATATTGGTCTCTCCTTTTTTAAAAGTTGATTTTCCAGAATATTCCAGCCAGCCCAAAATTGAAGTATATTTTAAAAAAAGCAGTCAAACAAATTCTTGACCTATATCAATTATAATGCTATAATCGCAAATATGTAAAGATTTTTTTATTTAAAATAAAAAATAATTTGCTCGAGGCGTCGTTTTATTTTAATTATACTAAAATTTCAGGAGGGGTCGAAAATGCGTAAAAAACTTGTTATTACCAGAATTGGTGAACAGGCACCCAAGGCATCTCAAATCTGGCCCGAAGAATTGCCGGTGCCACTCGCTAAACGCGCTTCCGAGTTGTATCCGTTAATAGAAGCAGGCAACGGCAGCCGTGAAGAATATATCGAGCTAGCCGGTGAGTTGTCAAAGCAGATGCTATACCGACAGTCTGCCGCAGCGCTATCTACACAGCTTTTGCACGATCCATTTGACGCAGAGTGCTATTGTCTACGTGGTCGTCGCTACTTAGCAATGATGCAATACGAACAGGGAGCGGCGGATTTAGAGATGAGTGCACGCCTAAGTCCCGATAACTGGGCAACCGAATATCACCGTGGTCTCATCCATTTTATCCGGGGAGACTTTTCCCGCGCTTCCCAAGCGTTTTTACACTGCCACGCTCTTTCAACAGACGGCGGGAGCCTGATTTCTGCGGCAAACTGGTGCTGGATTTCACTTATGCGTGAAAATCGGCGCGAAGAGGCAGCTTCCATTGTTAATGCCATCAGCGAAGACATTGATTACGACGAAAATTATAGCTATTTTAAGAGTGTCATGCTTTACAGTGGTCGGATGAGCGTGGAAGACACTCTCAAAGTGGATGAAGACGATTTACCTGACATCACACTCTCCGTAAACGCATTTGCAGTAGCAAATTACTACCTTGCGCAAGGTGATATGGATAAAGTCCATCACTACCTCACCGTTACCGTGGATGCGGTTAAAAACACACTTTGGTCCGCATTTGCATACCATGCGGCCAAGGCTGATCTCAAGCGTTTGTTCTGAGGAGGGAAAGAGGATGCTGATTCAGAACGCCCACATTTTGACGATGGAGGGGCCAGAAATTTTACAGGGCTGCATCCGTATTTCAGATGGAAAAATTTTAGAGGTAGCAGAGAGATTGGAACCTCTATCCGGCGAAGAATCGTTGGATGCTCATGGTTTTACTGTCATGCCTGGCATGGTAGACGCGCATTGTCATGTTGGACTGTATAGCTACGGATTGGGAGCGGAAGGAAGCGGTACGAACGAGATGGTCACACCCATGACGCCTCAATTATCGGCTATTGATTCCATCAATCCTTGTAACAGCATTATGTCGGATTCCTATGAGGCAGGAATTACTACCATTTGCACTGGCCCCGGCAGCGCTAATTTGATAGGCGGCACATTTGCAGTCATCAAAACGGTTGGTACTTGTATCGATCAGATGATTATTAAAGAGGAAGCTGCACTTAAGGCCGCCTTTGGCGAGAATCCAAAGCGTTGCTATGGTCGGATGATGGGTAAGGAACCGTATACACGCATGGGTAGTCTCGGCATGATGCGGCAACGATTTTATGATGCCAAAGCATATTTAGAGGCATGCCAGCGTGCTGAGCAGGGCAAGGGATCAATGCCGGAACGCGACCTTGGGCTTGAAAACATTACCAAGGTTTTGCGCGGCGAGATTCCACTTAAATGTCACGCTCACCGGGCAGATGACATGTTTTCCGCTATTCGTCTTGCAAAAGAATTTGGCTTCCGCATTACTCTAGAACATTGCACCGAGGGGCATAAAATTGCTAGGTATCTTGCTAAGGAAGGATATCCGTTAATTGTCGGGCCATTCTTAACAGAGCGCTGGAAAGTCGAGATGGCAATCGATTATGATGCCCCCATTGCACTTGCTCAAGAAGGCATAGAGTTTGCTTTTTGCACAGATGCACCGGTGGTTCCACAGAGACTTCTACCAGTAATTGCAGGGTACATGGTCAGTCGAGGGCTAAACGAACAGCAGGCATTACGCGCCATTACAATTACCCCTGCCAAAATTCTCGGCGTGGATAATCGTGTAGGATCTATCAAACCAGGCAAGGATGCAGATCTGGTATTTTATGATGGCCATCCCTTTGATATGGAAGCAAAAGTGCGTCGGGTTATGGTAGATGGAACAACAGTATTTGCACAATGATGAGTAATGGGAATGATAGAAGCGATCGGAGGAAAGCAACAATGATCCTGCTCAAAAATGGAAATGTCATGACCATGACGGGGACAAATTATCCAACCGGCGATGTGCTAGTGGAGGGGAGAAAAATTAAGGCTGTAGGCATCCAGCTCAAGATCCCAGCCGATACACAAGTGATTGATTGTACCGGCAAAACCATATTGCCTGGGTTTATTGATGCGCACTGTCACATTGGTCTGTCTGAAGACGGCACTATGTACGAAGGAGAAGACAGCAACGAAGCTGTCAATCCTGTAACTCCTCATGTACGTGCAATTGATGGAATAAATCCAGCTGATATCGCAATTCGCGAGGCAAGGCTAGGAGGCGTAACAACCGTTTGCGTCGGCCCAGGCAACAGCAACGTTTTCGGCGGTATCATGTCTATATTTAAAACGAGAGGCACACGTATTGACGATATGTTGATCAAAGAAACGTATGCTGTCAAAGGAGCTCTCGGCGAAGGGCCTAAGGAAACATATGCCCCCAAAAAGATTATGCCGATGACTCGCATGGGCATTGCCGGATTGATGCGTGAGAATCTAGTCAATGCACGTACCTACTTAGATAAAAAGGAATCCGGAAAAATCGAAGCAATTAATCTCAAATATGAAGCCTTGGGCCGTGTATTGAAAGGTGAAATTCCTCTCGTCGTTCACGCTAACCGTATGGATGATATCTATACGGCGCTGCGCATCAAAAAAGAATTCCGTATTGATCTCGTGCTGACACAAGCAGCAGACGCCTATCTGATGGCAAATGTAATCCGTGAAGCGGACGTTCCCGTAATATTAGCACCAGTTTTGTGTGGGCGGCTTAGTGTGGAAATGGCAAATATGTCGCATCATGCCCCAATTGTGCTTGAAGAAGCGGGTGTTACTTACTGTATTTCCACTGACGCGCCGCCGGTTCCTATACAGTTTTTGCCCACAAGCGCCGCAAGTTCTGTACGTGAGGGGCTTACACCAGAAGCTGCTTTACGAGCTATTACAATTACTCCTGCTCGTGTTCTAGGTATTGCCGATCAGGTGGGATCTCTTGAAATCGGAAAAGATGCTGATATCGTGGTTTATGATGGAAGTCCCTTTCACTTGGCAAGCCGTATTTCGCTGGTAATGATGGATGGAGAAATTATTACAGACTAAAAACTTAATTATTTGAGAATTTACTCAAAGGAGGTATTGTCAGGAGAATACTAACACAAGCATAGAAAAACAAAAATGAAGGGAGAAAATTACATGAAAAAGTACCTTGCGCTTGTTTTAGCTGCGGTCATGTTGCTGGTAGCAGCCAGCTGTACACAGTCGCCCGCATCCACAAACAACTCTTCCGGATCAAACACATCCAACGGGGAAAATGGTCAGGGCTCATCCGCCACTCAGAACATTGCTACAAGAGACAACAACACCCTCACATATGCCACCCGTGGTGCGATTTCAGGCATGTTTCATCCCGATTTTTCTGTGACCTCCGGCGAAGATCGTATAATTTGTTTTGTATTGTATGAGCCTCTTGTGCGACGTGGTGCCAACAACGAGCTCAAGGGCGTTCTCGCAGAAAGCTGGGACATTTCCGAAGACCAGCGTACCGTCACCTTCCATCTTCGCCAAGGTGTGAAGTGGCATGACGGAGAAGAATTTACAGCAGAAGATGTCGCGTATACTTACACTGCTGCTGCCAGCGAGGGTTGGATGGGCTACTTTACCGCCGGTCCCAGCCGCATTGAAGGCGTTGAGGCTTATCGAGCTGGTGAAGCAGACGGACTTTCTGGTATTGAAATCATTGATGATTACACTATTGCCATTACTACCACAGATGTTTATGGCGCATTTTTCTATCAGATTGGTGAACAGTTGAGCATTGTTCCGGAGCACATCTGGGGAGATATTCCCGCAGCCGAAGCCCACGAGCACACCGAGCTTCTGCACAACCCGGTAGGAACCGGTCCGTTTAAGTTTACCGAATATGTGCCAGATCAATATGTTATCTTGGACAAGTTCTCTGATTACTGGAATGGAGAACCTAAAATCGATCAGATGGTATTTAAGCCCATGTCTGCAGAAGTTGGTCCCTCTGCTGTTATCAGCGGTGAGGCAGATATGCATCAGACTTCAAGCATGAATCCCGCAACGATCGATATGTTAACCGATGCCGGCTGTGAAATTCAGGAGCTCTGGTGGACTTCCATCCGCTATTTGATCCTTAATAATGACCTGCCGCTGTTCCAGTCCAAGGAGGGACGGCAAGCTATGGCCTATGCCATTGATCGCTATGGCATCGCAGAAAATATTTTCTACGGTTATGGCCGCGTGGAGAATACCTGTTATGCCGCAGGCCAGTGGGGTACTCCGCCGGATGACCAAATCAATCTGTATGAATACAATCCGGAGAAGGCCAAAGAGCTGCTTGTTGCAGCAGGTTGCGAGTATAAAGGCGACACACTTTATCTCAATGGTGAGCCCGTTGCTTTGGAATTGATCCATCCCACTGGAAATGCCAATGTAGAAAAGATTGCAGTTGTTATTCAGCAAAACCTGAAGGATATTGGTATTGATTTAACAGTCATTCCTATGGAAATGACAAGTCACAACGAGCTTGCCAAGTCGGGTGATTTTGACATGGGTATGATTGGTAACGGATCTCCCGATCCTGACATGACTTGGATATATGCCTCCGATGGCTCCAGCAACTATGAGAATTTCTCAGATCCGAAGGTGGATGCTTTGCTGGACGAAGGTCTGAAGTATGTCGATCACGCAAAGCGCGAGCCAATTTATGAAGAACTCGCCATCTATTTGAACGAGGTCATGCCTATGGTTCCCATTGTGAGCTGGTGTGATGGTCTGATTATTGCCCCCGGTCTCGAAGGAGTAAAAGCAGAAGAAGAAGCCGCATATATTTTTGCAAATCTCGAGAACTGGTACTTTAGCAACCTGTCCGAGTAAGCAGTGACATTGTTCCGGTGCATCTGTATGATGCACCGGAACGGTTCATCTGCTCTTGTGACAACAGGAAAGGACGGCCTATGAGAGCATATATCTTACGCAGATTACTGATTATGATTCCAGTATTTATTGGTATCACAATCATTGTTTTTGCTTTGGTCAACCTCACCCCTGGCGATCCATTCAGCGCTATGCTGGAGGTACCTGGAATTTCTCCTGAGCAATTGGAAAATCTCAAAGTGCAGTCCGGGTACTATGACCCACTTCCAATCAAATATTTCAAATGGGTCAAAAATTTGGTTCTTCATGGGGATCTAGGTTATTCCTCTTGGTATCACGAGCCTGTGACAGCAGTCATTGGGCGCCGTCTTGGCAACACCCTGCTTTTATCCATATCCGCACTTATTATTGGTGTGTTGTTTGCTGTGCCTCTTGGCATTATATCTGCCACAAAAAAATACTCTGGGTTTGACTATATTGCAACTATTATTGCGTTAATCGGCATCTCCATTCCCTCTTTTTTCTTTGCTCTTGGACTAATCAAAATATTTGGAATTGATTTGCAGATTCTTCCTATGTCCGGTATGCAAAGTGTTCCGAACAAAGAGGGAATTGCACAGATTTTTGACGTGCTATGGCACATGGTTATGCCACTGTTTGTACTAGGGTTCATGCAGATGGCCTCCCTTATGCGCTATACCCGATCCTCTATCATCGATGTAATGCAACAGGATTATATTCGTACCGCACGCGCCAAGGGTCTATCAGAGCGCGTCGTAATTTACCGCCACGCCTTACGCAACTCGCTAACGCAATTGGTCACAATGATTACCCTTTCAATGGGGGGGTTGTTTTCAGGCGCTGTGCTTGTTGAAACAGTCTTCACCTGGCCCGGCATGGGTACACTTATCTATTCCGCAATTGGTCAACGCGACTACAACTTGATTACAGCAGGAACTCTTCTCATTTCGTTGACAGTGCTGATGGCCAATCTCCTGGCGGACGTATTATACGCTGTAGTAGATCCTCGCGTGACGTACAAATAAGAGAGGTCAAAAATGACAGTATTGAAGAAAAAAAGTTCCCTTGTCGAGGAAAGCCGTTCACCGATGCGAATCGGTTTAGACCGTTTTTTTAAAAACAAACTGTCGGTGGCGGGTCTTATTATTCTTAGTATTCTCATTTTATTGTCGATTTTTGCACCACTGCTGACACCTTATGATCGTGACGCAGTGGATCTGTTCAACGGGTTTCAACCACCAAGCAGCGAGCACCTTCTCGGCACCGATGATGTTGGGCGCGACACCTTTACTCGCCTTCTCTATGGGGGGCGCGTCTCGTTGAGTGTAGGTCTTGTGTCGGCAACAATTTCTATTTTAATTGGCGTTTGCCTTGGCGTGATGGCAGGTTACTTTGGCGGATGGATTGATATGGTCATCATGCGACTGGTTGATATCTTTATGAGTATGCCGTTTTACGTTATTACAATTACGGTTGCCGCGATCTTTGGCCCTAGTATTTGGAATGTTATGATTATGACCGGCATGCTCACATGGACTAACATCGCCAGAATCGTGCGAGCACAAACATTATCGCTCCGTGAGATTGAATTTGTAGAAGCATCACGCGCATTGGGTTTAAATTCACGAGAGATTATGTTCCGACATATCGTACCAAACACGTTGGGTCTGATTATCGTATATGCTACCCTGGGCATTGCATCAGGGATTCTATCGGAAGCAGGCCTGAGCTACCTAGGTCTAGGCGTCAAGCAGCCTCAGCCCAGTTGGGGTAATATGCTTTCCTCCGCACAGAGCTTGGAAGTCTTGACCAATTATTGGTGGCTTTGGGTACCGCCTGGGGTACTTGTATTTATTACTGTACTTTCTATTAATCTGGTTGGCGATGGTCTGCGGGATGCCTTTGACCCCAAGCTGAGCAGAAGCTGAGGTGAAAAATATGGGTCAAAACAACATACAGAACAGTCAAAGCAAGCAAAATGTCGTCTTGTCTGTGGAAAACTTGGTTACACAATTTGGTAAGGGTGAGAAAACTGTTACCGCTGTGAATAATGTATCGTTTCAAGTAGAACGTGGCAAGACACTTGGTATCGTAGGAGAATCTGGATGCGGCAAGAGCGTCACATCACTATCTATAATGCGCCTGATCGGCTTTAGTGGGGGCACTGTCGCCAGCGGTCGCATCATGTTTGATGGGCGTGATCTGCTGACACTCCCCGAGGCCACAATGCGCCGTATTCGTGGCAACGAAATTGCCATGATATTTCAGGAGCCCATGACCGCTCTCAACCCATTATTTACCATTGGCTTTCAGCTTGAAGAAGTTCTTCGCTTCCATTTGGGCATGTCGCATAAGGCTGCACGGAAGCGGGGCATCGAACTGTTGGAACGAGTCAGGATTCCGCGGGCAGATAAGATCATGGATGAATATCCTCACCAGTTGTCCGGCGGTATGCGTCAACGTGTCATGATTGCCATGGCCATTGCTTGCGAGCCCAAGGTACTTATTGCTGACGAACCCACTACTGCATTAGATGTTACTATTCAAGCACAGGTGCTGGAACTGATGAAAGAACTTGTTACCGACATGAACATGGCGATAATTTTTATTACACATGATCTGGGTGTTATCGCCGAGATGGCTTCTGAGGTACTAGTGATGTATGCAGGTCGCGTAGTAGAGCAAGCAAGCGTTAACGACATATTTAATGCTCCTCAGCACATTTATACGCAGGGACTGATGCGTTCGCGCCCATCATTGGCAAAGCGAAATACCAAGTTAGAATGTATCCCTGGCATTGTCCCTACGCTGGCCAACTTACCGAAAGAAGGGTGTGCATTTGCTCCCCGGTGTCAAATGGCAAATGAGCGTTGTATTGCCGAAACGCCCCAATTACTAGCCTTTGGCAATGCAGGTCATTATGCACGATGCTGGCATGCACAGCAGAAGGAGGGGATCGGCTGATGGAGGAGAACAAGAACATTCCTGATTCCGTAGAGCCATTTATTGAAGTCAAAGATTTAAAGCGATACTTCCCCATTCACAAAGGTGTCTTCTCCCGTGTAAGCGGATATATCAAGGCAGTTGACGGCGTTTCCTTTAGCATCAAAAAAGGAGAAATATTTGGGCTGGTAGGCGAATCTGGTTGCGGCAAATCTACCACCGGAAAAACTATGATTCGGCTTCAACAAGCAACAGGCGGCAGTATGAAGTTTGCCGGTACAACGGTATTTGATGTAGAAAACCATGTGGCTTTGGCTGGCGCTGAAATGCAGAAAATGCGTCGTCGCATGCAGATTATTTTTCAGGATCCATATGCATCTTTAGACCCAAGAAAGACAGTGGGCTACATCGTAACGGAGGGGATCCTTAAGCACAAGTTGGCTTCCAGCCGAAAGGAAGCTCTAGACATAGCCAAAGAAATGTTGGAGCGTTGCGGAATCCCTGCCAATTCTGTAACAAAATATCCACACGAATTTTCCGGAGGCCAACGGCAACGCATTGGCATTGCTCGCTCTCTTGTCCTACAACCAAGCTTTATTATTGGCGATGAGCCTCTTGCAGCATTAGACGCATCTATTCAGTCACAAGTACTGATGTTGCTGCAAGACCTTGTGAGCCAGCTTCATCTGACAACTCTGTTTATTTCCCATGATCTTGGCGTAGTAAAGTACTTCTGTGATCGCATTGCAGTTATGTATTTGGGATCCTTTGTTGAAATTGGGACAAGCGATCAAATTTTCAACACACCTAAGCACCCTTATACCAAGGCCCTCATTTCGGCCATTCCTGCCTCCATGCCGGGCAAAGCAGGCAAACGCATCATTCTCTCAGGTGATATTCCTTCACCTGCAAATCCGCCAAAGGGCTGCAAGTTTCATACCCGTTGCCAGTATGCACGGCCTGAATGTAGCGAGGTCCCTCCGGCCAAAAAGGTCTATTCAGATGGGCATACTGTGTGGTGTCATTTAAATTTGGACGCAGAATAGGAGGCCGATATGATCTTTCTGGAGAATGCCACTATTTGGACCATGGCCGGAAAAGATTATGCTCGCGGCTGTATTCTTATCGACGGGCGCAAAATTATTGCCGTTGGTGAAAGGTTGAACGTTCCCGCCGGAGCAGAGCGTGTGGATCTGCATGGTATGATCGTTATGCCGGGTATGATCGATGCACATTGCCACATTGGTATTTTTGGAGAGGGAACAGGATTCTATTTGCTTGACGGCAACGAAAACACCAATCCCACAACGCCACAGATTCGAGGCCTAGACGCCGTAAATCCTCAAGATAGAGCGTTCCCAGAGGCATTGGAGGGCGGTGTTACCACCGTTTGCACCGGTCCGGGTAGCACTAACGTTATTGGGGGAACCTTCTGCATAATAAAAACGTATGGGCAAAGTGTTGACGAAATGGCACTGGTCCCAGAGGCAGCGTTGAAAGTAGCACTTGGTGAAAACCCGAAGCGAGTTTATGGTGCAATGAAGAAATCTCCATTTACTCGTATGGGGAATGCTGCTGTATTCCGCGAAGCACTTATTCGTGCACAGGGTTACATGAAGGACCTGGATGCTGCTGCAGCTGGAATTGGCACAATGCCGGAGTATGATTTTCTGCTGGAACCACTTGTCAAAGTTCTGCGTAGAGAAATGCCTGTAAAAATTCATGCCCACCGTGCAGACGATATTCTCACTGCCATGAGATTAGCGCAGGAATTTCATCTGGAGTGTACACTGGATCACTGCACAGAAGGTTATAAAATCACTAAGGAACTCAAGGAATTTGGTGCAAAGGCACTTGTCGGTCCCATGATCCTTGATCGTTGTAAAGTGGAATTAGGTGACTCACGATCAGACAACGTCGCACAAATTGCCAAAGCCGGCGTGCGTTTTTGCATTGTGACTGACAGTCCATGTGTAAACGTTAAACATCTTTATATTCAAGCAGGTTGTGCTATTGGAATGGGGCTCAGTCGCGAAGAGGCCCTTAAGGCAATTACAATTTATCCTGCCGAATTGCTAGGAATTTCTGACCGTGTCGGCTCCATCGAACCTGGAAAAGACGCAGATTTGGTATTTCTGACGGGCGATTTGTTTGATATGCGTAATCGGATTGCCGCTACAATGATAAATGGAGAGGTTGTGTATCGCAATGCCAACATCTGAAAAACTTTTTAATGTCCCAAAAACATGTTCGTGTCCTCAACCCGGGCAAAATACCACGGATGAGTCAGAGATTGTTGAAAGAAAGAATCTTTCTCTATGGCGTGAACGGTTAAAGGATATTGGGGCAATGACACTTGCTGCCTATTCGCTGTTATGGAAACCCCTTCTGTGTGTATTGGCCGGGACACTTATTGCATATTGGATCATTACGCAATTGTATTTAAGCTGATATCTCGATTTCATATCATGAATCCGCTGTATTCCATTATCACATCTATGGTACTCAGAAACTGGAACAGCACAGAAAACATAAGGAGAATAGTAAGCTATGAGAGAATCATTTATGCTGAGTTTCCCACTTGAGGAATATCGCAAACGCTTGAGTAAGCTTGTAGCTATCATGCATCGAGATGGCATTAATGCTGTCATATTCACAAGTGACAACAATACTTTCTATTTTTCTAGCTTTCAGAGCATCGTATGGACGAGTAAAGTATCAACACCTGGCGTGGTGATCGTAACGGACGACGGCGAAATGGCTCTATGCACAACAAAGGGCGGCGTAGAGACTGCAAAGATAACCTCATTTGTGGAAGATATTCGGTACACAGGCCTGGGTGGATATGAGACTTTAGCAAAATGTATCGCCTCCGTACTTGCAGAAAAGAACTTACTCTCCGCCCGCATCGGTCTTGAGTTGGGATATGCCCATAAGTTGCACTTTAATTATGCCAATCAACAGGCACTGTTCGAAGAACTGCGCAATGCTACAATTGTAGATTTTTCCAATCAATTGTGGGAAATCCGCAGTATTAAATCATCTCTCGAAATCGAACGGATGCGTGAGGTAAATCGTATTAACAGCCGGGCAATTGAAAAATGTTTCCGCGAGATTAAAGTGGGCATGACGGAGCGTGAGCTATATCGCAATATTGTAGCAGAGTATTTTAAAATGGGGGCAGACGAGTCAACTTGGCTGGGTCTTCGTGCGGGGGCAGATCGTTATTCCCAAGGCAACTGCCCGCCAAGTGACCGTCCTATTGGCACACATGAAATGATTCTTGTCGATGGCGGACCTGGTTATCGCGGCTACTTTTCTGACATTATTAGACAAGCTATGGTCGGCCGGCCTACGGACTATCAGTTAGATTTATTCAATGTGGCGCGTGAAGCAACCTATGTGGGGATTCGCGCTGCACAACCTGGTGCAACAATGGGTGAAGTCTGCGAGGCAATCTTCCAATACATCCAGAAGTCACCTTATGCACATCTACACCCCCGTACAAGCGGCTACGGACACAGCATTGGCCTTAATGTACACGAAGCCCCCATGGTCGGCTACAACGATACGGTACTGCAGCCCGGTATGACTATTGCTATTGAACCGGAAATTTTTGAAGCAGGAATGGGCAGCATGGGTATTGAAGAAAACATACTTATTACAGAAACCGGGAACGAGATCATGAGTGATTCCGATTCTCATCTGATGATTCTTGACCTGTAAAATTGCTCATTTATGGGAGAGAAAGTCATGCTTAAAAATAAAACAATTGGTTTTGTTGGCGGCGGCCAAATGGGGCAGGCAATTTTTCGTGGACTTATTGCTAGTGGCGGGATCCCCGCAGATCATATCTTCATCACAGATGTGGATGAAAAAAAACTCACCTCACTAAAGCAAGAACTTGGTGTACAAACCGAACTTAGTGACCTTCACTGCAGCGGAGCAGCAAAACTTGCTAAGTGTGTGGATATCTTAGTCTTCGCAGTTAGTCCCCAGTTAGCACGCGGGGTACTTCAAGCAGCAGCACCGCACTTAAATTCCAGGCAATTGGTTATTTCCATTATGGGAGGAATTTCGCTTGCTTATCTTGAGTCGATGCTGCCAAACAGTCCCGTATTGCGGGTTATGCCCAACACGCCTCTTATGGTTCGCAAGGGAGTAACCGGAATTGTTACTGGTACGCAAGTAACGGCTGAACACGCAATGGTAGGTAAAGAACTATTTGAATTATTAGGTACAGCCTACTTCCTCTCTGAAACGCTGCTTGATCCATTTACCGGCCTATGTGGCTGCAGTCCCGCATTCACATACATGTATATTGAGGCTCTGGCCATGGGAGCTGTAGAGCGGGGATTGCCTGTGAAAGATGCTATTCGCATGTCTGCCCAAGCACTTGCAGGAGCTGCGGAAATGGTGTTACAGACAGGCAAACGGCCAGCCGAGCTAATGGCAGATGTTTGCACACCAGGCGGCTCAACAATAGCAGGAGTCCACAAACTGGAATCAAGCGCTTTCCGTGGCATGTTGATTGATGCGCTATGTGAAAGTTGTGACCGTATGGAGCATGTTGGAAGAAAGTCCGAGTAATTTCTGACAGATATGCAGAACACGGGGAAACAGAATGAAGGGAGCAGGCAAATATCGCTTTTCCACTATGCTGGGGCATTTATCGCATTTATGTGTGGCTCTGGTTTTGCTACCGGTCAGGAAGTAATGCAATATTATGTTGCCTATGGTCTAAAAGGCATTGCAGCCATACTAACGGTGTTTATTCTACTTACATATACTGGCATTCGGTTAGTTTCAGCAGGATACCAACAAAGATTTGCTCACAATAGCGATATTTTTTCGTATTATTGTGGATTTCGGATTGGTTGTTTTTTTGATTGCTTTATTATATTTTCTATCTATATGTCTTTTGTTGTTATCTTGGCAGGCGCAGGTGCAACCATGGCCCAACAATTCCATTTGCCTACCCTTATTGGTATAGTAACAACAGGGATTTTGTCCTGTTTAACAGTCATCGGTGGTTTTGGGCGTATGCTGCGGATATTAGGGAGTCTGGGGCCAGCAATTATTTCCATAGTGCTTTTAGTGGTAATATCTGCCCTTGTGCGCGGAACAGAAAATTTTTCTTGTATGGACACCTATATCACCTCCATGCATTTATTGCGTGCAGCCAACCACTGGTGGTTATCGGCAATATCTTATGTTGGAATTTCGATGATTTGGCTTACTACCTTCTTGACGAAACTTGGTGTCGATGCTCAAAGCGAACGCTTAGTTGAACGTGGCGTTTTTTTAGGAACATCTTTCTTCTTTTTTGGCGTCTTGCTTATGGCATTAGCAATGATGAGCAATATACACACGATAGCCGGTGCACAAGTGCCCATGCTAATTTTGGCCTCTCAAATTCATCCCTTGGCCGCCACACTTTTTGCCGTAATTATTTCCTTGGGCATTTATACTGCCTCTGTCCCGCTGCTTTGGACAGTTGCTTCACGGATAGCAGGCGAAAAAGAATCTCACATATGCATAATAGCTTGGATAGCCACGCTTATTGGCATTATCATTGCGGTGACGCTATCGTTTGATGTCCTTGTAAATCTAGTGTATGTTCTTTGTGGTTATATAGGGTTCTTTTTGTGCATCGCGGTAGTGTGGAAAGATGTACGTACATTTTGGAGCAGATGGCAAAAAAAGTTTAACGACTAAAATCCCAACTGGTTCGTTGAAGGATCGCAAAAAATGTGTTACAATTTTAATATAAATGACGTACCTATTTAGTAGTGTCGATTTATCAATGACAACGGGAGGGACATATGGTCGGTAGTGTAATACGCGAACATAGAAAGAAACAAAAGCTAACACTGCAAGCGCTAGCACAAATGACAGGATTGACGCCAGGCGGTTTATCACAAATTGAACGAGGTGCGGTGGATCCATCACTTTCTGCTCTCCGACGCATATCTAGGGCGCTTGACATTTCTATGAATGTCATGTTTGCGGATGACAACCCACAATATGTTTCAAGGCGAAATCAAAGGAGAAAGGCCCTTTTTTCTGACGTTTATGTAGACTATGAGTTTCTGACGCCCAAGCCAGGAGGCGAAAACGGCTTGACTCCCAAAATTGAGGTTGTGCAGGTTGCACTTCGACCCATGGCACGTGGTAATGAAATGTTTTCCGCCCACGATGCAGATGAATGCTTTGTGGTTATCCGCGGAAGCATTGAAGTCGAAATGCCTTCTAACACCATTGCCCTCGACGAAGGTGATAGCATTTACCTAAAAGAAGGCACGATGCACCGACTGTTTAACCCAACGGAAGATGAAGCGATAGGTCTGTCTATTTTGTCTGAAATGATCTATTAAGAAATGGGAAATCAGGCTCTTCTCTCTATTTACGTATTGCACTCATTACAAAAAGTTTCATTGTCCGAATGCAGAACTAGCACGAAAATTTAATCGCAAAGTAATTGTAAAGAAGCCCCGTCGGATAAAAAATCCGAGGGGCTTCTTGTTTGTTTAATATAAATATCGCAAAACCTGAAAACCGCCCTGTTTAAATAATAAACAAGGCGGTTTCTCTTGGCGCAGAAGGAGGGATTTGAACCCTCGCGCGCTTTTTACACGCCTACTCCCTTAGCAGGGGAGCCCCTTCGGCCACTTGGGTACTTCTGCATAGCCATATGTCGTTGTCCCGGTCTTACTTAAAAATGGCGGAGAGAGTGGGATTCGAACCCACGGATGCTTTCACATCGCCGGTTTTCAA
>OODG01000746.1_pt1 | contig 23499 bp, 19 predicted proteins | sample 1671621 | NCBI WGS metagenome assembly OODG01 (sample SAMN06348175, study PRJEB24527) | human gut metagenome | biome: human gut; feature: ankylosing spondylitis patient; material: feces | host: Homo sapiens | place: China | collected 2015-10 | reverse complement strand
TGGCAAACACCGCCGACGCCGTTTCCCAGATCGTGCGCTGGATCATCAATCTGGCCCCCTTCGGCATCATGGGTCTGGTGTACACCAACGTTTCCGGCAACGGTCTGGCCATCTTTACCCAGTACGGCAAGCTGCTGGCGTTGCTGGTGGGCACCATGCTGTTCATGGCGCTGATCGTTTCCCCCTTCATCATGTTCATCTACCTGCGCTGCAACCCGTACCCGCTGGTATTCCGCTGCCTGAAGGAATCCGGTCTGACCGCTTTCTTCACCCGCAGCTCTGCAGCCAACATCCCAGTGAATATGTCCCTGTGTGAAAAGCTGGATCTGGACAAGGATATGTACTCCGTGTCCATCCCGTTGGGCGCTACCATCAACATGGACGGTGCCGCCATCACCATTACCATCATGACGCTGGCAGCGGCTAACACCTTGGGCATTCAGGTGTCTCTGCCCGCCGCCATCGTGCTGAGCGCCATGAGCGCTTTGGGCGCCTGCGGCGCTTCCGGCGTGGCTGGCGGCTCCCTGCTGCTGATCCCCATGGCCTGCTCGCTGTTCGGCATCTCCAACGACATCGCCATGCAGATGGTAGGCGTAGGCTTCATCATCGGCGTGGTGCAGGACTCGGTAGAGACCGCGCTGAACTCTGCCGGTGACGTGGAATTTGCCGCCACCGCCGAGTATCACCAGTGGCTCAAGGAGGGCAAGCCCCTGCCGGCTTTCCTGAAGGGCTGATAGCATCATAGCACAAACAAAGCAGCCGCTGCACGAGAAAGTGCGGCGGCTGCTTTTTGCTGTAATGAAATTTACCCAAACAGCACCACGGCGTAGCTTACGCCGTCCTTTACCACATAGGCAACGCCCAGTTTGGTCTTGCCCTTTGCGGCTGTGGTCATAGCTTCGGGGTAAGTGCCGTCCTTCGGCAGAACAAAGATGATGTCCGAAGTGCTGTTGGGGTCCGGCTTGATGTCAAAGCCCGGCGTAAAGTCATCTTTGGCCATACCGCCGCCGATGCCCTTGCCAATGCCCATGCTGTCAAAGGCAGAAGCGTAGTAACCCTGGTTCAGGTAGGTTTTTGCAACGTTGTCTACACTGTTCTTCCGGGAAAGCTCCGTCTTTTCCTTATTGACAGAGCAGGACGGCGAGGTGCCGGCGACCCAGTAGGCAACATAGTAAGCTTTTTCGCTCAGGTCCTCGTTGTAAGTCATTTCCACGTTGTATGTCATTTTGAATTTATCGCGCAGCGCCTTTACGCTTTTACTTTCGGCGTCCGAGCGCTTGGGGCTCATCGGTGCGCCTACGCTGGCATCGCAGGCGGTGAACACGGTCAGTGCCATCAGGCCGACCAGCAGGCAGGCCAGTAATTTCTTCCAGTTTTTCATAGAACGATACTCCTTTCTGTTCCGGGGTCGTTGCTTTTTGCTTTCTTCTGCATCCATGATACCTTTTTTTAACAGGAATTGCAATCGTTTTGGCGCAAAAAAACAGGCTGCCGTGCAAAAAACACGGCAGCCTGCGGAAAAAGCTTTATTTTGCGTACTCCACAGCGCGGCTCTCGCGGATGACGTTGACCTTGATCTGGCCGGGGTAATCCAGCGTATCCTCGATCTTTTTGGCGATAGCGCGTGCCAGCAGGATGACCTGATCGTCGCTGATGACGTCGGGCTTGACCATGATGCGCACTTCGCGGCCTGCCTGCACGGCAAAGGCCTGCTCCACGCCCTCGAAGCTGGAGGAGATCTCCTCCAGATTTTCCAGACGCTTGACGTAGCTTTCCACGTTCTCGCGGCGGGCACCCGGGCGGGCGGCGCTGATGGCGTCGGCAGCCTGAATGATGAAGGCCAGCGGGGTCTTGGGCTCCACGTCGCCGTGGTGTGCCTCAATGGCGTGGATGATCTGGGTGTTCTCCTTGTACTTGCGGCAGATGTCCACGCCGATCTGGACGTGGCTGCCCTCGATCTCGTGATCCAGTGCCTTGCCGATATCATGCAGCAGACCGGCGCGGCGCGCCATGGTAACGTTCACGCCCATCTCGCCTGCCAGCAGACCGGCCACCCAAGCCACTTCCATGCTGTGGGTCAGGGCGTTCTGGCCAAAGCTGGTGCGGTACTTCAGCCGGCCGATCAGCTTGATCAGGTCGGGGTGCAGGCCGTGGATGCCCAGCTCCATCACTGCACGCTCGCCCTCGCGCTTCATCTGCAGTTCCAGATCGTGGCGGCACTTTTCCACCGTCTCCTCGATGCGGGCAGGGTGGATACGGCCATCGCCGATCAGGCGCTCCAGCGTCATGCGGGCCACCTCGCGGCGGGTCTGGTCGAAGGAGGACAGGGTGATGGCCTCCGGGGTATCGTCGATGATCAGATCCACGCCGGTAGCGGTCTCCAGAGCGCGGATGTTGCGGCCCTCGCGGCCGATGATGCGGCCCTTCATCTCATCGCTGGGCAGCGGCACCACACTGACGGTGGTCTCGCTGCAATGGTCGGCAGCGCAGCGGCTGACGGCCTGTCCGATGAGGTTGCGGGCGATGTTATCGCAGTTTTCCTTCAGGTCGGTCTCGTAGGCGGCAACGCGCACGGCCTTTTCGTGGGTCAGTTCCTCGTCCACTTTGTGCAGCAGCACCTCGCGGGCGTCCTCCTGGCTCAGGCCGGCCAGCGTTTCCAGACGCTCCATCTCCTTGGCGCGCAGAGCGTCGATCTCTGCCAGACGCTCTTCGGCCTCGGCAGCGCGCTTTTTCAGCTCTTCTTCCTTCTTTTCCAGCGCTTCGGTCTTGCGGTCCAGCGCTGTCTCCTTCTGGTCGATGCGGTTCTCCTGACGGCTGATCTCCGCACGGCGCTGCTTGATCTCCTTGTCGGCCTCGGTCTTCATGCGAAGGGCTTCGTCCTTGGCCTCGATCACGGTCTCCTTGCGTTTCTGTTCGGCGGCCTTGATGGCGTCGTTCACGATGCGCTTGGCTTCCTCTTCAGCACTGCCAAGCTTTGCCTCTGCGGTCTTGCGGCGGTAGGCAGAACCCGCAAAAAAACAGACAAACCCGGAAACGACAGCTGCAACGACCGCCACCACAAAAGTGATAATGGGTGGCAATTGTTTCAACTCCTCAAGATAAAATGGGTATCTGAGATAACCGCCGTTCTGGGCTTGCCTGTTTGTTTCAAAAGGGCAAAACAAGGCCTTTATTTATAATTGACAATGAGCATACCAAAAAGACCCTTGAGGGGCCCTGTCATATAAATCGCACAGCGCCGGCCCTGCATGGCTTTGGGCCCAGCGGCAGATCATCAAATATACTACTACATTATTTTAATGAACAGTTTACAAATTGTCAAGAAATATTGACAGCAGGCCAAAAGAAGTATATCATTAGGGCACAGTCTTATCCCGCAAAGTGTCGAAGCGGACACGGGCGGGCAAAGGCACGCATCAGAGAGAGCCGCCGCCCGGTTTCGGGGCGCGCTGCAAGCGGCTTTGCGCGCATTGCCATGCCTACCACCGCCGAGCGCGGGGGCGAACCCCCGCCGGGCCGGGCCCGTTACAGCCCAAACGAGTGGCGCTTTTGGCGCAATTCGGGTGGAACCGTGGAGCACGATGCTTCATCCCGTATGTTTTGCAACGGGGTGGGGCGTTTTTTCGTTTACAGGAGGTTTTGAGAACATGATCAATGTGGAACTGAAAGGGGACGTTCGCCAGTTCGAGGCGGGCGTGTCCGCGGCCGACGTGGCCAAGAGCATCGGCATGGGCCTCTACAAGAGCGCCTGCGCCGCCAAGGTGAACGGCGAGGTGTGCGACCTGCGCACCGTTCTGAACGAGGACTGCACCCTGGAGATCCTCACCTTTGAGGACGAGGGCGGCAAGCACGCCTTCTGGCACACCGCGGCCCATGTGATGGCCCAGGCGGTGCAGCATCTGTTCCCCGGCGCCCACTTCGGCATCGGCCCCGCGCTGGAGAACGGCTGGTACTACGACATCAAGGCCGACCGGCCCCTGACCACCGGCGACTTTGAGGCCATCGAAGCCGAGATGAAGAAGATCGTCAAAGAGGACCTGCCCCTGGAAAAGCGGGTCATCACCGTGGAGGAGGGCCGCGAAATTTTCGCCGGCCAGACCTACAAGCTGGAGCTGCTGGAAGAGTACGCCGCCAAGGGCTGGGAGCTCACCGTCTACAAGCAGGGCGACTTCACCGACCTGTGCGCCGGCCCCCACCTGATGAGCACCGGCGCCATCAAGGCCGTGAAGCTGACCAAGGTGGCCGCCGCCTACTGGCGCGGCGACGCCACCCGCGACAGCCTGGACCGCCTCTACGGCATCGCCTTCCCCAAGGCCAGCGGCCTGGAGGAGTACCTGAAGCTGATGGAAGAGGCCGCCAAGCGCGACCACCGGCGTCTCGGCAAGGAGCTGGAGCTGTTCACCCTGCTGGAAGAGGGCCCCGGCTTCCCCTTCTTCCTGCCCAAGGGCATGGTGCTGAAGAACACCCTCATCGACTTCTGGCGGCAGATCCATCGTGAGGCCGGCTACCAGGAGATCAGCACCCCCATGATGCTCAACCGCAGCCTGTGGGAGCGCAGCGGCCACTGGGACCACTACAAGAACAACATGTACACCACCGTCATCGACGACGTGGACTTTGCCGTCAAGCCCATGAACTGCCCCGGCGGCATGCTGGTCTATAAGAGCGAGCCCCATTCCTACCGCGATCTGCCCCTGCGCATGGCGGAGCTGGGCCTGGTCCACCGCCACGAGATGTCCGGCGCGCTGCACGGCCTGTTCCGCGTCCGCTGCTTCACCCAGGACGACGCCCACATCTTCATGACCCCCGACCAGATGAAGGACGAGATCAAGAACGTCGTGAAGCTGTTTGACGAGATTTACTCCACCTTTGGCCTGAGCTATCAGATCGAGCTGTCCACCATGCCCGAGGACCACATGGGCGACGAGAAGGACTGGAAGTTCGCCGAGGATACCCTGCAGGCGGCCATCACCGAAATGGGCAAGGACTTCGTCATCAACGCCGGTGACGGCGCGTTCTATGGCCCGAAGCTGGACTTCCATCTGGCCGATTCCCTGGGCCGGACCTGGCAGTGCGGCACCATCCAGCTGGACTTCCAGATGCCCGAGCGCTTCGACCTGGAGTATGTGGGCGAGGACGGCGAGAAGCACCGCCCCGTCATGATCCACCGGGCGCTGCTGGGCTCCATCGAGCGCTTCATCGGCGTCATCACCGAGCACTTTGCCGGCGCCTTCCCGGCATGGCTGTCCCCGGTGCAGGTCAAGCTCCTGCCCGTTACCGACCGGGCCATGGACTACGCCAAAAACGTCGCCGCCCAGCTGGACAGCCAGGGCTTCCGGGTGGAGGTGGACGGCCGCAACGAGAAGATCGGCAAGAAGATCCGGGAGGCCACCCTGGAGAAGATCCCCTTCATGCTGGTGGTGGGCGACCGGGATATGGAGGCGGGCACCGTGTCCGTCCGCACCCGCACCGGCAAGGACCTGGGGGCCATGTCCCTGGCGGACTTTGCCGCCAAGCTCCACGAGATCGTGGACTCCAAGGCAAGACAGTAAAAAAAGAACCCTTTTTCTCCGTCGCCCGGGGCTTCCCGGGCGGCGGAGCTGTTGCCTGCAAGGAGGCAACCGGTCCGGAAAATTTGCGGATTTTGTGATTTAGCCCTTGACATTCTCACAGATTTTGTTATAATAATCCATGCTGTTGTCGCAGCAGAATATATGCAGTGGTATCGAAGTGGTCATAACGAGCACGACTGGAAATCGTGTTGTCGTCAAAAGCGGCACGAGGGTTCAAATCCCTCCCACTGCGCCAGAGAAACCCCCGGAAAGCGGATGCTTTCCGGGGGTTTGATTTTGCCCGGCCCGGCAAATAAACCATCCCCCGCCCTGCCAATCGGCAAGGCGGGGGATGCGCTGTTCGGGTTATTCGCCGATGGGATCGTCGTCGGAGTCGTCGTGGACCGGCGCGCCGCCGTTGGCAGGCAGCGGGGCGATGAGGGTGCGGTACAGCCGCCGGAAGAACACCAGGGTCACCAGCAGGGAGGCGATCTCCGCCAGGGGATAGCTCCACCAGACCAGATCATCGTTGCCGATAGAATAGCCGTAGCGGGCCAGGACATAGGCGATGGGCACCAGAAACACCAGCTGCCGGATGATGGAGGTGGTCATGGAGTACACCGCTTTGCCCAGAGCCTGGAAGGAGCTGCCCAGGGCGATGCAGGCTCCGGCCATGCAGAAGCTCAGGGAGATGATCCGCAGGGCAGGGACGCCCACCTGGAGCATGGTGTCCGTGGCATCGAAGATCTTCAGCAGAGGCCCGGGAATGGCCCAGAAGATGACCACGCCCAGCACCATGATGCAGGAGGCGTAGATGGTGCTGCGCTTGATGGTCTCCACCATCCGCAGCCGGTTCTGGGCCCCGTAGTTATAGGCCACGATGGGCACCACGCCGTTGTTCAGGCCGAACACCGGCATGAAGATGAAGCTGTTGAGCTTGAAGTAGATGCCGAAGGCCGTGGCCGCCGTCTCCTTGGCGGAGTGGTACGCGATGAGGATCTTGTTCATGCAGAAGGTCATCACCGAGCCGATGGCCACCATGATGACGCTGGGCAGACCGATGGCGTAGATGTTGCCCACCAGCCGCCAGTTGGGCCGGAAGCCCCGGAATTGCAGGTGAATTTCCTTGTTCTTCTTCAGGTTGAAGATCAGCGCCAGGATACAGCCGCAGAACTGGCCGATGACCGTGGCCACCGCCGCGCCGGTGACGCCCATGTCCAGCACGAAGATAAAGATGGGGTCCAGCACGATGTTCACAATGGCGCCCAGGCCCTGGGAATACATGGACAGGATGGACCGGCCGGTGCCCTGCAGCAGCCGCTCGAACATGATCTCGCAGAACAGGCCCAGGGAGCCGCAGCAGCAGACCAGCAGATAGTCCGTGCCGTTTTCCACAATGTAGTCGATCTGGGTCTGGGACCGGAAGAAGGGCCCGGCAAACAGCAGCGCCAGCACGGCGCAGATGGCAAAGCCCACCACCGCCAGGAACACGCCGTTGATGGCCACGGCGTTGGCCCGCTCCTGGTCCTTGGCTCCCAGGGCCCGGCCCATCAGGGCGTTGACGCCCACGGCGGTGCCGGTGGCCAGACCGATCATCAGGTTCTGGGCCGGAAACGCCAGGGACACGGCGGTCAGCGCCTGCTCACACACCCGGGACACGAACACGCTGTCCACGATGTTGTACAGGGCCTGCACCAGCATGGAGATGATAATGGGCAGGGACATGTTGATAATCAGCTTGGAAATGGGCATGGTGCCCAGCTTGTTTTCCTTTTCCATGGGACTATCCCCTCCTTGATTTCGATTCACAAAAAGACATTGTACCATAGCCTTGGACAAATGAAAACCCCCTGAAAGCCACATTTTCGTCGGCGTTTCAGGGGATTTTTTATTCATTTTGGAAACTTATTTCGCCCGTCGAAACAATTTCTCACTGGGTCACCAGATAGCTGCCGCTGTCGGGGGCGTAGGCGGTCATGGCCACCACCCGGGTGGCGGCGTCATAGCCTGTGGGCAGGGCCGAGGCGTCCGCCTCCGGCATGACATACACCCGGTCAAAGCAGGCCGTCAGCAGCTCCGGCGTCAGGCCGCTGTCCGCCGTGGGCGTCTCCCGCAGCACCACGGACAGCACCGTGCCCTCCGGCAGCTGTTTTTCCAGAGCCTGGGCGAAGTCCTTCAGCACCGCCGTCCTGTCGGCAGGCAGGTCCAGGGCCGTCTGGTCGCCGCTGGTGGGGTACAGGAACCAATCCAGCAGGATCTCGTCAAAGCCCAGCCGGGCGCACTCCTCGGCCAGGTCCGTGATATACCGCAGGGTCTCCGGCTTGGTGGGGTCCAGCCAGCGGCGGCCGGAGCCGTCCCGGTACAGGACGCCCTCGGCGGTGCACAGGGCCGCCCGGTCCCCCATGGCGTCGGCGTAGGCGTTGTCGCAGAAGCAGGCAAGCCTTGCCACGGTGTAGCAGTCGCTGTCCAGAATGGTCTGGAGGTTCCGGCTGGTGGCATTGCCGCCGGTGAGGATGCCCTCCGGCAGGGACACCGCCGTGTGATAGGCCACGGAGCCGTCGTACATCTTCACGTTGACGGCCACGGCCTCCCGGCCCGTCAGCAGATAGCCGGGGTCGCCGCCCAGAACGCCGTAGGGCAGCTCCCAGGCGTGGATGGCGTCCACCTTCTGCCGCTGCGGCTCCTCCCGGGTGATGTCCACGTCATCCGGCACAGGGGCGGGGTCCGGCTGGGGCTTCTCCGGCTCCTTCCGGAACCAGGGCAGCTCCAGATGGGCCTTGCCCTCGTCGTCATACACCACATACTCCTGGGTCAGCAGATAGGCCACCGCCGCGATCAGCACCAGCACCAGCACGATGACCAGCGCCACCTTGCCCCGGGTGTTTCTTCCCCGGTAGCGATGATATCCCTTTGTGGTCATGGAGCGCACCTCCGTTCACGGAAAATTCAGGGCTGGATGCTGTCCAGCTGGCCCACCCGGCGGGCATGGCGTCCGCCCTCAAATTCGGTGTTCAGGAACACCTCCACAATGCGCTTGGCCAGGTTGGGGCCGGTGATGCCCGCGCCCAGGGCCAGCACGTTGGCGTCGTTGTGGCGGCGGGTCATTTCGGCGGACAGGGAGTCCGTGCAGTGGGCGCAGCGGATGCCCTTGACCTTGTTGGCGGCGATGGAAATGCCGATGCCGGTGGTGCAGATGACGATGCCCTTTTCGCATGCGCCGGAGGCCACCAGCCGGGCCACCTTCTCGCCGTAAATGGGATAGTCCACGCTTTCGGTGGAGAAGCAGCCCACGTCCTCAACGTCGATGTCGTGCTCCTCCATCCAGATGAGAATGTCCTGCTTCAGCAGATAGCCGCCGTGATCGCAGCCGATGGCAATTTTCATGATTCGTTCTCCTCTCAGGTGTTCACAGGGCCTGAAACTGCGGCCGACCCCGTTCAAATGTGGTGAAATAGCGGAAGCCGCAGGTCCGCAGAAGCTCCTGGCGCTGCCGGATGAAGCAGCCCACGTCCTCCGGCCGGTGGGCGTCGCTGCCCAGGGTGATGATCTCGCCGCCCAGACTGCGGTACAGCCGCAGAATTTCCTCCCCCGGCAGGGGCTCGTTTCCCCGGTTGGTGTTGCACTCGATGCCCACCCCCTGGGGAATGATGGCGCGGAAGATCTCCTCCACCCGGTCCATGTGGCGGCGGAAGGTCATGTGCTCCCCGTGGTGCTCGTTGATATACCGCAGGGGCAGGGTCAGGTGGCCCAGCACCTGGAACCGGCCCCACTGGGCCAGGGCCAGCACATCGTCCAGATAGCTGTCGATGACACTATCATAATACGCTTCGCTGCCTTTTTCAATATAGTACAGGTCCATGTTGTCAAACTTTTTTCCGCTCAGGTGCACGGAGCCGATGACAAAGTCCAGCTCCTCCCCGGCCAGAAGCCGGTCCGCCCGGTCGAAGCTCAGCTGGGCCTCTCCCAGCTCCGCCCCCCGCCGCAGGGTGATCCGGTCCTCCCACAGCGCCTGGGCCTCATGGAACTGCCGCCGGGACTCCTCCCAGTCGAAGTCGTCCCGGGGAGCCAGGGTGCCCCAGTGGATGGTGTCCACATGGTCGGTGATGCACAGCTCCCGCAGGCCCTGCCGGACGGCAGCCTCCGCCGCCTGGGCCATGGTCTGGTGCCCGTCCGGGGAGCAGGTGGAATGGACGTGATAGTCTGCAAGATACATGGCTTACTTCTTCTTCCCGAAAAAGCTGCGGTGCTTTTCGTAGTTGCCTTCGCCCAGGGTCTCGCTGAATTTCTTCAGGGCCTCCTTCTGCTCCCGGTTCAGGTCCCGGGGCGTCTCGATGGTGACGGTGACGTACTGGTCGCCCCGGCCCCGGCCGTTGAGGATGGGAATGCCCTTGCCCCGCAGCCGGAACACGGTGCCGGTCTGGGTGCCCTCGGGGATGGTGTATTTCACCCGGCCGTCGATGGTGGGGATCTCCAGCTCCGCGCCCAGCACCGCCTGGGTGAAGGTGATGGGGGCCTCGCAGAACACGGAGGTGCCCTCCCGGCGGAAGATCTCGTGGGGCCGCACCATCACGGTGATCAGCAGGTCGCCGCTGGGGCCGCCGTTGGAGCCTGCGTGGCCCTGGCCCCGCAGGGAGATGGTCTGGCCGTTGTCGATACCGGCGGGGATGTTCACCTGAATGGTCCGGCGCTTGCGAATGCGGCCGCTGCCGTGACAGTCGGGGCAGGGCTGGTGGATGATCTTGCCGGTGCCCCGGCACTTCTGGCAGGGGCCCTGGCTCTGCATGACGCCGAAGGGCGTCCGCTGGGCCTGGGTCACGGTGCCGGTGCCGCGGCAGTCGGGGCACACCTCCGGCGTGGTGCCATGGGCGCAGCCGTTGCCTTTGCAGGTGGGGCAGGACTCGCTGCGGTCCACCGTCACGGATTTCTCGCAGCCGAAGGCGGCCTCCGTGAAGTCCACGGACACGCTGGCCCGGATGCTCTCGCCCCGGCGGGGTCCGTTGCGCCGCTGCTGGCCGCCGCCGAAGCCGCCGCTGAAGAAGCTGCCGAAAATGTCGCCCAGGTCGCCGAAGTCGAAGCCGCCTGCCCCGTATCCGCCGCCCTGGCCCGCGCCATAGTTGGGGTCCACCCCGGCAAAGCCGAACTGGTCGTATTTCTGGCGCTTATCGGGATTGGACAGCACCTCGTTGGCCTCGTTGATCTCCTTGAACTTCTCCTCGGCCTCCTTGTCGCCGGGGTTCATGTCCGGGTGATACTTCCGGGCCAGCTTTTTGTATGCTCTTTTGATCTCGTCCTCGCTGGCGCCCTTTTCCACGCCCAGGACCTCGTAATAATCGCGTTTGTCTGCCATAACGGCCCGCTCCCTTCTCTGGGTCTTCTATCCCTGAACACCACAGGAAGGGACAGGAAGCCCTGCCCCTTTCCGGTGGTGAAATTTCACTTATTTATTCTTGGTGTCGTCGTCATCCACGACCTTGTAGTCGGCGTCGTAATACTGGCCGCCCTGGTCACCCTGGGCGCCGCCCTGCTGACCGGCCTGGGCGGGGTCGCCCTGGGGCGCCTGCTGCTGATACAGCTTCTCGCTCATCTTGTAGAACAGCTGGGTCAGCTCCTCGGTGGCGGCCTTGATGGCGTCGGTGTCCTCGCCCTTCAGGGTCTCCTTCAGCTTGTCGATACCGGCCTGGATGGGGGCCTTCTCGCTTTCGGGCAGCTTGTCGCCCACCTCGCTGAGGGTCTTTTCGGACTGATAGACCATCTGGTCGGCCTGGTTGCGGACCTCTACCTTCTCCTTGATCTTGGCGTCCTCGGCGGCATACTGCTCGGCCTCCTTCACGGCCTTCTCGATGTCGTCCTTGCTCATGTTGGAGGAGGAGGTGATGGTGATGTGCTGCTCGGTGCCGGTGCCCAGGTCCTTGGCGGACACGTTGACGATGCCGTTGGCGTCGATGTCGAAGGTCACCTCGATCTGGGGCACGCCGCGGCGGGCCGGAGCGATGCCGTCCAGGTGGAAGCGGCCCAGGCTCTTGTTGGCGGCGGCCATCTCCCGCTCGCCCTGCAGCACGTTGACCTCCACGGAGGTCTGGTTGTCGGCGGCGGTGGAGAAGATCTGGCTCTTCTTCACGGGGATGGTGGTGTTGCGCTCGATCAGGCGGGTGCACACGCCGCCCATGGTCTCGATGCCCAGGGACAGGGGGGTCACGTCCAGCAGCAGCAGACCCTTGACGTCGCCGGTCAGCACGCCGGCCTGCAGGGCCGCGCCCATGGCCACGCACTCATCGGGGTTGATGCCCTTGAAGGGCTCGTTGCCGGTGAAGTTCTTCACGGCCTCCACCACGGCGGGGATACGGCTGGAGCCGCCCACCATCAGGACCTTGGACAGGTCGGAGGGCTTCAGACCGGCGTCGGACATGGCCTGGCGCACGGGGCCCATGGTGGCGTCCACCAGATGGCCGGTGAGCTCGTTGAACTTGGCCCGGGTCAGGGTCACGTCCAGGTGCTTGGGGCCGGTGGCGTCGGCGGTGATATAGGGGAGGTTGATGTTGCTGGTGGTCACGCCGGACAGCTCGATCTTGGCCTTCTCGGCGGCCTCCTTCAGGCGCTGCATGGCAACCTTGTCGCCGGACAGGTCGATGCCCTCGGTGCGCTTGAACTCGCTGACCAGGTACTTCATGATGCACTGGTCGAAGTCGTCGCCGCCCAGCCGGTTGTTGCCGGCGGTGGCCAGAACCTCGATGACGCCGTCGTCGATCTCCAGAATGGACACATCGAAGGTGCCGCCGCCCAGGTCATACACCATGATCTTCTGGGCCTGCTCCTTGTCCACGCCATAGGCCAGGGCCGCGGCGGTGGGCTCGTTGATGATACGCTTCACGTCCAGACCCGCGATCTTGCCGGCGTCCTTGGTGGCCTGACGCTGGGCATCGGTGAAGTAGGCGGGGACGGTGATAACGGCCTCGGTGACGGTGCTGCCCAGATAGGCCTCTGCGTCGCTCTTGAGCTTCTGCAGGATCATGGCGCTGATCTCCTGGGGAGTGTAGGACTTGCCGTCGATGCTGACCCGGTGGTCGGAGCCCATCTCGCGCTTGATGGAGGAGATGGTGCGGTCGGGGTTGGTGATGGCCTGGCGCTTGGCCACCTGGCCCACCATGCGCTCGCCGGTCTTGGAGAAGGCCACCACGGACGGGGTGGTGCGGTTACCTTCCGCGTTGGGAATGACAACTGCCTCGCCGCCCTCCATGACGGCTACGCAGGAATTGGTGGTGCCAAGGTCGATACCGATAACTTTAGACATAATAATTGCCTCCTGAATATATGAAATAAAATTTGTTTACAAGGGTCAGTCCATCGGATACTCGGGGATCACGATGGCGGCGATGATATAGCCCAGCACGCCGCTGCCGCCCAGCAGGCTGAACAGCACCCAGGCCAGACGGATGATGGTGGGGTCCATATTGAAATACTCGGCGATCCCGGCGCACACGCCGGAGATCATCCGGTTATCCCGGCTTTTATAAAGTTTTTTTCCGTTCATAGCACATGCTCCTCTCAATTAGCAACCTTTACCATGGCGAACCGCAGGATCTTGTCGCCCAAAGCGTATCCCTGCTGGAATACCTCCACCACAGTGTTCTCCCCGGCCGACTCATCCTCCACATGCATCACGGCGTTGTGGCGGGCGGGGTCAAAGGGCTGGCCCAGGGCCTCGATCTGCTGCACACCCAGCTTTTCCAGCACGGTCATGAACTGCTTGCAGATCATCTCCATGCCCTGGCGGTGGGGGTCCCCCTCCTCGAACTGGGCCAGGCCCCGCTCCAGGTTGTCCAGCACCTCCAAAAAGGGCTTCACGGTGTCGGCCTTGGCGTCGCCGTAGAGGCTTTCCTTCTCCTTGGCGGTGCGCTTGCGGAAGTTGTCGTATTCCGCTGCCAGCCGCAGATATTTGTCGCTGGCGTCGGACACCATCTTGGCCAGCTGTTCCATTTTCTCCATCTGGTCCCGGGTGACGGTGAAGGTCTCCTCCGCCGTTTCCGGAGACGGCTCCTGCTGGGGCTGGGTCTCCGGGGTGTCCGTGTTTTCCTGTTCCTGCTTGTTTTCCTGATTCACATTCTCGCTCATGTTTCCTGGTCCTCCTTGGGGGGCAGCTGGTTCTTCCCGAACATGCGGCCCAGGCTCTCGGCAAAGTAGCTCAGGCGCGCCGCCACGGTGGCGTAGTCCATCCGGGTGGGTCCGACCACGCCCACCAGGCCCCGCATATTGTCTCCGATGTCATAGCTGGCCACCACCACGCTGCTGTCCCGCAGGGCCTCGTTGAGATTTTCGGGGCCGATGAGGATCTGCACCGGGCCGCCCTCCGTGGGCGCGGGCAGCTGTTCTTTATTGTCCACCATAAAGGTCATCAGGTCGTGGGCCTTGTCCGCGTCCCGGTATTCCGGGAACCGCAGGAACTCCTTGGCCCCGCCGGTAAAGACCTCCTGGCTGTTGGCTTCCTTCAATAGCCGTCCGGCATATTCCACCACCTGGTTCAGCGGCAGGAACCACTGGCCGGGCACCTGCTCCGACAGGCTCATCAGCCGGCCGTTCATGTCCTCCGGCCCGATGCCTGTGAAATGGGTGTTCAGCAGGTGGCTCATGTCCGGCAGGCCCCCGTCGGCCACCGGCAATTGCAGGGGCAGCAGCTGGCTTTTCACCTGGCTGTCCGACAGCATCACCACGGCAATGAAGCTGCTCTGGTCCACGGGGATCAGCTCAAAGCGCCGCACGGTGGCGGCGGTTTTGTGGTCCGCCACGGCGTAGGCGGGATAGCCCACAAAGGACGAGACCATCTGGCCCGCCCGGGCCATGACCTGGTCCGTTCCCGCCAGCTTCTCGGCCAGAGAGGCGTTGAGCTTTTCCTCCTCCTCCCGGCTCAGGGACCGGCGCTCCATCAGCTCGTTGACATACAGCCGGTAGCCCTTGGCGGAGGGGACCCGTCCGGCGGAGGTGTGGGGCTGTTCCAGATAGCCCATCTCCGTCAGGTCCGCCAGCTCGTTGCGGATGGTGGCGGAGCTGATCTTGCCAGGCATCCTCTGGGCGATGGCCTTGGAGCCCACCGGTTCCGCCGCCGCCACATATTCCTCCACCACGATCTTCAGTATCTGTCTTTTTCGATCGGTCAATTCCATATCGTTTTCTCCGTTAGCACTCCAACTTCCTGAGTGCTAAGCGCAGTTTACCACCCCCTGCCGCCCTTGTCAAGTGGAAGCCTTTGAATTATTTGTAAACAAAGCCGGTTTTCCGCCGGGGAAATCGCCGAAGCGCCGCCGGTGGCGGATGAAGCAAGGCGATTTCGAGGAAGTGCCCCGACTGGCGGGCATGACACAATGCCTGCCAGTCGGCTGGCACGATGGTGGGCAGACGCGGGCCCCGCCCTACAGGAACGGGGGGACCGGCAGGCCGTCCGTAGGGCCCGCTGCCCTCAGCGGGCCGCGTCACCCTGGGAACAGGGCGATTTCTCCCTTGTGGTGTCACGGCAGGGATACTTTTTGACAAGCAAAAGAGGAACGGCGCAGCCGTTCCTCTTTTGCTATTTGTATTATTATATGCGAATATTACGCTTCGTATCAGAAGCTGACGTTCTCCGGGTCCGGCTTCTGGCAGGGCTTCACGCCGGTGACGTACAGCACCGGGCCCTCGCCGTCGTAGGCCTGGCACTGCTCCTTCTTCACGGTGGCCTGGATCTCCACCCACTGGCGGTTCTTGAACTTCTCCAGTCCCTCCCCCTTGCACACCAGGGCCAGGAACTGCATATCGTTGTTGCAGCACACCATGGCGAAGCGGCCGGGGCAGTGGATCCCCGGGAACTTCTTGGAGTGGCACATCAGCGCCTTATACCGCACGGTGACGCCGTCGTAGCGCTGGGGGTTGTCCATCATGTCCACATACCAGATGCCGTAGTCGTTGTCCGGCACGTCCAGGTGGCCGCCGGACAGGTCAAAGGGGGACATATCGTCGGTGACGTAGTCCTCGCTGGTGCCGTCGGTGTTCTCCAGATAGATGTCCGCCCGGCGGTTCACCATCCGCAGGTTCCGGCCCCGCAGGGCCTTGCGCAGCTCCTCATTGCAGCGGTTGAAGATGATCATGTCCGCGTTGAGAATTTTTTCCATCATCAGCTGGCCCATGTTCCGCAGATACGGCTCAAAGGTGGTGGCGTCCACCAGGCACATGATCTGATACAGGATCCAGTTGGCAGGCAGACCCTCCCGGTACAGGGGCTCGAAGCTCCACATGCCGTTGAACTCGATGATCACCTGCTTGGGCCGGTACTGCTTTTCCAGCTTTTTGAAGAACTCCGGCGTCAGCTGGGCGGGATCGTCCACGGTGTAGGTGAAGACGTTGAACAGCGCCTTGGGGTCATACTCCGTCTCCCCCTCCTCGCAGCACAGCAGCAGCGTCCGGTCCTCGGCGGCGAAGCCGTCCTTCAGGATGCCGTTGATGAAGTCGGTTTTTCCGGCGTCCAGAAAACCGGTGATGAGATATACAGGAATGTCCATAGGCGTCTCCTTACAGGCCGAACAGGGTCTTCAGGCCGTCCTCCTTCAGCTGGGAGCCGATGACGCACAGGCGGCCGGTGTAGTCGGCGGCACCATAGCGCACCTCGTGCTCCTGGGGCACATAGTCAAAGTGCAGCCACTGACCGTCGGCGGCGGGCACAATGCCCTTGGCCCGCAGGATGGCACCGTATTCGCCGGAATCCAGGGCCGTCAGAATGCGGTCGATATCCGCCTGGGTGAACTGCTTGGGGGTCTCCGCGCCCCAGCTGGTGAACACCTCGTCGGCGTGGTGGTGATGGTGGTGGCAGGCGCACTCCGGATCGTCGCACTCTCCGTCGCCGTGGTGATGGTGGTGATGCTCGTGCTCTTCATCCTCATGGTGATGGTGGCAGCAGTGCTCATGGCCGTCCTCGTCATCGTGGTCATGATGATGGTGATGCTCATGCTCGTCGTGGCCGTCATCGTCGTCATGCTCGTGATGATGGTGATGGTGCTCGGCCTCCTCGGCCTCGTGCTCGGCCCGCATCTTCTCCAGCAGCTCGTCGGCCAGGGACACCTTCTCCACGGCGGCCAGAATGGTCTTGCCGTCCAGCTGGTCCCAGGGGGTGGTCAGGATGGCGGCGGTGGGGTTCTTCTCCCGCAGCAGGGCCGCGGCGGCCTCCAGCTTCTCCTGGGTCAGCTTCTGGGTCCGGGACAGGATGATGGTGCCGGCAGACTCGATCTGGTTGTTATAGAACTCGCCGAAGTTCTTCATATACACCTTCACCTTGCCGGCGTCGGCCACGGTGACAAAGGAGTTCAGCTTCATATCCGGGATATCCGCCACGGTGTTTTCCACCGCCACGATGACGTCGGAGAGCTTCCCCACGCCGGAGGGCTCGATGAGGATGCGGTCCGGCTGGAACTGCTCCTTCACCTCCCGCAGGGCCTTGCCGAAGTCGCCCACCAGGGAGCAGCAGATGCAGCCCGAGGACATTTCGGAGATCTGGATACCGGCGTCCTTCAAAAAGCCGCCGTCGATGCTGATCTCGCCGAACTCGTTTTCGATCAGCACCAGCTTCTCGCCCTGATATGCCTCCTTCACCATCTTCTTGATGAGGGTGGTCTTACCTGCGCCCAGGAAACCGGACACGATGTCAATTTTTGTCATAACAGTACCTTCTTTTCTTCTCCCGCCGGGCGGGACATATTCTTTCTCCTATATCATAGCCTATTTTTTCAAAATTGCAAGGGGAGGGGAAAAAATTCACATTTCCGTCCGCATCACCGGCGGTTTGTCCCGCTTTTGCCGGGTTTTGTCCCGATTTTTCGGCGGGACAGGCCGGGACAGAAACAAAAGGGTAGCCATCCGGCGAAAAATACGGTATAATGGGGGAAAATCCAAAAAGTGAGGTATTTCCCCTATGTCCGTGAATCAGCAGCAGACCGGCGAATGGGCCCCCGATTGGGCCCCGGAAACCGAGCCGGAATATACCCCCCGGCCCCGGCGCAGCCGGAAGCAGCGCCGCCCCAAGTGGCCCGGCGTGGTCCTGGCCCTGGTGTGCCTGGCCACCATTGCCGCCCTGGTGTGGCACTTCACCCGGCAGCAGGCAAAGCCCCTGGAGACGGCGGCGGGCTATATCGCCTCGGCGTCGGAAACGGCCCCCCTGTACGATGAGGAGGGCGCCGTTCTGGAGCAGCTGATCCGGGGCAGTCAGGTGACCTATGTGGTGGAGGAGGCCAGTGATGACCACCCGGACCAGGTTCGGGTGCCCCGGGAGGACGGCAGCTTCGGCTGGCTGGACCGGGCCAACCTCACCAGTGATGTCAACGCCGTGGTGACGCTGGAGACGGTGTATGTCCGCCGGGCCCAGAACCTGACGGACGGGGACGGGAACCCCACCGGGCCCCTGGTGCTCCGGGGCCAGGCCCTGACCGTTACCGGCTACCGGGACCTGGCAGCCGACGGCAGCGTATCCTATTACCGGGCCGACGGCGGGTACATCCCCGCCCGGTATGTCCGGCTGACGGAGGAGGAGGCCGCCGCGGCCTATGACGCGGATATGGCCCAGCTCCACGCCGACCGGGGCGACAGCTATGGCGGCGGCGACGCGGCGGGGCTGGACTATGACGCCTATGAAAAGCCCAAGTTCGAGAATAACGTCATGCCCGGCACCGTGAAGGCCCTGTATCTGAACAACGAGGCCATCCGGAATCCGGAGGCCTACATTGCCGTGGCCGACGGCTGCGGCATCAACGCCTTTGTGGTGGACGTGATGGACGGCGGGGCCATTGGCTATGCCTCCCCGGTGATGCAGCAGTATTCCCCCAGCGCCTATGAGGACGCCTACAACACCTTAGAGGACTATCAGGCGGCGGTGCGGAAGCTGAAGGACGCCGGGTACTACGTCATCGGCCGGATCACCGCCTTCAACGATCCCAACCTGGCCACGGACCACCCGGAGTGCGTGGTGGCTGACCTGAGCGGCAATCCGCTGAAGATCGGCGGCATGTACTGGCCCAGCGTATACAGCCGCGATGTGTGGCAGTATAAGGTGGACCTGGCCCTGGAGGCCGCCCGGACCATGGGCTTCAACGAAATTCAGTTCGACTATGTCCGCTTCCCGGACGGCACCTGGGGCTATGACGAGGCGGGCACCATCGACTACCGCAACACCAATGACGAGAGCAGGGCCCAGGCGGTGCAGCGGTTTTTGCAGTATGCCGCCGACCGGCTCCATGAGGCGGGGGTGTATGTCTCGGCAGACGTGTTCGGCGAGTGCGCGGAAAAGTACGTTACGGCCTATGGCCAGTACTGGGCCGCCATCAGCGGCGTGGTGGACGCCATCAGCGCCATGCCGTACCCCGATCATTATTCCGCCTCCGGCAGCTGGCTGCCCTGGGAGCATCCCTACGAGACCATGAAAACCTTCGGCGAAAAGGCCGCCGCCCGCCAGCAGGAGACCCCCTCCCCTGCCGCCGTGCGCACCTGGATCCAGTGCTACAACGCCATCCGGGAGCCCTATAACACCTATGGCCCCAACGAGGTGGCCGCCCAGATCCGGGCCCTGACCGAAACCGGCAACACCGGCGGCTACATGACCTGGAATGCTGCGTCCAGCCTGGACAAGTACCGCTATGTCAGCGGGGCGTTTGAATAAAGCAGAAAATGGAATTTGATGGAGGAAGTAAGTATGCTAAACAACATAGAGTTCGACCTTTGGGCTGATGGCTATGACAAAACTGTTGGCATTTCTGATGAGGAAAACACATACCCTTTTGCCGGTTATAAAAAGGTTCTTGGGTTCATTTTTCAGGCCATAATGAGAGCTGAAAATGCCGCTGTGCTGGATATTGGATTCGGAACAGGCACATTAACGACAAAACTATACGAGCGAGGCTGTTCCATTTATGGGCAGGACTTTTCATCAAGAATGATTGCGTTGGCGTCTGAGAAAATGCCAAATGCGCATTTATATCAGGGGGACTTTTCAAAAGGGCTTGTCGAACCATTGCGTAACTTTCGTTATGATTATATTGTTGCGACATACTCTCTACATCATTTGACGGATGCGCAAAAGAACGACTTTCTGTTAGACTTGCGTAACTACTTAAAAGAATCCGGTAAAATTATTATCGGCGATGTTGCCTTTGAAACACGAAAGGACTTAGAACAGTGTAAATTGAAGGCAGGAGACACATGGGATAATGATGAAATCTACTTTGTCGTTGAGGAACTGAGAAAAGATTTTCCAGACCTTTCATTTGCACAAATGTCCGATTGCGCAGGCGTCCTGATTTTGGACTGACAACTTCAAGTTTGCCGGTTATCTTCAACAGGGCGTTTGAATAAAGCAGAAAACGGGATTTGATGGAGGTGCTTGGCGTGGAGATATCCGAATTTTCAAAAACCTATCAGGTGCGGAGGCTGGGCAGGGATGACGTGGACGCCATCTATGAGCTGTGCCGCGAAAACCGGATTTTTTACCGGTATCATGAGCCCTTTGTGACAAAAGAGAGCATACTGGACGACATGGAGGCCCTGCCGCCGGGAAAAAGCCGCGAGGACAAATATTACGTCGGCTTTTTTGAGGGCGGGTCCCTGGTGGCCATTATGGACCTGATCCTGGGCTATCCCGAAAAAAGCATCGCCTTCATCGGCCTGTTCATGACCGACGTGCGGTATCAGCACCGGGGCGTGGGTTCACAGATCATCAGCGGGCTTGCGGCGTATCTTTCCGCCTGCGGCTGCGAAAAAATACGTCTGGGGGTGGACAAGGGCAATCCCCAGAGCCATGCTTTCTGGACGAAAAATCGTTTCCAGACCATAGGCGAGGCCCGGTACATTGTCATGGAGCGGGAGATATGACGCACAGGCGGGAGAGCCGGAAACAGGAGAAGAAAAGATGCTGCTGAAAATCACAGACGGTCAGGCGCTGGACGAGAGAAAGCTGATGGATGTCTACGCCGAAAGCAACCTGGAAAACACGGACTTTTTCTGCCCGGAGGAGCCGGACAAGGAGGCAGCCGTCCGCATGGTGGAGTCCGGATTTCTGGACTTTCTGAAAAACGAGTTCTTCAAGGAGCCGGAGGCCATTTGCTGGGTCCTTGATGAGGACGGCGTGTGGGTCAGCGCCCTGAGGATCTGTAGGATTCCGGAGGGGCCGTATTACCTGGAGGCCCTGGAGACGCGCCCGGACCGGAGACGGCAGGGATACGGCGTCCGGCTCCTTTCGGAGGTCCTGGACGCAATGAAAGCGGAGGGACCGTTCCGGCTCTGCGACTGCGTGGGAAAAAAGAACGCCGCGTCCCTGAAGGCCCACGAAAAATGCGGCTTCCGGATCGTGTCGGAAAAGGGCTGCGATTACCTGCATCAGGAGGCGGATGACCGGGATTTCGGGCTGGAATACCGCTATGAAAGGCCGTGACGGCTTTGAACAACAAAAGCACCAGGCAGGGGCAGGCCCTGTCCGGTGCTTTTGTTATGCAATCAGCTGTGCATGGGGCAGCCGTGGGAGGTGGGGCCCCGGCGCTGGGCACGGACCTGGATCATCTCACCGGCGATGCTGACGGCGATCTCCTCCGGCGTCACCGCCAGGATAGGGGTGCCGATGGGGGTGTGCACCAGGTCGATAGAGGACTGGTGGATGCCCGCCTCCAGCAGCCGCTGATTCACCGATGCGGTTTTCCGCCGGGAGCCGATGACCCCCACATAGGCGAAGGGGCCCCGAAGGGTCTGCTCCTCCACCTGGAAGTCCCGGACATGGCCGCTGGTCATGATGACCACAAAGTCCTCGTCGGTGATGGTCAGATAGTCGCTGATGCGGGTGAAGTCCCCGCAGATCACCTGCTCCGCCGTGGGGAACAGCCGGGTGTTGGCCAGCTCCGGCCGGTCGTCGAACACCACCGGGCGGAAGCCGATGGTGGTCAGCAGGGGGCACAGGGCCTGGGAGATATGTCCCGCGCCGAACAGCAGGGCCCGCTGGCCCACCGGCAGGGGCAGGGAGATATACCCCGCCGCCATGGAGAAGCCCGGGGTCCGCAGGGCCTGGGCGGTATCCTCCGGCAGGCTGCCGGAAACCACGCTCTCCCGGTCCAGCAGCGCCGGGGCGGAGCCGTCCTCCGCCAGCACCAGCCAGCCGGCGGTGCGGCGGTTCAGCAGGGCCAGGGCCCGGCTGGCGGTCTCGCTCCACAGGGGGTCCTCCGCCGGGATAAACTGAAAATGGGCGGTAACGTCGCCGCCGCAGACCATGCCGATATCCCGCTCCGGGGCCTGGTGCAGGGGGAACTCCCGGATGCAGGAGCGGCGCTGGGCCAGCAGCTGCTGGCTCAGCTGGATGCTGCGGCCCTCCACCGCGCCGCCGCCGATGGTGCCCACCAGGCGGCCCTCCGCCCCCACCAGCATCTGTGCCCCGGCCTTCCGGGGGGCGCTGCCCCGGTCGGCGATGAGGGTCACCAGCACCGTGTCCCGGTGCTTTTCCACCTCGTAAAACAGCTGGGAGAAAATCTGCTCCATGGGGTCAGCTCTCCTTCCAGGCCCGGGTCTCCTCCAGCAGCCACTGACGCCAGGCATCCACGCCCAGGCCGGACTTGGCGGAGATGGGGAAAATCTTCAGATTGGGGTTGCGGCGGTGGGCGTACTCCACCACCTTGTCCATATCGAAGTCAAAATAGGGCAGCACGTCGATCTTGTTGATGATCAGAGCGTCGCACACCGTGAAGATCAGGGGGTATTTCAGGGGCTTGTCGTGGCCCTCCGGCACGGAGAGGATCATGGCGTTCTTCACGGCGCCGGTGTCGAACTCCGCCGGGCACACCAGATTTCCCACATTCTCCAGCACCACCAGGTCCAGGTCCTCCGTCCCCAGCTCCTGCAGGCCCTGCTCCGTCATGCCGGCGTCCAGGTGGCACATGCCGCCGGTGTGCAGCTGGATGGAGCGGACCCCTGCGCCCGCCATAGCGGCGGCGTCCACGTCGGAGTCGATGTCGGCCTCCATAACGCCGATGCGCAGCTGATCCTTCAGCCCCTCCACGGTGCGCAGCAGGGTGGTGGTCTTGCCGCTGCCGGGGGAGGACATCAGATTCAGCAGAAAGGTCCCCTGGCCCTTCAGCTGTTGGCGGACCCGGTCCGCCTCCCGGTCATTATCGGCGAAAACGCTTTCCTTTACCTGGATGATCTTGTATTGGTCCATAAGAGCACCTCATTTCTGTGGATTTTTCAGCAGTATAGCATATTCATCATGAATATGCAAATGTTCCGACAGAAAATGTGGAAATTTACCAAAAAAGGTTTGCCTTACCCACCGGTTTGGGGGTATAATGGAGGGACACGAAGGAGGCAGATAGCATGATCTCGACAAAAGGGCGGTATTCCATCCGGATCCTTTTGGACCTGGCGGAGCATCGCAACGGCGGTTACATCCCCATGAAGGAGGTCGCTGCAAGGCAGGACATCTCGCTGAAATATATTGAGAAGCTGATGCCTGCCCTGAAGGCCGCCGGTTTCATTGAGAGCGTTCACGGCATCGGGGGTGGGTATCGCCTGGCCCGGGAGCCGGAGACGTACACCCTGTGGGACATTCTGCTGCGGTCCGAGGGCGATCTGGCCCCGGTGAGCTGCCTGAAGGACGGGGCCGGCGCCTGTGCCCGGGCGGCCGACTGCCGGACGCTGCCGGTGTGGGAGGGGTATTACCGGGTGACCCGGGAATACTTCTCCGGCGTGACCCTGGCAGACCTGATGTCCCTGCCCCAGGGGGACAACTACGTCATCTGAACCTGCGCCGCCCGGCCCGGGACTGCCCATCCCCGGCCGGGCGGCGCAGTTTTCCCGGTTCCGACAAAAAAAGCGGTTGCAAAACCGCCGGGAGTCTGCTATAATTAGAAGGTAGCGGTTCGCAGGGTTAGTACATCGGTAGTACATCGGCTTCCCAAGCCGAGGAGGCGGG
>OODG01000744.1_pt1 | contig 23550 bp, 20 predicted proteins | sample 1671621 | NCBI WGS metagenome assembly OODG01 (sample SAMN06348175, study PRJEB24527) | human gut metagenome | biome: human gut; feature: ankylosing spondylitis patient; material: feces | host: Homo sapiens | place: China | collected 2015-10 | reverse complement strand
ATCTTTAATTTTCTTAGACTCGAAAAGAATGCCCGCTTTTTCTACTTCGGCTGCTAATTTTTTTCGTTTATCCAGTGTGCCGTGCTTGTGACACACGACAAGAATAGTAGAGTTTAAAGGCTTTTGTAGATAGTATGAAAGTTCTTCTATGTTGCGGATTGCCTGTGCCTCTTTTACTACCACTACTTGATATTCAGACATCATAGGATAGCGTTTTGCGGCATTTATAACAGTTGCCACATCTACATCGGCTCCATATACTACGGTCAGGTTAAACTCCTTTTCAGTCTCTGTCAGTACATTTTCTGTGATATAATCGGCTATGAGGTCGATATAATATGATTCTTCTCCCATCAGGTAGTAGATGGGACGATATTGCTTAGCTCTCAATTCTTTGAGGATATCATCGCAACTCAGTTCTTGTTTTGCCATATTAGTGAAAAGGGCTTTACCAGTCGAATTTCAAATGTTTTACTGTTTTTTTCTCATCAATGATCATACGCAGAGAAGCGATACCGATTTTGACATGCTCTTCAACGTAGTTTTGGGTAACGATGTTATCGCTTTTGTCGGTTTTTACACCTTCCGGTATCATCGGTTGGTCGGATACCAGCAGCAGGGCTCCTGTAGGAATATGATTGGCAAAACCGCAACTGAATAAAGTAGCTGTTTCCATATCTACGGCTGACCGGCAAAACCGGATTGAAACCGGGCAAGGCGTCGATCACGGACAGCTACTGTTATTTCGACAAGGGCGAACTCTGGATTCGGGGCGTGAATATCGCCGAGTACGGTTGGGGGACCTGCAACAATCATGTTCCCCGCCGCGACCGCAAACTGCTGCTCAACCGCAAGGAGTTGAACAAGATTCAGCGGGCATTGCAGGACAGGGGATTGACCGTGGTGGGCTTGCGGCTCTTTCTCAACGAGCGGGGGCTGGCCAAGGTCGTCGTAGGTCTGGCCCGGGGGCGCAAGGCCTACGATAAGCGCGAGTACCTCAAGGAGAACGACGCCAAGCGCGAGATGGACAAGGCGATGAAGAAATATCGGGCGTAACCTCGGAGAGCATCCCGGGGCCGATCGTCCTGCCGCTGCCTGCTGTCGGGTGGAATCGGATCGTACGGCTATTCGAAACGCTTTGCAGGGAGCGGTTTCCCTGCGGCGGCTTTTCGGATCGGAGAAACGGTTCGCATCCCGAGGGGCGGACTTCGGCGATCATTCCGCTTCCCGTTCGCTTCAGGGAGGGGGCGACAATGTCGGTGCGAAGGTCTGCCGGAGGTGTTTGGATTGAAAAACGAAAGAAAAAAGATATGTCACTTATTCTATGTATCGAAACCGGCACGGACATCTGTTCGGTCGGTTTGGCCCGGGACGGGGAGTTGATCTCGCTCCGGGAGAGCGATCAGGGGCGCGACCACGCCCGCCAGGTCGGAGTTTTCGTCGATGAATTGCTGTCGCAGACCGGGATCGCTCCCGAAGAGCTGGATGCCGTCGCTGTCGGCAAGGGGCCCGGCTCCTATACGGGGCTGCGTATCGGCGTTTCGTTCGCTAAGGGACTGTGCTACGGGTTGCGGATCCCGCTGGTGGCGATCGGTTCCCTGGATGCCCTGACCGAAGTTGCGAAAGAGGATTACGAAGCGGGGATTCTCTCGGTCGATCGCTGGGAGGAGGCGTGCCTCTGCCCGATGGTGGACGCCCGCCGCATGGAGGTTTATACCCGGGTATTCGATGCTGCGGGAACTCCTCTTTCGGACGTATCCGCCGAGGTCGTTACGGCGGAGAGTTTCGCGGCATGGCGCGGAGACGGACGTCCTTTCGTGATTTTCGGAAACGGTGCGGCCAAATGTGCCGGATTGCTGCCCGATGCGACGCTGATCCAGGTGGCGCCTTCTGCCCGAGGGCTTGCGCGGCTGGCACAGGAGGCGCTCGATGCGGGCCGCACGGAGGATATCGCGTACTTCGAGCCTTTCTACCTGAAGGATTTCGTCGTCACCCGGTCGAAAAAGAAGTTATTCTGAATTATAGAAGGGAATGCGTACCCGGTTGCGTAGAATAACGATCGGGTCTTATATTTTTATGGCCTATATCACTCTGCTTTGGAGCCTGATCGTTATATTCGCTCTTTGTTATTCGGATCTCGCGCAAGGTGAGGATCTGCTTTCGGGGGCAGACTGGTGTTTTGGTTTAATGCCTGTCGTTCTCTGGGCCGCTATTATCTTCGCATTTCTTCGTATTCGTACGTTCACGTTCGATGAGGCGGGTTTTACCGTATCTTATCCGTTGCTTTTTGTCCGAAAGCGGATCGCGGCCGAAGAGATCGGCTGTATCGAGGTTTTTGTAAAATTCTGTGGGAAAGGGCTTTCGTTTGCCTATCGGGTCATCCATATAAATTTAGCCGGGCAAAGGCCGGAAAATATTATGAATTGAGAGAACTCGACTATCTGCACTTCGGCGAGATATTGAAAGTAAAAATACTGAAGATCGATTACGCGAAGTGTCTGCGGCTGAAACGGGAGTATATTCGGGAGAATAGCCCTTCGATTTTTGATCTGATATTTTGGATAGGACTGTTTCTTTTCGGAGATTACCTTGTCGGTTGGATGATCTGTCAGCTTTTTACCCGTCATTATGAGGAGCTGCCTGCGGTTCCTCTTATTTCTTTTGTATTTGTGTGCGAGTGGCTTTATATCGAATTTCTGCTTCGGATGAGAAGAGAAAAAGAGCGGTTGAAGATTCGATCGTGAATTTTTACTCAATAGGCCCTGTAACTCCTCAGCTCCTTGTTGAGGAGTTTTTCTTTACCCCCGACCAGCCGGTCGAGCAGCGCATGGAAGCGGGGGGAATGGTCGTGGTGGACGGTGTGGCAGAGTTCGTGGAGGATGACGAAGTCGCGCAGATGTTCGGGCAGCGTCATCAGGTACAGGCTCAGCGACAGGTCGTTGCGCCCGTTGCAGGAGCCCCATTTGGAGCGGGTGGCCCGGATCGTTACCGAACGGTATTGCAGACCGGTTCGCACTGCGAGTTCCGCTACGCGGGACGGTAGTACAACCATCGCTTCGCGCCGCAACTGTTCCCGCCGGCGGAGTTCTTCTTCGGGCGAAAGGGTGGGGCGTGGAGGTTGCTGGGCGAGCCGTTCGGCTATTCGATCCCTGGCTGTCTGAATCCATTCGATGCGGCTTTCCAGAAATTCCAAAGCCCGGGCGGTCGAGACGCCGTAAGGGTAGGAGAGCCGGACGGGGCCGGAAGGCCTTACGCAGAGTGAGATCCGCCGTGCCCGGCGGCTTTGCGAGAGGGTCACCTCTCCGACTATCGGATGGACGATCGTCTTTTGCCTGCGGGCGGGTTTTCTGGTCGCGGGCTTCGATTTTGGATTCCGGGTTGCCGGATGATCCGGCTCGGAGCGGAACAGGTCGAATAAGTCGCGCAGCAGGGACATCGTGTCGAGAGGTTGGAGGGCAGGATTAACCGATTCGCTGACGTACGATTTCGAACAGCAGTACTGCCGCTGCCGCCGAGACGTTGAGCGACTCGATCTTGCCGATCATCGGGATCGCCAGCTGTTCGTCGCAGAGCTTCAGCACCTCTTTCGAAATGCCCGTATCCTCGGCGCCCATAACGAGTGCCGTAGGCTTGCGGAAATCCGCGTCGTAGAGCAGCTTGCGGCTTTTTTCCGTAGCACCTACCACCTGGTAGCCTTCTGCCTGGAGCGCTTTGAGCGTGTTGCGGATCGAACCGACGCGGCAGACGGGAATGGCGGTCAGTGCACCCGCCGACGAACGAATCGCCTCCGAATTGACGGGAGCGGCATTCTTCAGCGGTACGATCAGTCCGTGCGCTCCGGCACATTCGGCCGAGCGGGCGATGGCTCCGAAGTTACGCACGTCCGTCACGCCGTCGAAGAGGACGATCAGCGGCGTCTCGTCTTCGGGCACCCGTTCCAGAATGTCGTTCAGTTCGACGTAGCCGATGGGGGAGATCTGGGCGACGACGCCTTGGTGGTTGCCGCGCGTGAGGCGGTTGAGCTTCTCGACGGGAACCTCCTGTGTGCGGATGCGATGCCGCAGGCAGAGGTCGCGCAGTTCGGTCATCAACTGCCCTTCGGCGCCTTTGCGAATGTAGAGTTTTTCGATCTGTTTGCCCGCTTCGATCGCTTCGACTACGGGGCGGATGCCGAATACAAGGTTTTCCGTCATGGTATTGGTTGGTTCGTTAGTTGATTTTTTTTGTCTTTTTGTCGTGCGGCTTTTCGGATCGGGCCCGGAATCATGCTTTTCGGTGTTCTTTATCCGGACAGTCGAATCGGATGTCGCCAAAAGTTTTATTCTATTTTTCGAACGATTCTGCGGGTGCGTGCGGTGATTCGCCGGGCCTCCTTTTCGGAAAGTTTGCCGTTCATTTTCCGGGTGCCGGGGATTTCGCAGGTCCGGACTTTCATCCCTCCCGTACCCAATATTTCACGGACCGAACGGACGGCACCCCGGCTCTGCCGTGCGAGGATGTTGAAAGGCCAGGGCGTCGTACAGGCAGCGATGACGAGTGCACGTTTGCCTTTTTGCCGGGGCTGCGGAAGGCCGAGAGCCGATTCGCCCATGAAAACCGGAACGAGCCGCTCGAAGAGCATCTTCAGCCGCGCTGACATACCGCCCCAGTAGGTCGGAGTCCCCACCACGAGCAGGCCGGCCTGCCGGATCCGTTCGCCGACGGCATGGGCCGCATCGCGGGGCAGCGGACAAACGTTCGTCGCGCGGCACTGCATACAACCCGTGCAGGGGCGGAACTCCGTGCGGTAAACATCGATCCATTCGATGTCGGCTCCGGCCTGCCGCAAGGTGTCGGCAGCGGTGCGGAGCGCCTGGACGACAACTCCCTGCGGATGGGGCGATCCGTTGAGGATAAGTGCTTTCATGGTGCTGCTGGCTTTCTTCCGGCTCCGATCGTTACTCTCCTTCGGTGATTTCCAGTTCGTACGACGCCTTCTCCCATTCGTGCATCTGGTGGTCGTATTCGGCTTTCAACTCGTTGTAAGCCTTGTAGTCGGCTTCGTTGTATTGGGTCGCTTCGGCGAATTTACGGTCGTAATCCGCGATCTTCTTCTCCAGATCGGCCAGCGATGCTTCGATCGTTTCGACCGCCTTGCGGAGCTTGCGCAGGAGTTTTTCCTGCTCTTTCTTCTGTTCGTAGGTCAGCTTGCCCGAAGAGCTGGCTTTCGGCGCCGCCTCTTTCGCGGGAGCGTCCTTACGCTCCACCTCCTGCAAGGATTCCAGTTTGCGTTTTTCGAGGAAGTAGTAGATGCCGCCGAGGTATTCGCGTACGCCGCCGTTCCGGAATTCGTAAACCTTGGAAACCATGCCGTCGAGAAACTCGCGGTCGTGGGAGACGACGATCACCGTACCGTCGTATTTCATGATGGCGTTCTTGAGAATATCTTTCGAACGCATATCCATGTGGTTGGTCGGCTCGTCGAGGATCAGCAGGTTGTAAGGCTCCAGCATCAGACGGGCCATCGCCAGTCGTGCGCGTTCGCCGCCGGAGAGTACCTTGACCTTCTTGTCGATGTCCTCGCCCCGGAACAGGAAGGCGCCGAGAATGTCCCGCAGACGTGTGCGCACGTCGCCGACGGCTACGCGGTCGAGCGTGTCGTAAACCGTGAAATCGCCGTTCATCAGGTCTTCCTGATTCTGTGCGTAATAGCCGATGTTTACGTTGGCTCCCACGCGGATCGAACCTTCGGTGGGCGTGAGTTGTCCCACGATCATCCGGGCCAGCGTGGTCTTGCCTTCTCCGTTGCGGCCTACCAGGGCGATCTTGTCGCCCCGTTCGATGGTGAAGTTCGCTCCGCTGAAGACATGTTTGGAGCCGAACGACATCCCGGCCTCCTTGATCTCTGCGACGATCTGTCCCGAACGCGGGGCGGGCGGGAACTTGATGTTGAGCGTGGCAAGATCCTCCTCCTCGACCTCGATACGCTCCAGACGGTCGAGTTGCTTGATGCGCGACTGCACCTGGTTCGATTTGGTCGGCTTGTAGCGGAATTTCTCGATGAACTCCTCGGTCTTTTCGATCATCCGCTGCTGGTTTTCGTAAGCGGCCATCTGCTGCGCCCGCCGTTCGGCACGCAGCACGACGTATCGGGAGTAGGGGACTTTGTAGTCGTAGGCTTTGCCCAGCGAGATCTCCACCGTACGGGTGGTCACGTTATCCAGAAAGGCGCGGTCGTGCGAGATGAGCAGCACCGCGCCGTTGTAGTTTTTCAGGTAATCCTCGAGCCACTGGATCGACTCGATGTCCAGGTGGTTGGTCGGCTCGTCCAGCAGGAAAATCGAGGGCCGGCGCAGCAGCAGTTTCGCCAGCTCGATGCGCATGCGCCAGCCGCCCGAAAATTCGCTCGTGGCACGCTGGAAGTCGCTACGCTTGAATCCCAGACCGAGCAGCGTCTTCTCGATGTCCGCTTCGCGGGTATCGCCGCCCAGGATGTGATAATGGTCGGTCGCTTCGTTCAGCCGGTGGAGCAGCGATTCGTAGTCGGACGATTCGTAGTCGGTGCGCTCGGCGATTTCGCGGGTGAGGCGGGCGATTTCGGCTTCGAGCTTCAGCACTTCGTCGAAGGCTTTGGCCGTCTCTTCGACGAGTGTCGTAGTGTCCGCTACGCGCATCTGCTGCGGGAGGTAGCCGATCGTGCATTCGCCGTTGTAGGAGATCGAACCCGAGGTGGGCTGCTGTTCGCCCACGATCAGACGCAGCAGAGTCGTTTTACCGGCGCCGTTCTTACCGACCAGGCCGATGCGGTCCTTGGGGTTGATGAGCAGGGATATGTTGTCGAAAAGCGTCCAGCCGCCATAGCTGACGGTGAGGTTGTCTAAAGAGATCATGGTTTCGTTTTCTGCGATTTTCCGTGCGTGCGGAACGCCCGGCTTGCCGGAAGTAGGTGCTTGGGTGAAAGGAGTCGGAGGTTAGCTCTGCAACATTCTCTCGATCTCCGCCTGCGGGTCCGGGGCGCCGAAGACGGCGCTGCCGGCGACCAGAGCGTCGGCTCCGGCGTCGAAGAGCAGGCGCGAGTTATGGGCAGAGATGCCGCCATCGACTTCGATCACTGCGGTAGATTCCGTTTCGTCGATCATGGCACGCAGTTCCCGGATTTTCTCCAGCGAGTCGGGCATGAAAGACTGTCCGCCGAAACCCGGCTCGACGCTCATGACGAGCACCAGGTCGATCAGGGGTACGATGTCGCGCAGCACTTCGACCGACGTGGCGGGCTTGATCGAAACGCCCGCTTTGGCGCCAGCGCGGTGGATCAGGTCGATGCACCCTTTGGGATTGAGCGTGGCTTCGTAGTGGAAGGTGACGATTCCGGCGCCTGCCTCGGCGAAGCGGGTGACGTATTTTTCGGGTTCGACGATCATCAGATGTACGTCCAGCAGTTTGGACGTGGCCTTGCGGATGGCTTTCATCACCGGGAATCCGAACGAGATATTAGGGACGAATACGCCGTCCATGACGTCGATATGCACCCATTCGGCGGCGCTTCGGTCGATCATCTGCGTATCGCGTTCCAGGTGGCCGAAATCGGCCGACAGCATCGAGGGGGATATGATTCGTTGCATGGTTTTAGATTCTTAAAACTGAATAATAGAAACAAAGACAATTTTGGAGTAGAGTTTACCCAAAATACCTTGTTATTTTTGGCAAAGATAGTAAATTCGAAATAGAATGAGGATGTCGGGCAGGGGAATTTATTTGTAGTTGTTTGGCGTTGTAATATTTCCGGTCTGTTTATGCTTTGTATTACGGACAGTCTTGTTGTAATTATTTTAGTTGTTATGCTGGTTTTACAGGGATTCTGTTGAACAGGAACGAGAAGAGAGAGGCATTGCCTCTCTCTTCTCGTTCCGAAAAATACTTTTTTCTGTTGCAATGCTTGTCGCCGGTTTTAACGAACCGATATCGGCTCGACGGTATTCTGAAGACGATATATGTAATCCGGCCATTCCGTCTGTACGTTGGTACCCGTGCGGAAATATGCATTTGTTAAAGGAATGTTGGTCTGCATGTTCGAAAGCGACATCGAACTGGACATAGGAATAGGTGATGCACCTTCCTTGGAGAGCGGCCCAATCAATACTCTCTCTATTTCGCTATAGTTACCAGAGGCATCTTCGGCCATCGAGAGGAATGTGCCTTGCTGGTCGGCCGGGAAGAGAATCAGTGTGGACGTTTCGTCTTTGAGTGTCGCTTCCGTGCTGACGTTTGTCAAAATAGCTGATAACATCTCTTCTTCGGGATATTTGGTTTTGTCGGTGTAGTCGGCCGACAAACCTAGGAAATACCAGTGGGCCGCGTCGGAGCTATGGCTGATTTCGATGTCTATGGCTAGCAGGTTCTTGCCGGCTAATGAACTTAATTCGGGATCGAGTAGAGCCAGTTGGTCGCAGTCGTAATAAGCCCGCATCCAAGCTTTGGCCCAAGCGGACGAAACGGTTGCTTTTGGTGTCGTTAATTTCTCGCCGACAAAGACTTCACCTGCCAGCGTGCCATCGAAGTTCATACAGACAGCGAACGGGATATATTCCGTTTCCGGAGAGAGGAGTCCGGCAGGGCTTTCCGGGCCGAAAGACATGGTGACCGCACCACGAGCACAGAATCCGCGAACGATCTCTCCGATCGTGTAGCCCTGTTCCTCGTAAGTCGTGAATATCTGTTGCTGATAAGCGCGTACGGTCTCTTCATTCGATCCGTATTGTGCGTATTTTTCGGCAGGTAAGAGCTCATACCAGTATAATACGCTCGGGTCGCTGGGTGTGACGGAAACTTCCGCGCTACGGGCCGTCAATTTAGCGGGATCGATGCTGAATTCAAAAACTGTTTCGGAGGGGTCGCCAGCCGGAATAGTCTGGAACGAAGCCGACTCAACACTGGTTGTACGACCGGCTTGGTAACCGAATACCACGACGGAATAAGACGTGTTTGGGTCCAGTGCGTTTATTGTGCGGATTTGCGATCCCGTGTAAATATCGTAAAGTCCTGTGTTCATCAGAATTCCGTTCGCATCGATATAGGCGTCGGCGAGTTCCTCTGGAGTCCCTTGTGATGAAACGGCTATAAACCAAGTGTAGGGATCCTGATTGGTGGGAGTAATCGAGATTTTGGCTGATGCATAAGAGACGTCTTCGTCGGGAATCTTGATTGAGAATGTATTTAGGGATACCGGAGTCTTCTGGCTTTCGAATGTGTATTGGGAGACTTCCGAAAGCGGGTTACCCTCCTTGTCGATCGCAGCGGCCAACAGATGGTAGGTCGTCGATCCGAAAAGACTTTGGAGCGTGTTGTTGAATGGTCCTGTGTGGGTGATGTCGGCTACGGCACCGGCTCGGTCGAATCCTTCTTCCTGAATGCCGTACTCAATGTCGCTTTCGAGCATATCTTTGAATAAAGCGTCTTTATTTTTATTTGCGTCTGTAAATTCCTTGTCGGTAGCACGAGTCCAATACCATGTTTGTGTATTGTCTGATGGTGTGATGGAAATCTCGGCTGCATTCGGACTCAAGGTTTGGACATCGAATGTGAAAGTCATTTCGACGGGATTGGATTGCTCTCCTTCGGATGGAGGAGTTATGTCCGGCTCATTTTCCTTGTTGCAAGCGCCTGACAGGATTCCGCACAAGAATAGCATGTTGATATAAAGAAGTCTGTGCTTTATGTTTTTTGATATATGTTTCATGGCTTGGTGTTTTTTTGTTGGAAATATTTTCAGCCGTCATTAAAGAAGACGGCTGAAAATATAGATTACTTGTGTCTGTTTACAAAGCAGTGAAGCCGTCCATCGGACCGACATAGTCAGCTATTACTTTGATTTTGTGTCCGAGTGGAGCTACGAAGAAGCCTTCGTAGTGGAGCGTCCATTTTTGGCTTCCGCTGTCATAAGACAGATTCAGGTCGCCTTCCATGAGTACATACGGAAATATGGGATCGTCCAAATCCTGTCCGAGCGTGGCGTATGAGTAGCCGGGAATGAACTCGATCTGTGTGGGATCGAAGCCTGCGGCCGATGCATCCGGAGCACGATTAATAAAGAAGAGGCGCATGTTGGCTTCTCCTTCGGTGTCGGGTTGAAGGTCAATACGTCCAATATAGGAACGCTCGTAACCTTCCAAATCTGACGTAAGTCCGTATGAAACTACGGCTGGAGTATTTGAATAGGTGTCTTGCCATACATTATATTGAGGCTCCTCGGGATCTTCGCCTCCTCCTTGTTCCCCTATAGAACCTTGGAACGACCCAGTCAGCGTGCTTCCGTAAACGACTTGTGCCGACGCGTTTTCCTGATAGATAATATCGTATGAATCACGGGCGTCGATTGTGAGCGTGTATTCGTTGGTTTCCGGACTCACTTCAACTTTTATCGAGCCGGTTTTGTAGCCGATTTCCGACGGGCCGAGTGTACCGTTGATGTAAACGGGAGCGTTGGCGAAATAGGCTTTGGCCAACGATACGGTTCCTGCTTCTCCATTTTCGCTGATTGGGTAGTTACCCGTTGCGAGCGTTTCGGTTTCGGAATGGAATACCAGCGAGAACTGTTTCAGGTCGGGGTGAGCAGAACTGCGTAGCGGAAGGGCGATTGTCTTCTTTTCGGCATTCCATTTGGCCCCTCCGGTTTCGTCGAATACCACATTGTTGAGAGAATAGTTCTTTAACTCCATCTCGTGCGAGAGTATGCCGGAGAATCGACCGGTAAACTTGGTTTCGCTTTTGGATAATGTGCCTGTAATGGTCAGAATTACAGTGTTTGCCGTGCCTCGTTCAATTTTGACCAATGTCCCTGCAGGAAGGTTGTCGTCAATGTCGCTATTCCCTTCGATGTCTATCAGATAAGAGGAGGATACTGTTTTATAAAGGTCTTCTGCAAGCAGGCGGCTGCCGTTTCTCTAGGCGCCGTTGTTTTCGATACCTTCAAGTTTGATTTGGGTCTGATAAACACTTGTGTTGTCCGTTTCGAACAGGTTAATTAGTAGCATGCCGTTAGGCAGATAAAGTAATTCTCCTGTTGAAAAAGTGATATCGATTTGCTCCGGTTTCGGTTCGGGATCTTCCGTCCCTGGGTCTTCGTCTTTGAGCGGGGTAAGTTGTAATTTGTTGGAAATTGTCTTGCCCGTCTGGTTCGCAGCTGCAGCGATAACGGCATATGTAATCTGCTTGTCGACGGGAACTCGGATCGAAAGTTTGTTCTTGTCCGTGAGTTTAATGCTCGTTCCGGTTGCGAAAATTTCATCAGCAGTCGTGGGGAGCGATTCGTTCGCGTTCATGCAGACGTAAGCGCATTGCTCGGCATTTTCCACGTTGATCGAGAAGTTCAGTGCCCCGATTTCACTTTCTAAAGCAGAAATTGAGATGCTCGGTTCGGGGATAAGGTCTGATGTTTCGTCATCACTACATGCAGAGAGCATGGCTGTCAAAGTCAATCCTACCAGGAAAAACTTCATGGAAGCAAAGTTCATCATAGAGCATTTTTTTGGTTAAAGAATAATTTCAGAATAAATATATGGATAAAAAATGATTTTACAATGTTGTTTCGAAAATAAATTAGATTATATTTTTTAGGTTCTTTGCCTCTATTATAAAATGTAAATAAATTTGCTTTTGCATTTGACTTATTCTTATCTTTGTTAAAGATTGGATGCGGTTCGGCAATCTTTGTGTGCATGCCCGTACGATTGCTTGCATCTTTTGTTATTTTTGTTGCTGTCATGAATACCGGAATCGTTGTCGTTTTATTGTCGCTCGGCGTCGTTTGCGCCGTGCTGGGTTTGCTTTTGCTCTCCCTGCGTCGGGATAACGCCCGTTTGTCGGACGAACGGGCTGCTGCGGACGAAGCTCGCCGCCTGGCCGAGGAGTCGCGCCGGGTGTCCGAAGAGAAATCCGCTGCCGCCGAAATCGAAATCCGCACCCTGGTCGAGCGGAGTACGCTGGCGCAGGCCCGTCTGGAGGCGGCCGAACAGCGAATGGCCGAGGCACGTGCCGAACGCGAAAAGATGGAGGAGACTTTCCGGACCCAATTCAAGAACCTCGCCAATGACATTCTGGGCGAACAGTCGCGCACTTTCAAGGAGACCAACCGCGAAGCGCTCGACGTGTTGTTGAAACCTTTCCGGGATAACATCGTGGAGTTCCGCGAGCGGGTCGAGAAGATCTACTCCTCCGAGAACGAACAGCGGGGGGCGTTGCGCAACGAGCTTGAACGCCTGATGGAACTCAATCGCCGCATCACCACCGAAACGACCAACCTGACCAACGCGCTCAAGGGCAATTCCAAAGTGCAGGGCGACTGGGGCGAGATGATCCTCGAAACGATCCTCGACAATTCGAACCTGATCCGGGGCGTACATTACGATACGCAGCTCAATATCAAGGACGAAGCGGGAAACAACCTGCGGCCCGACGTGGTGCTTTATCTGCCCGAAGGCAAACGGATCGTCATCGACTCGAAGGTGTCGCTCACGGCATTCGTCGGATACGTCGGGGCCGAGGACGAGGCGACCCGGCGCCAGTATCTTGCGTCGCACGTCGCGTCGGTGCGGCAGCACGTCGTCGAACTGGGTCGCAAGGAGTACCAGCGATTGCTCGATTCGCCCGATTTCGTCATTATGTTCATTCCCAACGAACCGGCGTTTCTGGCGGCGCTGCAAAACGACAGCTCCATCTGGGCCGATGCCTACGACAAGAAAGTCATCATCTCTTCGCCGACCAATCTTTTCGCTTTACTGAAGTTGGTGGACGATCTTTGGAAGCGGAACGCACAGAATAAGAATACGGCCGACATCGTTACTTACGGTACGAAACTCTACGAGCAGTTGGTGGCTTTCACCGCTTCGCTCGAAGGGGTGGGACAGTCGCTCGACGCCGCCCGGGACAAGTACAACGATGCCTACAAGCGGCTTTGCACCGGTAACGACAACATCGTCCGCTGCGGGGAGCGGCTTCGCAAACTGGGAATTCCGACCAAGAAACAACAGTCTGCCCGGACTTTGCAGGCGGCCGATTTACCGGACGAAGAGTAGCTTCGGCAGGGGCGGGATTGCCCCGGCACGACAGCGGTGCGTAACCGGTGCGAGGGGTGCTTGAAAAAGCCGGATGTCGGGAGGAGGAGATGCGAGTTTCCTCCCGAGATACGATAAAAAAAATCTACCGGGATGCTCCGTCGCCGATCACTTATCGGGCAGGAAAATTCCGGCAGATTTGTATTTCAAATTGTCTAAAGCAGCTTTTGGAGCAATACTTCGTCCTTATACCCTTCGGGGGTACGGATCCACTCCTTTTTAACCCCGACCCGGCGGAATCCGGCTCTTTCGAAGAGAGTCAGGCTGGGGACGTTGTCCGCGAGTACGTTGCACCACAGTTGCCGCAGCCGGAGTACCGTGCGGGCATACTCTTCGAGCAAAGCCAATGCCTCTGCCCCGTATCCTTTCCCGCGCTGTGCCGGATCGTAAACCAGAATGCCGACGCCTGCCCGTTCGTGCTGCGGCTCGAAATCGAACAAGTCGATGGCTCCGATCGTTTCCCCCGCTGTGTCGTCGATCATCAACCGCAGTTGTCCGCATCGGTAAATACCAGCCTGCTGCTCCTGGATGAATTGTTCGATCGAATAGTGCGAGAACGGTTCGATCGTACCGCTGACTGTCCACAACGAAGGATCGTTTTCCCACCGGCAGAGCAGTTCGAGGTCCTGAGGTTCGACGGCCCGCAGGCTGCAAATATGGCCTCGGAGCATCATTAGCAAAGTCCGAGCACCTGATTGCGAATCAACATGGCAGCACCCCAGGCGCTGGCCGTCTTGCCCATTTTCGACAAGCGGAATTTGGTGTCCTTATAAACCAGATTGAGCGAGTATTTGTTGGTCGCCGACTTGAGGGGCAGCATCAGGTAGTCGCCCGCTTCGGCCAGCTCGCCGCCTACGATGACCGTTTCCGGATTGAAGGTGTTGATCAGGAAGGCGACGGCCTTGCCCGCCTTTTCTCCGACCTCCTCGATCAGTTCGATCGAGAGATTGTCGTCGTGCTTGGCTGCGTCGATGATCTCATCGACGTGGATGGCTTCGTGCTTGTTGTATTTTTCGCGCAGGATCGTATTGACACCCTGGCTGATAAGCCGACCGAACTTCTGTTCGATCGCGATTCCCGAAACTTCGGTTTCGAGGCAACCTTTCTTGCCGCAGGAGCAGATGATTTCGTTGTCGAAGAAGGGAATGTGCCCGAACTCTCCGGCAAAGCCGCTCTTGCCGTAGTAGAGTTTGCCGTTCATGACGATACCGATGGCCAGGCCGCGTCCGAGGTGGAGGTAGAGTACGTCCATCTCGTCTTTGGATTTGCTGTTGGTGTATTCGGCATAGCATCGGGCCCGGGAGTCGTTTTCGAGCAGTACGCGGATGCCGATGCGTTGTTCGATCATATCGCGCAGGGACTGTTCGCTCGAAGTGAAATAGCGGTAACTGCGTCCCGTCGTGGGATTGACGCGTCCGCTGACGCTGACACCCACTCCGAGGATTTTCGCGCGTTCCACACCGCACGTATCGATGAAATGTGCGATATTCGAGCAGATTTTTTCGAGGCATTGAGGGCGATCCTGCAGTTCGAAGTCGGTCAAGAGTTCCTCTTTGACGATATTGTTGTGCAGGTCCGTGATGAGGAACGACATGTTGTCCCGGCCGATATTGACGCCTGCGAAATAGATGGCCGAGCTGGCCAGTCCGAAGACGTTGGGACGTCGTCCACCCGGAGTTTCGACCTTGCCCAGATCGGAGACGATGTTCTCCTGAACGAGTTCCTGAACGAGCTTGGTGATGGTCGGTACGCTGATGTGCAGCTCTTTGGTAAGCTCCGAGAGCGTACACTCCCCGTTCACCGCCATATGTGCGATGATATTTCGCTTGAAGAGGTTGTTCTTGTGCGAAATACCTTTCAGATTGTCATCTTCCTGTCGGCTGAAAAATTCGGTTAACGATGTCATAGTTATTGATGTCGTTTGATGTCTTCTGTAATTTTTGTGCAAATATAGAAAGAATTCAATCGAATTTGGCGTATTTGATCTTGTGATATGAAAAAAAATTATAAACAAAATAGAATCGATTGCTTGTCAATCGATTCTATTTTGTTTTCGGAGGCGGGTTACAACGTCGATTTCGACTCTACGACCGCTTCGGGATTCACTTTTTTGATAAGACCCTGCAGGACATTGCCGGGACCGAGTTCCGTAAATTCGGTCACGCCGTCCGCAAGCATGTTCTTGACGATGTAGGTCCAGCGTACCGGTGCGGTGAGCTGTGCGATCAGGTTGGCCTTGATCGTCGCCGGATCGGTTTGGGGTTTGGCATCGACGTTCTGGTAGATGGGGCAGACAGGAGCCTGGAAGGGTGCTTCGTTGATCGCTTTTTCGAGTTCGACCTTGGCCGGCTCCATCAGGGGCGAGTGGAATGCACCGCCTACGGGCAGACGCAGTGCGCGTTTGGCGCCCGCTTCCTTGAGTTTGGCACAGGCGGCATCGACCGCTTCGACGCTGCCCGAGATAACCAGTTGGCCGGGGCAGTTGTAGTTCGCCGCCACGACCACGCCGTCGATCGAGGCGCAGGCTTCCTCTACTTTGGCGTCGTCGAGTCCCAGGATCGCCGCCATCGTACCGGGTACGGCTTCGCAGGCTTTCTGCATGGCCATCGCACGTTTGGAAACGAGCCGCAGACCGTCTTCGAACGAAAGAGCGCCGGCCACCACCAGGGCTGAAAATTCGCCGAGCGAGTGTCCGGCTACCGCGTCGGGCTTCACGCCCAGCGCCTTGGCCATGATGACCGAGTGGAGGAATACGGCCGGCTGGGTGACTTTAGTCTGTTTGAGCTCTTCGTCCGTACCGGCGAACATGATGTCGGTGATGCGGAAACCGAGGATTTCGTTGGCCTGCTCGAAGAGAGCCTTGGCTTCGGGGACATTGTCGTAGAGGTCTTTGCCCATGCCGACGGCTTGAGCGCCCTGACCCGGAAATACGTATGCGTGTTTCATAGTTTCTGTCAAAATATTTTTTGGTTACCGGGCAAAGATAGCAAATATTTTCTTACATTTGCACTGCAACGGTTCACGAGGGGTTACGCCCCGTCAGATTAAATGGGAACGCAGTGAAAGTCTGCGACAGTTCCCGCTGCTGTGAGTCCTGCCCGACGATCCGAGGTGATCGGCCCGCTTGCGGGCGGTGTTTCGGATGCCCGGGTGTATTGCCGCGACACTCTTTTGCCACTGGTCCTGCGGGGTCGGGAAGGCGTTGCGGCGGGGACGAGTCAGAAGACCAGCCTTTGCCTGCCCGATGAACGGACAGTTCGGATGATATGCGTCTGCGGAGAACGGAGCTTTCGGAAAAGACCTGCGAGGCATCTTTTCGGTGGATTGATAACCTGAAGCGAGGCGGCTCTCTGTTTCCCTGATGAAATATTTTTCGAAACCGTTGTACGGCATACGCCGAAGTGCGGAGTTTGTGCAGAAGAAGAGTGTCTTGCCGATAAAGGTTTCAGTCGCAATAAAGTAGAGATTAGTATGGACTGAAACAAAGAGGTCGATCTGTTGCCGGGTCGATCTCTTTATTTCTGGTGTCGGACGGAATGGGCTGCCCGGCTTCTTCCCTCGGGCGCGGAAAAACGGCTGTCGGGTGTCTGCGACGGATTCTCCCGATACAAAAAAGCAGCGCTTTATGCGCTGCTTTTTTCAATTTTCCTGATCGCCTATTTCTCTTCCACGATCTTGAAGGAATCCTTGTAGAGTCCGCAAACGGGGCATACCCAGTCGTCCGGGATGTCTTCGAATGCCGTGCCGGGTGCGATGCCGCTTTCGGGATCGCCCTTGGCCGGATCATATACGTAGTCGCAGGCGGTGCAGTGGTATTTGCGGGGGAATATGCGGTCGGCCACCTTGTCCCAGTCGATCAGCTCCCAGTACGATTTGATGAAATCCGCGCGGCGGTTGCGGTAGTCGATATAGTAGGCGTGTTCCCATACGTCGATCGTCATGACGGGCTTGAGGCCTTTGGTCATGGGGTTGCCGGCATTGGATTCCGAGATGATCTGCAATTTGCCGTCCTTGTCGGCTGCGAGCCACGTCCAGCCCGAGCCGAAAAGTCCGGTAGCGGCTTTGGAGAACTCTTCCTTGAAGGCTTCGACCGATCCGAAGTCGCGGGCGATGCGATCCGCTAGTTTTTGGGGCATCGGCTTCTGATCGGGGGTCAGCATCAGGAAGAAGAACGTGTGGTTCCAGGCCTGGGCCGCATTGTTGAAGATCGGACCGTCGGCTTTCTTGACGATTTCCTGCAGGGACATCGACTCGTAAGGCGTGCCGGGAATCAGGCGGTTGAGATTGTCCACGTAGGTCTGGAGGTGTTTGCCGTAGTGGTATTCAAAAGTTTCTTTGCTCATTTTCGGAGCGAGCGCTTCCGTCGAATACGGAAGTTCGGGCATTTTGTGAACCATAATTCTTTCTGTTTTAGGTTTTGATATTGTTAAAGATTCGGTTTGAATTGTCGTCGGAGCCGCCGCCGGGGTGCCGTGCAGCAGGATATATCCGTTGAGGTAGGCGGCGAAGAGCGTCCAGAGCAGGTAAGGTACGAAGAGCCAGGCGGCAGCGCGGTCCCTGCGGCTCGCGGCGAAGATGTAGAGTCCCACGAGGATATTCAGCAGTACGATGTCGATGAATCCGGCCAGCGGATTGCGCAGCGTGAAGAACAGGATGCTCCACAGGAAGTTGGCGATAAGCTGCAAGACCCACAGCCGGATGATTCCTTTGTGCTGCCGACGCACGATGAGACGCCCGAGCGAAAGTCCCATGCAGAGGTACAGGACGCTCCAGGCGATCGGAAATACGATATTGGGCGGCGTGAGTGTCGGCTTGGTCAGCGTCGGATACCATTCGGCGATGGACGAAGCCTGGAAAAAACTTGCCGAGATACCTACTGCAAAGCAGGCGAGGACGGGAATGAGGTAAGCCGCTATTTTTTTCATGCTTGGGGTATTGAAGTTTTTCTGATTCCGTGCAAGAACAGTGCAAATTACGCTGTTTTCTTTCCAAATTTAATAAAAATAATCGGATTCGAATCCAATTCCGGCTCCTTGATCGACGTGTTTTTTTCCAGGGCGGATGTCGTTTTCCCGGTATTCGTCGTGAACGTATCGATAAACGGTTTCGGAGATATCCGCTATGATTCGGGCATTTGTTTCCGGGTTTTCCGCCGAATCTTTGATGAAGACGGCGATGGTATAGCGGGTGCCGTCCGGCAGGATGACGAATCCCGGATCGTTGGTCCCGGCGAAGATGCCTCGTTCGTCGCGGTCGCTCGTGCCGGTTTTGTGTCCGATGACGGCGCCGGTTCCCGACAGTGGTTTCGGAAGACGGTCGGCACCTGTTTTACAGTTTATCAGGTTTTGCCGGATCATTTCCCGCAGTGTAGGAGTGAGAATCTGTTCTGTTACGAGCAGCTCCAGCAGAGCGGCCGCTTCGAGCGGCGTACTCCAGTTTTCGTAGCACGTTTGCGGATCGTCGTGCATCTGCTGTTCCGTTGCTGCGATTGCGAAATTGCGCAGTCCGAGCGACCGGACGTAGCGGTCTGTCGCTGCCGGACCGCCCGTGTGCTCGAAGAGGATGTCGCAGGCGTTGTTGTCGCTCAGCTGCAGGCTGTACTCCAACAGACGGCTGACTGAAAGCGAGATTTTGCCTTCGGGAAATTCCTTCCGAAGGGGACTGTACGTGTCGGGGACGAGCTCTTCTTCCGGAATGAATATTTCCGTGTCGGGCGTCAGTCCGTTTCGGTCCAGGTAATCTGCGACGGCGAGGGCCTGGTGGAATTTGAATACGCTCATCAGGGGGTAGCGGTCGTCGTTATTGACCGTTACCGTATCTTGTGCGTCGAGGATGACCGCAATACCGATTTCGGCTTTTTTATCCTTTATCACCTTTTTCAGCCGATACGACAGGTCGTCGCCCTGCGCTGCTGCGGCAAGCGGAAAGAACGAAATCCAGAGAATCGAGATCAGTGTGCGCATATACTTATTAGGTGAGATTGACCGGAAACAAAAATAGTGTAAATTTCGATTCCTTCCGGGGTGGATTTCATGATTTTTGTATCTCTTTCGATTATTAGGTTATGCCGGCGGGCGATTCGGGGTATCGTGTCGATGCCGTAAATCGTCCGATTCGCCTCGAATCAGTCCGCCTCGGTCGATTCTTTACGGCCGGAAGATCGAAACGCCGCTAAAATTATTAGCTTTGCGGACGGTTGATTTTGTGAATTATGAGAAAGAACTTACTGGCAGCAATCGTTTTGCTGGTATTGTACATTCCTTCTGTTTGGGCCGCAGCGGGGTATCCTGTGCGGGGCAGGGTTATCGACCGTCTTTCCCGGGAACCGGTCGCCTATGCAGCCGTTACGATCACCGGCCAGCCCGGTAAGGGCGCCATGACCGATTCGCTCGGGCGATTCGAGATCCTGCAGGTGAAGCCCGGCATTTACAGCTTGACGGCGTCGTTCATCGGTTACCGAACGGTCGTGACCCCCGAATACCAGGTGTCGGCCCGGACGCCTTTCATCGAAATCGAGATGGAGGAGGAGCCGGAGCATCTGAATGAAGTCGTCGTTCGTCCCTCGCCTTTCCGCCGTACGATCGAGAGCCCGGTCAGTATGCAGGTGATCGGGATGCGGGAGATCGAGAAGAGTCCCGGCTCCAATCGCGACGTGTCGCGTATCGTACGTTCCTATCCGGGCGTGTCGTTTTCGCCCATCGGTTATCGCAACGACCTGATCGTGCGGGGCGGCGGACCGTCCGAAAACCGCTTCTTCATGGACGGGATCGAAATTCCCAATATCAACCATTTCGCCACGCAGGGTGCCACGGGCGGTCCCGTAAGCATCGTGAATTCCGATCTGGTGCGCGAGATCAATTTCTATACGGGTTCGTTTCCCGCCGACCGTGCCGGGGCGCTCAGTTCGGTGCTGGATTTCCGGTTGCGGGACGGCGATCTCGAACGGCAGACCTTCAAGGCGACGCTCGGTGCCTCCGAAGTGTCGCTCAGCGGCAGCGGACACGTGGGTAAAAAGACGACTTACCTCTTTTCCGTGCGGCAATCCTACCTCCAGTTCCTCTTCAAATTGCTGGGGCTTCCTTTTCTGCCCAATTACATCGACGGGCAACTGAAGGTCAAGACCCGTTTTTCGGAGCGGGACGAGCTGACTTTCCTCGGACTGGTGGGCATCGACAACATGAAGCTCAATCTCGACGAGAAGGGCGAGGAGAACGAATATCTGCTCAGTTACCTGCCTCGTATCCAACAGGAAACCTTTACTGTGGGTGCCGTGTACCGCCATTACGCCGGACGGCACGTGCAGTCGGTGGCGTTGAGTCATAACTACCTGAATAACCGCAATACCAAATACCGCAACAACGACGAATCGACTCCGGATAATCTGACCCTGCGTTTGCGGGGCGTGGAGCAGAAGACGACCCTGCGGTTCGAAAATCGCTCCTACCTGGGCCGGTGGACGCTGCGCGAAGGAGCCGAACTGAACTATTCTACCTATCATAACAAGACTTTGCAGCGGACTTATCAGCAGGAAGCCGAGCTGCTGGACTATCGCACTTATTTGGGAATTGTCGGCTGGGGCTTTTTCGTGGGGGCCGACTATGCCTCCGCAGACAAGCGGCTGACGGTTTCGATGGGGGTGCGGGCCGACGGATGCGACTATTCGGCGGAAATGGAGCGTTTCTGGAAGCAGCTTTCGCCCCGTGTGTCGGCTTCTTATGCCTTGAGCGACAGTTGGTCGGTGAGCGGAAGCGCAGGGCTTTTCTACCAGTTGCCGCCCTATACGGCGCTCGGTTATAAAGACAATACGGGCGAGCTGGTCAATCGGGGTCTGGAGTATATGCGGGTCCTGCAAAGCGCCGTCGGCGTCAACTGGCGTCTGCGTGACCGGTTGGTGGTTTCGCTCGAAGGTTTCTACAAATATTATACGAATATCCCGCTTTCGGTGGCGGACGACGTGCCGCTGACCTGCAAAGGCAACGACTACGGTACCTCGGGCGACGAATTGCTCGTTTCTTCGGCCCAGGGACGCGCCTACGGTCTGGAGCTGATGGTGCGTTGGCAGCTTCCCGATCGTTTCAATCTGGTCGGTGCACTGACCGTTTTCAGCAGCGAATACCGCAGTCGGCACGATGCGAAATATATTCCTTCTGCCTGGGACAATCGTTTCGTGGCGAATATCAGCGGTACGTACGATTTCTCGCGTGGGTGGAGCGTCGGGGCGAAGCTGAGCGCTATCGGCGGAACGCCTTATACGCCGTACGACGTCGAGAAATCGTCGCTCGTCGAGGCGTGGAACGCTTCGGGACGTCCTTATTACGACTATTCGAAATACAATACCGGACGTTTGGATGCCTTCGCCCAGTTGGACGTGCGCGTCGATAAGGTGTTTTATTTCCGTAAATGCATGCTGGGTATCTATGTCGATTTGCAGAACGTGACCTTCAGCAAGCTCCGTCAGCCCGACGTGCTGATGAGTACCGGCGTGATCGAGAATCCTTCGGCTCCGCCTTCGGAGCAGCGTTATAAGATGAAGTATATCCGCCAGGCGAGCGGTACGCTGGTGCCGACGCTGGGCGTCACGGTCGAATTTTAATCGTACAGCCATGAAAAACAACCTGCTCAGCGACAAGCTCGCCTACAACGGGGATACGAAAACACGGACTCATCTGCATCTGTGCAGCTATACTGTGGATCGGGTCGAAGAGGCTGCGGGAGATGATTTCGGGGAGATGAAGTCCCGCTTTCAGCCCGATGGCATCACTTGGCTGCAGATTCACGGACTGGAAGATACGGATGCCGTGCAGACGGTTTGTACGCATTTCGGGATCGATTTTCTGGTCATGCAGGACATTCTCAATACCGACCATGCCAGCAAGGTCGAGGAGCACGATCAGTACAATGTGATTATTGCCAAGCAGATTATGGGTGGCGAAGCGATGCAGGTCAGTCTGGTGCAGGGCGCTGATTTCGTGCTGACGTTTCAGGAGCGGGACAACGATTTTTTCGACGATGTGATGCGTGCCATCCGTAACAATGTACTGAAAATCCGTACCCGACAGTCGGACTACCTGTTTTCGGTGTTGCTCAATGGCTTGATAACCGGTTATATGTCGGTTGCAGCGGCGATCAGCGACGGGTTGGAGGAGCTGGAATCTGCATTGCTGGCCGATACCGGAGACCGGGACATCGGAGTACAGATGCAGGAGCTCCGGCGGGATTACATGCAGCTCAAGCGGACGGTTCTGCCGCTCAAGGAACAATATTCGCGGCTGATTCTTGCCGAACTCAAAGCCGAAAAGGCGAAAAAACAAAAATGAAAAATACTTATCTGAACGGCGAATTTTTCAGTATTCTGGAAACACAGGCTTTGTTGCTGAAAAGCGATCTGACCGGTTATTTTGGCGGCAAACACCTGACAAAATCGTACGGGCAGACGGTCGAGTTTGCCGATTATCGGGAATATATGCTCGGGGACGATATCCGAAGGATCGACTGGAATCTGTACAGTCGCTTTGAAAAATATTTTTTGAAGTTGTTTACGGACGAGCGGCAGATGAAAGTTGAAATATATGTCGACTGTTCGGCTTCGATGGGCAAGGTCATTCCGCAGAAAGGGCAATACGTCGTCGCTCTTGCGGCGGGGCTCGGCTATCTTGCGGTACATAACATGGATCGCGTGGCTTTCAAATTTATCCGCGAGGACCGCATTGAAGACAGTACGGGCGTTATCGTAGGCAAGAGCGCTTTTTTCCGCGCTTTGCAGACGTTCGACAGACAGGAATTTTCGGACGACAGTTTTATTTCGCAAGCCGTTTTGAATGAAGGAAACAGCGCGAAGCGGAACGGGCTGACTGTACTTATTTCCGATTTTCTGACGGAAAACGACTGGAAAAAAGCCGTCGATCTGTTTTGTTATAATAAGCGCCAGGTGCTCGTCGTACAAGTGCTTGCGCAGGAGGAGATATCTCCGGCTTATATGGGCAGGATGAACCTGATCGACTCGGAATCGCTGGATTTGTTTGACGGTAAAAATTTAAAGATGCGCGTGACGGGCGCAATGCATCAGGCTTACGATAAAGCGTGCCGCGCGATCCGCGAAGATATACGGAAATTTTGCGTGTCGAGGGGCGTCGGATTCGTCAGTCTTAGTACGCAGATCCCCGTTCAGAAAGCGATTTTTCAAGAATTGTTGAAAGTAGGTCTTTTAGTATGATATTTTTGCTCCCCTTGGGGTTTATGGCTTTGATCGGGCTTTTGGTGCTGCTCGCGATCTATCTGATCAAGCCGAGTTACCAGAATAAAGTCATTCCGTCTTCCTATATCTGGAAAGAAAGTTTAAAATACGGACGAAAGCAGATACCCGCAAGCCCGTTGCGGAATATTCTGATCGTTCTTTGTCAGGTTTTGATCGTCGTGCTCTGCGCTCTTATAATCGCAACGCCCATGCTTCGCCTGGATACGG
>OODG01000740.1_pt1 | contig 23566 bp, 26 predicted proteins | sample 1671621 | NCBI WGS metagenome assembly OODG01 (sample SAMN06348175, study PRJEB24527) | human gut metagenome | biome: human gut; feature: ankylosing spondylitis patient; material: feces | host: Homo sapiens | place: China | collected 2015-10 | reverse complement strand
ACACTAAAGAAACCCCTCTTAACACATTGTGCTTAAAAGGTTTTCCATGACGTCCCGTGCATCCCGCAGCGCTTGAGCGATGTCGGCCACAATGGTCATGCCCTTGTCCTCCAACTGCTTGGGCAGGAAGTCATACTTGTCGTTGATGGCGATATATCGAGCATGAGGAAAGCTGAGGGTCAGGTTCCAGAAGGGCTCCTGGATGAACATGGGAGTCAGTCGGCCAACGCCCAGCTCCAGGAATAGAATCTTACTGTCTTTGTGTTCCAGCACATAGCGAGAAATTTTTTCGTACTGTTCTTCGTATTTCTTTCCTTGGAGGAAATTTCCATACCCTCGCACCCAAGGGAAAGCCTCACCACCGCAGTGGGGGCAACGTGGAATGAGATCCGTGGGAATCTTCGTGCCATCCCCCATAGCGGCTACCATATCAGCCACTGGCTTTACCGCGTCCCATGTGTCATCGGTGCAGCAGGCGGCACACTGGAAGAACCGATGATCGCCCTGGATTTCCGCCACCTTCTCCTCTGGGTAGAGCTTGACAAACTGGGTATCCTGGTTGGTGGTAAGGATGAAGAAGCCCTTGCCTTTCAGCAAAGCGTCTAAATCCAGATAGGGATGACGCACAGGGGCGGTCTGGGTGGTATGAAGGAAGGTGGCAAGATACCCCCAATACTCTTTCCGAGTCCCCCAGGGGTGCATCATCCCTGCAAAAGCACCTTTGAAGTGGTACTTCTCAGCAAAAGGCCGGAAGTATTTCCGGTAAGAGTCGTTGTCCTCGTAGTAAAAATCTCCGCCACCGGCAGCGGACAGGCCGGAGGCTCCGCCCACTACCACGCAGTCAGCCTCCTTTACCTCCTGTACCAACCAATTGATCTGTTCGCTATACGGCAGCGGCTTTTTGTCAGTCAGCTGATACGGGGTACTGCCGGAAGCATAGACATGATAGTATTTGGAGTAATTCATCTGGGTCTGCGTGACCAGATTCTCATAGAAGCTCATTGTCACCATTCCTTTCGACTGGGTGTTATTTTTATTTTTACTTCAATTCATCTTAGCATCCGCTTGCACAACTGTCAATATGCTGTTATAATAAAAATAACATCAAATCATGAAAGGAGATCAGGCCATGAAATACCCCACCCGGCTTAGCGATGCTGTTCATATTCTGGCCTTTATTGCTCTGTACCCAGATTGCGATCTGACCAGCAACAAGCTGGCAGAGAGTGTTCAGACGAATCCTGCCTATGTACGCCAACTGATGTCCGCCTTACGGAAGGGAGGGCTGCTGGTCAGCGTGAAGGGACATCCCCGGCCTTCTCTGGCTCGTGAGCCGGAGGAAATTACTCTGCTGGATGTCTACCGGGCAGTGGAGGGCAACAAGCCCCTACTTCATCAAGACATCCACACCAACCCTGCCTGTGGCGTGGGCGTGAATATCCAACTGGTACTGCGGGATTTTTACCTGGACATCCAAAAAACAGCGGAACAAAGAATGCAAGAAATCACGTTGAAAGATGTACTGGAACAATATCACATGAAGTTGGAAGGGATTCACAAATGAAAATCGGACTGGTTGTGGAAGGTGGCGGGATGAAGTGCGCCTATAATGCAGCGATCCTGGACGCTTTCCTGGATCACAATATCACATTTGCTTACTGCATTGGCGCGTCTGGCGGGTCTGGAAACCTGGCCAGCTATCTGGCCGGACAACGGGGCCGAAATCTGCGCTTTTTTACAGAGCATATTCACAGCCCCGGTTATTTTGGGCTAAGAAGCTTTTTTAAGACCGGCGACTTGTTCGGGCTGCAGTACATATATGGAACGCTGACCAACTCCACGGGAAAGGACCCGCTGGATTTTCCCACACTGAAAAATAACCCGGCAGAGTATGAGGTAGTGGTAACAAACGCCTTGACCGGAAAAGCAGAGTATTTGGGGAAAGAAACGATGGCTCAGGACGACTATCGACTCATTATGGCATCCAGCGCCATTCCTGCCGCCTGCCGTCCGGTGGAATTAAACGAAATCCCCTACTTTGACGGCGGCCTTTCGGATGCCATCCCGGTATCGCGGGCATTGGAAAAAGGCTGCGACCGTCTGGTGGTTATTCTGTCTAAAATGAGAGATTACGTCCGCAAGCCTCAGGGGATGCGGTTCCTCTACACCATGCGCTGCCGCCAATATCCGCAGATCATATCCCTGATCGACCACCGACATATTGCCTACAACCAAAATTTGCAGGAGGTCTTTGCTCTGGAACGTGCGGGCAAAGCCTTTGTTTTTGCTCCCAGCCATCCTATCCATGTGGGGACCTATTCTATGAATGAACAGTTGGAACGGGATCTATATGCCCTTGGTATGGAGGATTTCAGCAAACAGCAGGATGCTCTTGCGGTGTTTATGACGGAGTAATTTGCGAGAACCGGTGCAGAAAAAGGTAGGCGATGGTGTCCGTATCTTGGATTACACCCACGATGCTGGTCCTGAACCAGAAATATCTCAGAAGTAAAGTTTCTTTTCCCTACGGCCTATGGTAAGATAGACTTCAAGGAGGAGTGCTAAATGGCTCAGAACCACTTGCCCCACGACCACGGACAGACGATCGAACAGGAACTAGAACATATGCCCAGCGCAGAAAACTTTCAGACCGTAGCTGATATTTTTAAGCAGCTGGGGGATGGTAGCCGTATTCGCATTTTTTGGTTGCTTTGCCACTGTGAGGAATGTGTCATCAATCTTTCGGCCATGGTAGACATGAGCAGTCCAGCAGTTTCCCACCATCTCAAGCAGTTGAAATCAGCAGGTCTGATTGTCAGCCGCCGGGACGGAAAAGAGGTCTATTATAGAGCTGCCGATACCGAAACGGCCCAAAATTTCCATCACATGATTGAGTGGCTTGTAAAGATCGCCTGTCCGTCGCAAGAAGAAACAAAGAAAGGAACACCATGAAAAAAGAAGAATACCAAGTTATTGCTCAAAAACTCCCCAATATCCCCAACGGCACTCTTACCTTGAAGCATTGCCGTGCTGGCGGAATGGGCAGCACACTCTTTGGAGAACAGTTTCGGGCGATTACTGCTGGAAAAGGGTGTATGGAAGCATATGAAACTTTTCCTGGAATAGAGGTATCCTTCAATATTTTTCTTGCTTCAGAGGTCCAGTTTCGGCACGATGCTACGGATTCTGTTTTGGAAATTTACTATTGCCACAGTGGTCGCGTGGGTTGGAATATGCAAGGTGGTACGGCTGTCTACTTGGGTGCAGGTGATGTGACTGTGCACAGTATGGCCTGCTGTGCGGATTCTGCCATGATGTTTCCACTGGGATATTCGGAGGGAATTTCCATTTCTGTGGATCTGAAACAGTTGCCTTCCATTTGCCCAGAAATTTTAAAGGATGCTGGTGTAGAGGCCGACCAGTTACGGGAGCGATTTTGCTCCGGAAAACCATCCGCAATCCCGTCCTGTTCCGATTTAGAGCATATCTTTGCCCCACTCTTTTCTGCTCCTGTGTCCGTGAGAATTTCCCTCTTGAAATTGAAGATGCTGGAAATACTGATCTATTTGAGCAACCTGAAGCCAGAGTGGAAAGAATTGACTCAATACTTCTCACAGCAAACTGAACTGATAAAAGAAATTCATCAACAGTTGACGGAGCACTTGGATCAGCGATTTACGATTGCAGAACTATCCAAACAGTATTTGATAAACACCTCTACTCTAAAGGAGATATTCAAGGCAGTCTACGGCCAGCCTATAGCCACCTATATGAAGGAATATCGGGTGCGTCAAGCTATGAAACTGCTGCGTGAAACAGATGCCTCCATCGCTGATATTGCCAACCAAGTGGGATACGAAACTCAGGGAAAGTTCTCTAAAGCCTTCAAGGATGTCGTACAGGTGTTACCGACAGAGTATCGAAAAATACAACATCAAATATGATTTTGATTAAGAGTGGTTGTGCATAGCAATCACTCTTTTATTATCAATTTGGCCATTTTCATGCCTTAAAATTGTAGTATTAGTAGAGAGGAAAACGGTTAGGGAGAAACGATAGCAATCACAGCAAGCGAGTACCCGCTTGCGATTTTTGGTTTTAGGGAACCCTCCCCCCTAAAACCGAAAAATGCTTGTTGGGAGCATCCCAAACCCTGATACGAAAAGAGGCGAGATACCACGATGGCAAACCGAAAACGGAATATCCAAGTGAAGTTCTATGTCACCGCCGAGGAAAAGGAACTGATGGAACAGAAGATGGCTCAGCTCCAGACAAAACGGATCGGCGCCTACCTGCGGAAGATGGCGATTGACGGATACATCATCTATGTGGACACCAGAGACATTAAGGAGATGAACAAGTTCTTGTCCGCCATTGGTCGGAACATCAACCAGATCGCCAAACGGGTCAACGCCGGAGGCCCTACTTATCAGGCCGACATGGAAGAAATCCGGGAAAGGCTGGATCAGATATGGCAGTTACAAAGACGCATCCTATTAAGTCAACGCTGAAAGCAGCTATTGACTATATCTGTAATCCCGATAAGACAGATGGAAAATTGCTGGTATCCTCTTTTGGTTGTGTTGCTGAAACCGCCGACATTGAATTTGAATGGACACGCCGCCATTCCATCGACAAGGGCACACACCTGGGTCGCCACCTGATCCAAGCCTTTGAGCCTGGGGAGGTCTCCGCCGAGGAAGCCCATGAGATTGGGATGCAGCTGGCAAAAGAAATATTGGGTGGCAAGTACGAGTTTGTACTTACCACCCATATTGACAAGGGACATATTCACAACCATCTGATTTTTAATGCGGTCAGCTTCACCGACCACAAACACTACCATTCCAATAAGCGCAGCTATCACGAGATACGCCGGGCCAGCGACTGGCTGTGCAGAGAACACGGCCTGTCCGTCATCGTCCCCGGCCGGGACAAGGGCAAGAGCTACATTGAGCATCAGGCCGCACAGAACGGCACCAGCTACAAGGCAAAACTGAAAACCACCATCGACCGCCTGATCCCCGTGTCCTCTAGTTTGGAAGATTTGCTTGCCCGGTTGCAGCGGGAAGGATACGAGATCAAGCGAGGAAAGTATATCTCCGTCAGGGCACCAGACCAGGAGCGGTTCACCCGGCTCAAAACCCTGGGCGCCGATTACACGGAAGAAGCTGTTGCCTCCCGAATCGTCGGAGGCCTCCGACCATCCAGAGAGCCCAAGCAGCGCAGCGGAAAGGCCAGTCTGCTCATTGACATTCAGAACAATATCAAGGCCCAGCAGAGCGCCGGATACCAGCGGTGGGCAACTATTGAGGATCTGAAGCGAGCGGCCGCCACAATGAACTTTCTCACCGAACACGGCATAGGCAGCTATGAGGAATTGGTGGAGAGGTGTGACGCCGTTGCCGCCGCATCCATCCGTACCAGGGAAAGCCTGCGGGATACGGAACAACGGATCGCCGACCTTGCCCTTCTGGGAAAGCAGATCGACACCTATCGCAAGCTAAAACCCATCTATGACCGATACAAGGCCTCAAAGGATAAGGAAAAATTCCTACGTGGGTTTGAGAGCGAGGTTATCTTATTTGAGGCGGCAGCCAGGGACATCAAGAAAGCCGGGCTCGCCAGACTTCCTTCAGCCGAAAAGATAAAAACGGAACTAAATGAGCTCACCGCTCGCAAAACCGCCCTGCAGGCGGAACTTCGGAAAATACAGCAGGAAGAAAAGGAATATGACACCCTCTGCCAGAATGTAGATGCCCTGCTGGACAGGCCGAGGAAACAGGAACAGCAGCAACAGAGAAATGCCCTGCAACAAACTTTATGATAATATTCCGATCCCATGCAATTTCATCATAATCACTTCCCCATAAAGAATTCATTTGTTGTCGTTGTAAGTGCCATCCTGATAGGATATAATGAAATACGAGAATTGATCGACACAAGGGAGGGAACTCGTGTGATTGTATTTAAGAGTATTAAACTCAAAAATTGGAAAAATTTCGGCAATGTTACAACGGACTTGTCCGACAGAATGTTTGTAATAGGTGCAAATGCCGCAGGAAAATCGAACTTTCTGGATGCATTTCGCTTTCTAAAAGATGTTGCAACAGATGGCCTCCAAAAAGCTGTAAGAGCGAGAGGGGGTATTGAAAAAATTCGCAATTTGAATGCCCGCAATCCAAGTTATGTGGAAATATCAGTGGCACTTCAAGAGTTGAGTGATGGTAAATCGACTGATTGGCAATATACTTTACAATTCAACTATGCAGGTGGAACCCAGGGAAAAAGGGATACCAACATAAGTTTGGAGAAAATAGTTAAAGACGGTGAAATAATTAAAGAAAGAAAATACAACGATTCAGGTGAGGATTACCTCTCAAAGCAATTTACTTTACTGGAACAGCCAGCAATTAATGGTCCATTCCGCCAGATTTATGAATGTTTCAGGAAAATTTCCTATGTTAATATTATTCCTCAATTAATACGGGAATCAGACTCTTTTATTCCATCTGACGCAACTGAAGATTTTTATGGAAGAAATCTCCTGGAGACAATAGCTGCCACATCAGAAAGAACAAGAAAGTCTCGACTCAGTGCAATAAATAAAGTTTTGAAAATGGCAGTTCCGCAGTTTTCAAACTTAGCATTTGTTCCAGATGAAAAAGGGCGGCCACATCTTCAGGTCAAATATAATCATTTTAGGCCTCAAGGTGCGTATCAACGTGAAGATCAGTTTTCTGATGGCACATTACGGCTTTTTGGAATTATATGGGCAATTTTGGATGGAGAGGGATTAATGTTGCTTGAAGAGCCAGAGTTATACCTTCATTCGGAAATAGTAAAGCAATTACCGATGTTTATTGCCAATGTCCAAAAACTAAAAAATGGAGGAAAACGACAGGTAATTATTTCATCGCATAGTTATGATCTTCTTAATACAGATACTATTTCTTTAGATGAGATTATCCTTTTGAAACAAGGAAAAGAAGATACGACGATAGAACTAGCAAATGAATTAGAAACAGTTAATATAAAAATCCAAGCTGGTTATACCCCTGCGGATGCGGTGATTCCCCAAGTTGCTCCAGAAGGAATTCGCGATGGGCAGTTGTCCCTTTTTGAATTTATTTAACGGCTAAGGGAGAATTGCAATGATAGTATATTATGGGGGGGAAGATCAAGTTACAAAGTTGATTGCTAAACAATTAATACGGTATGCAGCTCAACTTGAAGGGCTTGATGATATAACCTTAGATGACGCAAATCCACGTGATTATGGAACCCGCGCACTTGAAAAGCTGGAACTAATAATACGACTTAGCGTTGCAGCACCTGTTGTATGTGTGTTTGATTCAGATGGCGATTGCGTAGTAGAACTTTTGAAAAAGTATGCGGGCGAATGGAAAAAGCAACATTTAGCAATTAATATTGCCATTGATGAGGGAGAAACCTGGTTGATGGCAGATAAAAAGAACTTTTCTGATTATTTCGGGTTGAAACTATCATTAATACCTGACAAAAAGGAAAACTCACAGGAGCTATCTGAATCAATCCCATACAAAACCAGCCTCTACTTTTTACAGCAGTTAGTCCCACATTCAAGGAAAAAGAAGGTTTTAAAGAACTTAACATGTGAGCGGCCTGGAAAAAAGCCGCCTACATATAATGCTTTATGGGCTGAGTTTATTGAAAAGCATTGGGATATTGATATAGCAAGCCATAACTCTGATAGCCTTTTGCGTGCAATAACTAGGGTACGCTTGGCCTTGAGAGATGAATTTTAATAGCCATAATTATTTTTTCTAAAAATAAGAGCGCCATCACCGGACCACTTTGACCCGATGATGGCGTTCCCATTTTGCTTGATAAAAGGTGAAAATCCGGCGTTTTTCCTATGTAGAACTGCCTTGTCGTCCCACATGGGAAATCCATACTGCCCCTACACGGAAAAGCCGCCACAGGCTGTTTCTTCGCCCATTTTGAACCCTAATTCCCGCACTTTTTAGAGCGGCGGGAAAGATAGTGCGGGCAGGACACTACTACTGTTCGGAAACTCTGCTTGCAGGGATGAACGCAGCCCTTACAGAGCTTGTTATACTGGCGCCTTCCGTTCTCGCCCAGGAAGAACGCCCATTCCAGATGCCATTTCTTGCTCCGGCTCATAAGTCGCCCAACTCCGGGGGCTTCTTCTGCGGGGCGGGTTTGTCCGGGCCTTTCCGCTCTGCGCACTCCCGCTTCGCACCCTCCAGCCGCTCCCGAATAGAGGGCTTTTTCTCCGGCGTGGTCCTGCGCGCCTCGCCCTGGGCTTTCTCCAATTCCTCACCACGGCGGCCATTGTTGATGATCCCGTCGATTATCCCATAGTCGTCCTCCAGGGTCATTTCCGCCGTGCGCAGCGGGTTGTCCGGCTCCACGGGAACGGATACGATTTGTCCGTTGATGCTGGCGAACAGCTCCGGCCGCTTGAACTGTTCGGTGTACTTCTGGATCATGTCCGGGGGCAGGGACGCGAAACTCTCCGGCCCCAGGCCCACCACTAGGAAGGTGCCCGCCACAATGTCGTAAATCTCCCCATGCTCGTCCCGGAGGGAACGGTTCAGGTCCAGACCGATGAGCTTGCCTTCATCGTTCAGCACCAGCCCCACCGGATCGTCAAAGGGATAGGAGGCAGCAATATCGCCGCCCACCTCTGCTTGCAACGCATGGAGGCCGGGGTCGATCTCCTTCACATAGGGCTCCTTCATGGGCTCCACCACCAGGACGGTCAGCTTCTCCGGCGCGGTATGTTCGGGGGCGGCTCCGCTGGGGATGGCAAAGGCGCGGCTGCCGTTGGCCATGATGAGATACTTCCCATCCTCGGACTCGTGGTGGAAACCGTATCCGGCTGCCGCCATCTGTTCCCGGCTCATATCTGTCACATGGAAGGTGCCCCTGGGAGTCTGCACCGTCTCGCCGGTCTCCCGGTCGTCCGGGGTGGGCTCCGCTTGCTGCCCGTACAACTCCGCTTCATACTCTCGGTTTGCCTGCTCCGCAAAGGACAGCATCTCGTCCACATGGGCCTGATTCGGGTTTTCGATGGACTCCCGAATCGTCTGCGGGTCCACATCCAGAAATTCCTCATAGCCGGTGGCGTCCTTGAACTTCTCGATCTCCGAAGGCAGATAGTCCTCCTGGGCCTGCCCCAGAGCGGCCAGCTTCTCGTCCAGGGCAGAGATACGCCCGGCCATCAGATTTTCGTAGATTTCTTCCTTCGCCGCGTGTTCCTCCGGGTGCTCGGCGGCATACTGCGGGTCGTGCTGCCGGAAAAACTCGTCCATATCGTAGGAAAGGTCCATGGCCCATTCTGAAATTTCTTCTTTGGGGATGTCATCCTGGAAGGTCATCACCCGGTATTCCTCCGGGATGCTGCCGCGCTCGCCATCGTAATACTCATGGAAGCTGTCCCCGGTATCCCGCACATAGCCCAGGTCGGTGAACTGGCCGCTTTCCTCCAGGGCGATGTCCCGTCCGTAGGCCTCATAGTCGATGTAGTTGCGCAGATGCTCCGGCACCTGCATGGCGTCCAGTTCCTCGATGTAATACCGGCCCAGATCGTCGTGGTCGTGGATGTCGGGGTAAATATCGTAGCAGTCCAGGTTATCCGTCAGGTTGATAAGTTCCTGAATGCTGCCCGTGTGGTCGCCGATCTCCATGGCCGCCTGGAACCGCTCATATTCATCCTGGCTCATGTTGTCCAGCTTGGAAGCCAGGAAGTTCAGCTCGTCCAGGTTGGCGTACTCGCCCAGCAGGTCATAGAGGCCGTCCACATAGCAGTCGTAGTCCGTGATGAACCATTCCTCATAGGTCTGCCCAAAGTCGTCCTTTGCGCCGATCCCGATGCGCTCAAAGACCTTTTTCAGTTCCTCCGCCGTGGTGGGAAACTTCACCCATTCGCCCACAAGGGCGCCCTCGTTGTACTTGCCCAGGTTGGTGATGAAGGCGGCAAAGGGATAATCTTTGTCATAGTCATAATGGGGCATAGCAACACCTCCTTACAGTTCCGGCGCAGGCTTTTCCCGATGGGGCTGCGCCTTGCTCTGATTGGCACATTCCTTCCGGCTCTGCTTCAGCCGTTCCTTGATGGAGGGCTTTTTCTCCGTCTGCTTCTCCCTGGGGCGCTCGTGCTCCCACTCGTCGTCGGAGAGGGTGAGATACCCTTTACTGGTGAAGCACCCCTGTTCCTCCCGCATGGCGTGGTTGCCGAAAGGAACGGGATCAATGGCGTCCAGCAGCTCCGGGGGCAGAAGGACATCCAAATGCTGCGCCAGATAGCGCCAGCCCACATCCTCCACCTTGCTGATGTTGGGCTCCAGAATGAAATACTCGGTATTCGCGGGAAACTCCCGGAACTGCTCCAGGGTGGTCAGTCGGAAGGGAGACTCCTGGACAGCGGCCAGGAGGTCACGGTCCTCCGGGGAAAGTCCGGCAAGCGCCTGGGCCGCCGCCTCCAGTTCGCTTGCGTCACCCCCTGCGGGGAGCAGCGGCTTCAAATGCTCCATGAAGTTGACCTCGGTTTTACTTTTTGCCATGCACACCATCCTTTCGTTTGGGAAACTCCAACTTGAAATTGACATACTTGCCGCCGGTATCGTCCAGGATCACCACGGCGTCATAGGTGGAACCTTTCTTCTCCGACCACATCCCCTTGACGGAGGTACGGCCTTTTTTCAGAAGGTCGGCCGCCATTTTCCGGGTCATTTCCTTGCGGCGGCTGGTCCAGAAACGGTCATTCTTCCACATGACAAACTGACAGGCACGGTCCGAACAGGCAAAGTTCTTCTTGCCCTCATAGACCGGCTTGCCGCAGCGGGGGCAGAGGCCCACCGTCTCCTTATCCGGCTGGAACAGCTTTTGCCCATCCTCGGAAATGTGGGAGTATTTCCGCACCAGCTCCGCCGCCATTGCCTCGATCCCGTCCATGAAGTCCTCCGGCGACGCCTGGCCCTTTGCCACCTCGTTCAACCGCTGCTCCCAATCCGCTGTGAGCTTGGGAGAGGTCAGCAGCTCCGGCAACACCGTGACCAGGTTGACGCCCGCCTTTGTAGGGATCAGGTTCTTGCCCTTGCGCTCCACGAATCCGCCGGACACCAGCTTTTCAATGATGGCCGCCCTTGTCGCCGGGGTGCCCAGGCCCTTGCGTTCTGCCTCGTCCGGCATATCTTCCTTGCCCGCATTCTCCATGGCCGACAGAAGGGTGTCCTCGGTGTAGGGCTTGGGGGGCGAAGTGAAGTGCTCGGTGACGGAGGCGGAGACCTGCTCAAAGACCTGCCCCTCGGTCAAGGCGGGAAGAACACCCTCGGCATCTTCATCCTCCGGCTTCTCCTTCAGGGAGGAACGGAACACCTCCTGGATGGCGCGCCAGCCCTGGGAAAGCACCTGCTTTCCTTTTGCCGTGAAAGTGTGGCCGCCGCAATCAAAGGCGGCTGTGACCGCCTCATACACGAAAGGCTCCGCCGCCGCACACAGCAGCTTGCAGCAGACCAGCAGAAGGATATTGCGCTCTCCCACAGGCAGCGCAGGCACATCCGCCTTTTCCAGCTCCAGGGTGGGAATCAGGGCGTGGTGGTCGGATACCTCCTTGTCGTTCACCAGCCCCAGAACATCGGGGAAAAACTCCGGGCAGGCGTCGAAGGGCGGCACCCGTGCTGCCAGATGCAGAACCACGGAGGCGGTCTCCGCCATGTCGCCGGTCAGATACCGGCTGTCCGTCCGGGGATATGTCAGCAGCTTCTTTTCATAGAGCGATTGGGCGTAGTCCAGGGTTTGCTTGGCCGTGTAGCTGAACAACCGGTTTGCCTCCCGCTGCAAGGTGGTCAGGTCGTACAGCTTGGGCGGCTTCTCCGTCTTTTTCTCCCGCACCACAGATACACACACGGCCCGCTGCCCGTCACAGACATCCCGGATGGCTTGGGCGTCCTCCATAGCTGGGATTTTTTCAGAAACCGCCTCGGCTCCCTCAAGCGCCAGCCGCACATGATGGTATTTCTCCTTGCGGAACAAGACGATTTTGCTGTCCCGGTCGGCCAGCATCGCCAGAGTGGGCGTCTGCACCCGCCCCACATTCAGGGTGCGGTGGTAGAGGACGGAGAACAGGCGGCTCGCATTGATACCGATAAGCCAGTCCGCCTTTTGGCGGCAAAGCGCCGATTGATACAGAGGATCATAGTCCCTGCCGGGGCGCAGGGCGGAAAAGCCCTCCCGGATTGCCGCATCCTCCATCGAAGAAATCCAGAGACGGGAGAAAGGCTTGGAACATCCGGCAGCCTCATAGACCAGCCGGAAGATCAGCTCACCCTCGCGCCCCGCGTCGCAGGCGTTGACCAGTTCCGTCACATCAGGGCGCTCCATCAGGGAACGGAGAATGTGGAACTGGTCAGCCTTTTCCTCGGACACCACATAGCGGAAGGGGGCGGACAGGATGGGAAGGTCCTCATACCGCCACTTCTTGTAGCGGTCATCGTAGGTGGCCGCGTCCGCCAGTCCCACCAGATGACCAATGCACCAGGAAATGAGCCAGCCGCCGCCTTCAAAATAGCCATCGGCCCTGGATGTGACACCCAGGGCCGATGCGATACTTTTTGCTACACTCGGTTTTTCACAGATCACCAATTTGCTCAATTCTGGTCCTCCTGTTCTCCCTGTTCAGGAACATCCTCGTTTTCGTATTCCTCGTCCTCGAACTCATAGTCGTCCGGGTCGGCGCTGACCTTTGCGCCCTGTTTTGGCTTGATGAACTTGATGTAGGCGAAGGCTCCGCCGCCGCCCAGGGCCGCCAGCAGCAGGATCAACACCAGGGCGCCGCTGCTGCCGGACTCCTTCTCCTTCTCCGGCTCCGGTTCAGGCTCCGGCTCCACCTCCGGCGCTTTACCGGCACACTCGCTCATATTCACCGCGCAGACCGGACAGGCGGTATTCACCGCACCGGCCTGGCATTTCTCGGCGCAGGTACAAGCAGCTGGCTTTTCCTCCGTCTGTCCGTCCTCCAGCAGCGCCATCAGGTCGGCTTCATCCACCTGGTTCAAGAAGTGAACGGCGGTCTCCTTGTCCTCGTTTGCCCGGTCGATCAAGATGTAAAAATAGTTGCCCGCTTTCGTGGTCACGGTAATAAGCTGCTTGTCGCCGTAATAGTCGTCCACCAGCGTGGCGTTGCCCTCCGGGGTCAGGGGCTGGCCTTCCGGCTCCATGCCCCCGGTGGCGGGTTCCTCGGTGGGTTCCGGCGTCATCTCGGCGGGCTCCCCGGTGTAATAGTCGCCATCCCCGCCGCCCGCAAAGGCGGTGACGGAGAAGGCGGTCATGCACAGGACCACCACCGTCAGGGACACCAAAAGGCGGAAAACTCTGTTACGCTTCATCTTCGCCGTCCTCCATTCCTTCCATATCCTCGTCGTCGGGGTCCGGCGCCGCCTCCGCCTCCATCATCCCGTCGGGCAGGGTGATCAGGCCGCTGGCGTAGGCCTTCAGGAAGGCGGTCAGCTCCTTGTTGTCCATGCGCACCGCCTTGACCATGCGGACGATCTCCAGGTTTTCTTCCTCGGTGAGCTGCGCCTCCAGTTCCCGAAGGCGCTTCTGCTGGGCGGAGATCTTCTCCTTCGTCTTTTCAATGTCCTTGCGGATTTTCTCAACCGTTGCCATGTGTGCAAAACTCCTTTCCAAATCGTTCTCTCCAGGAATAGTTTCGCCCCAGGCCCTTGACCGTTTTCAGGTTTTGCCGGGCGTTGTCCTCCAGCGCCAGGGCACGGTGGAACAAATCGGGATACTGCTCCCGCAGGGCGATGATCTCGTTGGGTTTCATGCTGGAGCAGAAAAAACAGGACGATTTTCCCGGCTGGGGCAGCCCTGCCGCCTCGATCTGCCGGATGCAATCGTCCCGCGTCCATCCCCATTCCATCAGGGGATACCACTTGCTGTATTTTCGGTCGGCCAGGTCTCCCAGCAGCACCTTGTCGCTGCGGTAGCCCTCGCCCGCGTCGTAGCCGATGAACTTGACCACCCGTTTGCCCGCCGCCCACGCCTTTTGACACGGCGGGTAATGGTTGCAGAACTTTTCCTGCGGCCCGATCTTGTGTTTCAGGGAACACCGCTTGAAGCCGTAGGCGATGGACGGTAGGCTGCAACTTTGCAGACATTCATCCTCCAGCGTCAGCCGTTTCCCGTCACGGGTGGTCTTATACACTCTGGTAATGGGCGGCATCCCGTGGTCCTTTAGCCAGGAATCCATCACCTCCAGATAGGCGTAGGTATGGGGATGCTCTGCCCCCGTATCCGCGAAGAGAATCAGGTCCACCGGGATACGGTGCTGGTGCAGCCCAATCAAAAGGGCGGTGCTGTTGGCGCCACCCCCGTAGGAAACCATATTGATGCTTCATCACCTCCATCAGTTGTACGGCGGTCTGCCGTATGCGTAGAAATGGGACTGCCAGTAGCTTGTGTTCATGTTGGAATATTGGATGGGATCGCCGCAGTGCAGCATCATCCCGTCGTCCACATAAATGCCCACATGGGACACGCCGCTTGTGTCGTAGGTGCCCACAAAGAACACCAGATCGCCGGGCTGGGGATCAGCTACCGGCGTGGAAATGTTGTAGAGCCCCTGGGCGCCCAGCCGCCCGGTGTTGCACAGGCCGCTGTTGGTCAGCACATAACTGACGAAGCCACTGCAATCGAAAGAGGTGCTGGGACTGCTGCCACCCCACACATAGGGGTAGCCCAGATATTTTTCCGCCTCGGTGATAAGGGTGTTGAACCGCTCGTCCGTCAGATATTCAGCGGGAATCTCCCAGGCGGTGGGCGGGTTCTCGATGTACTTGTTCACATACCCGGAGGACGGGAACAGATCGGGGCGGTTGCCCAGGGTGGACATATAGGTGGCGTACAAGGAAAGCTGTTTCTCGCCCATCATATAGACCGGCACATGGGAGAGGTCAAAGTTCTCCAGCGTGACGGTGCAGATATACCAGGTGTACGGCACCTCCACCTCATACTCGTTGCCCTCGCTGTCCGTCCGTGTTTCTGTCCGATACCGGGTCTCCGTGGTCACGGTTTCGGTGAGGATATATTGCTTGTCAAAGAGGGTTTGAAGGTCGTCCTGTACCTGGTCAATGGTGAATACCCCTTCATGGAGTGCCGACAAAATGGAGATCAGCACATAGGGGTCGTGCTCGATCTCGTCCAGGTCGAAGTGATACTCGTCATAGTCGTGGGTGGCCTCGTAGGTGTCCAGATACTCCCGCAATTCATCTTCTTTGGCGCAGTAGGCTTCTTCCGCCGCCAGCATATCGGAATCCTCGGACAGATAGGAAGATGCCATGATATTGGACACCCCGCCGCCGAACATGGAGGAACAGGATTGCAAGGAGCCCAGCAGCATCACCAGCAGAAGGCCGATGCCGCCCACGATCAGCGCGCCCTTCCAATGCCGTTTCAGGAAAAGGGCGGTGCGCTTGGACTCCTGAGCGGTTTTCTTGGCCGCCTTTGCCGTGGTCTCCGCTGTTTTCCCGGCCTGGGCGGTCTTGCCCGCCGCCCGGTATGCCGCCGCATATTGCTTTTGCAGCTTCCGTTTCTGCCACAGGCGGGAGATGGGATTGGATGCAAGCTGGGGGTTCTCCGCCACGGCTTTCCGATAGTAGAAATCCGCATTGGCCTTGACCGCCGCCTGCTCCGCTTTTGCCGCCTCTCGCCAGGGTTTCAGCTTGCGTTCCGCCCGCCAGTTCTGGACACGGCGGTTTCCGTAGCCCACAGCCTTCTCAAAGCTGCGTTCCCCCAGGTGGCCCGACTGGACACCGGAATTTTCCTGCTCCACCTCCCGGACCTTGCCGTGGATGGCTGCGCCTGCCTCCTGAATGGGGCGGGACAGTGGATTGGTGTGGGGCTTTCCCGGACGCTTATTGGGGATCGCGTCCCTGGCGGCATCCAGACGATCCGCCGCCTTGTCCGACTTTCGGATGGCCCCTTGCAGTTCCGGCTTGGCCTGGTCCGCCTCGGAAAACTGTAATCGGGAGGATGGACGGCTCGCCGCCGCCTCGCCCTCCCGATAGGTCCTGCGCTGGTTTCTGCGCCGTTTCTTTTGGACTTTCCGCTCATGGTGCAGCACCACACGGTCTACAGCTTTTCCAGCGGCGCCCGCTGTCTCGCCGGAGGCGGAATGGCTCTGCTCCGGCGCCCGGTCAGAGGGATAAGTCGTCTCGCCCGTGACCAGATTGACGGATACCGCCCCGTCGCGGGTGATCTTCTGGGCCTCCTTTTCGGGGGCTTTCCACTCTTTCAAGGTGCGTCACCTCCTGTTCCATAGGGGCAGATGTTGACACAGGCCCCGGTTTCGATCATGGCGATGTACTGGAAAATGGGATAGGCCTGGGGTGGGCAGACCGCGTTCCCCAGGGTTTTCAGCCGCAGCGCCCGGTTGCCGGTGTCCTCGGTCATGCGGGGGACTCCTTCGGGCTCGGCACGCCATAGGATACGTCCGTCCATTTCGGGGGGAATCCCATGAGCCATTCCACCCAATCCGGATTCAGCGCGGCTTTCTCGGAACGGGGCTGCTCCTGCCGGATCATCTGGGCCGATAGGTTGGAGGACGGTGATTTGTCCCGGAAGGCCGCCGGTTTCAAAGTGGAGCGGTAGCCCTCTGACGCCGCCGGGGTCAGGTAGAACACCGCCGCCGATAGGCTGAGGCTCCAAATCGACCCATCCTTGTTCCGCTTGCGGAGTATCCCACTCTCCGACAGGAACACATCCAGGTTGGCAGCGTTCCGCCCCGTGGATTTGTCGGAGGCAAGGGGTGTGGGAAACATCAGCCGCGACGATAAAAGTTCGCTGGCGCTCATGCCATGCGCCGACGCCGCAAGCCGGAAATACGAATGGGAGAACAGCGTATCCCGCTTTTGCCAGGTCAAAGATCGTTTTGTCGAGCCCCATATTGATGAAGCCAGCAACATTTTCCCCAAGCACCCAACGGGGCCGCAGTTCGGCAATAACGCGGCACATTTCCGGCCATAGGTAGCGTTCATCCGCAAAGCCCCGCCGCTTTCCTGCGGAGGAGAAGGGTTGGCACGGGAATCCGCCGGAGAGGATGGTGATGGTTTCAAGTCCTGTTTTCTCAAAAAACGCCTCCTTCGTGAATGTGGTGATGTCCCGAAACTTCGGCACATCCGGCCAATGCTTTTCCAGGATGGAATAGGGATAGTCCGCCCACTCGCATTGACAAACCGTTTCAAAGCCCGCCGCCTCCGCCGCCAGGTCCAGCCCACCGATACCGGAAAAGAGGCTGACATGGGTGAGGCGGTCAGGCATGGGGCTGGTCCTCGTCGTCCTCGCAGTCCACATAGAAGGCGTCCAGCTCGCACAGCTCCAGCGCCTTCAGCCGGGCAAGGTCGGCCTTGTCGCCGAACACCAGGTATCGGCCGGTAATGCTCCAGCGGTCAAACATCTGGTCAGCGATCTCGCCATACCGCCGGGCGGTGTCGATCAGGTTCTCCATGTCCCGGCGGTCCTTGATCTTCCCGGCAAGGAAGGCTAGCTGGTGCAGAAGCCCGTAGAGATGCACTTCCTCGTCGATGTGGGCCTCGTAGGTCTTTTCCTCAATGACATACAGCTTTTCCTGTTCCATTTCATGCTCCTTTCTGAATTTTGGGCATAAGAAAACCCGCCTCGGTGAGGCGGGTTCCCCTTGTAATGTAATTAACCTAGTTCATGTAAACGTGCAATTGCCGCATTATACTTTTCTGAATCCTTCCCGTCTTGAATCAAAGCATCAAGGACATTCTTTAGTGCTTCGTATATTTCCTTTATATGTGTACATGCGGCCTGAGTGACATCAAAATCAATGCCATGTACTAAGCTGTTTCGATACATTCGTAGTTCATTTATTTCTTGACTCATCGTCTTTGTAATAATTCCATTAAGAGTTAAGATTCTAAGAGACTGAATAATCTGTGGCTTGTAACCTTTGTCGGTATAGGAAATATTTTTGAATTTAGTTAATTCTTCCGCCAGAGCAAAAATTGTGTTTTCAAGCAAGTTGTATGTTCGTAAGAAGTCAACAAAATCTCCCGGCATTGAATTTTCCGCTACTCCGTAATATTCATCAGCGGATTTTTTCATTTTTGCGATTTCTTTGTCCAACTTCTGCGGGTCAAGAAGTATTACGCCAAAAGTAAGAATAGAAATCAAACCAATAGAGAAAAGTAAAACGCTCTTGTTTATAACAAATGTGTTGAGCGGAATCCACTTGTGAAGATTGATAATGCCAAAGATACATAATAAAACTATGGCCCCGGAACATATCGCCAGCGAAATGAGAATCTTAAAACAACGGCTTAGAATGGAAGTAGAGGCATCATATAGAGTATCGTCTCCATTAGTTGATTCCTTGAATTTGTCCACGAAAAATACATATGCCGTTAGTGTTAATCCGAACACGCCGCCAATCACCTGTGCCATAGAGGAAAATAGGTACAGCAATTGATTTTCGTTGAGTGAAAAAATAATAGTGCCTTTTACACAGAGTATTGCATTTAATATCGTGACAACCGCAACACTGCTTGCTAATATTCTGCAAAACACATTTGACGCTTGGCTTTTGGGTATTTTACACTCTTTTGCCATACACACACTTCTTTCGTAACTTACTAAATCATTTTATCACACCCTTACACTAATTAAAAGCAAAAAACTATTCGTTTGCAACCTCGCTGGGCTTGGTGGTGAGCAGTTTGTAGAGTTCGGTATCCTTCGGGAAGTCATCTGCAAAAGGCAGGATGACATTGTTGAAGAACAGCAGCCCATGGCCTGGCTCGGAGTTGGTCACATAGGCAAGCTGCTCCGAAGAAATGTTCAGCCGCTCCGCCAGTATCTTCCGGTCGCCCGCCGCCTGGTTGAGCATATAGATGAAATCGCTGTTCTCCAGGATGTTTTCGATCTCCGGGGAGGAAAGCAAGTCTTTGGGGTTCTGGGTCGCCCCGGTGGGGATGCCGCCCCACTTTCTGAACCGCTTCCAAATCTCGGCGCTGTACGCCGCGGTCTGTTCCTCCTTCAGCAGAAGGTGGAACTCGTCCACGAAATACCAGGTAGACCGTCCAATGGCCCGGTTGATGGTGACGGTATTCCACACCGCGTCCTGAACAATGAGCATCCCCGGCTTTTTCAGGTTCTTGCCCAGGCCCTTGATGTCAAAGCATACCAGGCGGTTGGAGATGTCCACGGTGGTACGGTGGTTGAAGAAGTTCAGCGAACCGTTCACATAGAGGTCCAATGCCTGAGCCACCCGGTCAGCCTCCGGGATGTGCTGGGACAGCAGGGCGTTCATCAGGTCGCCCAAAATCGGCATATTCTCCGGCCGGGGGTCGGCAAAGTAGGGCTGGTAGATCATCTGCACCGCCCGGTCGATGACCGTTTTCTCAATAGCCTCCAATCCCGTCTTACTGCCCATGATGAGCTCGCAGAAGGACAGTACGAAGTCGGATTTCAGCGCCAGCGGGTTTTCTTCCTCGGAGTAGTTGAGGTTGATGTCCAGGGGGTTTACATAGTCGGTGCTGGATGGGGACAGCCGGATCACCTGACCGCCCAGCCGCTTTACCAGGGGCGAATACTCGTCCTCCGGGTCACAGATGATGACATTGTCCTGGGTCATCAGCATGATGAAGGTGATCTCCCGTTTGCAGCTCATGGATTTACCGCTGCCGGGGGTGCCGAACACAAGGCCGTTGGGACAGCGGGATTGCTTGCGGTCCAGCAGGATCATGTTGTTGGAGAGGGCGTTGAGGCCGTAGTACATGGAGTCGCCGCCCATGAACACCTCCTGGGTGACGAAGGGAACGAACACCGCCAGGGCCGATGTGGTCAGGCTCCGTTCGATCTTGATGCGGTTTAGTCCCAGGGGAAGGCTGCTCATAAGCCCGTCCTCCTGCTGGAAGTCCAGCCGGGTCAGCAGGCAGTTGTAGGTCTGGGCGACGCTGGCCGCCTGAGATACGGCGATCTCCAGCTTTTGCCGGGTCTCCGCCGTGTGCAGCACCAGGAAGGTCATGTTGAACATTCTCTCGTTGCGGGATTGCAGGTCGGTAAGCAGGTCCTTTGCCGCACCGCCATAAGTAGACAAGTCGCTGGGGAGTATGTCCATATCGTAGCCGCTGCGCACCGCCCGCTTCTGCTCCTGTATCTTCATGGCGTCCAGGTCGGTGATCTTCCGCTTGACCATTTTGATGGCCTCGTTCTGGTTGATGCCCCGGATGTGCATGGTGACCATGATATTCCCGTCCGCCTCCATGAAGTCGGTGAGGATGCGGTCGTGCATCTCCGGCGCCAGAATTTGCAGGAAGGACACCGCCCCGAACCGTCTGCCGATGCGGAAGGTACGGGTCTCTCCAAAATGGAAGGAGGACGGAGAAATGAAGTCCTTCACCGAAAGGCCGCTGGCCGGGAGCCAGTCCCATTCAAAGGCGAACTGCCCGCCTTCCGGGTGGAGAATGTTGTAAAGCAGCTCCAGCCGTTCCTTTCCGTCCAGCACATGAGCCGCCGCCCCCATGACCTTGAAGCGGTTGAGGGTATCGGTCTCAATGCGGGCAAACCGCGCCCGCGCTGCGGGAAGGTTCTCCGCCTCGATGGTCAGGGTGACATACTTGGTTTTCACATAGCCGTTGTTGCCCCGCTTGTACTGCATCCGCAGGATGTCCACCGCCTCGTCCCGGATGGGGTCCAGGTCATTGCCCTGACGGGCGATGCTGAACAGTTCATCGGCGGCGCTGCCTCCGCTGCGGCTGTCCAAAGTGACCTGGACACCGATGGAGGGGTCGTAGCCGTTGTAGAAGTCGCAGAGGCTTTCAAAGATGCTCCGCTGGTCCTCCGGCCCCGCCAGGCGGTAATTCACATCCTCAAAGGCAATGGTCTTGGAGAAGGTGCCGCCCTCCAGCCTGCACAGGCCGTCGGGAAACATATTTTGAAACGGGATGCTGTCCTGCACGGTGTGGGCTTTTCCGTCGCCCTTTGCCTGCCGGATCACCGCCTCGATCTGCTTGCGCTCGGTACGGGTGAGCTTACGCTTTGCCGGTTTTTCTGCCTTTACTCGCAATCCGCTTCACCTCCTGTTCCAGTTGAGATTGCCGCACCAGGGCGGAATAGAGATTGTTTGTCTGGTAGATGCGTACCTTCGGCCGGATGAATTTGTTCTGGATCAAATGGCCCAGGAACACTTCCAGCGGCTGTCCGTTCTTCTCGTACATGGCGAACAGGAAAAAGGGCAGCATCACCAGAATCATGCACAGCGCCGCAGTGGTGGTCCCCAGGCTCGCCTTTGCCAAAAAGAAAAGCGGTACGCCTACCAGCGCCGCCGCTCCGAAACAGATCACTTGTCGTTTGGTCAGCCCGAACAGGACCTTGCTCTGTATCCGGCTCAGGTCCTTCGGAATCGTTACATAAGCCAATGTTTCACACCTCCTTTAGTGGGCGCCGAACAGGGATTTTGCAAGGCTGCCGGTCTTGAACAGGGTGTAGCACAGCAGGACCGTATAGCCCATGCAGCCCCAGATGGCCGCGGATATGTTGTCGCCGGATGTGGAGATGCCCTCCACCAGCACGGCATAGATGCCCACGCAGATCATAATGAGGAAGGCCTGGAAGCCCAGGGCCAGCAGAGAACGAAGATAGTTCTGCCCCGTGGAGCCCCATTCCCGGTTGACCATCGTGGCAAAGGGGATCGGCCCTATGGAGGTCACCAAATACACCTCAATCATTCTGCCGTAGATCACCAGGAAGATGCAGATGGAAAGAATCTGCGTACAAAGCCCCACGAACACGCTCTGGAACCACAGCCCCAGCAGGGCGCCCACGCTCCAGTCGGCAAGCTGGGTCTCCAGATCGCCCACCACGCCGGAAATGTCGATGCCCGCATCCGAGATGATGACCCCCGCCGACTGACTGACCACATTCTGTGCCACATCGAACACCGCCATGACGATGTTCCAGGTGTTGGTGACGATCAGCACAGCGCAGAAGGTCTTGAAAATCCACTTGAAGAAAATCCAGGTGTCGAAGTCGTGGAGGTTGTTCTTCTCGATGATGAGCTGGATCAGCTCGTAGCACATGACGAAGGTGAGGATAATGCCCGCGATGGGGACGATCACCGTCTCCGAGAGATTGCGGATCATGTTGAAGATGCTGCTGTTCCAGGCGGCGGGCGTCATACCGACCTCTCCGGCAATCTCGCCCACCTTTGTGTTCAGGGTATCAAACATCCCGGTCAGGTTTGAAATGATACCGTCAATGAGCAGTTCCTTGAACCACTCCTGAATCATATCCAATATCAAGGGAGATCACCTCCTTTGCGGGGGCTCCCGCTATGAAGCGAAAGCCCCCGCCGGATTTGGAGAAACATCAGGTGGTGGACAGCAGGCCGGACAGCAGAGGGATCAGGGTGATGCCAATGAGGGCAACGCCACCGCCCGCCATGAGCTGCTTGATGCCCTGGCTCTTGGAGGCAGGGTTGTCCTGGCCGTAACCTTCCAGAAGGTTGATGCCGCCCCACACGCACAGGCCGCCGCCCAGGGCGATGACCAGAGTCTGCAAAACGTCGATAGCGTTAGTAAAAAAGCTCATATTCACATTTCCTTTCGTTCAGTTGAATTGTTGGGTTGAAGGTCGGTGGCTTTCAATTCGTACAGATCGAAAGGCTCGTCCGGCTTCACGATGGCCGGTCTGCGTTTCATGTACCGTTCAATGTCGAAGGTGTTTTTCTTGTCGGCGTCGGCAAGGTACTTGTAGCGGGGATGCTTGGTTATATCAAACTTGTCGCTGAAAAACGGCCGCACCCCTCGCAGCTGCAAGATACACTTGCCTCCGTCCATCACCGCGATCTCGTCCTGAGTCATCAGCTCCTTTCCTAATTTTTGATAGTTGAGGCCGTGGGAAACCTGGCTGCCCCGGTTCTCGGATTGATTGAAGCTGTCGATGGTCTCCTTGCCCAACAGCTCCGAGATTTCTTTCAGGGTGGATTTCTCCTTGCCTCCCAAAAACAAGGTGGTGTCGCAGTTGCCCACAATGGTATCCGCGGCGTCCTTGTAGATGGTCTTTAACTGACTTTGGGACTGCAAAATAATAGAAGCCGAGATTTCCCGGCTCCGGATGGTGGCGATCAGCTTGTCAAAGTTGGGGATTTGCCCGATGTTGGCGAACTCGTCCAGGAGGCACCGCACATGGACGGGCAGCCTGCCGCCGTACACGTCGTCCGCCTTGTCGCAAAGGAGATTGAATAGCTGGCTTTGCAGCATGGCGATAACGAAGTTGAAGGTGGTGTCCGTGTCGCTCATAATGAGAAACAGCGCCGTTTTTCGGTCGCCCAGGGTGTCCAGCTCCAGTTCGTCGTCCGACATGATCTCCCGCAACTCCGCAATATCGAAGGGGGCAAGGCGGGCGCCGCAGCTAATCAGGATGGATTTCAGGGTCTTACCAGAGACGAAAAGTCAAGGACTTTTTCATCAAATTCAAAAAGAAGTCACATTTTGCGGACTTCCTCACGAAGCATACGCTTGATTTTGTCCTC
>OODG01000737.1_pt1 | contig 23622 bp, 21 predicted proteins | sample 1671621 | NCBI WGS metagenome assembly OODG01 (sample SAMN06348175, study PRJEB24527) | human gut metagenome | biome: human gut; feature: ankylosing spondylitis patient; material: feces | host: Homo sapiens | place: China | collected 2015-10 | reverse complement strand
AATGGCTGTTGTTTCGGGAGATAGAAGAGCCCCACACATCCTTGCATATATAGACGCCGGGGCGGCCGCGGCGGAAGCGGCGGCGGAGCACCGGGCGCAGCGCCGAGCGCGGAATAAAGTCAAGAAACGGGAGCCGCTTTCCCCTGCGGTTCCCGTTTTTTCGTGGGTTTTTCGCGCGGAGCGTGTATGATAGAGCAAATGGCTTTCACAGGGAGGTGGGCAGATGCACGAGCAGGAGGTCCTGGCGCTTCTCCGCGCCGGAGACGAGCGCGGCGCGGAGGCGCTGCTGCGCCACTACGCGCCGCTGATGCGCTACATCATCGCACCCATCGTGCCGGACGCGCAGGACCGCGAGGAGTGCCTTTCCGACGCCGCGCTGCGCGTGTGGGAGAAATTCGGAACCTACGATCCCGCGCGCGGCTCGTGGACGGCATGGCTCACGGCGCTCACGCGCAACACCGCGCTCAATCGTGTGCGAAAACAAAGCAGCAGCGGTGAGGAGCTCTCCCCCGACCTGCCCTCCGCCGAGCCGACGCCCGAGGAGCGGCTCTTGCAGCAGGAGCGCCGACAGGCGCTCGAGCGCGCGCTGACCGCGCTGCCGCAGCGGGACCGGCTGCTCTTTTACCGCAAGTATTACTACCGCCAGTCCACCGCGCAGATCGCCGCGGAGCTGGGAACGACGGAGCGCGCTGTGGAGGGGCGGCTCTACCGCATCAAAAAGGCATTGCGCAAGGCGCTGGGAGGTGACGACGCATGAACGACCGCGAATTTGACGCTCTGCTCGAGTCCGCCGCGCCCGAGCTTCCGCCCGACGACGTCGCACGGGACGTCACGCCGTGGCGCCGCGCGATCGGAAATATTCTCGGCGGCAGCGCCATGTGCTCCATCACGCTCAACTTTTTCTGCCTGAACTATCTGCTGCCGACCATCGGCGTGATCCTGCAGCTGCTCGGCTTCCGTCCGCTGCGGCGGGAGAACGGTTGGTTTCGCGCCTGCTGGCTGCTCGCCGTGCTGCGCGCGGCGCTGTTCCTGCCCTGCATCGTTCTCAACGCGACAATCTATTCCAACGCCGTATACGCCTCCTCCGTGGGGACGGCGCTGACCTATGGCACGGTCGCGGCACAGCTTTTGCTCTTTTTCTGCTTCTGGCGCGCGCTGCGTGCCGTGCAGCAAAAGGCGGGGGCGGAGGTCCGCGCCGGCTCCGCCGCGGCGCTGCTCATCTGGTATGCGGCGGTCCTCGCGCTGGCCTATGTCCAGTACAGCGGTCTGCTGCTCGGCCTTGCAATGCTCGGCTGCTATATTCTCATCCTGCGCAGCCTCTTCCGTCTCTCCCGCGAGATGGAGGAGAGCGGCTACGCGCTCACGCCCGCGCCGGTGCGTCTCTCGGACGAGACGCTGGTCAGGGCCATCGCGGCGCTGCTCGCCGTCGGCATCGCCTGCGGCTATCTCTTCTTCGGCAGCTATCGCATGGACTGGCAGCCAAAGAGCGACAGTCTCAGCGCCGAGGCTGTTGAAATTCGCGCGCAGCTGCTTGCCCTCGGCTATCCCGAGGACGCGCTGAACGACCTCAGTGAGGATGACCTGCTCGCCTGCCGCGGCGCGCAGGACCTCATCCGGCAGGAGTGCGATATGCCGGGGGACCCCGGGCACGAGGAGCGCACCGTCATCGGCAGTACAACGCACATCCGAACCGTCTACGACCAAAAGGGGCTGCATCTGACCGACGTGGCCGTGCAGCTTCCCGGAGAGCCGGAGCGCTGGGCCGTCTTCCACCACTTCCGCTGGTCGGACGATACCGTCTTTTACGGCACGGAGTGTCTGCTGGTCCGCCCCGCTTACAACAGCCCCTACTGGCAGGTGTCCGGCTATCTCCTGCGCGAGCCGACGGGCCGCCTGCTCTATGACGCGGACGGCGTCACCTGCGCCGCGCCCTACCGGTCCCTCACGCGGGAAGCCTATGGCCGGACCTCCTTCTTCGGCGACACGCAGCACTTCTCGGACATCTTTGCCGCCTTCTCCCTGCCCGCGCGCGGTGAGGGCCGCCGCGGCTATCTCACCTACAGCATCGAGGTCGCCGACGGCGACTGGACGGCGGACTCGTGGGTGTTCTACGCCCACCAGTACAGTCCTCTCCAGTATCCCGTACAGACGGCCAGAGACCTGCTGCGCATCAGCGCCGCCGGGAGCCGCGGCGTGTTTGTCATCGAACGCAGCAATTTGATGTTCTCCCGCAATAAGGACGGCAGCCTCTATCAATACGGCATCAACCAGGCGGACTGAGCGCGAAAGGCGTTGCTTTTTCCCGCAGCTGTGGTATACTGGGGAGCGAAAAGAAACCGGTAAGGAAAGGGTCTCCCCATGCAGAAATTCGACCATGTGCTGCTCGCCAGCGACTTTGACAACACGCTCGTCTACACCCAGTCCGCGCTCGACAACGGCACCGACATCCCGCCCATGTGTCCGCGCAACCGCGAGGCGCTGGACTACTTTATCCAAAACGGCGGCCTGTTCGCCATCTCCACCGGCCGCGCGCTGCCCGCGTTCATGGACTACGCCAAGGACGTGCCGATGAGCGCGCCGTGCGTCATCGCCAACGGCGCTGCGATCTACGACTTCCGCGCCAATGAATACCTCTACACCGCGTTTCTCGGCAAGGCCATCTACGACCACATGGCTGAGGTGCTCGCGCGGTTTCCGACGCTCGCCTTCGAGGTCTACCATGACGACTGCCGCATCCACGCGATGAATCCCAACCGCTACATCCGCAACCACGAGCATCTGACCCGCTCGCCCGTGCAGGTGGTGGAGCGCTTCACTGACATTGATCTGCCCATCATCAAGATCCTTTTTGAAGAGGACTTTCCGGTGCTTGATGCCGTGCGGACCTTCATCCTCTCGCGCCCCTGGGGGTGCGAGTACGAGCTCATCTACTCCAACGAGCATCTGCTCGAGCTGACCGCCGCCGGCGCGACCAAGGGCGGCATGATCCTGCGGCTCGCGTCGCTCCTCGGCGTGGCGCGCAAGGACATTTACTGCATCGGCGACCACAAAAACGATATTCCGATGCTGGAGGTCTCCGCCGTGCCCTTCGCGCCCGCGAACGCCATTCCCGCCGTACACGAGTTCGGCGCGCACATCGTCTCGCATTGCAGCGACGGCGCGGTGGCCGACGTGGTGGAGTATCTGGATAAGATCTATTGACCGATTTTCAAATGGGGCTATTCTTGCCGCAAGAATAGCCCCCTTTTGAACCCCCAAGAAGCGCAAGGGCCGCGCCCTTGACCTGCCATTGCGGGTCTTATTCATTTTGAAGCTGCACGCGCTGCGCAAGGGAGTGCGTGCAGCTTTTTTATCGGCTTTCGATCTGGTCTTCGTCTATGTCCGCTCAGCCGCTGCCGCGATGAAACAGGGCTGCTTCAGCCACCGAGCACCAACTGGTGTTCTGTTCCGTGTTCACCATAATCATTGCAATTGTAGGTAAGCTGATAGCCGCCGTTTGCTGACCAAACTGCCCAATAAACTCCCGCTTGCAGCTTCACCTTGTCTCCATTGAGAAACGGAATCGTCGAAGTATCCTTTTGTTGTGTTTGACCAGCGCCGGTATCGGCATAGATAAGAGGAACATTTGTGTTGTAGGCGCCACTCGTCAAATAATCCAACTGTAATTCCGCATAGTATGCTCTCAGGTTCGCCCAATCCGCCGCGACCCTGGCCTTGTGCATCTGGGCGTTGTAGACTGGGATGGCGACGGCGACGAGGATCGCGATGACAGCAACCACGATCAGCATCTCCATCAGGGTAAAGCCCCTCTTATTCTTCATCGTTCGGTTCATGGAACGGCGCACCGCCTTTTCTGTTTCTGTATTCGTAACTTTTTATATATCACGATTCACGGCGAAATGCAAGGCCCAAACGATGAACAAACAAAGAAAAGCTGTCCGACGGACAGCTTTTCTTTTTTATCGGGTAGAGGTTATTCCGCCTCCTGCATGGCCTTCGCGGCGGCGACGGCCTTCTCCTGCGCGTCGGCAGAGCACTGCTCGTAGCGCACGAAGTGCATGGTGAAGGAGCCGCGGGACTGGGTCATGGAGCGCAGGTCGATGGCGTAGCTCATGAGCTCGGCCTCGGGGCACTCGGCCTCGATGATCTGCTCACCGTCGCCGGTCGGGGTCATGCCCATGACGCGGCCGCGGCGCTTGTTGAGGTCGCCGAGGATATCGCCCATGTACTGATCGGGCACGGTGACCTTCAGCTCGCAGACGGGCTCGAGCAGAACGGGGGACGCCTCGGGCATCGCGGCCTTGTAGGCAAGGTTCGCGGCGGTCTTGAACGCGATTTCGGAGGAGTCGACCGGGTGGTAGGAGCCATCGTAGAGCACGCACTTGAGGTTGACGACCGGATAGCCGGCGAGCGGGCCGTGGAGCACGGCTTCGCGCAGGCCCTTTTCCACGGCGGGGAAGAAGTTCTTGGGCACGCTGCCGCCGAACACTTCCTCGGCGAAGACCATCTCCTCGCTCTCCTCGTTGGGCTCGAAGCGGACCCAGACATCGCCGAACTGGCCGCTGCCGCCGGTCTGCTTCTTATGACGGCCCTGCTTCTGCACGGTCTTGCGGATCTTTTCACGGTAGGGCACGCGCGGGGTGTCGAGCTCGGCGTCCACGCCGAAGCGGGTCTTGAGCTTGCTCACGAGCACGTCGATCTGAATGTCGCCCGCGCCGGAGACGACCATCTGATGGGTCTCGGCGTTGTTGACGACGGTAAAGGTCGGGTCTTCCTCGTTCAGACGGTTGAGGCCGGTGCCGAGCTTTTCCTCCTGGCCGCGGGTCTTGGGCGCGATGGCGCGGGAGTAGCAGGGCTCGGCGTAGGGCATACCCGCCAGCTTGACGATGCTCTTCGGGTCGCAGAGGGTGTCGCCGGTCTTGACGCGGTCCATCTTGGCGATGGCGCCGATGTCGCCGCAGCAGATTTCCTTGACCTCCTCGTTCTTCTTGCCCTTGAGGGTGTAGAGACGGCCGAGCTTTTCGGTGTTGCCGGTGGTGGTGTCGTAGAGGGACATATCGCCGGTGATCTTGCCGCGGACGACCTTGACCAGAGAGAACTTGCCGTACTGGTCGGAAACGGTCTTGAAGACGATGGCGGCGGTGGCGCCGTTTTCATCGTGGGCGACCTCGACGGCGTTGCCGTCGTCGTCCTGCGCGGCCTCGGCGGGCATATCGGTGGCGACGGGAACGAGATCAAGCACGGTCTGCATCAGCATATCGACGCCGAGACCGGAGATGGCGCTGCCGCAGAGCACGGGAGCGACGCTGCCGTCGCGCACGCCGAGCTTGAGGCCCTTGGCGATCTCCTCGGCGGAGAGCTCCATGGTCTCGAAGAACTTTTCCATCAGCTCCTCATCGGCGCCGGCGGCGGCTTCCATCAGCTCGGCACGCAGGGCCTCGACCTCGTCGGCGATGTCGGCGGGAATGGCGCACTCGGCAGCCTTGCCGCCCTTGACCTCATAGGCCTTGTTGTGCAGCAGGTCGACGATGCCGGTGACCTTCTTGCTGCCGTCGATGATGGGGGCGACGATGGGCGCGACGGCGGTGCCGAACTTGCCCTTGAGGGCGTCGAAGCAGGCGTTGTAGTCGCTGTTCTCCTCGTCGGTGCGGTTGATGAAGATCATGCGGGGCTTATTGCCGAGCATCTTCCAGGCGCGCTCCGCGCCGACGCTCAGGCCGTCCTTCGCGCCGCAGACCAGCACGGCGCATTCGGCCGCGCGGATACCGGAGAGAACTTCGCCGGCGAAGTCAAAGTTGCCCGGAGTGTCGAGCACGTTGATCTTCACGTTCTTGTACTTCACGGGGGCGACGGCGAGGGAGATGGAGATGTTTCTCTTGATCTCTTCCGCGTCGTAGTCGCAGGTGGTGTTGCCGTCGGTGACCTTGCCGAAGCGGTCGGTGCCGCCGGTCATGAACAGCATACTCTCAGCGAGGGTGGTCTTGCCGCTTCCGCCATGGCCGAGCAGCACGATATTGCGAATGTCTTTTGCACTCATAGGGGTTCATGTCTCCTTCCAGATCGTAATTCCCTTGCGGGAAGTCACTTCAACAGCTCAATTATATAATATTCTTTCCGTCAATACAACTATTGTAATTTTAGAAGTTTGATAGCCATTTTTGCTAAAAATGCTCAATAACGGTCCGCCCAGAAGCCTTCGATGAGCGCCGCAAGCGCCCAGAGGAGCAGATAGAGCAGCATCGAGACCGGGGTGAGCGCGCTGTACGCGCCGACAAAGGTGAGGTAAAACGCCAGCAGCGCGGACACGGCGCTGCTCCCGAGCGAGAGCACGGCGGCCACACGCACGGCGTGGACCAGACGCTTGCTGCCGACGGCGATCTCGGCGTAGGGCATCAGCCCCTCGCGGTAGAGCAGCGCATAGGGATGCTCGCCGTCCTTCTCCGAGAGCGCGAGGCGCGTGGAGATGGTGGGATAGACCGCGCGGGCGTCGGTGCCGAACTTGCGCTTCAAAAGCGCGGGCGTGATGCTGCCGTCGCGCACGGCGAGCACCGGCGTGATGCGGCTGCGCTTGAGCGCGTGGAGCGCCCAGTCCACATTCTCCGCCGCCGTGTACTTGACGGCAAAGATGGCGATGAGCGTGCCGTCCACGGCGAGGAACGCGCCGGTCTTGAGGCTCAGGCCGCCGGGCATTGTGACGTGCATCTTGCGGCAGAAGGCGGCGGTGCCGAAGAGCACCGTTTCGCCGTGGATAAGGCCGGAGACGCCGCCCTCCTCATAAAAGCTCAGATCGTCGAGCGGCTCGAGTCTTCCGCCCTCGCCCTCCAAAAGCGTGTCGAACAGGCGGCTCAGGCCGCTTTGCGAGGCATGGGCCATCGTGGCGGCGTAGGAGATGACCTTGCCGCTCTCCTCGCCGTAGATCTTCAGCCCGTTCAGGCTGACCGTTCCCGGCGGAAAGAGGTCGGTGTCGGTGAGGATGACGCAGTTGCTGCGGCGCAGGCGGTCCGCGCCGACATAGCCCGCCAGCGCGCTGCCGGACTTGACGAAGCGCTTCGTCAGCCGACGCAGCGGCAGAGAATAGCACAGCGGAAAGGCAAGCATATTGATCGCCGTGAGCAGCACGCCCCAGTTCCAGAGGAACAGCAGCCGCTCCCCGCGCCGCAGCGTGGAGAGCACGGCAAATACGAGCGAGGCGGCAAGCAGTACGGGCAGCAGCACGCCCTGCCAGTGCGAGGCGGCGTCCTCCCGCTGCGCGCAGCGCGAAAAGCCCTGCGCGCTGCCGCGGCGCTTGGCGGCTCCGCCCGCGGTGACGGTGACGAGGTAGTCCGGCTCGCCGACCGCGGCGACGCGGAAGGTATCGTACATCGCGCCGAAGAGCAGCGCGCGCCCAAGCAGGGCACAGCTCATGCCGAGCATGGCGACGGCGTGGAACGGGACCGCGAGCGCGGCGCGCGCGGGCAGAAAAAAGTCGAGCGCCGTGTCCGCCAGCGTGACGGCGCAGGCGAGCGAGGAGAGCAGCTCATAGGTGACTGTCCTCGCGCGGAGCTGCTCGAAGGCATAAACGAACACGTCGCGTCCGAGGACGCAGACAAGAAGCTCGGCAATGAAGAACGGCAGGCAGCTGAGCAGCCTTTCCTCGGCGAACAGCGCGGGCATGACGCCGAAATGGTCGAGCAGCAGCGCGAGCCACGAGAGCGCGGTGACGAGCAGCGCGGCCTGCGCGCTGCGCAGGCCCATGCGCGCGTCGTCGCGGTAGCCGGCAGCCAGCTCGCCCGCGTCCGGCTCGGGGGTGTCGTCCCGCTCACCGAAATCCTCGGTGAAGAAGTCCTCGGGCTCGTCCGGCTCCTCGGGCTGCGGCTCCTCCCCGGACTCGTCGGAATAAAGCCGCTCGGTGTCGCGCAGCCTTCTGCGCGAGAAAAGCCCGCGGCGCTTCGGCGGCAGAAGCTCGACCGGCTCCTCCGCCTCCTCGTCGAGCACGGACTGCACAGTGCTCTCAAGCACCTCCTGCAGACTCACGGTGTCCTGCGCGGGCTCCGCAGCCGACGGCTCCTCCGGCGGCGCGGACGGCTGCGGCTCCGGCGGCTCTGCGGCGGGCGCGGCGGTTTTTCCGATCCGCACGGCGGGCCGCGGCTCGGGCACCCCGACGTCCTCCGGCTCTGCGGCGGCTTCGGCGCCGTCCTCCCGGGAGCCGAACTCCGCCAGAATGCTCTCGAGCGTCAGGTCCGCGTCGTCCGACGCGCTGCGGGCCGCGCCGCGCAGCAAAAGCTCGGACTCGGCGAGCGTTTGTTCAAATTCTTGATCCTTTTTGTGATCCATGGAAGACCTCGTGAATGGCGGCGCGCGTCAGCCAAGGCGCTGACGCACGGCCTCGTAGAGCAGAATGGCGGCGGCGGCGGAAGCGTTGAGCGAGGAGATGCGGCCCTTCATCGGGATGCTGACGAGGAAGTCGCAGCCCTCGCGCACAAGCCGGCCCATGCCGTCGCCCTCGCTGCCGATGACGATGGCGGCAGGACCCTTGAGGTCGGCCTCGTACAGGCTCGTGGCCCCCTCGGCGGCGGTGCCGAAGATCCACACGCCCTGCTGCTGCAGCTCCTTCAAAAGCGCCGGAATGTTCGGCACGCGCGCGACGGGCAGATAGCTCACCGCGCCCGCGCTCGTCTTGCCGACGATGCTCGTCAAGCCCGCGCTGCGGCGCTTGGGGATGATGACGCCGTGCGCGCCCGCGCACTCCGCCGTGCGGATGATGGCGCCGAGGTTGTGCGGGTCGCTGATCTCGTCGCACACCACGAGCAGAGGGGCCTCCCCACGCTCACGGGCGGCGGAGAGGATGTCCTCCACGCTCGCATACTCGCGCACGGCGGCAAGGGCGATGACGCCCTGGTGCGCCTTCGTCGCGCTCATGTAGTCGAGCTTACGGCGGTCGGCCTCGACCACCACCACGCCCGCCGCGCGGGCGGTGGAGGCGATGTGCCCGAGCGTTTTGTCCGTCTCGCCGCGGGCGATGAAGATCTTATCAATGGGCGTGCCGGCGCGCAGCGCCTCGGTCACGGCGTTGCGTCCCTCGATGAGGCCGTCCGCCCCGGCATCGCGCTCGCGCATGGGGACCCTTTCCTCCGCTCTGCGCTCGCGCGGAAATCGCTTTTCCGTGTGGTCGTCCGCGCCGCGCGGCCCGCGCTTTTCTTCGTATTCCTTCGACATAAACCGATCCTCCCGGTCAAAATTCGTATACACAGTACACTATAGCACAACAGACGGATAAGATAAAGGGGGAAGCGGACAAAAATTCACCGAAAATTCATACCGCGGCGCTTGTGAAACGAGGAGGGGTATGCTAAAATACCATATAATTAACTTGGCAAGCTGTCGCCTGTGCCCGCGCAGGGCCGCAGGCGGAAAGGAACGCAGATACATGGATCAGAACGACAAGAACAAAAGCAACAAGAACAACGACCGCCGCAAGGGCGTGCTGTCGCTGCTCATCTGGGCGCTGGTGCTGACCATCGGCTTCAACTATCTCCTCTCGGCGATGGACACGAGGAAGCTGGCGGAGGGCACCTGCGAGATCCGCTACGACGAATTTCTCGACCTTGTCCGCGACGGCAAGGTCAAGGAGGTCGAGATCGCGGACCGCACGCTCAACATCACGCCTGTGGACGGCTTCACCTACACCGACGCGGACGGCAAGACCTACTCAGGGGACTTCCAGCTCTTCACCACGCAGATCAACGACCCTGAGCTGCGGTCGTTCCTGGATGAAAACGGCGTGGAGTTCGGCAAGCCCTACAAGGCGGAGACCTCGTATCTTGAGATCATCATGCTCAACTACGTCCTGCCCACGGCGCTGATGGTCGGCGCGTTCATCCTGATGATGCGCTTCATCAGCAAAAAGACAGGGGGCGGCGGCTTCGGCGGCCTCGGCAGCGTCGGCAAGTCCAACGCGAAGGTCTACATGGAAAAATCCACCGGCGTCACCTTTGCCGACGTCGCCGGTCAGGACGAGGCGAAGGAATCCCTCGTCGAGATCATCGACTTCCTGCACAATCCCCAGAAGTATACCGACATCGGCGCGAAGCTGCCGCGCGGTGCGCTGCTCGTCGGCCCTCCGGGCACGGGCAAAACGCTGCTCGCCAAGGCGGTCGCGGGTGAAGCGAACGTGCCGTTCTTCTCCATCTCCGGCTCCGGCTTTGTGGAGATGTTCGTGGGCGTCGGCGCGAGCCGCGTGCGCGACCTCTTTGCCGAGGCCTCGAAGGTAGCGCCCTGCATCATCTTCATCGACGAGATCGACGCCATCGGCAAGACGCGCGACACGCGCTTCGGCGGCAACGACGAGCGTGAGCAGACGCTCAACCAGCTGCTCGCTGAGATGGACGGCTTCGACCCCGGCAAGGGCATCATCGTCCTCGCCGCCACCAACCGCCCCGAGGTGCTCGATCAGGCGCTGCTGCGCCCGGGCCGCTTCGACCGCCGCATTACCATCGACCGCCCGAACCTCGCGGGCCGCATCGCCACGCTCGAGGTCCACACCCGCAACATCAAGCTCGGTGAGGACGTCGATCTCAAGAAGGTCGCACTCGCGACCGCCGGCTGCGTCGGCGCGGATCTTGCCAACATCGTGAATGAGGCGGCTCTGCGCGCCGTGCGCAAGGGCCGCAAGCTCGTCACGCAGGAGGATATGCTCGCCGCGTTCGAGTTCGTCATCGCGGGCAGCGAGAAGAAGAACAGCGTGCTCACCGAGTTTGAAAAGAAGCTCGTCGCCTACCACGAGGTCGGCCACGCGATGGTCGCCTACAGGCAGAAGAACGCCGAGCCCGTGCAGAAGATCACCATTGTGCCCCATACCGAGGGGAGCCTCGGCTACACGCTCCTCATGCCCGAGGAGGACAAGACGAATCTGCGCACCCGCGACGAGCTGATGGCGAAGATCGCCGTCTCCATGGGCGGCCGTGCCGCCGAGGAGGTCATCATGCACACGATGACCAACGGCGCCTCTCAGGACATTCAGGAGGCCACGAACATCGCGCGCAACATGGTCGCCATGTACGGCATGAGCGACGAGTTCGGCATGATGGCGCTCGGCTCCGTGCGCAGCCAGTATCTCGACGGCGGCTACGGTCTCGACTGTGCGCAGGAGACCGCCGCCGTGATGGATAAGGCCGTCAAGGAAATTCTGGAGAAGTGCTACGCCGACGCGGTGAAGGTCATCGAGGAGAATATTGACGATATGCACAAGGTTGTCGCCTATCTTTTGGAGAAAGAGACGATCACCGGCGGCGAGATGGTCGCCATCCTCGAGGGCCGCGATCCCGCGACGGTGGAGGACGCCTACGCCTCCACGCGCAGGAGCGACAGCGACTTCCGTCCCTCCGTGCCGAGCACCATCGAAGCGCCCGCGCGTCACATCTCCATGACGAGCGAGAAGATCGAAATGCCGCCGCTGGACGGCGAAGCGCCGGACGAGTCCGCCGCATCCGACGCGGAGAACGGCAAGAACGCGGAAACGCCCGCGGAGGAGACCCTTGCGCAGGACGCTCCCGCCGGTGACGGCGCGGAAACGCCCGACCACGAATAAACCGAAAGCGCCGCCCGCAGGCGGCGCTTTTCCGTAAGGAGGAGTTCCCATGAGACAACAGACGAGGGAGCTGGCGCTCGCGAGCGTGCTCGGTGCACTGGCGGTGCTGTTCCTGTTCCTCGGCGGCGTGCTGCCGCTGGCGCTCTACGCCTGTCCCCTGCTCGCATCCGCCTGCCTGCTGCCCGTGCGCGAGGAGTGCCGCGCGAGCTATCAATGGTGCTGCTTTTTCGCCGCCGCCATTTTGGGATTGCTGCTTGGGCCGGACAAGGAATCCGCGCTGCTCTTCTGCTTTCTGGGCTATTACCCGCTCGTGCAGCCGAGTTTCGACGCGATCGGCAGCCGCGCGCTGCGCTTTCTCACGAAGCTCGGGCTGTACGTCCTCGCCGTCGGCGCGATGTACGCGCTGCTCGTCTTTGTGTTCCGGCTCGACGCGGTGACGGCGGAGCTGGCGGCGACCGCCCCGTGGCTCATCGCGGCGACCTTTGCGCTCGGCGCGGTGCTGCTCTTTCTCTATGACGAGCTGCTGCGCCGCTTCGCGCGGCTGTACCGAAGGAGGAAGAGAGGATAACAAGGAAGTCGGCAGGAGCCATACGGTTCCTGCCGACTTTTTATGTTCTTATGCATCCTCCTTCGGCTGTAGCTTCGCGCTGAGGTAGGCCGCGAGCGCGCCGAGGGCTGCTGCCAGCAGGCAGGTCAGCACATCGCGCGCGCCGTCGTAATGCAGCGGGATGATAACGACCGTCGAGGCCAGCACGATGCCGAACACGGCGTGGTAGAAAAGCGGGTAGTGCGCCCGGAAGCACCAATTCACCACGCGCGCGAGCGTCAGCACGATGAGCGCCATGCCGAGCAGCCACGGCAGGATCACCGCCATGTCGAGCCTTGCGAAGCCCTCGGCCATCGGCGTGAATAGCCCGACCGCCATCAGGATGGAGGAGGACGTCATGCCCGGCACGATCAGGCTCAGGCCCCAGAGCAGGCCGCAGAAGAGAAAGCCGAGGAAGCCCGGGCGCATCGTGTAGAACGCGCCGTACTGCGCGTAGAGCAAAACGGCGGAGAGAGCAAGAAAGCTGGCCGCGCAGGAAAGGTACGCGCCGCGTCCGCGCCCCTGCGCGCCCGCCTCGGCCCACAGGCTCGGGAGCGTGCCGAGGATCAGGCCGATGAACAGGCAGGTCGCGAGCTTTTCCGAGCGGTCGAACAGCACAAGGATCAGTCCGCCGCCGCACAGGAAGCCGAGGATCGCGCCGGCGCCGACCGGCAGCAGGAGGGAAAGATGGCGGCGCAGCCCGTTGAGCGGGTGGGCGAGCACCTCCATCACCGGCCGGTAGATGCCGAAGATGACCGACAGCACGCCGCCGGAGATGCCCGGCAGAATGCCGCCTGCGCCGATGATAAAGCCCTGCACCAGCCGCAGCAGGACCGTCTTGAGGGAGAAACCCATTTTTAATAGCCTCTCTTCCGGTCGACCAGATGCGCAAGCGGACGGCCCGCGGCATAGTTTTCCAGATCGTCGCAGAACATCTGCACGCTCTTGTCGCAGGTGTAGCCGAGCGTCATGTTGCCCGCGACGTGCGGCGTGAGCAGCAGATTTTTCGCGCGGCGCAGCGGATGGTCGGCGGGCAGCGGCTCAGGCACGACCACGTCGAGCGCCGCGCCGGCGAGCTGCCCGGCGTTGAGCGCGTCGCAGAGCGCCTCCTGGTCGATGGCAGTGCCGCGGCCGACGTTCACGACGAAGGCGCTGTCGGGCAGCAGCGCGATGCGCTCGCGCGAGAGGATGCCCACGGTCTCTGCCGTGGAGGGCAGCGCCATGACAAGGATATCCGTTTCGGGCAGGACGCTGTCCAGCTCCGCGATGGCATGGATGGAGGTGAACGCCGGGTCGGAGGATCTGACCGTGCGGCGCACGCCGGTGATGCACGCGGGATGGAAGGCATGCACGCGGCGGGCAAACTCCGTGCCGATGTCGCCCGTGCCGAGCACAGTGATGCGCGCGCCATGCAGCGAGCGGATACCGCCGGGGAGCGTTTCCCAGCCGCCCGCGCGGATGATCTCGGTATACTCCATCTGGCGGCGCAGCAGCATCAGGCAGACCATGATGAGATGCTCGGAGATGGTGGTGCCGTAGGCGCCGGAGGAGTTGGTGAGCCGACAGTCGGGATTCTGGTACAGGCTCTCGTCGCAGAAGTGGTCCACACCCGCCCAGCAGCAGCAATACCACTTGAGGCTTTTCGCGCTGCGGATGACCTTCTGCGAGCAGTGCCCGTAGAGGATCTCACAGTCGTCCACCCTGCCGACCGCTTCAGCGGACGAGGGGAAATACTCGATCTCATAGCCGTATTTGGCTGCCGCCGCGTTGAGCTGACGCTCGTATTTGTCGTTGAGAAAGTCGATGATGACGCCGATCTTTTTAGCCATGCTGAGTGATCTCCTTTATAATTTGTTCCGCGCAGCGCATCCCATCCGCCGCGGCGGAGAGAATGCCGCCGGCATAGCCGGCGCCCTCGCCGCAGGGATAGAGCCCGCGCAGAGCGGTTTGATAGGTGTTGTCGCGCACGATGCGCACGGGGGAGCTGGAGCGCGTCTCGACCGCGGTGAGCACCGCGTCGGGCGCGGCAAAGCCGTGCAGCTTTTTCTCCAGCAGCGGCAGCGCCTCCTCCAGCGCCGCGCAGACGAACGGCGGCAGGCAATCGTGCAGGTCGCACCAGCGCACGGCGGGGCGGTAGGTCGGTGTGACCCTCCCCGGCCCGATTGACGGGCGGTGCGCGAGGAAATCGCCGACCGTCTGTGCGGGAGCGGCATAGCCCCCGCCGCCGAGGGCGTAGGCGGCCTCCTCCAGCCGACGCTGAAAGGCGACGCCCGCGAGCACGTCCGTGCCGCCGAAGTCCTCCGGCGTAACGGAGACGAGCAGCCCGCCGTTGATGTTTTCGCCGTCGCGCGCCAGCTCGCTCATGCCGTTCGTGACCACGCGGCCCGCTTCGCTTGCCGCGGCGACGACCTGTCCGCCGGGGCAGACGCAGAACGAGAACACGCCGCGCCCCGCCGCCGTGTGGGCCGAGAGCTTATACGAGGTCGGCGGCAGCGAGGGGTGGCCCGCGTACTGCTTATACTGCTGCGCGTCCATATCGCTCTGGCGGTGCTCGATGCGCACGCCCACGGCAAAGGGCTTCGGCTCCATCGGGATGCCCGCATCACGCAGCATGGCGAAGGTGTCGCGCGCGCTGTGGCCGACCGCGAGCACCGCGTGCTCCGCGGGGAGCGTATACGTTCCGTCGGGAGACGTGACCAGCAGCGCGGCGAGCCGTCCGCCCCTCTGCTCCAGTCCGGTGACCTGATGCGCGAAGCGCACCTCCGCGCCGAGGGAAAGCAGCTCCTGCCGCAGATTCTGCAAAACGGTGTAGAGCCGGTCGGTGCCGATGTGCGGCTTGGCGTCGATGAGGATGTCCTCGCTCGCGCCGAACGCGGCGAACTCCTCTAAAATATAGCGGTGGCGGACGTCCTTCGTACCGGTGTTGAGCTTGCCGTCGGAAAACGTGCCCGCGCCGCCCTCGCCGAACTGGACGTTCGAGCGCACGTTCAGCTCGCCCGTCGCCCAGAAGCGCTCGACATCGCACCGTCTCCGCTCGACGCATTCGCCGCGCTCGAGCAGGATGGGCCGCGCGCCGCAGCGGGCGAGCACCAGCGCCGCGAACAGTCCCGCCGGGCCCGCGCCGATCACCACGGGGCGCACGGCGGGAGGGGCGATCATCGGCGGCAGCTCGTAAAAGGCGGGCGCGTAGACGCTGACGCTTTTGTTTCTCGCGCGGCGCAGCACTCTTTCCTCGTTCTCGATCGCGGCGGAAACGGTATAAATAAACGTCACGCCGTCGCGCGCGTCGATGCTGCGGCGGAGAATGTGCAGCGTATGGAGGGGTGCTTTGACACGCAGCGCCGCCGCGGCGCGTTCGTATAATAACGCCTCGCTCTCGCCCGGGGCGAGCTTCAGCCCTTCGATCTTCAGCATGGCAGCGCTCCTTTCGCATCGGGAAATCGGCTTTATTGTAGTATATCCGAATGTCCCGCGCAAGCTATTTTTTCCAATTCGGCCATTCTTCAGGATTTCTTTATGGCCTATTCAAAAAAAGTTCAAAAAAATTCGTTCCGGCTTCACGAAATGGACATAAACAGGGGGTATCATCGGTAGCATCAAAAGAAAAATAAACGCTTCACGGCAAGGAGGCTTATCTATGTATTACGAAGACGAAAACAACCTGTACCATTACAGCTACCGCAAGGGCGACAAGGTGGAGAATGTCCGCGACGTGGACTACACCGAGGTGCCGAACACCGCGGCAAAGGCAGACCCCTGGGAGGAAAAGAAACCGAAGAAGAATCGGCTGGGGCTGAAGATCGCCGCGCTGTCGCTCGCCTGCGCGCTCATCGGCGGCGCGGCGGGCGCGGGCATCACGCACCATGCCTTTGCCTCCGCGCACGGCTCGACGCAGATTGAGGTCTCCGACCGGCAGGTGGCCGAGGTCCGGCAGGTCAAGGTGGACGGCAAGCAGCAGCTCACCATGCCCGAGGTCTACGCCGCCAACGTCAACAGCGTCGTGAGCATCAACGTGTCCACCACGATGAACGTCTTCGGCCGCACGACAGAGTCCGCCGCCAGCGGCAGCGGCTTTTTCATCACCAAGGACGGCTACATCCTCACCAACTATCACGTCATCGAGGGTGCGAGCACCGTCAAGGTCACGGCCTACGACGGCACGACCTATGATGCCGCCGTCATCGGCGGCGACGAGGATTACGACATCGCCGTCATCAAGGTCGAGGGCACGAATTTCCAGCCGGTCGTGATCGGAAAGTCCGGCAGCGTGCAGATCGGCGAGACGGTCGCCGCGGTCGGCAACCCGCTCGGCGAGCTGACCTTCTCGATGTCGCAGGGCATCGTCTCCTGCGTGAACCGCGCGATCAATGTGGACGGCAAGCCCTTCAACATGATCCAGGTCGATTGCTCCATCAACCCCGGCAACTCCGGCGGTCCGCTCTTCAACAGCTACGGCGAGGTCATCGGCATTGTGTCCGCGAAGTATTCGAGCTACTCCAACACCACCGTTGAGGGCATCGGCTTCGCCATCCCCATCGACGATGTGCTCGCCATGGTCAAGGACATTATGACCGACGGCTATGTGACCAACAAGCCTTACATTGGCATCACACCGCAGAACATGACCGCACAGATGGCGCAGCAGTACCGCTACGATGTCACGCAGGGCGTGTTCGTCTGCTCGGTCGAGCCGGGCAGCGCCGCGGAAAAGGCTGGCCTTCAGATGGGTGACGTCATCACCAAGATCGGCGACACGGCGATCAGCGACATGAACGACCTGAACGCCGCGAAGAAGTCTTACCGCGCGGGCGATACCGTGACGCTGACCATCTATCGCGCGGGTGGAACGAAGGAGGTCGAGCTGACCTTCGACGCCGTCCCGCAGACGCAGGAGACCGCGCAGGACAACAGCCAGCAGCAACAGGGCGGCAATAACGGCGGAAGCGGCGGCTATTACTACAATCCCTGGGATTTCTTCAATAGCTTCTTCGGCAACGGCTACTACGGCAGCAGCTATTCCGGCGAGAGCCGCGGCGCAGCCTGAGCAAAACAGCATACGACATACCGGGGCGGCTCTTCGGAGCCGCCCTTTTTTGCCGCGTTTTGCCGCGCAAAAATAAGGACTTCCGCTTTTGGGAAAGCTGTGGTATAATTTTCTTCTATGAAACATGGAGAAGGAGGGAACGTCCATGCGCATCGGTACAGTGGAGATCAACTCGCAGCTCGCGCTCGCGCCGATGGCGGGCGTGACCGACGCGGCGTTCCGCGAGCTGTGCGCGTCCCTCGGCGCGGGGCTGACGTGCACGGAGCTCGTGAGCTCGAAGGCGCTGTGCTATCAGGATAAAAAGAGCCGCACACTGCTCGCGCCCTTTCCGGGCGAGCATCCGATGCAAGCCCAGATCTTCGGCAGCGACCCAGTCTGCATGGCCGAGGCGGCGCAGATCGCCATTGAGGCGAGCGGCGCGGACATTCTGGACATCAACATGGGCTGCCCGGTCGGCAAGGTCGTCAACAACGGCGACGGCTCGGCGCTGATGCGCGACCCCGAAAAGGCGGCGCGCATCGCCGAGGCGGTGGTCAGGGCGGTAAATGTTCCGGTCACGGTGAAGATGCGCCGCGGCTGGGACAAGGGCAGCATCAACGCGCCGGAGCTGGCGGTGCTGTTAGAATCCGTGGGCGTCGCGGCGATCACCGTCCACGGGCGCACCCGCGTGCAGATGTACGGCGGGCAGGCAGACTGGTCGACCATCCGCGCGGTCAAGGAAGCGGTGAAGATCCCCGTTATCGCCAACGGCGATGTTTTTACCCCGGAAAATGCGATAAAAGCGTTGAAACTCACCGGCGCGGACGCGGTGATGATCGGGCGCGGCTGCTTCGGCAATCCGTGGCTCTTCCAGCAATGCAGGGCCGCGCTCGCGGGCGAGCCCGTTCCGCCGCTGCCGCCGCTTGCCGAGCGCTGCGACGCGCTGGTGCGCCAGATCGAACGCAGCGCGGAGTTCCGCAATGAAAAGGTCGCGCTGCTCGAAGCGCGGCGGCACTACTGCTGGTATCTCAAGGGCGTGAAATACGCCAACTACTATAAAGACCAGATCAACCACATGGAGACGCTTGAGGATCTTTACCGCGTCACGGCGGGCATCAAGCGCGATCTGAGCGACTGAACACACGGAGCGGACATGAACGAAAGTGAACTGATCCAAGCCGCGCGGGGCGGCGACGAGGCAGCCTTTGAACAGCTCGTCCGGCTGCATGAGAAGAAAATATACAACCTTTGCCTGCGTATGTGCGGCAGCAGCGAGGACGCGGCGGAGGCCGCGCAAGATACCTTCCTTGCCCTTTGGCGCGGACTGGAGGGCTTCCGCGAGGACGCGGCGCTGTCCACCTGGCTCTACCGTCTGGCGAGCAACACCTGCATTGACCTGCTGCGGCGCAACAAGCGCACGGTGGACGGCATATCGCTCGACGACGAGGACGTACACCTCGAGGTGTGCGACCGTGCGCCCACGCCGGAGGAGCACGTCGAGGGCCGGGAGACGCAGCGGCTGGTGCGCGAGGGGCTTGCCGCGCTGCCGGAGGATTACCGGCGCGTGCTCGTGCTGCGCGAGCTGCATCAGCTCAGCTATGCGGAGATCTGCGAGGTCACGGAGCTGGAGCTCGGCACGGTGAAGAGCCGCATCAACCGCGCGCGGCTGCTGCTGCGAAATTATTTGGCGGCAGACGGGAACTTTTTTGAAAAGCCAGCGTCAAAGGTTACAGAATGTAATCAGACTGTCGGAGGGGAGAGGAACGCAATATGAAGGAATGTGAAGAATTTGCGCCGCTGCTCTCGGCCTTTGTTGACGGAGAGCTGACGGAGGAGGAGCGTGCGGAGGTGCTCGCTCATGTGAGCGAATGCGAGAAATGCAGAAGGCTGCTCGGTGAGCTGACGGCCCTGCACGCCGCCCTCGGCGAGCTGAAGGACGAGGACGTACCCGCAGGCTTCACGGAGGGCGTGATGGCGGCGGTGCGCGCGGAAAAGGCGGCGAAAAAGCCGCAAGCAAAAAAGCGGAGCGCATGGCGGCGGTGGATGCCGATGGCAGCCTGCGCGGCGATCGTCGCACTCGCGGCGGCGGTAACGATCCCGCGAACGGCGATGAAGCAGGAAGCAAACGACGCTGCACCTGCCGCGCCTGCCGCACAGGAGGATCAGGCGATGTTTTCGATGGCGGCGCCGCCCAGCGATCCGCTGCCCGATACGGACGCCGAGGTGGAATATCCCGAGCAGCGCTGTGAAACGGTGCAGTCCAGCCCGTACTATGACCGCCAGCTTGGCGGCGCGGCGGCGGACGGGTTCAAGACCGCAAACGCACCCGCTGACTTGGAAAACGGCAGCCCAGAGGCAGAATACTACTGCGAGACCGCTCCCATCGGCGAGAGCGGCGAGGAGGGCAGCCTGCTCACCGCGTGGTACGGTCCCGTGGTGCTTGAGCTGTACGGCGCGGGCGCGACGGACTATGTGACGGAAAACGGCGGCGTGAAGGCCGACGACGCGGGCGCCTACTATGTTCCCATCGGCGCGCTGCGCGCGCTGCCGGAGGGGCTTTCCATGACGGACGCGCAGGCGGAAGCGCTCACGCTCGCTCCTGCCGGCGCGGAGTGGGTGCTCGTCTATCCCAATGACGACAGCGAGGTGCCGCAGCCGTGAAGAAGCGTTCGCTGTGGCTCTGCCCTTTGGCTATCGCGGCCATCGTCACGCTGGACCAGTGGGTGAAGGCCTATATCGTGACCCATTTCGCCGTGGGCGAGAGCGCGGAGTTTCTCCCACAGCTGCTGCGGCTGCACTATGTGCGCAATTTCGGCGCGGCATGGTCGAGCTTTTCCGGCGAGCGCTGGCTGCTCATCGGCGTGACGGGCGTGGGGATGCTCGCGCTCGCATGGCTGCTCGCGCGGATCGTGCGGCACCCGCTCGGCGTGTGGGCGCTGATCGCCGTGATCGGCGGCGGCGTGGGAAATCTTATTGACCGCGTTCGCCTCGGCTATGTGGTGGATATGCTCGACTGCACGTTCATCGAGTTTCCGGTTTTCAACGTTGCGGACTGCTTTGTGGTCTGCGGCACCATCGCGGCACTCGTTTACTACATTTGGATCTACCCGAACACCGACGCGAAGAATTGGGAGAAGGGCCATGGAACCGATCCTGCTCAGGGCAAGTGAAGAAAGCAAAAATCAAAGGCTCGACGCATTTCTTGCGTCGAGCCTTGACGGCTTGACCCGCTCGCAGGCGACGCGGCTCATCGAGAGCGGCGAGGTCGCGGTGAACGGGAGAGCCGTCAGCAAAAGCTATAAGCTCGCGGGCGGCGAGGACATCGCCGTGACGCTGCCCGAGCCGGAGCCGGTCGAGGCCGTGCCGCAGGACATTCCGCTCGATGTGGTGTACGAGGATGCGGACGTGATCGTGGTCAACAAGCCCAGCGGCATGGTCGTCCACCCCGCGCCGGGACACCCGGACGGCACGCTCGTCAACGCGCTGCTGTACCATTGCGCGGGAACGCTCTCGGGCGTCGGCGGCACGCTGCGCCCGGGCATCGTCCACCGCATCGACCGCGACACGAGCGGTCTCATCATCGCGGCGAAGAACGACGCGGCGCACCAGTACCTCTCCGCACAGCTCGCCGACCACACGCTCGCGCGCACCTACGAGTGCATCGTTGTGGGCAAGCTGCGCGAGGACCGCGGCACGGTGGACGCGCCCATCGCGCGCCACCCGACCGACCGCAAGCGCATGGCAGTGGTCGCCGGTGGACGCGAGGCGGTCACGCATTGGGAGGTCATCGCCCGCTATCCGGGCTATACCCACGTCCGCTGCCGGCTCGAAACGGGACGCACACACCAGATCCGCGTCCACATGGCCTACATCGGGCATCCCATTCTCGGCGACACGGTGTACGGCGCAAAAAAAGAGGTCCCCGGCCTGACGGGGCAATGCCTGCACGCGGTCGGCCTGCGCTTTCTCCATCCGCGCACGCACGAGGTCGTGGAGCTTTCCTGTCCCCTGCCGGATGAATTCACAAGGATGCTGCAAAAAATCAGGAAATAAAATTGCACGCGATACGGCACCAAACAGGGGGAGCGTTCTCTATGGCAGAGAACGCTCCCCTTTTGCTATGCTGTTATTTGCACAAATATGAGAACCAGCCCTCGCTCTCGCGGGCCTCCATGATCGCCCAGCCCGCAAGACGCAGCGCGTCTGCGACCTCGACCGCGCGGTCGTCGATGATGCCCGAGCAGAGGAACAGCCCGCCCTTTTTCAGCAGCGGCCGCACCTGCGGTGCGAGCGCGATGATGACGTCCGCCACGATGTTCGCCACGACGATATCATAGTCTCCGCCGAACTCGCGCGCGAGCCTTTTGTCGCTGAGCACATCGCCCGCGCGGACGGTGTAGTGCTCCCGCCCGATGCCGTTGAGCGCGGCATTCTCGTAGGCGACGCCCACGCACTTGTCGTCGATGTCGCAGGCGAAGGCGTCCCGCGCGCCCAGCAGCAGCGCCGCGATGGAGAGGATGCCGCTGCCGCAGCCGAGGTCGAGCACCTTTTCGCCGCCGCGGATGTGCTTTTCGAGCGCCTGAAGGCACAGGCGTGTGGTCGCGTGGCTGCCCGTGCCGAAGGTCAGCCCGGGATTCAGGATGAGCTTCACGCGCTCCGTCGGCTTCGCCTGCTCCCACTCGGGAATGACCAGCAGGCGCTCGCCGATCTCCATGGGCTTATAGAACTGCTTCCAGTTGTTCTCCCAGTCGGCGTCCCCCACGTTTTCCATCGTGAGGAGCAGCGGCGCGTATTCGGGATGCTGCTTCTTGAGCGCCGAGAGCGCGATGCGCACCTGCGCCAGCGTGGAAAAACCGCTCTCGCTTTCTTCGAGGTAGAAGGTCACGCGGCATTTGCCGTGCTTCTCCGCCAGCAGCTCGTCGTCCACATAGTCCCAATACTGGTGGTTGTTTTCGAGAAAATCCTTGAAGTCCGCCTCGTCGTCGATGACAAGACCCTCGACGCCCTGCTCGCGCAGCAGCTCGCTGACCGGCTCCAGACCGGCGCGGGCGGTGTCGATATGCAGCTCCAGCCACTTCATCGCTGCGTCCCCACGAAGAACAGCCCCAGCGTGCCGCAGCCGGTGTGCGCGCCGATCACGGGGCCGATGAAGTCCGCGCGGACGTCCGTCACGCCGAAGCGCTCCTCCAGCAGCTCCTTGACATACGCCACGGAGTCAGGGCAGTTGGCGTGGCAGATGAACAAGGGCTGGTTCTTGTCCGGCTCGACGCCCAGCTCCTCCACCTTGTCGACCAGCGCCTTGAGCGCAGCCTTGGTGCCGCGCGCCTTGCTCATGGGAATGAGCCTGCCCTCGCTGTCGGTGTGCATGACGGGCTTGATGCCCAGCATCGTGCCGACGAAGGCCGCCGTGGCGCTCACGCGGCCGCCGCGCTTGAGGTGGTTGAGATCGTCCACGATGAACCAGTGGCATTGGGTCTGGAGGATGCTCCTCACATATGCCGCCAGCGTCTCGATGTCGGGGCTGCTCCTCCGGCGCTCCTGTACCGTGCGGTAGAGCAGCATCCCCTGTCCGCGCGAGGCGGAGAGGGAGTCGATGACAACGATCTTCGCGTCGGGGTACTCGCTTTTCAGGTCCTCCGCCGCGATGCAGGCGGACTGGTAGGTGGTGGACAGCGCGCCGGAGAAGCAGATGCACAGGATATCCTTGCCCGCGTCGAGCGCCCTGCGCATCGCCTCGTCGAACTGACCGACATTGGCGGCGGCGGTGGTGCTGTTCTCGCCCGCAGCGATCTTTGCGAAAAATTCCTCGGGGGACATCTCGGCATGGTCGGGCGTGTTGAGATAGGTTTTGCCGTCGATCGTAAAGGAAAGCGGCAGAACGGTAAGCCCGAGCTCGTCGACCTCCTGCTGATTCAGGTCGCAGCAGCTGTCGGTCATGATAATATAGTCACGCATGGCGTTCCTTTCCGGGCCGCAGACAAACGGCCCCTTTTGGGGAATTGAGTCGATTCTTCCTTAGAATGGCAGTATTGTAGCAGAACGTTAAGATAATATCAATCATTTTCTGTAAACAATGCGTTCCGCTCACTTTCCGACGCAGAAGCGTTCAAAAATGCGCGTCACCATATCCTCGCGCGCCGTGCGGCCGGTCAGCTCGCCGAGCGCGTCGAGCGCGCCCTCGGCCTCGGTGAGCACCACGTCGGGCGTCAGTCCGGCGGTGAGCGCCTCGCGCGCCGCACGGACGCTCTCGAGCGCACGGCGGATGGCTTCGGCCTGCCGGGCGTTGGTGAGCAGCGTACCGCCCGCGGGAACGCCGGCAGGAAAGCAGTCTCCGATCGTGTCGATCAACGCATCCAGCCCGCCGGGCATTACGGAATTAAAGGAGACCAGATAGGAGGAGATCAACATCAAGCTGGTGGACTACAACGCCGAGAAGGCCTACCGCCT
>OODG01000728.1_pt1 | contig 23787 bp, 10 predicted proteins | sample 1671621 | NCBI WGS metagenome assembly OODG01 (sample SAMN06348175, study PRJEB24527) | human gut metagenome | biome: human gut; feature: ankylosing spondylitis patient; material: feces | host: Homo sapiens | place: China | collected 2015-10 | reverse complement strand
TAGAGCAACGCCCTTCTAAGGCGTGGGTCCTGCGTTCGAATCGCAGCGGAATCACGGAAAATAAGAGAAAATCAAGCGGTGAAAATATCGTTGGTTTTCTCTTTTTCTTTTATAAATGTTTGTAAGTTTATTAAAATTGCATATATTTGCACCCCGATAAAACTACCGACCTTGTTTTTACGGACACAAACAGAACGAGCTTAAGCTAAACTACAGAAAAAAATCACTTCGTAAGGCCGATTACAAACGAGCCTGTATTATATCATTTGAAAGGATAGAGAAAGCGTTCTTCTAAAATCGAAGAATAAAACTGACAAGAAGGACAGATACAGCCCGCAGACTGTTTTCGCAGTTGAGGGAGGTACCTGTGCAGGATTGTTTTTTAACCGGTACCTGAGGAGGGGGATTCCCTTCCTCAGGGTACCACTAAACCGCGATAACTAAACTTAATTGTCCAACAAAATCTTAAATCATCTATGAAAATAGAAAGAGCTACTCAGCTGCTATTCCTTTTGCTGATAAGTCAGGGAGGAAATGCGGCCTATGCCAACCTTCCGCGAGGAGCCAGTGCGTCTCCCGTACAGGTGTCGGCGCAAGCAAACAAAATCACAGTGAGTGGAACAGTCGTTGACGTCAACGGAGAACCTCTGGTAGGGGTGAGCGTGCTGGAAAAGGGTACCGGAAACGGTACGATTACCGACATAGACGGAAACTTCACTATGTCAGCAGGCGAAGGGGCCGCACTCGAAATCTCTTACGTGGGGTATCAGAACCTGACGGTTTCTGCCAAGGAAACACTGGGTGTTCTGGTCATGAAGGAAGACACGGAACAGCTGGATGAAGTAGTGGTAACGGCATTGGGTATCAAGCGCTCACAGAAGGCTTTGAGCTACAACGTGCAGGAGGTGAAGAATGATGTGCTGACAAAGGTAAAGGATGCCAACTTCGTGAACAGCCTGAACGGAAAAGTAGCCGGTGTGAGCATTCAGCGCAGTGCTTCGGGTGTGGGTGGAGGTACCCGCGTCGTGATGCGTGGAAACAAGTCTATCAAGGGAGACAACAACGTGCTGTATGTGATTGACGGTGTGCCCATGGGTAATCAGGCCGACCGCACAGGCGACGGTACGGGCTTCGGTGCAGGACGCACGTCAAGTGAAGGTATTGCCAGCTTCAACCCTGAAGATATTGAAAGTCTGTCGGTGCTGACAGGTCCCTCGGCTGCTGCACTCTACGGAGCCAATGCGGCCAACGGTGTCATCCTGATTACCACGAAGAAAGGTGCTGCCGGAAAGGTGAGTGTCAACGTGTCGTCATCGGCTGAATTCTCGAATCCTTTCGTGCTGCCACGCTTTCAGAACACCTACGGAAACGTGAGTGGGGAGGCTGCCTCGTGGGGAGAAAAACTGCCGGTACCTTCTTCATATAATCCGGCCGACTTCTTCAATACCGGAACCACTTTTACCAACTCTTTTAATCTGTCTGTGGGAAATGACAAGAACCAGACGTATGTGTCCGGTTCGGCGGTCAATGCCAAGGGTATCGTGCCCAACAACAAATACCACCGCTACAATGCCATGGTGCGAAATACCACCAAGTTCTTCAACGATAAGCTGACCATGGACTTGTCTGCCAGCTACGTGCGTGAGTATTACAACAACATGCTGTCCTACGGTACGTATTTCAACCCCCTTCTGGGAGCTTATCTGTATCCGCGCGGAGAGAATTTTGAGAAGGAAACGTATTTCGAACGCTATGATGCCGAGCTGGGCTACAATGTGCAGTCGTGGACACCGGGCGACTTCGGTATGGCTGTGCAGAACCCTTACTGGGTGGCTTACCGCAATTTGCGTCCTGAGGTGAAAGACCGCTACATGCTGTATGCATCGTTGAAATATGAAATTACCGATTACCTGAACGTGAGTGCACGAGGCCGTCTGGATAATACCTACACGGAGAAGGAAGACAAGCGTTATGCCTCTACGCACGGTACGTTTGCCAAGCCGCTGGGACGCTATGCTTATTCGAATGAGACTTTCCGCCAGAAATATGCAGACATTATGGCCAACCTTTCGAAACCTTTTGCCGGAGACTTTTATGCCAATGTCAACGTGGGTGCTTCTTTCGAGGAATACGACACGAAGGGAAGGGGATACGGCGGACAGTTGCTTCTGGTGCCGAATCTGTTTGCTTATGACAATGTAGACCCTTCTACCGGTGTACCTTCACAGACGGGTGGTGACAACCGTAAGATGAATCTCGGTGTGTTCGGTTCTGCGGAAATCTCGTGGAAATCGGCCGTGTATCTCACACTGACCGGTCGTGCCGACAAGCCTTCTCAGCTGGTCAACAGCAAGTCGCCCTGGATATTCTATCCTTCTGTCGGACTTTCGGCTATTGTGACGGACTTGTTGCCCGAAACCATGCGCCAGTCCATTTCACCGGTGCTGGGCTTCCTGAAAGTGCGTGCTTCCTATACGGAGGTGGGTTCGCCTATTCCTTACACCGGACTGACTCCCGGAACCATAACGCACACCATTGAAGGTGGTGTAATCAAACCTTTCAAGTATTATCCGCTGCCGGAGCTGAAGCCGGAAAGAACCCGCTCTTATGAAGTAGGTATCGACTCCAAGTGGCTGAACAATACCGTGTCGCTGGGTGTGACGTTGTATAAATCGAATACCTACGACCAGTTGCTCGAAGCCAAGCTGTCGGAAACGTCGGGTTATGACTATATGTTCGTGCAGGCCGGTAACGTGGAAAACCGGGGTATCGAACTGACGCTGGGATACGACCAGACCTTTGGCAATTTCTCATACAGTACCTCGCTGACAGCTACTGCCAACCGCAATAAAATCATCGCACTGGCTTCGAACGTGAAGAATCCCGTGACCGGAGAGGCACTCGACCTGAGCGACATCAAGGTGGGACGTTTCCGCCTGCGCGAAGGAGAAGAAGTGGGCACGATATATGCGGAAGAACGCCTGAAACGTGATCAGGACGGTTACATCGTGTACAACGAAGGTCAGACCATTACCACGGAATCTACGGAGCCCTACAAGCTGGGCAGTGTCAATGCCAAGTGGAACCTGGGCTGGAGAAATGGCTTTACCTACAAAGGCTTTAACCTGAACTTCCTTGTGACTGCCCGTTTGGGAGGTATCGTGATTTCCAAGACACAGGCCGTGCTCGACCAGTTCGGTGTGTCGCAGGCCTCGGCTGATGCGCGTGATGCCGGAAAAGTCATGGTGGGTAATGTGGCAGTTCAGCCAAAAGACTATTATGAATCGGTGGTGAACCTGGATGCGTATAATGTGTACTCTGCTACCAACGTCCGCCTGCAGGAAGCCAGTCTGGGATACACCTTCCCCAATTCCTGGTTCAAGGGTACTCCGTTCCATAGTGTGAACCTGTCCGTGTATGGCACCAACCTCTGGATGATTTACAACAAAGCTCCTTTTGATCCGGAACTGACGGCTTCTACCGGCACCTTCGGACAAGGATATGATTACTTTATGTTGCCCAGCCAGCGCACGTATGGAGTGAGCCTTAAATTTGGATTCTAACAAATCATGAAAAACAACGTATAATATGAAGATAAGAAACTATTTGATACCTGTATTTTCCGTATTGGCACTTGCATCTTGCAACTATGAGCAGATCAATACAAATATCTATGGTGTGACGGAAGAAGGAATGAAGACGGGCGGACTGCTGTATGGGGCTCCTTTCATGGACATGCAGAAGCTGGTTATTCCCATCGGTTCGCCCACTGAATCGACAGGACCGGGTAACGACCTGGCCAATACGGACATCATGTCGGCCGGCAACTACATCGGTTACTGGGGCATGAACAACAACTGGAATTTCAATACGGAGGCTACGTGGAACTTTACGGATGCCCGTATGAGCTATGCCTACCAGAATTTCTATTCGAAACTGTTCCGTGCATGGAATGACATCTACAAGCATACGAAGAATTCGGAAGACCCTGCCGACAAGGAAGTGCAGGCTGTAGCCAACATTGTCAAGGTGACTGCCTGGCTCCGTGCGACGGATGTGTTCGGCCCGATTGTATATACCAATGCCGGCAACGGAGACATTGCCCCGAAACTGGATTCTCAGGAGACCGTGTACAAGGCGATGCTGGCCGATTTGAAGGATGCTTCGCTGCTGCTGGTCAATACCGCATCGAAAGTGCTTCCGTCGTACGATGTAATTTATAACGGAAACGCTTCCAACTGGGTGCGACTGGCTAACTCGCTCATGTTGCGCATAGCCGTCCGCGTGCATTTCAAGGATGAGGCACTGGCAAAGGAATACATCACGTTTGCCCTTGACCCTTCTCACGGAGGTGTCATTGAAACCGTGGCACAGGAGGCCAAAATACGGAGTACGGACAAGTTGCCGCTGATGAACTCCATGCTGCCGACTGTAGAGGACTACGGAGAATGTCGCCTGGGTGCCACCATCTGGGCCTACATGCAGGGATATAAAGATCCTCGCTTGCTTGCTTATTTTACGGCTACTTCGAATGGCTATTTCGTACCTATTCCTCCTACAAACTACAATCCCCTTAGTACGGAGGCCAAGAATGGGGCTTCCAAACCGAAGGTCGATGCCGCTTCTCCTTTGTTCTGGATGCGTGCCTCGGAGGTGTCTTTCCTGAAAGCAGAGGCTGCTCTTTACAAACTGACAGGAGGCAATCCGAAAGATTTGTATGAAGAAGGTGTTACCAAGTCGTTCGAGGAAAGCGGCGCAAATGGAGTTGCAGCTTATCTGCAGACTGACGATCTTCCTTATGACATCAACCGTTCTGTGTTGCCTTATAACCGTGAATATTCCTGCAAGCTTTCTCCCGGAAATGTGGCTCCCAAGTGGAACGATGCCGATTCGGATGAAGTGAAGTTGCAGAAAATCATTACCCAGAAATACCTGGCACTCTATCCCAATGCCGTGGAAGCCTGGACCGAATATCGCCGAACAGGCTATCCTTATCTGCTCAAACCGGCTTATGACAAAGCTTACGTGAGCATAGGAGGTGAAGAAGATGCCATTACGCCCGAAAGATTCCGCTTTGCTCCGGCAGAATATGGTACAAACCCCAACATGTCGGAAGTGCCGGCGCTGCTGGGTGGGGAAGACCAGGGAGCAACCAAGCTGTGGTGGGTGCGCAACAACCGTCCCAAACAGCCGAAATGAGAAATGAGTTTTACGGAAAAGTGTAACAAATGAAGCGATGAAAAAAATCATAAGATATGCAGGAGCCCTGCTGCTGGCGGCAGGCTTCGTGGCCTGTTCCGAATGGACCGTGCCTGAAAGAGAAACGTTCGAAAACCAGGAGAACCTGGAAAAATACATTCCCTTGCTGGAGGCGGAAAGTGAAGCCGACCTGACTCCCTCCATGCGTGACTATTTTGCCAAACTGAGAGAATACCGTCAGACGCCTCATGTGAAGGGATTCGGCTGGTTCGGCAACTGGACCGGACGAGGCAGCAATGCGCAGAACTACCTGAAGATGCTGCCCGATAGCGTGGACTTCGTATCCTTGTGGGGTACGCGTGGAAACCTTTCGGAAGAACAGAAAAAAGACTTGAAGTTCTTTCAGGAAATCAAGGGCGGAAAAGCGCTGTTGTGCTGGATTGTACAGGACCTGGGCGACCAGATGACTCCTCCGGGACAGGAACCGAAGAAATACTGGATTGAAGAAAAAGGAGGGGGTAACTTTGTGGAAGGCGTGAAGGCCTATGCAAATGCCATCTGCGATACCATTGAGAAGTACAACCTGGACGGTTTCGACATTGACTATGAGCCCGGCTATGGTCATTCAGGTTCGATGGCTAACGGTGAGATGATCAGCGAAAATTCGGGCAATACGGACATGTTCGTATTTATCAAAACCCTTTCAGACCGTTTGCGTCCGGCCGGCAGAATGCTGGTAATGGACGGTCAGCCTGAGAAACTTTCTACCGAGGCTTCCAAGTACATCGACCACTATATTTATCAGGCATACTGGGAACGTTCCACCGCACAGGTCCTTAGGAAAATCAATCAGCCTCACCTTGAAAACTGGGAGCGGAAGACCATTATCACCGTAGAGTTTGAGCAAGGCTGGCAGACAGGTGGAGTAGATGAGTACACCAGCGTACGTCCGGAAATCAATGTTTATCCGGAAGGACGTCAGATTTTTGATTATGCCACGCTGGACCTTCCCGACGGCAGACGCATCGGTGGCATCGGTACGTATCACATGGAATACGACTATGCGAATACTCCTCCTTACAAATGGCTCAGAGAAGCCTTGCACTTAGGAAATGTGGTTTATCCGGGTAAGTTAGATTAAAAATTGAATTATGAAAAAGAAATTATATTTCAGCATATTCGCAGGAGCCTTGCTGGCTTGTTCCTGCCAGAATGAATTATACAAGGATGCAACCAGTGAATACCAGTCGGCACAGGGGGCTTACATCAAGACTGGTGAATCTTCGCAGGTATTCGTGGAAGAAGGAAAGGAAGTCGATGTGAAGTCTATCACCGTATCGCTGGTGCAGCAGGAAAACGATGCCAAGACGGTGACGGTAGAAGCCGGCAGCAAGGAACAGCTGGAAGCATACAACAAGAAGCATGGAACGGACTACCTGATGCTGCCGCCCGAAATGTATGAAGTAGGCAAGGAAGTGGTGTTCAGTTCTAGGCAGACGCAGCAATTTCTGCCGGTAAAGTTCAAGGATGTGAAATTCTCCCTGCAGGGAAGCTATGCTTTGCCGGTGAAACTGAGTGGCGGTACGGTACCCGTGATTGACAGTGAATCTGAATCACTGATTGTACTGGAGCAGCGCATCAATACGAAGTGTCTTCGCATTGACGGATACGGCAGTGAAGATGCCAAGATGTTCCCGGACGATTTCAAGGTGGACCAGTGGACGATGGAGGTTATGGTGAACCGTAGTGCATACCAGAGCAACAACCGCTCGATCTGTGGTACCAAACTCGTATCTGGAGCCGGTGCACTCGATGAAATCTATCCTCGCTTCGGCGACGTGACCATCCGTCCCGACCAGCTTCAGTTTAAGACTGGAGGTTCTCAGATTGACGTACCGGCGGATGTCTTTGCGGCACAGGCCGACACCTGGTACATGCTAGCTTTCGTGTACGACGGTAAGAAAAACTATGTATATGTGAATGGGGAATTGGTGGCCGACCGTGAAATCCGTACAGGGCCTTACGGTCTGGTAGGTTTTTGGATTGGCGGTGCGAACGAGCTGGTTCGTGAAATCCGTTTCTGGAAGACGGCCCGCACACCTCAGCAGTTGAAGCAGTTCATGTGGAAAACGGTAGACGGAAGTGATGAGAATCTGGTGCTGTATTATCCACTAAACGGAAAGAAGCGGAACCTTGACACAGGAGAAATCACCGAGGACGAAACCATGCTTTGGGATTTCAGCAACAATGCCAAACATCTGCCTCTTCCTTCAAAAGCTAAGTTTGATGATAATGACGGAAAAGGCTTTATGTTCCCTTTGGTTGATTAATTATAGGTTTTATTAATGAAGAAAGGCTGTCTCCAACACTCTGGTGTGGAGGCAGCTTTTTATGTGTTATTATAGGGACAAATGATATTTAAATATAGAAAAACTTTTAGTATCTTTAAACAACGGGAAACAACTATCACTCCAAGAGCTCCCGTCTTCTTGTGTTGTGATTTGCTTTCATTTTAGTATCTTTGAACCATTAGAAACAACAATTTAAGAAACTCAATTTACTAACCAATGTTGTGATTTGCTTTCATTTTAGTATCTTTGAACCATTAGAAACAACGCAAATAAGCACGGTTTTCTGCTCCTCTTGTTGTGATTTGCTTTCATTTTAGTATCTTTGAACCATTAGAAACAACAAAATGAATAAGGACACCATGGAAATCGAGTTGTGATTTGCTTTCATTTTAGTATCTTTGAACCATTAGAAACAACGGTGAACGACATAGGATTAGGGCTATCATCGTTGTGATTTGCTTTCATTTTAGTATCTTTGAACCATTAGAAACAACCGCCAAAGACATAATATTAGCCATCTTCTGTTGTGATTTGCTTTCATTTTAGTATCTTTGAACCATTAGAAACAACACCCCCAAGAGGGGGTTTATTACTATCGAGTTGTGATTTGCTTTCATTTTAGTATCTTTGAACCATTAGAAACAACCAAATCACCTTCATCTGCAAAATCTTTGAGTTGTGATTTGCTTTCATTTTAGTATCTTTGAACCATTAGAAACAACTTTGGTATATATTTAAATCTTTGAGCACCGTTGTGATTTGCTTTCATTTTAGTATCTTTGAACCATTAGAAACAACTTCACTTATTTCCAACCTGGAGATGCGGTGTTGTGATTTGCTTTCATTTTAGTATCTTTGAACCATTAGAAACAACGATAGAACCTCTTATAATACTCGGTTTTTAGTTGTGATTTGCTTTCATTTTAGTATCTTTGAACCATTAGAAACAACTCGTGAACGAATGTCAAACAGCACTATATTGTTGTGATTTGCTTTCATTTTAGTATCTTTGAACCATTAGAAACAACATAAGTAGTTATAACACCATCAATTTTAGAGTTGTGATTTGCTTTCATTTTAGTATCTTTGAACCATTAGAAACAACTGGAAATTTTTAAAAAAATCACCAACACCCGTTGTGATTTGCTTTCATTTTAGTATCTTTGAACCATTAGAAACAACACAATAATTTTCTAATAATTCACCAGTATGTTGTGATTTGCTTTCATTTTAGTATCTTTGAACCATTAGAAACAACCGAATTTCCAAGCTTCACGGACAGCGAATTGTTGTGATTTGCTTTCATTTTAGTATCTTTGAACCATTAGAAACAACGACCAATCTTTAATAAGCGCTTTTTCGTCCGTTGTGATTTGCTTTCATTTTAGTATCTTTGAACCATTAGAAACAACGTCGAACACGAACGACATTCTTATCTACATGTTGTGATTTGCTTTCATTTTAGTATCTTTGAACCATTAGAAACAACTTACGTTTAATATCGTTTTTTCGAGCGCTCGTTGTGATTTGCTTTCATTTTAGTATCTTTGAACCATTAGAAACAACTATTATACTCATTCTCTCTGCGCCATTGGTGTTGTGATTTGCTTTCATTTTAGTATCTTTGAACCATTAGAAACAACAGGAAAGACGCAGACGGTAATGTGAATCGGTTGTGATTTGCTTTCATTTTAGTATCTTTGAACCATTAGAAACAACGAATAGGTGGACAAGTCAGACAGATGAAAGTTGTGATTTGCTTTCATTTTAGTATCTTTGAACCATTAGAAACAACTCTGAACAGAAGGTAGACCAGAATGCGAGTGTTGTGATTTGCTTTCATTTTAGTATCTTTGAACCATTAGAAACAACTCTGGAAAACCTTAATCTGGAGACAGTGTGGTTGTGATTTGCTTTCATTTTAGTATCTTTGAACCATTAGAAACAACGACAAGAAGCGAAACAACAACTCAAAAGGTGTTGTGATTTGCTTTCATTTTAGTATCTTTGAACCATTAGAAACAACTTTAACGGCCAGTTTTTGCGAAAGAACGCAGTTGTGATTTGCTTTCATTTTAGTATCTTTGAACCATTAGAAACAACCATAAGTCAGTCCTTTTTGTAGCGGTTCTGTTGTGATTTGCTTTCATTTTAGTATCTTTGAACCATTAGAAACAACTTTAAACTTTATTGTCGCCATCGTTACTTCGTTGTGATTTGCTTTCATTTTAGTATCTTTGAACCATTAGAAACAACAAATTAGAGAAGGCATAAAGGGAGACGATAGTTGTGATTTGCTTTCATTTTAGTATCTTTGAACCATTAGAAACAACCGAATTTCCAAGCTTCACGGACAGCCCACTGTTGTGATTTGCTTTCATTTTAGTATCTTTGAACCATTAGAAACAACGGCTCCGCACGGATGCGGAACCCTGAATTTGTTGTGATTTGCTTTCATTTTAGTATCTTTGAACCATTAGAAACAACTGGAGAAGAAGCTACTCATCGTGACTACCGTTGTGATTTGCTTTCATTTTAGTATCTTTGAACCATTAGAAACAACATATAACCAAATATATGCTGAAAATCAACGGTTGTGATTTGCTTTCATTTTAGTATCTTTGAACCATTAGAAACAACGATTCTGCCTGTATGGAATCATTAGTCTTAGTTGTGATTTGCTTTCATTTTAGTATCTTTGAACCATTAGAAACAACCTCACGCGGTGTATTACATTAAGTCCCTTGGTTGTGATTTGCTTTCATTTTAGTATCTTTGAACCATTAGAAACAACGTAGCACGCTGGAATGCCTGACGCAACATCGTTGTGATTTGCTTTCATTTTAGTATCTTTGAACCATTAGAAACAACTTCCAGATAATTCATTCGGAACACGAGTGCGTTGTGATTTGCTTTCATTTTAGTATCTTTGAACCATTAGAAACAACCTCAAGGACATAGCGGTTTAAACAAACCTAGTTGTGATTTGCTTTCATTTTAGTATCTTTGAACCATTAGAAACAACTCATTGATTGTTTCTTGTTGTCTATCAGTAGGTTATAAGTAAATTTAGAAAAAGAAAAAGTTGTTTCTTGAAATAATAAATCCCATATTAACCATGGGATTTATTATTTTAAAAGAGTTCTAATTGTTGTCCTGGTGTTTTTACCCCACTTGCTTTCTTGCCATAAAATAGCTCAATTTCTCCAAACTGTTTGTCTGTGATACATATAATTCCAACTTGACCATATTCAGGTAGAAAGGATTTTACTCTTTTTATATGCACTGCTGCATTTTCACTGCTTGCACAATGGCGTACATAGATAGAGAATTGAAACATTGTGAATCCATCTTTTTGTAGATTTTTGCGAAAATCAGTATAAGCTTTTTTATCTTTCTTTGTTTCTGTTGGTAGGTCAAAAAGAACTAAAATCCACATAACTCTATATTCGCTGAAACGTTCCATTAGAATTCAGGATAAATGATTTTTCGTGATTCTCCAGAAAAGCATTTATATAGTGATGCCGTTGTTTGGCTTGCTGCTATCATAAGAGGACTTCTTTTCCCACTGATTCTGACATCTATTGTGGGGATGGATAATAAACTGGCTTTTACTTCTTTTGTAAGTTCCATTTTGTTTTCAGAGTATAGTTGATAGACTAGCTGGTCTATGAAGGGGCGATATGGTTCCATAATATCGTCTGCTAAGCAATAGGCATTGTATCGGTTATGATGGTGAATGCCTAATGTGGGTAATAATCCGCTTGTTACAAGAGAACGTGCGATAACTGCACGGAGAATGGCATAACCATAATTTAAAAGATTATTAGGGGGTATGCCATCTCGGTCTCTTGTAAAATTTTCAATGTCATGAAAAAGTGTTTTCCAGTAGAAAGCTGCAGCACGTGCTTCCAGATTGTCGGGGTCTCCACTTCGTACATCGTTAGCCCATATACGCATGCATTTTATATCTTCGTTTATACATATGGATAAGGAAGATGCTTGATTGTTGATTTTTGCTTGAATGGTTTGTTGCCATAGTTGTTTCTTTAAAGGCAAAGAAGCATCCAGTTGTTTCCGAAAACGCTCATTTTGGGTAGTGTTTCCATAGAGAGGGAGCATTAATCCTACAGGCATACTTTTACTGTCACAAGTAATAAGTGCACAATTATTTTCAAGCAATGCTTCAATAGCTCCGGACGTAATGGTGATTTGTTTATTATCCAAAATAACAACACCTATATCTTCAATAGGTTTGGTTATTTCAGATTGACGTTTCATCGCTTCCGGAAGTGAAGAACATTTCTCTACTTCCGGAAGTTTTATGACAAGTTGGGCATTACGTAATGATAGGTATGCTGGGTTACCAAAATATAATGTTTTCTTTATCATAGGCTGATTGGCGTTATAATGTTTCCTAATCTATCTGTTTGGATAGGGATGCATGTTTCTTTTATCATTTCTCCTGTGATAGCTCTTTCCATTTTATTCAGTGGAGAAAATTCATATTTATCAATAATTGTATTGGCTACATTGGATTTGATAAAGAAACATTGATTTCCTGTACAACTTACCATTTTATAAATTCTATCTTTTTGTATTGGTTGGTTAATATGTCCATTTTCTATTTCTTCTTTTGTTGGTACATATACTAAATCATTAGGTGATAATATAAATTTAGGCAGATTACCCTTTTCGTTTTCGGGTGCTGGTGACAAGCCTTTTTTCAGTCGTTCAATGACCACATTTAATGGAATAGAGGCGAAACTGCGTTTATGGGCAGTTTCATATATTGCAAAGAACAGATTAGTACCTTTTGCGGCTTCTACGAACTTAGTAGATTTATTTCCTGTTTGTCCAACAGCGAATTTATCGGCTTGTTCGTATGTTCTGACTTTATAAATTGGTTGATGAAATTTTCCATTATTTAGGGACATAATATTTTTATTCATTTGTTCAATACCTTCAGGTGAGAAGGCTTGTTCCGGATTATTACCATTCTGTTCTAAATGACGCAGTAAAATTTGTTGGATTCCTGTATCTGCAACTTTTTCTTCTATTTTCTTTTTATTGAAAGTTGTATTTATTGATTCACGGCAAGCAAAGAATCTGTTGGCAGTTTCTTTGGTGAAATAGTATACTGGTATCTTCTTTAGATTTATTTCTTGCCAAATATCTTTATTGTCTTCAAAGTATTTTTTGATTTGTTTTTCATTGAGTCCCTGCGTTAAAAGTTCCTTTATTTTTTTCTTTAAGTCTTTTTCAATAATTCTTTGAGGATTCTCAAGAGCGGCTTTCAATGTAGCAGTGGTTGTTCTGCGCAGGTTGATTTCTCCATATACGGTTTCTTTATGCATTGGCTTACGGATAGCCCAACTATCACTTTGTTTTTGTGAGCAGTTTACTTTCTTGCCGTTTTCATAATGGATATAATGGTTAGTTGTTTTATTGATAATACGCAGATTTTGTTTGAAGCTTACAATGATGTTGCTTAAAATGGAGTACATATCTTGGGTAAATGTGTCCCAAGGTTTGTCAATGAGCCATTGATAGTTTCCCAAATTGTCGGTTTTTGTTTTCTTGCATAATATTTGTCGCAGGTCTTGACGTGAAATCTTTGCATTCTTGCTGGCTGATTCATTATTTAAATAATTGACTATATTCCGATTGGCGCAGGCTATGACAATGGCATCCATGGCATGATGGCGGTGGTCAATACGTTTTTTGTTGAATCCTTTTTGTAAATCTAATGGCATGGTGGGGATTATCTTATTGTTGGTATTGGTTGTGGTAAAGTGGTCACTGTTCGTAATTTCATTTAACCGCAAGAAACGAGGCAGAATAATTTTATTCCATACATCATTAACCCCCCAGTCTTTTTTCAGACGGTCGGTAATACTTCCATTACAAACGATAATATTCTTGGAAGTGGCCTCAGATTCTCCTTCTTCACGGACAATGTTCGATAAAAGTGATTTAATAAACTTGCTGATGTAACGACTGTCGTTTAACTGACGCTGGATGAATTGTTCTGGAATATCTTCCATCAATAGTTTCTTCATTTTAACAGGATTGTATGAGTAGTGTTCTTTTACAAATTGCTCATAGGCTTCCACGGTTTGTATTTGTATTTTTTGTCCAAAGCCTAGTTCTATTATTTGTCCGGAATGGTTCTTTATAAACTCATAACCTAACATATTGTCTTTTAATTTGTTTACTGCTGTTTCGCAAATAACCTTGTTTGTGAATGAATCGTCAAAGTAACGAGATTTTGGAATGACATGCTCAATTTCGTAGGCAGGAGTGAATAATTTACCCAATGGAATCATGGCTCCCGTATAAGGTGAGCGATATTTCTGTTCCAGCCAGCATTTGTAGCGTAATACATCAGAAGTAGACGGACGTTTTTTTGCATCTGTCTCATTGAATTTTTTTAGTATAGTGGCTATATCTTCTGGCATATTTTTAGCTGATTCGTTTAAGACCTCTTCTTCATATATGTGTAATAAATCTTGTTGGCTGGGAGAGTGGGGACGTACATTTTCGATTTCAAACTCCGGATTTGCAAACTCAGTGAGAAGTGCCTTGATGCGCAGATTGGTGTTTTCGTTTTCTTGTATTTGCAGGGTGAGTTTTTTACGTTTGTCGGCAGGATTCTTCATCTCACGTCCTAATTCGACATGAATCTCATCGATATGCCCTATTTGTTTCCATATATCGCGTACAGTACGTAAAGTTTCCATTATAATCTGCTCCACGATAGGGTTGTGCAGTGAATGCTGCTTGAACGATTGTATGTAAGCATCAATGTCTGAAGGTTGCTTCCATTTCGTGTTGTCTTTTATTTCAGAGTGCCGATTATATACGATATAGCATGCCAACCATGTAGGAAGTCCCTGAAATGAAGAGAAGTTATCTAAATGGATGTATTTTTCTTTTATTCTGCTTGCCGTTGATTCGTCCATTTCTCCGTTCAGAATTTGATGGATGCGGGTGAGGGTTGCATTATCTATTGATTCTAGATGCCAGTATTTTCCCATTCGCATGAGAGGAAGCAGTTTTTTGATAGCTTTGGCAGAATAGGAACCGTAATCTTTCTCGAAAGGAGGAATTTGCTGAAAAGTATCTGCAAATTTATCGCTTAAATAGTTTTTATCAGCGAAATGCTGTAAAGCTTTTCTGAGTTCATTCTTGTCAGAAATAGAGTATAGAATATGCCATAGTTTCTCTTCTATTTCTGATGTTAAGGCTGATTGCTCTATTCCTGCTTTTTCCCAATATGACAGTATCTTGTAGTGAGTCTCATTACAAGGATATGTCTTGTCCTCTACATAATTCCAGCGATAATTTGCTATATTCTTTTTTAATCCAAATGCTGGTTTTTTAAGAAATGTGTCTTGTCTGATTTCTTTTTTCTGATTAAGCCAGTCGAACAAATTGGCGTAGTCATCTTCGGTTTTCAGAAATTGATTTGTTACATCTATATCAGTAGTAAATTTCCCGTTTATGGTTCCTTCCTTTTGATAAATTCGCAGGTTTGATATAAATTGCCATAGACGGAACTCTTGAAAAAGAGGATGTGATTTAGCTATGCACTTTAATGAAGAAGTGCATATTTCTCCTGTTTCTTTATTGGTGTATGTGTATTCTTCGTAAGGGCAATTACTAATGAGCGATTTTTTGCTTTTAAGTGGACGTTGATAGAACAAAATATCTTCAATAAGCAATTGGGAAATGCTATATTTTGCAATAGCATTACGATGGGCTTCGTTATTAGGATACAGTTCTTCGATGCAGGCTTCTAATAAATTGGAGTCTCGCAATTCTGGGTGAAATTCTTCTTGTTTCTTTAATATCTGATTTAATTCGTCTTTATAATACTTGCGTTCAATGGTGCGAATCAATTTTCCCCGAATCTTTTGGCTAGGAGTTTGTAATAGTGTATCATAGATGTATGCGCCTACTGTTTTATGAGATGTGTCAAGATCTTTTTGAGTTTTTGTTTTAATAAGCTCCCACTGTTCTTCCCATTCTTGTTCGGTAGGAATTTTGAAACGACGGCTTAACTCTCCATTTTCATCATATTTGTCATTCCCGTTTTTATCAAGGTCTATGATTGCAATAATATCTTTTTTCTGACCTTTCCAGTCAGGCATGTTTTTACTGAAAAATTTTCCTTTCTCTCCGTTTTCAAGTGTTATTGTGAATATTTTTAATCCTTTATAAATTTGCCCAGTGTCAGTAATATCTGTTACAATCTGGCTGTCAAAATATTGCCGTGTTTTAGAAGACGCTTTTTCTGTTTCCTCTTCGCGTAGCTGGTAGTATCCTCTTTTCTGGTTGAAATTTAATAAAATCCAGGCTAATTCTTCTTTTTCAATTTTTTGTGTCAAAGCTTTTTTGCGCAAATAAAACAAAGTCCAGTCGTATGGAACCTTTTTTACTTGGTTGTTGTTTTGTAAAAAGTCATTGAGCATCTCTTGGAACGAGCTTTGAAAGATAAAGTAAGAAGGTTCATGCGTATTTGTTGTCCAAGCGAGCTTGGGCTCGGAATTGGCTATAAACTTTCCATACCTGTCTAATTGGCTGGCATAATGCTTTGGAAGAAATCCTAATAATTGTAGGATGCGATGCAATCTTTCTCTTCTGAGCTTCTTGCGCTCATATAATCGGCGTACCCCACGAAATTGTGTACGGTTGGCGGTTTGTGAAACAGTGTTTCCTTTATTGAAATCTCCTAATTGGGCGGCATCCATTGGAATTATTCTACTTCCTGCAGTATTGATTCCTATGAGTTGTTCTTTTTGAGTGTTTTCTTCTTTTATGGCATTGATAACTGCCCATCCTATACTATTGGTACCTAAGTCTAAACCTAAAATATGTTTCATAGTTGTATTTTTCAATTTTCTCAAAACTACTAATTTTTTATGAAAAAAACTTGTCTTTTGTGTTGTTTCTTTTTATTTTTGTAAAACTAAAATGAAGCAAATCACAATAAGGATTATTCCGTTGTGAAAACATTTAGGCGCTTGCCCATCGTCCTTTATCGGTGGGCTTTTTTATTGTTTTATGTTTTCTATAAATAAAAGATCCCCTCCAGAACTCATTCATTACAAATAGTTCCGGAGGGGATTAATTTTATCTATATCTTTAAGTGGTACGGATTATTTGTATTCGTCCCAGCTCTTGATAGCGATGTCGTCAATGCTCATAGAGCAGAAGGCATTGATGAATGCGCTTGCCAGACGGGCATTGGTTACCAGAGGAATGTTCAGGTCGACTGCGGCACGGCGAATCTTGTATCCGTTTTCCAACTCGGTAGGAGTGAGGTCACGCGGAATGTTTACCACCATGTCGATTTCTTTCTTGTGCAGCATTTCCAGTGCCTGAGGCTGACCTTCTTCGCTTGGCCAGTATACGCGGGTGTTTTCCACTCCGTTTTCTGCCAGGAACTTAGAAGAACCGCCGGTAGCGAAGATGTTGTAACCTTTGGCCTTGAGGGCGCGCGCTGCCTGAAGCAAATCTACTTTCTGTTTCAGTGTACCGGTAGACATCAGGACGTTCTTTTCCGGAATGCGGTAGCCTACAGACAGCATGGCTTTCAGTACGGCACATGAAGTGTCGTCGCCGATACAGCCAACTTCACCTGTAGAAGCCATGTCTACACCCAGTACAGGGTCGGCCTTCTGCAAACGGTTGAACGAGAACTGGCTGGCCTTGATACCTACATAGTCGAGGTCGAAGAGGTTCTTTTCAGGCTTTTCTACCGGCAAGCCTAACATGACTTTGGTTGCCAGCTCGATGAAGTTAATCTTCAGCACCTTGCTGACGAACGGGAATGAACGGCTGGCACGCAGGTTACATTCAATTACCTTGATGTCGTTTTCACGAGCCAGGAACTGGATGTTGAACGGACCAGAGATGTTCAACTCTTTCGCAATCTGACGAGAGATACGCTTGATGCGGCGTACGGTTTCTACGTACAGTTTCTGCGGCGGGAACTGGATGGTAGCGTCGCCTGAGTGTACACCGGCAAACTCGATGTGCTCAGAGATGGCGTAAGCTACGATTTCACCGTTCTGTGCCACGGCATCCATTTCTACTTCCTTAGCGTGTTCGATGAACTGGCTTACTACTACCGGATGCTTCTTCGACACGTTAGCGGCCAGCTGCAGGAAGCGTTCCAGCTCTTCCTGATTAGAACATACGTTCATGGCTGCACCAGAAAGCACGTATGACGGGCGAACCAATACAGGAAAGCCTACTTTTTCGATAAATGCGTTGATATCTTCCATAGAAGTCAGTGCGCTCCATTCAGGCTGGTCTACGCCGATACGGTCGAGCATAGCCGAGAACTTGTCGCGGTCTTCAGCGTTGTCGATGCTCTTGGCAGAAGTTCCCAGGATGTTTACCTTCTGTGCGTCCAGGCGCAATGCCAGGTTGTTCGGAATCTGTCCGCCAGTAGATACGATGACTCCGTGCGGGTTTTCCAGGTCGAGGATATCCATCACACGTTCGAAAGTCAGTTCGTCGAAGTACAGACGGTCGCACATATCGTAGTCGGTCGATACGGTTTCAGGGTTGTAGTTGATCATTACTGAGCGGTAGCCTTCCTTACGGATGGTGTTCAGTGCCTGTACGCCGCACCAGTCGAACTCTACGGATGAACCGATACGGTAAGCACCTGAACCCAGTACAACGATACTCTTGTGGTCGCCCAGGTAGTGTACATCGTTGGCCACGCCGCTGTAAGTCAGGTATAGGTAGTTGGTCTGTGCCGGATATTCGGCTGCCAGCGTGTCAATCTGTTTTACTCCTTCCGGCGTGTCATCGGAAGAAAGGTCTTCTATGATACCGGATGCTTTGGCCACTCGATAAGTTGTTTCGTATGCATTCTCTTCTTTGGCAATCTCGGTGAATCCCTCGATAAGTTGTCTGAAATGAGTTAGTTTGGCTGCAGTCATGACAGAAACCATACCCGGAACTTTGTTCAAGTTGCAAAGTAACGTCCAGATGCTCACGTTGTATTTTTGTGCCACTTCTTTCAGCTTGTCGATCGTGGTGTCTCCGATGCCTCGCCGCGGATAATTGATGATTCGTTTTAAGGCTTCCTCGTCATTTTGGTTGATTGTCAGTCGCAGGTAGGCAATCAGGTCTTTGATCTCCTTGCGTTGGTAGAATGAAAGTCCACCGTATATTTTATAAGGTATGTTTCTTTTTCGTAAGGCCTCTTCCATGATACGGGACTGGGCGTTTGTCCGATACAGGATAGCGAAATTATTGAACTCCGCTTGTTCGTTTTGGGAGATGCGGAATATCTCCTGTGCCACTTGGAAACCTTCTTCCTTGTCGGATAAGGCTTTCATCACCCGGATTTTATCTCCTTCTTCGTTCTGGGAGAATGTTTTTTTCGGAATTTGTTCCTTGTTCCGGCTGATGATGCTATTGGCAGCGTCAACGATGGTGGTCGTGGAACGGTAATTTTGTTCCAGCTTGCACAACTTGTAGCCCGGGTAATCATTTCGGAAATTCAAGATGTTCTCGATGCGGGCACCCCGGAATGAATAAATACTTTGCGCGTCATCACCTACCACACAGATGTTTTTATGCTGTTCAGCTAGTCTTTTGATGATGAGGTACTGTGAATAGTTTGTGTCCTGGTACTCGTCCACGAGTATGTAGTCGAACTTCTTCTGGTATTTTTCCAGTATCTCCGGAAAATCCCGAAAGAGAATATTCGTTTGCAATAGGAGGTCATCGAAATCCATGACGTCGCTTTGCTTGCAACGGGCTTGGTAATACTTGTATATTTCCGAGATCATGGGTTTCTTGGCCGCTTGGTCGGCAGAAGTGATCTTTGCCGATTGGGCGTATGCCTGTGCCACGACGAGATTGTTCTTGGCCATGGAGATGCGTCCCAGTACGTCGTTGGGCTTGTACACCTTGTCGTCCAGTTTCAGGTCCTTGACAATAGACTTGATCAGGTTTTTCGAATCCTGTGAATCATATATCGTGAAATTGGACGTGTACCCGAGATGCTCGGCCTCAACCCGTAGAATTTTGGAGAAAATGGAGTGGAAGGTTCCCATCCATAAGTTGGCAGCATTACCTTGTCCCACGAGGGTGGCAATACGTTTTTGCATCTCCCGTGCGGCTTTGTTGGTAAACGTCAGTGCGAGAATACGGTATGCGGGTACTCCTTTACTCAACAAGTTTGCAATACGATATGTCAATACCCTTGTTTTACCCGATCCTGCTCCGGCAATCACAAGTGTGGGGCCTTCCGTGTTCACGACGGCCTCTCGTTGGTTCTCGTTCAATTCGTTAATAAAATCCACGATAAATAAATTCAGAAAAACATTTAATCTTGTGTCTGCAAAAATACAAATAATATGGCAGAACTACTTCATTTGGGATTTATGTTTTATTTCATTCATAAAATTGATACTATGGCAAGCAACAATTCCGGCAGTCTCCGTTCGCAGGCGGCTTTCTCCAAGGGTTACGGGTATGAAGTTGTTTTCTAGGGCCAGTGTGATTTCATTTCCCGAAAAGTCTCCCTCCGGGCCGATGAGGATCGTGATGTCTTGGCCGGGTTGATAGATTTCTTGAAGTGATTTTTTATACCCCTCGTCACAATGAGCGATACATTGCAACGTGGATGGATTGTTTTTTACGAAACGGGAAAATTCTGTCAGGGGGTTGAGTTTCGGTAAATAGGCTTTCAAGGATTGTTTCATGGCGGAAATAATCACTTTCTCCAGTCTATCTTCCTTGATCACCTTGCGTTCCGAGTGATCGCAGAGTAGGGGAGTAATTTCGTCAATCCCGATCTCCGTGCATTTTTCCAGAAACCATTCGATTCGTTCAATATTTTTTGTCGGGGCAATGGCAATATGAATGTGGAAAGCCCGTTTCCCGTACTCCTCTGTTTTTTCCACACAGCGAACTTCACAGCGTTTCGGTTGTGCCTGGATAATCTCGCATCGGTAGAAACCGCCTTTCCCGTCGATAAGGAAAATTTCGTTTCCTACCTCTAGGCGGAGTACTTTGATACAATGTTTGGATTCCTCTTCCGGGAGCGTGTACTCGTTTGTCGTGATGTCCGGCGTGTAAAACAGGTGCATAAATTGAGTGTTTTGATTTCGATGCAAAAATAAGAAAATGTCCTTGAATTGCGGTCGTTCTTTAAGAAAGAAAGCCGATCATTGATCGGCTTTCTGCTTTTCTGTCTATTCGTCTTCTTCTTGCTCTTGGTAAGCTTTCAACAATTCTTCTTGAACTTCAGCTGGTACTTTTTCATATCCGGAGAAATTCATGGTGAAAGTCGCTCGTCCTCCCGTGATGGAACTCAATGCCGTGGAGTAGCGTTGCATCTCTTTCAACGGTACTTTAGCCATCAATTTCTGGAATCCGGAATCAGCTTCCATACCCATGATGATTGCTCTACGAGTTTGCAGATCGCCCATGACATCACCCATGTATTCATCCGGAACGAGAACTTCCACGTCGTAGATCGGCTCCAAAATCTTCGGGGATGCTTGTTTGAACGCCGTGCTGAAAGCGTGACGTCCGGCAAGTTTGAACGAAATTTCGTTTGAATCCACGGGGTGCATTTTTCCGTCGTACACGCTGACACGTATATCCCGTGCGTATGATCCGGTAAGCGGTCCTTCTTCCATCTTTTCCATGATCCCTTTCAGGATAGCGGGCATGAAACGTGCGTCAATCACACCTCCCACGATACAGTTGTAGAATACCAGTTTACCGCCCCACGGAAGTTCAACAACTTCGGAGTCTTTCACAGAAATTTTACTATCCACGCCATTGATCTTGTACATGGTTGGGGCGGGCATTCCTTCCGTGTAGGGTTCAATCACGAGATGAACCTCACCGAATTGTCCGGCACCACCCGATTGTTTCTTGTGGCGATAGTCTGCGTAAGCGTATTTCGTGATGGTTTCACGGTACGGGATACGTGGCGGGTAGAATTCGATTTCCAGTTTATCATTGTGCTCGATACGCCATTTCATGGTGTTCAAGTGGAACTCGCCCTGTCCGGAGATGATCATTTGTTTTAATTCCTTGGAATATTCCACGAGGAATGTCGGGTCTTCCTGGTGAATCCGTTGCAGGATTTCCGCCAGTTTTTCCTCGTCGCTCGTGTTCACGGCCCTGACGGCTGTTCTGAAACGAGGATTCGGGTATTGAATCTTGCCGAACTTATAATGAACGTCTTTCTCGTTCAATGTATCGCCGTTATTCGTGTTTTTCAATTTCACGGTAGCTCCGATGTCTCCGGCCATCATTTCAGTCACTTTCGTCCGGTTCTTTCCGGCCACTGCGTATAGTGTTGAGATACGTTCTTTCGCATCATTGGTGACATTGTACAGGTCGTCCCCCTCGTGGATAGTCCCGGATGCTACTTTAAAGTAGATCACTTCACCCAAGTGAGGTTCAACCGTCGTGTTGAACATATATAAAGAAGTTGGGCCTTTCTCATCGTACGGAACTTCGTCCCCGTCTTCCGTGATGGAAGGTGGCATGGAGCTGGCACTGGGAGCCACATTGATCACGAACTCCATAAAACGGCGTACGCACATATCTTTTTCTGCCGACACGCAGAAAACGGGGAACATATCTCGTGCGATAAGTCCTTTGCGGATTCCGGCACGCATTTCATCTTCCGTGAGACTACCCTTGTCAAAGAATAATTCCATCAATCCCTCGTCGTTTTCGGCAGCCGCTTCGATCAGTGCGTTATGTAATTCGTTCGCTTTTTCTTCTTCTTCCTTGGGAATGGGGAGTACGTCGGGTTTACCGCCTTCCGGTTTCCATTGATACATCTCCATTTTCAAGACGTCGATGACGCGGTTAAAGCCGATTCCCGGGTTCACCGGGTATTGAACTAGCACAACTTTCGAGCCGAAAGCTGCTTTGGCCTGTTCCACCGTGTGATCAAAGTTTGCTTTCTCGTGATCAACCTGATTTATAACGAAAATGAGCGGTTTATTTAGTCTTTTGGCATGGCGGCTGATGATTTCGGTACCGACTTCAATACCTCTGACGGCGTTAATAACCATTACTCCGGTATCAACAACGTTCAGCGCAGAGATAACTCCTCCTACGAAATCGTCTGCTCCCGGCGTGTCAATGAAATTGAGCTTGTGCTCCTTCCATTCTGTGTATAATACAGCCGGGAATACTGATGATCCGTATTCCTGTTCTACCGGACGGTAGTCGGATGAAGTGTTTTTTGCACTAATGCTACCTCTGCGCGGGATGACCCCGCCCTCATACATCATAGCTTCCGCTAACGTGGTTTTGCCGGATCCGGCAAAACCTACGAGCGCGATGTTTTTAATTTCGTTAGGTTTATAGGTTTTCATTATAATACGGTTTAGATTAATATTGTAAACGTATTAACTCTTCGAATGATTCGAGGGTTACAAATTAGTGAAGATTTTCTAAAAAAACAATAGAGAATGTCATTCTTGATGAAAATAAATATAGAAAGCCCGTGTTAGTATTTTTTATATATAATGCTCTAGGGCGATGGCGTACTTTTTGTATATCTTTGGAAAAACTTTAATTGATTATTTGAATATGGCAGGATTACCTTTAATTTGGATTATATTTATCGGGTTTACTTTGTTGAGTTGGCTGGTGAGCCATCAATTACAAAGTCGTTTTAAAAAATACTCTAAGATACCCACCGCTAACGGGATGACGGGTCGTGACGTGGTGGAGAAAATGTTGCGGGATAACGGGGTGCAAGGCGTAAAAATCGGTAGTGTGGAAGGACAATTGACGGATCACTACAACCCCACGAACAAGACTATTAATTTAAGTCACGAAGTATATTATGGTGCCAATGTGGCAGCCGCCGCTGTCGCTGCTCATGAATGTGGACACGCTTTACAGCATGCTCAAGCGTATAGTATGTTGCAATTACGTTCGGCTCTGGTTCCGGTGGTGAGCTTTGCGTCGCATTGGGTGCAATGGATTTTGTTGGCGGGAATTATTTTGGTCGACACTTTCCCCAATTTATTGTTGATCGGTATAGCTCTTTTTGCGATGACAACTTTGTTTAGTATCATTACTCTGCCAGTCGAGATAGATGCCAGTCACCGGGCTTTGGCTTGGTTACGTAATTCCGGTATCACGACTTATGAATCGCAAGAGAGTGCTAAGGATGCTTTGAAATGGGCTGCGTATACCTATGTGATTGCCGCAC
>OODG01000721.1_pt1 | contig 23903 bp, 22 predicted proteins | sample 1671621 | NCBI WGS metagenome assembly OODG01 (sample SAMN06348175, study PRJEB24527) | human gut metagenome | biome: human gut; feature: ankylosing spondylitis patient; material: feces | host: Homo sapiens | place: China | collected 2015-10 | reverse complement strand
TTCTCTTTCCCGCTGACGATCGACTCGTTTTCTTCCTCGTAGGTCGAGTAGAAATAGGGCACGTAGGAGGCGAATTCGCTGGCGCAGGTGTCGATCATCTTGTAGACCGGGAAGACGTTGTTCTTCTCGCGCAGACGGTACATTTCGTTCTGCGAAAGGCCCCACAGCTGACCGATGTACTTGTCGCTGAAACCCATGCGCTTGGCAGCGCGGAGCGTCTCGACGTCCATCGGGTGTGCGCGGACGACGTTTTCGAACTCGACGATGTTCTTGAACTTCTCCAGGAAGAACATGTCGATCTTCGTCTTGTCGTAGATCAGCGCCAGGTCGACGCCGTTACGGATCAGCTGGCCGATGGCATAGAGCCGGTCGTCGGTTCCCCCCTTGATGTAGGCCAGCAGGTCGTCGTTCGACCACTTGTCGAATTTCTTGTGGTAGATGTGGCAGACGCCCGTTTCAAGCGAACGCACGGCCTTGAGCAGCGACTCCTCCATCGTGCGGCCGATGGACATCACCTCGCCCGTGGCCTTCATCTGCGTGCCGAGCTTGTTCGACGCGTCGGAGAACTTGTCGAAGGGAAAGCGGGCGACCTTCGTCACGATGTAGTCCAGCGTCGGTTCGAACGAAGCCGGCGTATTGGCGATCCGGATCTCGTCGAGCGTGAGTCCCACGGCGATCTTCGCGCTGACGCGGGCGATGGGATAGCCCGAGGCCTTCGACGCCAGGGCCGAGGAGCGCGACACGCGGGGATTGACCTCGATCAGGTAGTATTTGAACGAGAGCGGGTCGAGTGCGAACTGCACGTTGCAGCCGCCCTCGATCTTCAGTTCGCGGATGATCTTCAGCGCCGAGTCGCGCAGCATCTGGAACTCCTTGTTGGTGAGCGTCTGGCTCGGGGCAACGACGATCGAGTCGCCGGTGTGGATGCCCTCCCGCAGCGTCACGGACTTGGTAAAGCTGCCGTTGGAGGCCACCGTCACCGCGCCCTGATCCACGCCGTTGAGGGTGATGCTGATGGTCACGGGGCTGCTGGTGGCATCGTTGGTGGTGCCCGCCACCGTCTGGGCCGGGGATGCCGTGATGAGGCCCGCCACGGGAGCCGTAATGTTCAGCGTGGGCGGTACGGTGTCCACCTTGAAGGTGGTGGTCTTCTGCGCCGCCGCGTTGCCGTCATGGTCACGGCAGTCCACCGTGACGGTGTGACTGCCGTCCGTGAGAGCCGTGGCCGGGGCGTACGTCACCTGATAGCCGTTTGCAATGGCCGTGGAGGTGATGGCAGAGGACGCCACCGCCGCGCCGTCCTGTTTGACCACCAGCGTGGACAGATCTACCCCGGAGCCGTCCGCCTCGTCCACAACGGTAAAGACTACCGGCTGCTTGCTGTTGCTGACGTATGCGCCGGTGGACGGCGAGATGATGGTAATAACAGGAGCCACCCGCTCGCGCACCACCAGCTTCAGCCCCGCCATAGTGGAGGCGTCCGCCGTGCCGACTGTCCCGGCCTCATTGGTGGCCTTGACCTGTACGTTGTAGTAGCCGCCGGGCTGGTTGAAGGACGTTTTCCCCGGCGCTGTGATGGTGGCCTCGTACTTCCCCGTCCCGCTGTTGAGGGTCAGGGTGTACGCTTGGCCGTTGATAATTGCCTGTACTGTTTTGATCGCCATGTTAAACCTCCCCGGCGTAGATCTCGCCGGAATACCAGATCTCCGGCTCTAAAACAATGGTTTCCTCTGTAACCGTTACTGTCAGCTTTGTTTTTGCGTTGATGTCAACAGGATTTGGCGTAAAGTTCACTGATGCGATCTTAGGGAGGAGCATTGTGTAATCACTCATGTGTCCTCCTTGTCCCAGTAGACCACCACGCAGCCCAATACACCGGATTTTCCATTCGTACCGATTCCGGGGTAGGCGTCAATCTCCCAATAGCTTCCAGATGGGTTTCCGTCTAAATCGTAGCTCGTTTCTCTGTGCCGTCGCCCCTGCGTGCCGCCGGTTCCTTTGGCCCCGCCGTCTCCGGTTCCCGCCCTGGGCTTCGCCACGCCCGTCCGGGCGAAGCTGTCGCCGCTGGCCACGTCCGTATAGCCGTTTTCATAGCGCTTGCCGTTGGCGGAGGAATACGCCCCGAAGGTTGTGTTTTCGCCAAAGGCCACTGGAAACTCTTGCCCATCGTTGATGTTGATGGTCCCGGCCCATACCAGACCGCCCAAACCGTCCACGCCGTCCGCACCGGCAGCGTCCCATGTGCCATCCTGTCCACGAGTGCCATCGCCGCCTTTGCCCACAAGGATGACCCGCAGAGATTTCTTCCCCGCCGGGGCCTTCCATGTGCCGGGGGAAGTGATGACCTCGCGCCCCTGATACAGGAAGCTGCCGTCCGCCTGTAGCAACTGGCTCTGGCAACCCTGCATGACACCGCCCGAAAACTGGAACGTCTGCATGGTCAGCCGGGCCGTGGTGGCCTGACTCTCGTCCAGCCACACCGTCTCCACGTCCCCGATCTCGGAGGACGGATCGCCCCGGCCCGTCAGATCCAGCACGTTGCCGCCGTAGGTGGAGAGGATCAGCCGCGCCGCCGCCAGCGCCTGCACCTCCGTCTTAATGAACGGATTGTCGATGCTCACCGTCTCGCTGGACGATGTGGCGTTTCCGGATACGATGTATTTCGTATCCGCTCCATCGTTGAGGGTGAAGATTAGCGCCGCCACGTCCCCGTTGGCCTTCATGGTGGGGTAGCTGTTGAGGTTGTCCAGCGTCACCCGGTTTCCCTCGCTCCACAGCGGCTCGGCGGTCAGCTCTCCGGTGGAGGCATCCGCCCGGGGCCATGTGCCGGTTGCCTGACACACCCAACGGAGGATGTCCCCGCACTTCTTTCCCTGCACATCCTCTGCCGTCCGCACCGTCACCGGCAGGGCCGTGTAATCCGGGTCCACGTGCCAGCGATCCTTGAAATTCACGCCCAGCTGAGCCGCCAGAGCGCCGATCCACCCGCCCAACGTGGTGGGGAGCGTGGAGGGTGCCAGAAATTCCCGGTTTGCCAGCAGGCCGATGATGTCCGCCAGATTCCACTGCATGGTCAGGCCGTTGTCGCCGGTCCGCCAGCCGCCGGAGAACTGGTAGAAGATCCCCAGCCGCTTGTACTCGTCCGTGCCGTCCGCCAGACGGACGCCCAGAGAGACGTCGATGCCCTGCCGCTCCTCGATGGATTGGAAAATGCCGTTTTTGCTGCGCGGTTCAAACCGCCGGGACAGGTTGTCGATCTTGAGGGTGCACGTGCCATACGGCAGCGCCGTCGCCGCCACATTGCCCTGCTGCTTAACGCTGAACTCCGCGATCATCCCGCCGTCCCACGTCTCATACACCCCCGGCACGATCTCCACCACCCGCATCCGTCTGCTGGGCCGCGACCACTTGGCCACCGTCACCCGGATGGCGTCGGGGTTGTTGACCGTGAAGCCCTCCAGCGATACGGAGGATGCCGTGTTGCCAGTGTACGTCCGCGTGTGGTACGCCGTACCGCCCTGCTTGACCTCCACCGTGAAATCCTCCGGCACGCCGTCGTAGGCGTTTCCGGGGAAGTAAACGGAACACGCCTGAAGCACGGAAACCCCGGAAAACCGCAGCTCCACCCACGGAGGCGTTGCAAACGTCCCGTCCTCGCCGGACAGCACGTTGCCGATGTAGCCCATCTGGCCCACCGTCTGAGTGGGATCGTCCGGGAGAAGGTCCCACGTCCCGTCCAGCGCCCACCGGTCACGCTCTAATGTTGCGTACTTGGTGGGATTTCCAAAAACCTTATCGTGGATCTGCTCCAGATTGCTCCACGGAATCTGCCCGGAGGTCTCCCCGGCACCGAACACGATGTCCGGGGAAATGATGTCAATGACCGCCCGCAGCAGCACCCGCCGCGCGTCTCCTGTGATCGCTGCATGATACGCCTGCCCGCTCTTAATCATGCGGTGTCACCTCCCGCAATTCCACGGTAAAGTCTGCCCACAACGGGGTCTCCTTGGTTTCCTCTCCACGTCCGCTTCGCCGCGACCACATAAATTTAGGCCGGGTAAAAGACGTTACGAGAAAAGTGGAGTATTTCAGCGCCCCATCGGATTCCTGTGGCAAAAAACCGCAGATAATTGGTTCCCGTGTTCCCTTCTCGCAGGCCGCGATCACCTTGTTTTTCATTTCCCCGTCAAAATATCCGTATTGATAGGATACCTGCCACACATTTCCCCGCAGCTCCCGTGCCGTTCGTCCCGAGATCATCTGTACATCAACCGACAGGGGGATATTTTGCACATTGTATCCGCCATCCCGGCTCTCCGGCAGCGCCACCGCCATGCCGTTGGTGTCTAAAATCAATTCCGTCATGTTTCACCTCATGCAATGGGGTTCAGGATTGGCGTACCGTTTGCCTGCGCATAGCCGGTCAGCGGGTCAAACACATAGGATGCAAATTTGGTCATGTCAGGGAACATCAGGTTAAACGTAAATGATCCGCCGGATTGCTTCCCTTCGCCCAGCCCATTCACAATAGCCGCGCTGGAAATGCCGATGCCGGAATCCGCAAAGCCTACCGACGCCGTACCGAAGTCCAGCCCAGAGGTAATGCCTCGCTTGATATTGCCGTACTCGTCATCCCATCCCTCGCCAAGACCCAGCGCCATGTTTTCGCCGATCCCAGCGAATACGCGGGACGGGGAATGAATACCAAGAACGCCTTTGACGTTATCCACAATGCCGCCAAAGAAGCCAGAAACTTTTTCTTTGATCCAGCTGCCCATTGCCTTGATACCTTCCCACAGCCCCTTCACGATCTGCTTGCCCACATCCACGATGTCAGGGAGCGAGGAAACGAAGGCCTTTACAATGGTTGCCATCATGTCAAGCACCGACCGAACGATCTGCGGAAAATTATTAGCAAGGCCGCTGACGATCGCCAACACCATCTTCATGCCCAGCTCAATGACCTGCGGCAGTTTTTCGACGGCATAACCGACGAATTTCTCAATCATTTCGGGGCCTTTTTCCTGCACCACAACGCCGATGTTTTCAAGGATCCTCTCAATGACCGGCAAGAGATTTTCCGCCACCGTTACGGTGCTGCCCAAGAGGTTTGTAATGAGTTCCGCCATGTCGGCGTTTTCATCGCCAAGCCCCGTGATAAAGTTGTCATACGCCGCTTTCATCGACGCGATAGAGCCTTGGATCGTCGTGCTGGCTTCCAGCTGTGTTGTGCCCGTGATGCCCATTTCCGTTTGCACGGTATGGATAGCGTCAACGATGTCCGCATAGCTGTCAATGGTGTAATTGGTGTAGTTCCCCTGGGCGGCATTTAAGGCGTTGGCATCGTCGATCAACCGCTGCATTTCTTCTTTTGTGCCGCCATAGCCCAGCTTCAGGTTATCAAGCATGGTGTAGTTCTGCTTGGCGAAGCCCTGATAGGCGTTCTGGATAGATTCCATGCTCGAACCCATCTTATTTGCGTTGTCCGACATGTCGGTAATGGCCAGATTCGCCTTTTCCGCTGCCGCGTCCGTGTCGCCGCCCATCGATTGCAGCAGCGACGCGGAAAACGCCGTCACCGTAGTCATGTACTCGTTAGCGCTCATGCCCGCCGTCTTGTATGCGTTCTCGGCGTACTGCATCACGGTATCGGCAGAGGACTTGAAAAGCGTTTCTACGCCGCCAACCAGCTGCTCGTATTCGCCGTAATTTTCTACGGCCTGTTTTGTAATGGCAATCGCAGCCGCGCCAGCCGCCGCAATCGCAGCGCCGCCGACCTTTGCCGCCGTAGCAAGCCCGCCTTTCAGTTTCCCTGCAAGCGTTTCCGCTTTGCTGCTTGTCTCCGAAAAGCCCTTGTCTACGTCTCCGTCGTCTACGCTGATTTTGACAAATAAATCAAGTAGATTCATGTTTCACCACCAATCCGCACCGCGCGATAATATCGGCGGTAATCTCTTCGCACGTCCGGTTGTCCTGCTTTTTTGGCTCAATAATGTCCGCGTATCGCGCCTTGATGTAGTTCCCGCCCGCGTAGCGCGCCGTGTTTTCGGCCACAATGCGTAGCGCGTCGGTCACATAGATGCGATACGCCTCGGTTTTCGCTTTCACATTGAGCCGCGCCACGCAGTATCGCAGGAACGGCTTTATTCTCCTTTGCCCTTGGTATTCTCCTGCGCAGAGCCAGAGGATTTCCCGCTCTGCGCTGAGATAAAAAGCGCGGTAAACGCATCATCGGTCAAAAGTTCCGTTGCGTCTCGCATCAGCTTGACAAGGTTTAGAGCGCCCTTGTAGCTCTCAGCACTCACGCCCTCAATGGCGGCAAGGATCGCGATGATGTCGCCTTTGTGACCCTTGAGCAGCGCAGGGAGCGCTTTTCGCGCCCTCTGCGTAGCAAACTGCTTTGCCGTCATGCCCTCCGGCAGCTTTTCCCGCCGGAACATGGCGGAAGCCTTCTCGTCCTCTGCGATGTTGGCAATGGGTTCAATGATGTCTGCGATAACATCAAACACCCGCTCGCCGTGAATATCGGAAAGTTTCATATCAGCCCTCCGCCGTACCGGCCTTAATGTAGATCTCAAAGGGGACCGTGTTCTGTGCTGCCATGGAGTAGTGGGCGGTATACTCAAATGCAAACTGGCCCTTTGCCTTGTCGCTGGTCTTCAGCTGGAAGCCGCCGGTAGACAGTGCGTTCATCATGTGGATGGCGATGAAGCCGCCGTTTTTCTCGCCGTTCTTGTCGGAATAGTCGCCCACCAGCCAGATGTCGGCAAAGTCAGCGTCCGACAGATCGTTCCGAGGCGTGACCTTCCCATCGCTGGTACTCACATCGGCAGCACCGCAAAGGCTCTTTGCAATCTTGGTGTCTGCGTTGACGAACGTACCCGCCATCTTCGCTTCCCAGGAATCCAGCCGTTTCAGCTCTTTCATGTTCTTGGGGCAGTTGTCAATGTCTTCGCCAAAATCGGAGAAGCTGGGCGTTGCGGTAAAATTTACACCGCCGGTAGTCGCGCCGATCTGTCCCGCCTCTCCGATGGTTCCGGTGGCCGGGGTGAAATCGGTGGTCAGAATACCGGCGTTGATCTGTAATTTCTGAAATGCGTCGGAAGGAATTTTTGTGAATTTCATAGCTTCGTCCTTTCATCAGTTTTGCGACAGATATTCCACCGTGATGTTGAGATACCGCCGCTTGATGTTCTTATCGCTCTCGTCCGCGATGTTCTGGCACCACGGGGACCCGCGCTTGATCCACATCGCGCCTCCGTCATAGGGCACGAACGCGCCGCCCATGCCGATGGTGTCAGAGATTTCCTGTGCCTTGGCGTTGGGAATTGCCTCGCTTTCCGTGTAATACCAGAGGTTTACCGTCAGAGCGATTCCCCCGCTCTCCCATGACCCGGTAATCAGTTCATAGGTCAGCCACGGGAACGTCGCGTCCTCCGGCACATTGGATGTTGGGAATGCCGGGAGGAATTGAGAAAACCACGCATGGAGCGCCTTATCCTTCGTCATTTCGGCAGCTCCTTTCGCTCCGCAGTGAAGAATTTAAGCGCTCGGATTTCCGGTCCGGCAGATTTCGGAGCTGCCTTTTCCTCCGGGTTTGACGTCACCCGGTAGGTCAGCCCCGTTTCCCCATCCCGGAAATAATCGTTGTACTCAATGGGCACGTTCCGGTTGACCAGCGCGGAATACACCGAGGTCACGCCCTCCTGTTCCGCCCTCCGGGCCTCCATGGATGTATCAAGCGCCTGATAGTTGAGAAACTCGGCGCCGTCAACCCATTCCGTGATATAGCCGCCAGCGCCGTCGGCCGTGCGTTTCTTTTCAATCAGCACACACTTTTTACCAAACGCATCCAACAGCATTACGGCTCCACCCCCTTGAGCTTCCGCCAGTCATTCAATCGGCCCTTAAAAGCGCCCTGCCAGCCGTTTAACGCGTTGCTGTCGCTTCCCGCGCTGCGTTTGGTGTAAGAATAGCCCCCGAAGCTTTCGCTTTGATACGGGCTTGCAACGGCCTCCCCGTTCTTTTCTTCCCACGCGGCGATATCTTCGGCAAGCGCAACCACAGCCTTTGGCACCGCCAGCACCCACACCGTCCCGGTAAAGGTTTCATCCGTCAGGTCAGCCGCCGGATACTGGTGCAGGCCATCGTTGAACACGGAGCCACAGATGCGGAAATATTGATTGGTTTGGAGAAAAGGCAGCGCAATGCTGCCATTCTCCACGGTGAACGTGCCCTCGTGAATCTCCACAAGGAACCAGTTGTTTAAGTGCCGTAGAACATTTTCAAGCATTGCGCTGCCTCCTTTAGCTGCCTGCAACAATTTTATAAATTTCGGCCTTTTTCATTGAGCCGCTAACTCCAGCAATGCCGTTTTCCTCCGCATACGCAAGCAATTCCGCCTTTGTTAAGTTGCTAAGGTCTGCGTCATTGCCGGGTGCCGTTGCCATTAGCGGCTCAATCAGCCCCCCACGCTAGAGGGTGTTACGGTCACAACGGCGATACCGTCCAGATACTCAGCCCACAGGGACATACCCATCAGCGCGTAGCTCTCGCCTACGGCGGTGCTGTAGTTGCCCTGGGCGTGGAAACCAATCAGGTTAGTCTCGCCCTGAACGGTGTAGTTCAGGCCCAGGCGGGCAAACTCGCTATCGCCGGGATCCACATAGTACAGGTCAATGTTTTCCACGGGGGTAGCAATAACCTTATTCCGGGCGATCTGCGCCGCAGGCAGCAGGAACAGGGTGGAATAGCCCATGAAATCTTTGATGTAGTTGATGCCGAACTGGGTCTGCACGGTGATGTTTGCAGTACCCAGATAGTCATAGGCATCCAGAATGTTGGCAAAACCTACCACCTGGGTGACATCCTTCTGGATAGTGGCAAACTTGTTCAGAACCTCGCCCTGAGCCTTGGCAAGCGCATCCTGCCAGGTAGCGGCGGTCTTTGTCAGGCTGCCGGTGTTCAAGAATGTGTAGAACTTACCCATGACAACATTCTGAAGCTTTGTCAGGAATGCGTCATCGGACTTTTCTACGGCAATTTCCGCGCCGTACTTGTTCACATCTTCGATGGGTACGGCCTTCGCGTACTTCTCAATTGTCAGGTCAGACTTTGCCGCCTGCACGATGGTGGTCTTGCTGTAGGGGATGACCTCGCCGGGGTCAACAGAGCCGCTCTCCAGGTCAATACTGGCGGTGTAAGACACCAGAGACGTACCGGGGGTCTTTCGGATAGGGCGAGTGATGCCCAGAATATTTCTCAGCGCCTCCCAGTTGTCATCAAACCGGGTAACAAAGTCGACCTCGCGTGCGGTCACGCTGGTATAGACATTGGGCAGAGAATCACGGGGCTGGGTCAAAGTTTCAACTTTAGTTGCTGCCATGTTAAAGGCTCCTTTCAGTTCATCAGATCAGGATTTTCGGCAAGTGCTTTCTGCCGTTCGGCAGTAGACATTACATAGCGGCCCTTATCGTCCTTTTTGTAGATGTCTGCCTTGGTCAGATTCGCGCCGCCGGTGTTTGACGGGGGATTGGCGGGATTCGCCCCGTGCGTCTGCGTGGTGGAAACAAGCCCCTTGTAGGTGCCGTCCACGAGTGCATCGAGGGACTTGGTGTCCTTGATCTTCTCGCCGTCCAGCTCCAATGCGGCCATTTCCTCGCCGCAACCACGCATGGCAAGGTCCAAATTCGCGCCGGTGATGTTTTTGCTCTCAAAGTAAGCCCGGACAGCCTTTTCCTTCGCCGCCTTGCTCTCCTTTGCCGTGACGTCGGATTTGTAAGTTTCAAAGGCCGAGTGTTCTTTCTCGTACTTTTCCTTATAGCCGCCGTCACCCGCTGCCTTGAGGTCGTCCAATTCCTTCTGGACGCCGGGCAGCTTCTCCGCGTCCGCCTTGTACTTCGTGAGATCGTCCTTAAGGGGGTCAACCACGCCCAGATGCAGCGCAACCAAGCAATTTTCGATCTCTTCGGTGCAAGCCTCGCCGAGAATATTTCTAATTTCCGCTCTCGTAAATTTCGCCATGTTATTCGTTCTCCTTTTCCTTGGCCCCAATTCTTCGGGGGCGAACGTTGTATAAAAACCGCTGTACCTCGCGGGTTTTACCGAAAACAAAAGAGCCAACCACCGAGAAATTCTCAGTAGCTGGCTCCTATTGCCCTTTCCCGCGCCCTATTGCGCGGAAGTGCTGTATTTGATTGTTTTCTTGACCTCTAAAACGATGTACCCGTCTCCTTTTCGGCGTATTTCAGCATCGTTGCCGCGCTTGATAATGGCTTCAATGGCCTTGATGGTCTCGTTATCCATTTTTCAGCTCGCTTTCCAAAATGTCCCGATACTGTCCCGCATAGTCGGCGGCAGCGGGTTTCAAAAACGGCTGTGCCTTGTTGCCGCGCGTGTAATGCCAGTTGCCTTTCGCGTCCTGGTACACCCACGGTGTAGGCCGTCCGCCTCCGCCTTCGGCGTAAATGCCGGTGCCAAGCTCAACGTAAGGCGCATACTCAACATTTGTCCCAATATATACCGCAGGTTCATCTTCGTCCACAACATGAGTAATGCTATTCCTAAGATTGCCCGTATCTGGTATTTGCAGCTTTTTCGCATATCCCTCTGCCACCAGCCCGATCTTTTCAAGGCCCCGCAGCAGCGCCGCCTTGATCTCAGCGGAAACCTCCGCACTGTGGTCTTGAATATCAATGTTCATTGTTATCCTCTGCCCAATTTTTCCAGTTCGCTGGCGGTGCAGTCAATCAGTTCGTTATCGCTGTCTCTTTCCACCAAAAAATACGTCCCGTTGGTATTTCTGATGTCGACAACAATACCGGTATCCCCAGTACTTTTTACCTTTACACGATCATATTCACGGATCATCCCGCATCCTCCTTGTTTTTTCTAAAGGCCGTTATGATACGCGGTTTGCTTTCTGGTGCATCCTTTATCCAGCCAGTGCAAAACGTTCGTTGCTTCGTCACACCAAGTTCCATGAAAATATTAAAACGCACAGCTCCGCCGCCTAATTCTTTAAAATCCACAGCCTTTTCCATGTTAAACTGCCTTGCCATATCATAGCGCAATTGGATCGGATTGTCTGACGTATATCCAACATCAAAGAATTGTTCTGCGTGTTTTGCTCCATTTTTCAGGAAATAGCCTGTGTATTTTTTGGGTGTTGTTATGCACTCCGCATTTTTAACAACAACGGTCTGTCGCTTTGTGGTTTTTAATTGTGCCCACTTTTCATGTTCATTATACCTCAAATTCTGGAAATCTTCAACGGTATTCGGAACTTTTTTGCTCAGAACCGCCTTGTATTCTTTCCATTGCTTCGTGTCTGCCGATAGATTCCGGCCTTTTTTTGATAAAGATGCCCCACGCTGTAGCATTTTCCGCTTCTTTCTGTGCCGCCCACTCTGAATAGGTCATATCTGAAACGATCTCGTTTTCGCCTGTAACCGGGTTTCTGGCGCGTCTTTGGCCCGTGGAATTTACTCCATCCACATCCGCAACCATCGTGCAGCGGCAGTTATACACGAGGTAGCCGGGGGCGGATGTGTCCCCGGGGAACATGATATCGTAACCGTCGACCTTAAACGGCTTGTCAATGTCCACCGTCTGGCCATCCAGCATGGCATGAGCGTGTCGCGTGCGATTGTCCAGCGTCGCAAGCCATTGTTTCTTGAGCTTAATGCCCATCTTCTCCGCTGCCGCGTAGCTGTCCATGCGTCCGGCGTTCTGCGCGCCGGTCACGGCAGTTCTGGCGGTGCGGATGGCGGAATCGCGGCTCATGGTGGTGATCCGCTTTTGCAGGTCATTTGCCATGCGCTTGATGCTCTTTCCCTGCAGGATGGAGCTGGTGACACTGGCCGTAATTTGCTTCTTGCCATACTCGAGGGGAGAGGAACAACGTTATTTCAGCATGGATATTTTTGAGGAAACGGTAGATCATTACCGGGATTTATATCCTTTTTTGAAAGACCAGCCGAAATTTCTTTTCGAGTATGGACAGTGTTTGTCGAAAACCGGGCAATATGAGGAAGGGATTCGGATTCTGACAGAAGGTACACGGCTCAGTGCCGATCCGATGTTCTATAATATTATGGGGAAAGACGCCGAAGCCTTGAAGCATTTCGGACAGGCTGAAGCCTGTTTTAAGCAGGCTTCCTATATGGTGCCTCATCGTTTATATCCCCTCTATTTATTGGCGAAAATGTATTTCGAAAGCGGACAACCGGAGAAAGGCCGTGATATGGCCCGGCAGGTGATTCAGAAAGCACCCAAAGTGATGTCGGATGCCGTAAAAGAAATGAAAGCAGAATTGGAAGAAAGACTGAAACCATAGGAAAAAGAGAGAATTTGTTAAAAAGTACCGTTCGGATTGAAAAAGAAGGGGAAAAGTGAAGGGAGATTGTAAGGTTTTAATATATTTACAACTAATTATACTTTCGCAATATTTTAAAGAAAAGATATGAATAAAATCGCTTTTTTTGCATTAATGCTCGCCTTGGGGCTTGTCGGTGGTTGTGGAAATAAGAAGGAGGAGAAAAAAGAAGAAAAAGATTTGGCCCGGATCAGCCAGAAACAGGACAAAATCGAGGTGAAAGCAGCAAAAGTCCGGCTGGCTCCCTTTGAAATGGAATTGGTCAGCAATGGCAAAGTTAATGCCCGTCGGAAAGCGGTTTTGGCTTTTATCACGAATGATGTGGTCAGGAAAGTACATGTGAAAAATGGAGAAAGGGTGAAAAAAGGAGATCCCATCGTGAGCGTGGACGAACTGAAAGCCGGTCAGCAGTTGGAAGCCGCCCGCCTGAGCTGGGAAAAAGCGAAGCTGGAATTGAGGGGACGGCTGATGAATGAGGGGATAAATTCATTGGAAGATACGCTGGACGAACGTGTAATCTCTAAAACCCGGCTGGAAAATATCAAATTACAGATCGGTTATACCTCTGCGGCTAAAGAATATGAAAAAGCGGTGTACGATTATTCGAACATCACGGTGTATGCTCCTTTTGACGGCGTGATCGCCGATCTGGAGGTGAAGGAATACAACCAGTCCTCTGCCTATAAAGAGGTTTGTTCGGTAATCGACGATGCTACCATGGAGATTGTGTTTAACGTACTGGAAACCGAGATCGCCCATTTGAAGGCAGGGATGGAAGTAGAGATTACGCCTTATGCAAACGATAAAGTTACCCTGAAAGGCACGGTGACTGAAGTGAATCCGAAAATCGATGAAAACGGTATGGTGAAAGTCAGGGCTACAACCGATAATCCCGAAGCAGTGTTGGTGGATGGAATGAATGTCAGTATATTGGCTAAACGGCAAATCGCCGATAAATTGATCGTCCCGAAAACAGCGGTGTTGCCGCGGCAAGGGAGAAAAGTCGTGTTTGTCTACGAGAATGGCCGGGCTATATGGAAATATGTCGAAACAGGATTTGAAAATAGCCGGGAAGTGTGTATCGAATCGGGATTAAAAGAGGGGGAAGAGGCTATTTACGAGAATAATCTGGGGTTGTCGCACGAGTGTGAGGTGACGCTGATAAATAAAAAGGAGTAGTAGTTCCTGAAAACACTTGGAAGGTGAAATTATCTGCTTTTTCTGTCAATACTATTTTTGTCGTACTGATGCTTTTAGGGATCAGTCTGATTCCTGTGTTGTCTTTGCAGTTGCTCCCTTCTTCCCGTTCGAACGATTTGTCGGTATCTTTCTCTTGGGATAATGCCGGCCCCGAATTACTGGAAATGGAGGTGACGACCAAATTGGAAGGGGCTTTGGCGCGGACGAGAGGGTTACGGGAAATTGTTTCGGAGACCGGGAATGGCTGGGGAACAATCAGGCTTTCTATCGATAAAGAAGAAAATATCGATGCCATTAAACTGTATCTGGGGTCTGTCGTCCGTTCGGTGAAAAGCGGATTCCCGGAAGGAGTACAGGTGTCGGAAGTACGTGGAGGAGAATACAGTTCCGGTAAAGAAGCTAAAAAAGAACGGCAGCTTTTATTGACTTACGGTATTTCAGGGCCTGGTACTACTCAGGATGTCTCCCGTTTTGCGGAAGACAATATCTCGAACATCGTCTCTACCATGCCGGGGATAGAAAGTGTGACGGTAACCGGGGCTGTTCCCATGGAATGGGTACTGATTTACGATCAGCAAGTGCTTGAAAATATCGGTATCAGTGCTTCCGATATCCGCTCGGCTTTGAACAATTATTATATGCGCCGGGATGGGGGAAAAGTATTGATCGATACCGTTCCTGCCAAAGAATATGCTTATATTATTTTCCGGGGTAATCCGCTGAGTCATGAGATCGATATGCTGAATATGCCGATCAAGACACTGGGGGATCGGATTGTTTTATTGAAAGATATCGCAACCCTGGATTATCGGGAGAAGTCTCCTTCCTCCTATTACCGGATCAATGGTCTGAATCAGTTGAATATCAATATTTTCGCAGAAAAGAATGCTAATGTGATCGACCTTTCGGCCAAAGTCAGGGGTAAGATGGATTTGTTGGAAAAGGATTTCGGCGGAAAATATTCTTTGCAGATGGCTTATGATGCCAGTAAGGAACTGGAAGATGAATTGAACCAGACGCTTTTCCGGACCTTATTGACGATTTTGATTCTGCTGATTTTTGTGTTTCTGGTGAGCCGGGATTTCCGCTATTTGTTGATTATCGCCGTTTCTTTAGCTGCTAATGTGCTGATTGCTTTTGTTTTCTATTATTTCCTGAAAGTAGAAATCCATATTTATACTCTGGCAGGGATAACTGTGTCGTTCGGTATCATCATCGATAATGTGATCGTTATGGCCGATCATTACAGACATCATCGTGACCGGAAAGTATTTATGGCTATTCTGGCTGCGACGCTGACGACGATGGGGGCTTTGACCGTCATTTTCAACATGGACAATGAGATCATGCGGAATATGTGGGATTTTACTACGGTTATCATTGTCAATTTGTCCGTATCGTTGTTTGTAGCTCTTTTCTTTGTACCGGCTTTGATGGAAAAAATACCGTTGCGGAAAAAAGAAGCCAGAGTGCGTGTTGCCCGCAAGAGAAAAGTTGTAAAATTTACCTGGAAATACAAGCGGTTTATCGGGTTCACCTGGAGATTCAGGAAAGCATGGGTGATTTTGGCTATTCTCGGATTCGGATTACCTGTATTTATGATTCCTTCTTCAGTGGACCGCGATAAGTCGTATGCCGAGACCTATAACCGAATCTTTAGCAGCGAATGGTTTCTGACGATCAGACCCTGGATGGATAAGCTGTTGGGAGGAAGCCTGCGCTTGTTCGTGGAAGGAGGAAAAGGGGAGTGGAGGCAAAATGACAATAACGACCGTATCCGGACCTCCCTGAGTGTAGTGATGACAATGCCGCATGGAGCGACGCTGGAACAAATGAACGAGGCATTTATGAAAGTGGAAAATTTTGTCTCCGGATTTCAAGAAGTCGACCTTTTTACGACGAGTATCAGTTCTGCTAACGAGGGAAGAATGAAAATCACCTTTAAAGAAGAAGCCGAGATGACCGGTTTCCCCGAGATGCTGAAGAATGAGTTGGTGCGTTATTGTAATTCGATCGGGAATGCCGATTCACAGATTTCCGGAGTCGGAAGGAGTTTTTCCAATAGCCTGGGAGACGGTTACCGCAGTGAAGGGCTGAAGGTGGTGGGATATAATTACCGGCAAGTGATGAAGTATGCCGAAGTCTTGAAGAACAAGCTATCTGAAAACCGCCGGGTGAAGAAATTATATATCGGAAATGCCCGGAATCCCGAGAAAATGAGGGAGTTTGTGGTGAAAGTCGATAAAGCTAAACTGGCCCGTAATAATTCGAATGTCAATGATATTATGTGGAGATTGAGGAGTTTGTCTTATGCCCGGGATGAGTATACTACGGCTTATATCGATAACGAACAGACTTCTATTGTTATCCGGCCCAAAAATACGGTGGAGACCAGTATCTGGGAGATGCAGAATTATCCGGTACAGGGCGATAAAGCCACTTTCCGTTTGAGTGACGTCGGCACAATCCAATATGAGGATACGTTCGATAAGATCACGAAAACGAATCAGGAATACGATGTATCGGTACAATATGATTTTATCGGGGATTATATGTTGTCGAATAAGGTGAAAGAGAGAGTGATGAAGGAAATGAACCAGAGTATGCCGATCGGTTTCCGGGTGAAGGAAGGCCGGGATTATTGGGGAGGATACTGGAAGATGAGCAATGGGTTCGATCGGCGTATTCTGTATATCTTACTGGTATTCTGTATAATTTATTTTATCTGTGCCATCTTGCTCGAATCCTTGAAGCAAGCGATGATCGTAATGCTGATCGTGCCTTTGTCGTTTATCGGCTGTTTTTTGGGTTTTTACTGTTTCGGGCTGGTATTTAACGAAGGGGGATTGGCGGCCTTTATCCTGATGTGCGGATTATCGGTGAATGCGGTGTTGTATATTCAGAACGATTATAATAATAAGATCATTGCGGGAAAAGCGAGAGGGTTACAAACTTATTTGAGTGCCTGGAATGCGAAAATTATTCCGATTCTGCTGACGGTTATTTCCACAATTTTGGGATTTATCCCTTTCCTGATCGGAAGTAACGTGGCCGATTTTTGGATCAGCCTGGCGATCGGGACGATGAGTGGCCTTATTTTTTCTGTATTGGTGTTGATGATTTATCTGCCTTTGTTTTTTATGCGTAAGGAAGATAAAGCGGGATGCAGACGGAAAAACAGTGGGATGAAGGAAGGGGGAAGAAAATGGTTAAGTCATATTGAATTGAATAAGATACGGGGATTCATAAAGCATTGATGTTTTCCTTTTTGGTCATTAAATATTAAGAAAATGATTGGTTTTTTACTCAAACGTCCCGTCGCGGTAATCATGAGCACCATTGCCTTTTTGGTATTGGGGGCAGTGGCTATGTTTCAGCTACCGGTTTCATTGATGCCGGATGTAGATATTCCCGAGATCAGTATACATTATACTCAGGATAATGCCTCGGTCAATGAAATGGAAAACAGTATCACCAACTTACTGAGAGGGCAGCTGCAACAGATTCCGTCATTATCGGACATTACTTCCGAATCCAGGGAAGGGAGCGGAACGATAACCATGAAGTTCGAATACGGCACTTCGATCGATTATGCTTTTATCGAGGTCAATCAGAAAGTGGATGCTGCGATGAACAGCTTCCCTAAAGAGATGCAACGGCCTACGATTATTAAAGCTTCGACTTCGGATATTCCTGTATTTTATATTCAGTTGAATTTAAAAAAATTGGAATCGGATATCAAATTCCTGGAATTTTGCGAATTTGCCGATGCCGTTTTGAAAAAGCGGTTGGAGCAATTGCCGGATGTCGCGATGGTGGATATTAGCGGGATGTATCAGCCCGAAATGTATATCTTGCCCGATGAAGCCAAAATGAAGAGTCTGAATATTACCCAAGATCAATTGAAAGAAGCTATCGATCAAAATAACCGGGTGTCGGGAAGCTTGTCGATCCGGGACGGTTACTACCAATATAATATAAAATTTACCAGTCAGCTGATGTCGGTCGAAGATGTCCGGGAGGTATACCTGAATATCGAAGGGCGTCTGATGCAGGTGAAAGATATTGCCGAAGTGGGCATACGGCCGAGAGATAAGAGAGGGATGTTCGTGAATGGCGAAAAACAATCCCTGTGTATGGCGGTGATCAAACAATCGAGTGCCCGGATGTCGGAGATGAAAGAGAAAGTCAGTGAGATGCTGGAAAATTTTGAAACAGAATATCCGGATATCGAATTTTCCGTATCGCGGGATCAGGCTGCCTTACTGAATTACTCGATTACGAATTTGCAGCAGAGTTTAGTATGGGGGATTATCCTGGCTGTATTTATTATGTTGTTTTTCTTGCGGGATGCCCGTTCACCGATGATTATCGGGATCAGTATACCGGTTTCTGTGGTTATCAGTGTACTGTTTTTCCAGTTGATCGGTTTGTCTATCAATACCATTTCTCTGTCCGGTTTGATCATGGGGGTGGGGATGATGATCGATAATTCGATTATCGTCATCGATAATATCAACCAGCGAAGGGAACGGGGAGATTCGCTGTTTGTGGCTTGTGCGGACGGTACGGCCGAGATTTTCCGTCCCCTGTTGTCTTCGGTGTTGACGACTTGTGCGGTATTTGTGCCGTTGATATTTCTGGGAGGAGTTGCCGGGGCTTTGTTCTATGACCAGGCGGTAGCTGTAGGCGTCGGGCTTTTTGTCTCGCTGATCGTTTCGCTGACGATTGTCCCTGTCATTTTTTATCTTCTCTTTAAAAGAGCACATGAAGACGGGAAAATCAGTAATTTCATCAAACGGATCAGTTTTAAACATCTGGATAAGTACTATACGATTGTCTATCACTTTGTGTTCTATCACCGCCATAAGACCATGCTGATCGTGGCTGTGCTGGTATTGTTGGGTGCTGCTACGGCTTTTTTCACTAAAGTGGAACGGATGCCTCCGGTAGAAATCAATGAAATGTTGATCCGGACAGACTGGAACAATAGTATTCATGTCGATGAAAATTATAACCGGGTGCAGGATATTATCCGGCAGTTTAAGGGACGTTGTACTGAAATATCCTGTCATATCGGTGAAAAACAGTTTTTCCTGAATCCCGAGGATAACGGTAATATCAATGAGGCGGAGTTTTATATAAAAACTACCGATAATGAAAGCCTGAAAGTTTTGGTCGGGGATATAACCGCTTATATTAAGAAAAACTATCCGGAAGCCCGGGTAGAACCGGCGAAGGTGGAAAATCTGTTCGAACAGTTGTTTAAGGGAGAAGATGCTCCTTTGATCATTTACCTCTCGGGAGAATCTGCCCGCAAGATAGAGGATTTATCGAAAATTAATGCATTCATCGACCATTTGAATGAGGAAATGCCCGGACTGAAATTGAATAAGCCTGCCGTACAGGAAAGAATCGTAGTCCATATCTTGCCCGAACGTTTGGCGTTGTATAAAGTGAATCAGAATGTGTTGCTGAATACGTTGGAAAAGAATATCAGTAAGGTCAGTATCGGAAAATTGAATACGGGGAACCTTTATATTCCGATTGTCATTACTGAAAATGAACATACGATCCGGGATATTCTCAACGAGGTGTATGTGTCTAATTCGGATAGGAAGTATATTCCGGTAGCTGCGTTGACCGATTTGTCAATGGAATACGATTACAAGAAAATTTTCGGGAAAAAAGAAGGAGTCGTCGTGCCTGTTCAGGTTTACCATACAGGAGATAGCATCCAAGAAATTATAAAGACGGTGAGGACAGAAGCGGTAAAAGCTAATCTGGATCCTCATTTCGGAGGGGCTTATTTCGAGGGGAATGAGACTTTCTGGCAGATGTTGATGATCGTAATCGTGGCCTTGCTGATGCTCTACTTTATTTTAGCCAGTCAATTCGAATCGTTGACATTACCTTTGATCGTATTGATCGAGATTCCGATCGATGTGGCGATGACTTTGCTGGCATTGTGGATTTGTGGGATCTCACTGAATCTGATGTCGATGATCGGTATCGTGGTCATGAGTGGTATCGTGATCAACGACTCGATTCTGAAGATCGATACGATCATCCGGCTTCAACAACAGGGATTTCCTTTGCTGGAAGCCATTCACGAAGGTGGGGTGAGGCGGTTGAAGCCGATTCTGATGACGAGTTTGACTACTATTTTTGCTTTGATCCCTTTTTTATGGGGTGACGATATCGGTTCCCAATTGCAGCGGCCGCTGGCGGTAGCTATGATCAGCGGGATGACGATCGGTACTCTGGTCAGTCTGTATTGGGTACCTCTGTGTTATTATTATTTAGTTAGAAAAAAAGGAGAATAGACGATGGAAACATTTACGCGGTGGGTGTATTATTTTTTGGAGTCTTTAGGTCTCGATCTCAGTTATATGACTAATCTGAATCGCCTGATTGTTCTTGTATTGATAGCCGTATTGGCTTTTCTGACAGATTGGATTTGCAGGAAAGGGATTGTACGGTTGGTGCGTAAGGTTACCCAAAAGACAAAGGTGACCTGGGACGATCTGTTGTTTAACGATCGGGTCATGAATAATTTCTGCCACATCCTGCCGCCTGTGGTAGTATATATACTTTTGCCGATCGCTTTCCCCGACGGATCGGATGCCCTGGCGTTTATCCGAAAGCTGTGTATGGTGTATATTATAGCGGCTGCTTTGCGGTTTATCAACATTTTTCTGGGAGTCATATTCCAGTTGGCCACACAGAAAGAAGTATTTCGTGACCGGCCTCTGAAAGGTGTCTACCAGATTATTCAGGTCGCTTTGTTTTTTGTCGGTTCGATTTGCATTATTGCTGTATTGATCGAGAAATCTCCTATCCATCTTTTGGCTGGTTTGGGAGCTTCGGCTGCTATTTTAATGTTGGTTTTCAAGGATAGTATCATGGGCCTTGTTTCCGGAGTGCAACTTTCGGCCAATGATATGTTGCGCCCGGGGGATTGGATTACGATGCCTAAATACAATGCCGACGGTACGGTGATCGAAGTGACTCTGAATACAGTGAAAGTCCGTAATTTCGACAATACGATTATTACGATCCCGCCTTATGCATTGGTGAGTGATTCGTTTCAAAACTGGAGGGGCATGCGGGAGTCCGGTGGACGTCGCGTGAAACGTTCTGTCAATTTGGATGTGAATAGTGTCTGTTTCTGTACCCCGGAAATGCTGGAAAGATATAAAAAGATCGTTATTTTAAAGGAATATATCGAGCAAACCGAGCAGAAAGTACAACAATACAATCAGCAGCAGGGGATCGACGATTCTGTGCCGGTCAATGGAGTACACCAGACAAACCTGGGCGTTTTCCGGGCTTATCTCGAATTATACCTGAAAAATTTACCTGTCGTAAATTCTGATTTGACGTATATGGTCCGGCAATTACAACCGACCGAAAAAGGAATCCCTTTGGAGGTGTATTTCTTCTCCAGAGAGAAAGATTGGGTGCCTTATGAGAAAATCCAGGCCGATGTTTTCGATCATATTTTTGCGGTAGTTCCTTATTTTGGTCTAAAAGTATTCCAAAATCCTTCTTCTGCAGATATAGTCCGGGTTTTAGAAAGAGTGTGATTGGTGTTTTGTATAAAACAATCCGTTTTTTTTATAAGTGTGTCTTGATTTAATCGTTCTATCTTTGGGGGAGATAAATGACCTAAAATCGAAAACAATGAGTAAAATTTTATTCGGATTGGTGGGGATTGCTTTGATCAGCTCGTGTACGCGTCCGGGAAGTTTATATAATGGCGGACAACGGATTGCTAATTGTGTTACTTCAGAGCCTTTTGAAGTACCGGTTCAGGAGGGGTGTGCCACCTATGTGATGTATGGGCAAGATACTGTCGCTATTGTCACTCAGCCGATGACCATACAAATCCCGAAAGGGATGAAAGTATCGACGAAGGGAAGTACCGGTGATGAAATCTCGATCGAATATGAGGTATTGAACGATACAGATGCTAAGATTGCTTATAATAAATCCTGGCAGGCGATTATGTTCGAAGATACCCGTTCCGGTGATTATGATTACAATGATTTGATTATCCATGTTCGGAATTTACATTCCTGGAATAAATTGCAGATCGATATTCAACCGATTGCTTTAGGGAGCCAAAAGGTGATCAAACTGGGATGTGTGATCGGTAATGATAAAAGCGAACATATCATTTCGGAAGATGTGCGTAAAGACTTGTTCGGTGGTGAAAAAGGATTTATCAATACACAAAGCGATCTGCAACCGGTCTGTTATAGCCTGGAACGCCGTCTCGACCATGAATTGGAAAAAGGGAAAGATGAATATGCTAGTATCGCCTGGTTTATTGAAGTAGATGATAATCGGTATTTTGCAATAAATGCCGATGCTGAATACAGTGACTATGATTTATTGAATGAGGAAGGGATGCCTTATGGTCGTTTATGGTCTGAACGGCAGTCACGGTACGTTTGCTTATGCCGAAGAAAAAATTTCTTTGTTCGAAGCTTATCCGGATTTCAAAAGTTGGATTAATGGGGAAGTAGTTACTTTTGGGAAATATGCCGACAAGAAAATGATCTACAAATACAATTATGAAAAAATCCCCGGGATGACTAAGCGGATCTGGGATTGGCAATAATGGAAGGGCGACAGCCTAATCCTTCTTTTACGGTAAAAAGGTGTAGCCGTGTAGCGATAGCAACGTTAAAACTGAATGCTCATCGTTTTTGTTTAGAATAGAATAAGTTTTAAACCTTATGAACTTTCTAAACTAATTTAATTCCAGGTTTATTTTTTCTTTCTATTCCGATTCCGGGTGAACCGGTCTGATGACACAAAAAACGAAATAGAAAATGGATTCTACTCTCACTGAGATTTAAGTTCTGAAAACGGTACCGCTTTGTCCGTTTGCTTCATTGCTACTCTCCAACTACAATATCGACTTAGCATGTTTTGAGCGAGAAAAGGAGTAAAATGGGACGATAGGTCCGTCCCGGAGTACGGAATAAAAAACAGCAGACCTTTTCAGGGCCTGCTGTTTTTTATAAAGATGAATCTTAAACTATTTGGCATAGTTGATTGCCCGGGTTTCGCGGATGACGGTTACTTTAACCTGTCCGGGGTAAGTCATTTCATCCTGGATTCGTTTTGCGATATCGAATGAAATTTTTTCTGCTTCTGCATCCGAGATTTTTTCACTCCCAACAACGACTCTCAATTCCCGTCCGGCTTGGATGGCATAGGTCTTCACAACTCCATTGTACGAGAGTGCCAGATCTTCCATATCTTTCAAGCGTTTGATATAAGATTCGACAACTTCCCGACGTGCACCCGGACGAGCTCCTGAGATCGCATCACAAGCCTGTACGATAGGTGCGATCAGTGTCGTCATTTCGATTTCTTCGTGGTGGGCTCCGATAGCATTACAGATATCCGGTTTTTCTTTATATTTTTCAGCTAATTGCATACCCAGAATAGCGTGTGGTAATTCCGGCTCGTCGTCGGGCACTTTACCGATATCATGGAGTAATCCGGCACGTTTGGCTTTCTTCACATTCAGACCCAGTTCGGCTGCCATGATCGCACAAAGATTAGCTGTTTCGCGGGCATGTTGCAATAGGTTCTGACCATAAGAAGAACGATATTTCATTTTACCGATCAGACGGATCAGTTCGGGATGTAAACCGTGGACTCCTAAGTCGATTGTGGTGCGCTTACCGGTTTCGATAATTTCTTCTTCGATTTGTTTTTTCACTTTATTCACTACCTCTTCGATGCGGGCAGGATGGATACGTCCGTCTGTTACCAGCTGGTGTAAAGACAGACGTGCAATTTCCCTTCTTACCGGATCGAAACCCGAGAGTACGATCGCTTCAGGAGTATCGTAGACGATGATTTCAACTCCTGTTGCAGCTTCGAGTGCGCGGATATTACGACCTTCGCGTCCGATAATCCGGCCTTTGATTTCGTCCGAATCGATGTGGAAAATAGAGACTGCATTTTCGGTCGCTGTTTCGGTCGCTACACGCTGAATCGTCTTTATCACGACCTTTTTAGCTTCCATATTGGCAGTCATTTTAGCTTCCTCCATGATCTCGTTGACATAAGAGATGGCTTCTGCCTCTGCTTCTTCTTTCAGAGAGTTGATCAGTTTTTCTTTTGCCTGCTCACCGGACATACCTGAAATGGCTTCAAGTTGTTCGATTTGCTGTTTTTTGATCTTGTCCAATTCTGCCGTTTTCTTTTCGATCAATTCTTTTTGTACTTCTATGTTGCTTTGCTGGCTTTGGAGTTCTTTCCCTTTGCGTTGTATTTCTTCCAGTTTGCGCGAAATATC
>OODG01000717.1_pt1 | contig 23980 bp, 16 predicted proteins | sample 1671621 | NCBI WGS metagenome assembly OODG01 (sample SAMN06348175, study PRJEB24527) | human gut metagenome | biome: human gut; feature: ankylosing spondylitis patient; material: feces | host: Homo sapiens | place: China | collected 2015-10 | reverse complement strand
GGGTTGATGCTGCGTAAAGCACGGTAAAGTTTGAAATCATCTCCTTTTCTTATAATATAAATAAAAGCTATAACCGCCACTAATACGACTAACCCTATGATGTAATAAAAAGAAGTTTTCCGCCTAACCGGAATCTCCGTTCTCCGTTTCTCTTCACTAACAGGCACGGCAACAGTAGCCGGAATCATTTCTGAAGGCGGCAAGACCTCTGTACCACCTTCCGGTTCCCCATCTGTAACGGTCGCGGTAAGTACAACTTCCTGTTGACCACGGTTGGTACGACTTCTTAACTTCCGATTCCACTCCTTACGATAAGTATATAGCAACCAGAACTCGAAAACAAAAATTAGAATGGAAATTATTATAGAAACAACTATAGTCGATTTCTCGCTCGTACCGACACCTGAAATTATCGCAGCTATCACTGCATACAATGAAGAAACGATGGCCGGACGGATTAAAGGTAAATAAACTCCCCAAAACAGTGTTTGCAAAGGATACCATTTATAATATCCACAGAAAGTGCTAAGAGTATAAACGAAGAACCCTATGCCGAGGCAAGGCAGAATAAGAGGACCGAAACCCATTTGATATTTGACACTATAGAAGATCATGTCCACCGGTGCCTGACCTGCAACAGTGGATGCTGCCCAACATAAACCTATCCCCATTGCGAGAGCAAACAAACCATTATACAAATCTAACACAACCAGCACATAATGGTAGAAAAGCCTGGAAAAAGAGAATTTCAATATCCCTATCACTAAAGTCAGCACAGGCAAAATAATCAAAATCAGCGAAAAACCCCGCCAATGTCTTTGTTTCAGCGATTTGTCCGTTCACCACCACATCCACAAAAGGGGCACAAAAAATCATGATGTAAAATACAACTGATAAAATGATATCAAAAATACCATTTTCCCTATGTTTTTCATTCGAATACATATCAATTAGCTATTACTCGTCTATATTTCCAACACTCCACTCTTGATAGCCTTTATCAACATATCAGATGCATTCTTGGCTTCCAGCTTAAGCATGATCTGCTTACGGTGGAACTCCACTGTATTAACTGATATATATAATTTCGTTGCTATCTCATTACTCTTCAAGCCTTCGGATATGCATTTCAGCACTTCCTGTTCGCGCTTGCTGAGTACTTGCGGCATCTCAGGAGGAAGCTTCCGAAGACATTTCCGGAAATGGGGACAGAAATATTTACGTCCTGACAGAACAGAATAAATCGCCTCTTGCAGATTCTCCGGATCGGACTGTTTAAGAATCACTGCATCTACATCCGCCTTTACCATCCGACGGACAATCCACACTTCACTATGCATGGTTTCAATAATAATACGCATATCCGGATAGAGCAAACGTATCTGTTCTATCAGCTCAAAACCCGACATGTCCGGCAATTCTATGTCGACCATGCAAATACTGATATCGTGGGATTTAAGAAGTTCCAAAGCTTTCGCAGCACTGTCAGCCGCATAGATTTCACCTATTTCCGGACAGACTTCAAGAATGTTACGGATGCCCGCCAATACAATAGGGTGATCATCTATAAGAAGAAGATGGTATTTCGATGTATCCGATGGAAGTTGCACCATATTTCTTTTATTTATATGCTTGTGGTCAGATATTAGTCCTCCCTGTTATCATGTTTACTATTTTGTGCAAAGGAAAGGTATTTTTAATTTAAATCTACTATCATTTTCCGTAGTTTTTCAATAGACAGTTGGTAAATACTATGGTATACTTTCCGTACATGAAAACTAGTACAGAATAAATCTTTATTTAAAAGGAGCCGTAACTGTAACGCATACACCGGTCTCATCAGCAGCCACATGGAGTGTACCGTTCATACATCTGACCCTATCTTCCATCGTGCGCATCCCGATGCCTTTGGAAGAAGAGCGCTTCATAACTCCATTGCTGAATATCTCCAACCGCACATGCGCACCATCCATTAACAGTGAAATGGAAATCTGTGTGCCGGAAGAATATTTGAGAATATTATTCATGCTTTCCTGTACAATACGATACAATTCATATGCCACATTATAGGATACCAGACTCCAATCGGACGTAGAAGCATCGAATGAAAGATGCATGGATGAAGGAACATTCAGATGATCGATATAATCTGTTATAATCTCATCAATAGTGGCATCAGAAAATACGGGAGGCATTAGTTCGTGCGAAATACTACGGATATTCGCACGACTCCGCCCTAGTTTGTCCAGCAACTCACATTTGTCCTCTTCTCTATTAAAGCCCGATTTAAGTTCCATTTCCAACCCCAGAAGTTCATTGCACACCCCATCGTGCAGTTCGCGTGCCAAACGGGCACGTTCGCTCTCCATTCCGTCAATATATTTACGGCTGAGTTGTAACTTGCGTTTATACAAGAGAATGATCAAGAGGATAAGCATAAAGCTGATAAAAGCTATAAACCAAATTGTGAGCCGAAGACTGCGAAGTTCTTCCTGCTGTTGTAATTCTTTCAGACGCTTAATTTCAAGTTCTTTCTTCTGAGTATCATAGCGCACTTGCAGCTCGCTCATTTGCTTCTCCACCTCCTGTGCAGCCAGGGAATCACGCAATTCGAGAGCCTGCTCCATATATCTGTAAGCCTCATCAGGCTGTTGCAGGTTATGATAGCATTCGGCCATACGGCTGTACCACACATAGGGAGCGGTAGGTGAATTTGTACTTATCAATCCCGTCAACTTTCGATAGAAATCCAAACTTTCCCGATATTTCTTTTCCTTTAGTAAGAGTTGGGCTTTTGTCTCATAAATACCGATAGCTTCATGGCTCGTTTCTGGTAATTCATCCAGAAAGCGGTCACATACATTCAGATAGTAACGCACCGAATCATCTTGTGCAGTAGCCTGAAAAGCGGGTAACAGCGCTGACAATACTTTTAACCGGAAACGTGGTGATTGTTGCTGGGAAGCTATTCCATAAGCCTTATGCAGATAATTGATCGCTTGATCGTATTCCCCTGTCTTTACCAACAGAGAACCGCAGATGTAGTAAGCCTGCAACCAGTCCAAAGCATCTTCCTCTTTCAGGGCATACGTAATGGCTTCTCGTGCATGTTCCTTCGCGTTTTCTAACTGTTTGAAAGAGATATACATCACGGCAATATTGGCATGCAGATTGGATACAGCACTATAATCCTTGCTTTTCATGGCTGCCTCAAGCCCCTTGCCATAATAGTAAAGAGCAGAGTCCGGGAGGTTTATTCTGCGATAGGCGACACCCAGCGAACTGCAATTGGTCAGATAGGCTTCACTATCACCGGATTTAGAGGTGGCATCCAAAGCTGTCAGATATTGTGATGTTGCTTCCCGGATATCCCCCTCAATCATATAACAGCTTGCCAAATCAGTAAGTAACCTTCCACGGATACTGTCAAGCACTGTATTCTCTTCACAATATTTCAGTCCTTCCAGTAAATAAGGCCTTGCCGAATCGGTCTGAGCTATTCCATTGTAGGATTGCCCCAACGACAAACAGGTGATAGCTACCTTTTCGTTTTCTCCACTCTTACGATATAGTTCTAAAGCTTTTGTCAGTTTATAGGTACAACTATCTATTTCTTCATTTTCATAATGTGCACAAGCTTCCTCGTAAAGACTATCGGCTTCACTGTTCATTTGCAGATCCAAGGTGGCAGGTCTCGTACACCCTGCCAGAACAAACATCAATAAAAGTAGTAATTTCATCTTCATCACAATTTACCATACACTATAAACTCCCATTCAACATGATGATGCTATATGGAATTTCATCTTCCAGTCAGCTGAAATTGTGACAAAGTTAAGAGTCTTCATTTAAAATGAAAATTATCCGGTATATTTTTATCCGGCATTTTTACCACATATCATTTATTTTCAATCTTACTAATCGCTATTTTAGATCTACTGATCCTTTACATGTTGGCAGAATTGATTTATTTCGATACAGTAATGAAGTTTCACCACAGAGTAACACAGAGTTTCACGGAGTCCTATTTTCTGATTTCAAATCAATTAAACTCTGTGAGACTCTGTGTTACTCTGTGGTGAACTAATTCATATCCCAGCGGAGAGGAGCGAACAGATGTTTCATATACGTCGTAACTTACTGTATAACAACACACTTGATGTTCCACCATGATCAGTCGCAGTGAAACACCAGTTCAGTCCTAGTGGGAAGTACCTTCAGTCCTAGTGGGAAATACCTTCAGTCCTAGTGGGAAATACCTTCAGTCCTAGTGGGAAGGCGACACACTGATTACTTATCCGGACTTTTGCGGCGCAAATGACGAAAGTGTGGCCAACATTGTATGTCTGCCGCTTACCGCTTCATAAATTCTTTCCGTTTTTCTTCCGGAAATTTCTCTATCGCATAGCGCAACATTGTGCGAGGCATCACTTTACAATGCTTTTCAAGGAACTGCACCAGTAGGTCTTTATTCCGTTTTCCCATTTCCCGCAACATCCATCCCACGGCCTTCTGCATCAGGTCATGACGAGTGTAAAGGAAATGCTCGGAAAGAGCTAAAATATCGATGAAATCGTCGTTTTTAATCAACGCATAAGTGGAAACCACCGCTATGCGCTGATCCCAAAGCAGTTCATTTCCGGCCAAGCGATAAAGAACATCACGGGGTTTATCCTTGAGATATTCGCCCACAATACCCGGAGCAGATAAGTCTACCAGATCCCAGTTGTTGATACGGGCAGTCTGCGACAAATAGAAGTCGAATATCTCTTTTTTGCCCTTTTCATCGCACTTTTTAAAGCGTTCCACCAGCATCAGCAAGGCACACAGGCGACATTCATGCCATTCGCTTTGCAATAGTTCTACCATTACCTCAAACGGCACATCCTTATGCCGCTTCGCTACCATACGGGTGTTGGGAACCACAATACCGAGAAACTTGTCACCTTCTCCGTATTGTCCTTTCCCAGTTTTAAAGAAGTTGGGAAGATACTCCCGTTTCACCGGGTCAATGTACTGTTCCAGCTCCTGCTGTATTTCCTTTGTTTTCTGCATAATATGAACTTAATAATATACAAAAATATCGCTTTTATTTTATTCTTCACATCGACACACAGAAAATAACACGGGTACCTTGAGTGTACCCTTTATCAATCCTCAGGTAGCCACCCAGCCTTTCGGCAACAATACGACAAATGGACAAACCGAGCCCTGCTCCCTGACTAAAGTTATCCAACTTCACAAAGCGCTCAAAAACACGTTCCTGTTCCTCAACGGGAATACCAATTCCAGTATCTGTAACCGTGAAAATCAATTGATTCTCTTCTTTCTTAACCTCATAGGCTAATGTAACGGAACCCTCATGAGTGAACTTCGATGCATTGCCCAACAGGTTATCAAGTACCTGCACTATATAATTATAATTACTGTTTATGATCAGCTCGTCACAGGCAGGTTCAAAAATGAGCCTTACGCCCGGATCGAAAGATGCCCCCGCCACATCTATCGAAGCCTGGCAACAGGCATTGACATCAACAGCATTATGCTTGATTTCAACTTCACTGTCGAGAATGGAAATATCAAGGATATCACCTACCAACTTCAGCAATAACTTGCTGTTACTCTCAATCAATGCAACATACTGCCCGATCTCTTCCTTTTCATCAAGCATATCAACCAATACCCCGGAGAACCCGACAATGGAGTTAAGCGGAGTACGGATTTCATGGGACATATTCTGAATGAACATTGTTTTCAACCAATTGCTCTGTTCAGCAACTTCCTTGGCTTTGCGCAGTTCCTCCTCGGCTTTGATTAATGTACGATTCTGCTCATCCAGCTTATTTTTTGCCCGATGCAACTTTGCATTGAGTTTTCTCTGTTGCCACAAAAAGATAACGACGATACATAAAAGACCTAGTACAGAGAATAAAATAGTCCGGGTATTTTGCAGTTGTTTCTTCTGAGAAATCTTTTCCAACCGTACCTTCTCAGCATTGAGCTGTTGCAAGTTCAACATGGTAGCAAACTCACTGGTAGTGATTTCTTCATTCCTTTCTTTCTCCTTCTTCTGTTCCAACAGAAAATCGCGGTACAGCCCGGCTGCTTCTTCTTTACGGTTCATATCCCAAAGAATATCCGCCTTTGTTTTTCTCAATGCCATCAAAGTTGTCAGATTGTTTTTCTTCCTCAATTCGGTTTCCCGTTCATCCAATACACTAAGAGCCTTATTATAGTTGCCCACCCTCCAGTTATAATCAATCTCTACATCATACAAATAGTGTATATGACGTTTCATTGAAGGTTCTCCCATATACATTTGTCTACACTCCTCCAATGCCTTGCGGGCAGCTGCTGTATCTCCTTGCGCAAGATAGAGTGATACATAAACCAGCTTGGCCGTCACTTCATGATAAGTAGACCTAGAAGTTTTGAGTGCCTTTTTAAGCAATTCGGGAGCTTTTTCTGCTTCGCCCAGATCAATGTATATCTTTGCGGCATCACTATACTGGCAGGATATATTATATCTAAAGACATTGGCATTCTCAAAAATATCAATCTCTTTAAGCATAAACTCCTGAGATTTTTTTACTAAACCTTTAGCCGTATACACATTGGCCAATGCATAATAACACTCAGCAATACTTCCCTGCTTTTTCTCACCTTTGGCCTCCTGCAACATCTTTTCAGCTTCAAGAAGAGCAATGTTATATTCTCCCTGTATAATATAATAGTTAACCAACCTCGCAGCCCATGCCCAGTAGTAAAGTTCAGCGTTACCGACACTTTTGGCATATTGTTTTAAGCGATTTACTCCGGCTATGATGCTATCCGTGCGGTTCTCGCCCTGTCCGTAATAGTAATAGTCTACCTTGGCTCCCAAAGCTATCTTAGCCATCACCGTATCATTGCACCTGATTGCCATATCAAATAATGTATCCGATGCTGTCAGAACAATGGGATCAGTCGGATCATTAAAATACTGTTTATAGTAAGCACGCATGCTTTTAATATCGATAGAATCTATCTTTTGAGGTGAAATAGTTCCTACAACCAAATGCAAAAGAACACAGGCAAGAATCGTTTTTTTCAGCATAAGTTATTTGTCTGTTGTATGTTATACGATGATAAAGATATATTTTATCTATGAAATAAAACATCCCCCCTATCTCACAAGACAGACCAATTGATGATTTTTACCTTTTTATTGCATATAATAAGCATTATTTAGAATAACAACAGCCAATAAGTAAGCAAACGTTCGTCTTCACAGTATCTATCGCCAAGTGGCATCAAAAAGAACTCCGCTTATTATCAATAATTTACAATTGATAATAAGCGGAGCCGCCATACAACCAAACGCACTGATTATTTCTGCGTCACCCCTTTCCAATCATCCGTACGGAAAGGTGAAGCCGGGAGACCGGCACCATTATATAAGTTACAAACCGGATTGTTGGCCCATGCATAGCGCACAGCAACCGGATACGGTACTTCGGGAGAACTCACCACAATCTTATCACCCTGTATTTCTGCCTTCGCCCAATGGAATTTATGATCACGACCGGCAATGGCAAAGCCTTGCAATGCTTTCCCATCACTACTCTTTAAGCCACCATCTGTATGATCAAAAGAAAGGATAATCTTATCTCCGTCCACCTGATAGGAACGATAAACGGGACCGGAATAAGGTATTTGTTCTCCATACGTATTAGCACGGGCTACCAACGCCAAGCGATGTCCAACGGCCTGTTTATCTTTCGGGTGGATGTCATTGGCATCGCCCTTATCGATGATTACAGCCATTCCGGTATTCGCTACCGACAATGTGCGCGCTTGTGCTTCGCGGAGTTCCGCCCAGTCAGAATCAACGGGGTTGGGAGACACTTGCATGAAGTTGGCTAACTGCACAAAATAGAAAGGAAAATCCTGTCCCCAGTCCTTACGCCAATTCTCGATAACCAGCGGGAAAAGCTCACGATACTGATAGGCACGGGAAGCATTGTTTTCCCCCTGGTACCAGATAGCACCACGGATACTGTAAGGCACCAATGGATAGATCATAGCATTGTATAAAGATGTCGGCAGATTGGGGTCCTCGGACATATCCTTCGGAAACATACCCTCTTTCCGGGCATCGGCCGCTATCTGATATTTCCATTCACCGGCCAGACTAATTTGTTCTCCATTGTCTGAACGGAGATAAAGTTCATCCGGCATACCACAACCACCACCTGTATCTGTCACACGGATAGCCAATGTAAGCGGTCCTGCTTTCACCAGCTTACCCGGAACGGTATAATTGCGTTGAACAGAATAACCATCGGTACGGCCCACTTCCCGACCATTCCAATACGTTATATCATTATCATCAATAGCCCCTAAAACTAACTGCACTTTCTTACCTGCCCAGGATGCAGGAATATCAACAGTGCGGCGAAGCCAGATCAGTCCGTCAAAATCACCAAGCCCTTGCTGGTCCACCATTCCGGGGAAGTTCAGCTTGCCCCAAGCCTTATCATCCAAAGAAACCTCAGCCCGTACCGGTTTCCCGGCAGCAAAACCTTCATCAACACGATTGTTCCAAGCTTCCAAAGCTTTCAAATAGTCCGCTTTCATCGTAGCTTTATCAGGCATTGCACGAATATCTTCCACTACTTTACTGAAGTCCGGCATTTCTTGCAACACCTTTCCGCTTATCCAGGATTCTACATTGGTCCCTCCCCAGGAAGTATGAATCAACCCGACGGGTACATTCTGTTTTTCAGAGATTTCGCGACCAAAGAAATAGGCGGTAGCCGAGAATTCAGGAACGGTCAGGGGTGAGCATACCTGCCAGCCATTATCACGGATTTTGATATCCGTCTCCGGCTGCGTACTGGTAACATGTTCCACATGCAATAAACGAATATTGGGATGATTGGCTGCGGCTATTTCTTTCTCATAATCCAGAACCTTGCCCCAACCTTTCAGCGGCATTTCCATATTGGATTGTCCGGAACAGATCCATACCTCCCCAATCATTACGTTCTTCAACACCAGTTTCTGACCATCGGTCAGTGTAAGCTCATACGGGCCACCCGCTTCAGGAGTACGAACGGAAAGCTTCCATCGCCCTTCCTTATCAGCCAGTGTTTCATACGTCTTCCCATCCCAGGAAGTGGTTACTTTTACCGCTTTCATCGGTTTTGCCTCACCCCATATAGGGGCATCCGCCTGTTGCTGCAACACCATGTTATCCGAAAACATCGGCGGCAACACAACCTTGGCCGAGATTGTACCGGATAACAACAGCAAAGCTGCAATTAACATACATTTGTTTTTCATATCAGTTAATTATTTTATGAGAGTCCGGAGTTAGTAACCTCTTTAACTCCTTCTCCCTCTAATTCCGTCGCAATATCAGAAAGCAAAGATAGCCAGAATTTCATATTCGAAATAGTGTTATTGCCCTAATAAATGCAATAATCTTTCCATTTATCACGCTAAATAGAAAGATATTCCTACTTTTGCACGAAAATCAACGCGTTATTTTATGGTTTTAAATTACATTTGGGTAGCATTCTTCGTAATTGCTTTCATTGTGGCACTCATCAAGCTCCTGTTTATGGGCAACACAGAAATCTTTACGGAGCTTGTCAATTCAACATTCACTTCCTCGAAAACAGCCTTCGAAATATCGCTGGGCCTGACGGGTATCCTTTCTCTATGGCTGGGCATTATGAAGATCGGCGAGCAAAGCGGCATGATTAACGCATTATCCCGCTGGCTGAGTCCGGTGTTCTGCCGTCTTTTCCCCGAAATACCCAAAGGCCACCCTGCCATGGGATCTATCTTTATGAACCTCTCCGCCAATATGTTGGGACTGGACAATGCCGCTACACCAATGGGATTGAAAGCTATGAAGGAGCTGCAAGAACTGAACCCTCAGAAGGATACGGCAACCAATCCGATGGTCATGTTTCTGGTGCTCAATACTTCCGGGCTGATCCTGATTCCTATCAGCATCATGATGTATCGTGCTCAGATGGGCGCTGCACAGCCTACCGATATATTCATTCCCATACTGATCACATCAGCCGTTTCCACCCTTGTAGGAGTGATTGCTGTCAGCATTGCTCAACGCATTAATCTGATCAATAAGCCCATCCTTATCCTCATCGGTTGCATTAGCCTTTTCTTTGCTGGACTTATTTACTTGTTTATGCAGCTCGGTCGTGAAGAAATCGGCACATATTCCACATTGATTGCCAACGTTATCCTGTTCAGTATCATTCTTTTGTTCATTATCTGGGGATTATGGAAGAAAATCAATGTATATGATGCCTTCGTAGAAGGTGCCAAAGAAGGCTTTACCACGGCCGTGCGCATCATTCCATATCTGGTAGCGTTTCTGGTGGGTATTGCCGTATTCCGCACTTCCGGTGCGATGGATATGTTAGTAAGCGGCATCGGTTACATAGTGGGATTGTTTGGCGCAGATACCAGTTTTGTAGGCGCCTTACCAACCGCACTGATGAAATCGTTGAGTGGCAGCGGTGCCAATGGATTGATGATTGACACCATGAAGGAATATGGTGCAGATTCTTTTGTAGGACGAATGAGTTGCGTAGCCCGCGGTGCTTCGGACACCACTTTCTATATCCTGGCTGTTTACTTCGGAAGCGTGGGTATTACTAAAACGCGTAATGCCGTCACCTGCGGACTGATAGCGGACTTTGCAGGTATCATCGCCGCCATCATCATCAGCTATCTGTTTTTCTTTTAACTTTTAATTATTAATTGATATGATTTCCTATCAGACAGACGGTGTAGAAATGCCCGCCATCAAAAAGAACCAAACCACAGAATGGATTAAAGCCGTTGCTGCCACTTACAAGAAAAGAGTCGGTGAAATCGCCTATATTTTCTGTTCTGACGAGAAAATACTTGAGGTAAACCGCCAGTATCTGCAACATGATTACTACACGGATATCATCACTTTTGATTATTGCGAGGGCAATCGCCTCAGTGGAGATTTATTTATCAGCCTCGACACAGTACGTACAAATGCAGAGCAGTTCGGCAGTGACTATGAAACGGAGTTACACCGGGTTATTATCCACGGTATTCTGCATCTTTGCGGTATTAACGATAAAGGACCGGGAGAACGGGAGATTATGGAGGCAGCAGAGAATAAAGCGCTGGCTATGCGATGAAGAAACGAAAGAAAGTAGCTGTTTAGAGCATCTATAGATGGGACGTGCAGGATATATAGATGGGACACGCAGGACATATAGATCGGACGTATAGGATATATAGATCGGATATGCAGGATATATAGATGCAACGTGCATGAGATTATGACTCATGCACGTTGTATTTTATATCCATCTTTTTATTTCAATAAGAACTTCTCCGTACGTCCCGGAGAAAAGAGTTCCCACAGGGAAGCAACTGTCCAGCCCGGAGCAAAGATATTATTATAATATCCCTTTCCATTGCGACCATAATCCCAGTTGGTGTGCTGAACAACTTCGGGATAAAAGCCCACTTTAGCCACACCACACATGTGTCCTTCGTACGGTAACAATTGACGCATAGAGGTAGAAATCACTTGGGCAAAGTCAGAGAAACGAGGTTCATCGTATTCTTTCGAAAGCCAATTCAATACATCGGCAAATTCAAAAACAAACACATCTATGTGGTTATTCTCCACCGATACATTTCCCCAGCCACGAGTTTTCAGGCCGATATCACCCAGCATCTGTCCTTCGGCAAAAGGAACGTCCCAGGTATAATACCAGGATAAAGCAAAATAAGCTGCTTTCTTCGACAGTTCTGCATAATGCGTACGCTCCGCCCCTTTAGTAACCAACGCCAGATAATACGTAGCAGTAGCGGCATACAGAGAAGCTTCTTTATCCTCACAGTTTGCATCCAGGGTTGAAGAGAAGAAATCCGCCTTAGATATAAGTTCTTTCTCCAGATAGCCCACCGTACGTTTCGCACTCTCCAGATAACGTTTATCCTTGAAATACTTGTAAGCCATCACCAAAGGCAAGGTAGCTGAAGGGGTGCTTCCACCCGTTCCATCTACAATGGAGAAGTCATCCTTAAACTTACGCGGGAAGCTACCATCCTCATTCTGCAAACGCAGGAAGCTATCCAAAATTCCTTTGATACGCTTCTCCCACTCAGGATGTTTGCGCTTCTGCTGCTTTTCGTAAGTCAGATAATTCAGCACGGCATACACACCCTCTGATTGGCGGCGGATACTGTGCTTGGATTCTTTAAAGCCACGATTATAATGTACCACCTCATTGAAAAAGCCTGCCGGAGAGAAACCGTTCTGAAGATACGTATCAAAAACACTGTTGGCACTATTCATCAATTCCTGGCGGTTCTGTAACGCACCATATTCCAGTGCATTGAAAGCATTGAGCAACGTACGTCCCACAAATCCGATTTCAGCAACATCCACATGATCGCAAGTAGCCGTTTTCAGTTCCACACCGGAATAGTAATGAGTAGGCGTATTGTCCACATAACTTTCCACAAAGAAATTACTGAGTACTTCTTTCATTCTGTCCACCGTATAAGGTGTATCGACAGGCTGCGGACGGTTCGTGTCGTAACAATACTCCCAAGTGCGCTGCACGCACTCAGAAAAATCAGCGGCATCTATTTCCGCCAACTCCCAGGTCAGAGTAATGCTGTCTCCTTTGCGAAGCAACTGAAAAGCCTCAACAGAAGGAGCTAAAGTCAATTTACGAATATAAGTTTTCGGAGCTTCCCGATACGGAAAACCGTAAGAAAGCACAGTCATGCCTCCCACATTTTCAAATCCGGTATAGCCTATGGATGTTTCTCCGGACACAATGACCTCTCCTTCTTTGTGAGTGGCCAGCGCCTCCTTGTCAAACTTATCAATGCGGATAACCGACATTGACTTACCATTTGCAGAGTTGAAAGCTGCTGTAAGCGGAGTGCTCAAACGGTCCTCGCGCACCAACCAACTATCCGAAGTATGGAATGAAGGCGCCTCTTTGGGCGAACGCAGGTTACGACGATACCAGAAACCGGGCATATAGAACTGACAGTCATCATGCTTATAACCGGTTTTTATCTGCTCTCCATAATTGAAATACACATTCTCCAAGGCTTTGATGACAACATTGATGCGTTGTTTTCCATCTTTCTCCGTAACCTGACGGGTAATGACCAGCGGCAGATTTTCGGAAGGCTGACAATCGTACACACCATCCTGCACTTTCCGGAGAGTTAATGAATAGTGTTTGGCATCATTTCCCGGAACTTTTAAAGATACAGAAACATTCTCAGGAGTATAGTTTGCCGCTCCAATATTTGCAATGCCCGCAGAAAGCATTATCCCTAAAAACAATCTTTTTAACCTCATATTCAATCTTCATTTTACTATTTTACAATACAGGTCTTTCGGATTCTGATGACGGAGAATTGCCAGACACGGATGGCCACCCGTCTTTCCAATCAACCTTATCTAGCATCAACACACGGCCTCCGGGATTCTTGGTACTGACTGCATGATAAAACACCCAGTCATTACCCGTCTTATCCGTTACAATCTCTGAGTTATGTCCGGTACCTACAAAAGCCTCATTCTTGTGAATCAGTATTTCATGGTGGTTATCCAGCATCTTCTTACCATTTTTATCCACATAAGGTCCAAAAAGTTTCTTCGAACGACCTACAACCGTAGTATAAGTACTTTTCAATCCTTCACAGCAAGTTCCTATAGATGCAAAGAAATAATAATAACCATCTTTTTTATGAATATATGTTCCTTCATAGGCTGTTCCTGCCACCTGGCGGAGCTTGGCACCTTTCCTAACAGAAAGTCCGTCATCCGACAGTTCAATGCCGTAAATTCCCCGGAAACTACCCCAAAAGAGATATTTCTTTCCTCCATCCTCTATATAGAAAGGATCAATGGAATTCTGTACATTGATTTCATTGCTGCGGAACATCTTTCCATGATCTGTAAAAGGACCTTCGGGCTTATCGGCAGTGGCACATCCGATACCACAGGTCCATTCGCCACCCCAGACAGACATGGAATAATAAAGCACGTATTTATCACCTATTTTATTGATATCAGGAGCCCAGAGTCCTCCTTTAGGTTCAAAATCCGGACGAGTGCCTTTGGTAAAAGCAGTACCCACATACTCCCACTCCACCAAGTCTTTTGAACGATGGATAGGCAAGTTTCGGATATCTTCGGTGGCATACAGGTAATAATAACCATCTTCCCCTTTGATAACAGAGGGATCGGGCAGGCTATAATTTACAACCGGATTCTGATAGTTTTTGACGGGCCCTTGCGCCATAAGCAAACAGCTTATGGCGACAAAGGCTCCGATTAACAATATTTTCTGCATATATTCACTATTACTTATTTACAAACCGGAGCTTCTGCCTCGGTAGATGGACTATTACCGGCAATCACCGGCCAATCATTCTCCCAAACAATCCGGTCAATCATCAAATAGCGTCCTTTGCTCGGGGTGTGTCTGTCATAACTATGATATAGCATCCATTCATTACCCTCACTGTCCGTTACGATTTCCGAGTTATGCCCCGGTCCTACAAAACGATCATTGGCTCTGATCAGCACTTCATATTTATTGTCCAGCATTGATTCTCCGTTCTTATTCACATACGGGCCTAAGAAAGAAGTGGAACGGCCAACAACCGTAGTATAAGTACTCAACATAGAGTTACAGCATGAACCGACAGATGCAAACATGTAGTAATAATCGCCACGTTTATGAATGTAAGGCGCTTCAAAAGCAGTACCTGCAACCTGCACTCTTTCTTTCTTGGCTGTTGCAATGTCAGGGTATACTCTCGTACCGTCTTCATTCAGCTTCACAGCATACAAACCGTTGAAACTACCCCAAACCAACCATTTCTGTCCATTGTCTTCAAAGTAGCAAGGGTCAATGGAGTTTCTTACATCAATTTCACTTGAAGTGAACAACTTTCCTTTTCCGTCTACCGATATATCCAATGTGAAAGGACCTTCGGGAGAGTCAGCCGAAGCAATACCGATACCGGCAGTTGCAGGCTTGCCCATGGCAGACATGGCAAAATACAAGATATATTTATCACCCACCTTTTCGATATCCGGTGCCCAGACTGCTGCACCCGATTCCGTAACAAACGTAGGTTTTGTTGCAAACATCTTGCCTCCGTCCGTCCAGTGAATCAAGTCTTCCGACTTACGGATTACAGATGTATTGGTGGCATATACATAGAATGAATGGTCATTCTCTTTCCAGACTGTAGGGTCAGCTGCGCTGTAATCAGTCAATGGGTTTGAATAAGGATTCTTATAGTTTGCTGTTCCCTTATTATCGTCGTCCGAGCAGGATGCCAAGGCTCCTGTCAGAGCCAAGGCAAACAATATATATTTACTTCTCATATATTATCTTATTTATATCTTTGTTCAAGTTCTTCTACCGGGATATTATCTTCATAACCGTCGTAACCATAGTTCTGATTGATACGGCCTTGAGTGTTGGATTCTATGGCATTACGCGGAATGGGCCACAACACGTGATACGGCTTCATGATAAATGCATTGGTTGAATAATAATATTCTGTTGCAAAGAAATTATTCTTCTCCATCATGCGGTCATAATACCAGTTCTTCTCTGAAAAGTTATTGAGTGAATATCCATCTATACCCTTTTCTGCTTTCAGGAAGGCAATACGAGTCAACTCAGTCTTACGATGGTCTTCCAGGAACAATTCTCTGGCTCTTTCATCCAGGATATCTTCCAGTGTAACGGATGAGAGTTCCGGTGCATTCACACGGCGACGGATTGTATTCACATCCTCAGTAGCCAGATCGTTCTTGCCTAACCACCAGTAAGCCTCAGCTCTATTCAAGTAAGTTTCGGCAAGGCGGAAGATATACTGGTCTGTGAAACCACCTACAGGTACTTTACCTCCTGCATTCGGATCATCCTTATCAATCAGAACCTTCACAATCGGGAAAGAGAAATAACAGCGCATGGTATCGGTGCAGTAAGCAGGATTAACCGGTTGACCGAAGTAAGCGGCACTACCACCCTTTGAAGCTGGCAGATTGTATTTGATACGTGACTTATCATACCAGTTATTGGAATTATGACGCATATCATCTCCACAATCCTTCCACAACTCATATTGTGCATAGTTGGTAGGACGTATCTTGGCAAGACCTCTACCCAGCTCTTCCAACTGTTCGTATCCATCATAAATGCCTGATGCATCAGTCGTTCCGTTCTTTCCGTCCGGTGTCTTCATTTTGCTTCCGGCATGCCACTGCGGCACGAAGTTACGCTTACGTTTTGAACCGCTTGGAGAAGAACATCCGTCCAGACCGTAGATTTCCTGACCGATCATAATGCCTTCTTTGTTCTCAACAATACTGATATTCTCTTCCTGGAATAGGTCGTTGTATACGTCCTTACTCTTATCATCCATATTGATACCGAAGCGCTCGGTCATCAGACGCAATCCATAATCATTGATACAACGAGTTGTTGCATCTACCGCCTGTTGGAAGTCACCGGTAGCCAGACATATCTTAGCCAGTAAATGTTCACCTGCGGCTCTGCTCACAGCACCACGGATTACTTCTTTAGGTAACCATTGTACAGCATATTCCATATCTTTCTTGATATTCGCCAAGATAGTTTTGCGGGAAACGGTATTAAAGTCCAGTTTTGCACCGGTAATTTCTTCTCCGATCCAAGGTACATCTCCAAATTGGTTAGTCAGCAGATAATACCAATAAGCGCGATGGAAATATCCTTCTGCTAAACAAGCGTTTCTGTCTTCTTCCGAAGCCATACCGTCAGCTTCAGGAGCACGGGTAATAACCGTATTGGCATACTTGATACCGTTCCAGCCGAAAACCCAGTAACGAAGGTGCAGATACATATTGGTGGTAGGAGTCAACTGAGTCACCATATTATGGATTTCCTTCGTTTCAGGACCTCCCATAACAGCCAAGTCAGACCAAGCATATTCATATACAGAATAGGTTTCACAGTTTCCAGAGTTGAAAGCGTCTCCAAACCATTCAAAATTCATCTGTTTACGGCAGAGGCGAAGCATGGTTTCCAAACCTGCTTTATCAACAAAAGTGTTCTCCGGTGTCAGGAACGACATCGCCTTCGGTTCAAGATCAACACAAGCAGAAAGACTGGCAGCTATCAGGCAAGTTGCCAGACCTTTTAGTATATATTTCTTTGTTTTCATTTGAATATCTTTATTTAATTATCGTTCTATCAGATTATAAGGTAATGTCTACACCAAATGTCCAGATGCGTGGAGTAATGGCCTTAGTCAAAGGATCAGAAGTTCTCCATTTAGAAATAACGAATGCGTTATCCACATTAATACTGAATCTTAGATTATCAATCATAAACTTGTTGATCAACTTCTTCGGGAATGTATAAGACAATGCCATATTCTGCATTCTTACGTAGTTTCTCTTTTCGTAAATGTTCACACCCGGGCTATCGATGTTTGCACCCAAACGGGCATATTTGCTATTCGGATTCCATGGTGTCCAATACTCGGTCCAAACAGAGTTTGAAGTATTGTAGTAACGGTTAGTTTCGTTTCTCGGCAGGTTATCAATATCCATCCAACCGAATTCTCCACGCAGTACAAAAGAGAAATTGATGCATTTGAACAAATTCAGGTCACTGCTCAACGTCATACGATGCTTCGGAGTTTTTGTACCCAACCAGAGCTTATCGTCATCATTGATCTTACCATCGTTATTAACATCCAGTAGTCTCGGGTCACCCGGTTGCTTACCATATTTTGCAGCTTCCAATTCTTCACCCAGTTGCCATACGCCAATCCACTTATAATCATAGATTTCATCAATAGCATGTCCGATATACCAACCGTTCTGTACATCATCGTCTTCACGCTGACCGATAACATTACCATCGGCATCCAGCACATCAATCATATCACCGTACAGGTGTTTGATTTCATTCTTATTAGTAGAATAAGTGAAGGTGGTATTCCAACGTACATTAGAAGTATTGATATTTACACTTGACAAAGTTAACTCAGCCCCCTGGTTAGCAATTTCTCCCAGGTTAGAAGCGATCTTACCATATCCTGAGATTTCAGGCATAGCACGGTCCATCAACAAGTCATTCGTCTTATTCTTATAAAGTTCTACAGAACCGCTCAGTCTGTTTTTGAACAATCCAAAGTCAACACCGAAGTTGAACCCGGTAGTAGTTTCCCATTTCAAGTCTCTGTTAGCCAAACTTGAAGGATATACACCTTTATAGTTTACCCCATCCTGAATAACGTTGGTAATAGTTAATCTTGAGAAAGCAGCATAACGGCCGATGTCACGATTACCGGTTTGTCCCCAGGAAAGACGCAACTTCAGGTTGTTAATCCATTCAACATCCTTCAAGAACTTCTCTTCTGATATACGCCATCCGGCAGCAACTGTAGAAAATACACCGAAAGGATTATTCTGTCCGAAAGCTGAGAAACCGTCACGACGTACAGAACCTGTCAGCAAATAACGGTCCATCAAAGAGTAATTCAAGCGCCACAACAAACCATTACCAGTCTGCATTTCGTCATTTGCACTGACAGTAGGAGTTATACCGGCCTGAATACCATGATAACTCAGTGCGCCATTCGGCTGGAAACCTTCATTGTTTCCCGTACTTTGCCAGTTCTGATATTTTTCAGCAGTATATACAAAAGTGAAGTCGAAATTATGTATATTAGCAAATGTACGGTTCCATTTCAACATGTTATCAATGCTCCATTCATAGTCTGAATAGTCCACACGTTTTGCTTTACCACCTGCTACTACACCCGGCTTGATATCAGAATCAAAATAGTAATCCTTTCTCCAGCCGTAACGCACATTGAAAGTTGTCTGCCAGGTAAATCCAAAAGGAAGAGTTAACTTACCATAAACGCTTGAATTAAACGTCTGCGTTCTGTAGTATTTTTCGTCCACTGAACGGTTCAGTAATGGGTTGGCAATACGGTTGTCATCCCAAGGTCTAACCTTGATACTTCCATCAGCCTCATAAACGTCTCCAAAGGGGCTGGCTGCTTTAGCCGCGCCCGTATCTGCCTTAATATCATCCGAGCCTTTATGAACGAACTGCGCATTCAAACCAATATTCAACCATTTCGTAATCTCAGTATCCAAATTCACACGCGATCTTGAAGCACGGAATTGATCACCTACTACGATACCATCATTATTAGTATAGCCCAACGACACATAATAGTTGGTTCTTGCCGTCTTACCGGAAACAGAGGCATTGTAATCCTGTCTCAAACCATTCTGATAAACTAGGTCCATCCAGTCAACGAATTTACCGGCTTTATAGTTGTTAACCTCAATAGGATTGAATTCCAGTCGTTGCATCCAGGTTTCAATATAATCACCGGAGAAAGAGCTGTCATAGCTTGCCCATTGTTCACGAGAAACGCCATCGGGCAGACTATTGGGATTATCATAATATCCCAAACCATGCTGTTGTTCGCCCGGCTTAAAGTAATCAATTGTTTTGAAGTAATCAACACGTCTCTGCATATACTGTTCAGCAGTAGGCATCTCCGGCATAAAAGTAGCTTGTGAAACACCTATTTTTGTACTTACGTTGATAATGGGCTTCTCGGAAGAACCTCTCTTGGTATTGATAAGAATAACACCTGCCGATCCTTTGGAACCGTAAATAGCAGTAGAGCTGGCATCCTTCAGGATATCCATACTTTCAATGTCATTCGGATTAATATCATCAATGTTACCATAGAATACCACACCATCCAAAACAATCAAAGGAGAAGTACTGGCCTTCAACGATTGTTTACCACGGATCAGAAGCCCGGAGGCGCCGCCACCTGCATCAGTAGAAGGAGTGATGTGCACACCGGGAACCGTACCAACCAGGAAGTCAAGAGCATTTGTTGCAGCTCTATTCTTTGTCACTTCCTCGCCAACGTGTGCCACGGCACCTGTTACATCCTTTCTTTTCATCGTACCATAACCCACCACAACAACTTCATCCAGCAACTTAGAATCTTCCACTAATGTAACGTTCAGAGTTCTTGCATTGGCATCAATCGTTTTTTCTACCGTTTGGTAACCAATGAATGAGAATACTAAAGTAGATTTTTGCGCAGGAACGTTCAATGAATACTTACCATCTAAATCGGTAATAGTACCCAAAGCAGCATTACCCTTTACAGTAACGTTTACACCGATTACTGTTTCGCCTGTGGCATCTTTAACGACACCCGTAACGATTCTGCCCGATTGGGCTTGAGCATAAATTGTAGAAATCAGGAGGAGGAGTAACATCCTAACCCTTGCATCAAAAAAGCATTTTGAAATTTTCTGCTTCATAATATTAAATTTTAAAAAAATGTAAAGACTTACTTGGCTTTAAAGCAAGACAAAAATAGATATTCAAATAAGCAATCAATAATACAGTTATCTCTAAAAAAAGAAAAAATGTCCCAAATCACGCGTTAGAAAGGTTTAAAACAGCAATAGACACAATAATCTCAATTATAGGGACGTATCTATCATTTTATTCATAGGCTGTAAGCTGTGAAGCTAGTCAATTTTATAAAGTTTCAGAATAACAACAAAGGCGTATCCTTAATAGAACACGCCTTTGTTCTAGAGATATCGAATCTGAAAGAAAATATGCCTCTCGCAGAAAATAATCTAATCAAGAGTTCGAACTTCAAGTTCCCCTGTTTTATTCGTAGCCGGCAGAGTTATTTCTAACATTCCTGCATGGCCAGACCTATACTGAACCGGCTTTCCGTTGAAGAATACTTCATATTGATGCCCTGCATCCATACAGACAATCATGCAACGCTCATGAGGTTTTGTCGAATCATCAAAAGAAAGTTCAGCCTTATATCTGGAATGATTCTCATTAAAATCACTCTTTGTAATCCATACCTCAAAACCGGTGGAGACTTTACCCGGCCTATAGTATGCTGCAAACCAATTTAATATAGGAGATGAAAGCCCCGAGAACTGGTGCCACCCTGCTCCTCTCCCCGACGAAATGATGAAATGCTCGAATGTGAAATAGCTTTCTTCACACTCCTTCTCCCAATTATCCAGAGCTGTATGTGCCACCCGGTAAGCCTCTTCCCCTTTACCCAAATCTAAAAGAGCCTTCCACATCATCCACTGATGGGGAAACCAGACAGCACCGTTCCAATATCCATCTTCTTTATAATAAGGAGCAGACTGATCGACCGTTGAGAGCCCGACTTTAGTCCACAGTTCGTCAGGAGAAAACAAATGTTCCATCAACCGGCCCACTTGAGCGGGAGAACAAATACCTGCTACCAAAGGGGTGACCCCATCCAGTCCCTTATTAAAATTAGATTGATCCTTATACCGGAAAATATCTGTCGCATTTCCCAGAGAATCATGGACTACATATCCGAAGTATCCGCTTTCTTCATCCCAAGAGTAATTTTGCAGGCCGTACGACAAGAGTTTGATGATCCGTTCATACGCCTTCACATCCTTTTTCAGCCCCAGTTCCTTCGCTGCCAGGCGCAGAATCTTCGCCGCCCGCAGATAATAAGCAGAGGTTACCACAGGAGTCACCGATTGATACTGCGATTTATTACCGCGTAATGCATGTTGAGGCGGATAATCATCCCATCCACCGGAATTATAGAAATAATCCCAGGTACGAAGCAGACCGGAACCTGCCATTCGGGTAGGTGAATACGGATCAGCTCCGACCATAAAATCAAAATATTGTTTCAGCCTGGGATATAAGAATCTCAGTGCTTCCTGTGACAGGCTATTGTTCCACAAATCAGCATAAGCATACATCTGAATGGGTAACGGGGTACCGTGATGGATAAAAGCCGATTCACTCCCCACCGGAGTCGTATAAGCCTTGATACATTCGAAAGCCTTGACCGGGTCCACATCAATCAGTCCCAACGCAATGAAGCCGGAGTCCCAGGTATAAAGACTGTTCCAATTCTTACCCGGCGTAAAATGTCTGATGTATTCCTTCTGCGTATAAACCGGATATACGATATTCGACAAGAGTGAGGCTTGCAGCAAACGATTCCCCAGAAGATACTTCTCTCCGCCTGGCAACACCTGGTCTTCAGGCTTCGCTTTTTCCGCAGAACTGATCCGTGCGACCAGTTTATCCGGTGTCGAATGGAAATTTTGCAGTTCCTGCTTCACCTGTTCTTTATTCCCACTGCATACCAGCATGTAAATGGTCTGTTCCGAGTCAGGTTCCAATACGATAGGGCGCAAAAAAGCATTGGCATAATGCCAGTTCCTGTCTCCAATCAGCCTTGAAGATACATGTTCATGCACCCTTCTACGGAAGAAAGACTCCAATTCACCGTTCAGTATCTCCCTCACTTCCGAATGTTGGTAGTTCCAGGCCACGCCATAATAGTTGTCACAATCCTTGTATTTCAGTATAAAATCCTGTTTGGTTTCTCCCACCTCCATTACAGGAGTGAAAGGAATCGGTGTACGGACCACATTTACTTTGTTTATACCGTCAACATCCCCTATAAAGAATCCATCCAGACTGATTGCAACAGTACTGCCCGAAACAAGTTCCAGTTTATATTCTCCGGCCTTCTTTCCATTATAAGGAACTGACAAGAAAGAGAATTCCCCCGTACCTTCCAATTCTACAGATTGTTCCACCAGTCCTTTCAGACACAGTACGGCACTCTCTCCTTTCTTCATCTTAAACCGGAGACCTATCGCCCCGTTTTCCTGCCCCGGAAGAATGTTTACCAGATAGCTCAACCGGTCACCTTTATTCCTGCCGAACCCTTTTCCCAGTATGGAACCATCGAGTGATGAAGTACTGCGCTCCTCATTCCGTTGCCATCCGTCATACACCAGTTTGTATTGAGGGGATTTACTGGCAGGTTCATTCTCAATATAATCAATGGCATTATACCATTGCAGGCCGGACGTATCCGAAACCGCTACCTGCGGATATGTCTCAGGATAATCTATATATGCCATCTGATTCAATACCAGATTTTGAGGCATACTCGTATTGTTGACGCAATGTATCCCGACCAACGTACGGTTATCATCCAATATGTGATAGGTGACATCCGTATAAACCCGGTCTTTCCACTCCAGTTCATAGCGGTAAGTGATGCGGGTCATCTCCGGATTTATTTCCCACGGATAGTAGGATGATTCGAACAGGACATGCGGTACCAACTGACGGTTCCGGTAATACCCGGGCATCACCGAGAAGTCAAAACGTATCCCTTTACGCATATCAGGTATGTGCGAGATACCGGCATAGCGTTTTGAATAAGGCCCCCATGCATGCAATGATGCAATATCATGGCTATTGCCCGAAGAAGGCAAAGGAAAAACAGCTCCTGCACAGCAAAGGGTCATAATTGCGGTCAGAAATGTCATCAAGTATCGTTTCATCTATTACTATAGCTTTAGTATTCGGCACTATGTGCACTTTCATCATTAATTTACAGAATCATTCACAGCAATCCTACGTTATGAAACAGTCGTTACCTTAACCTATATCAGTCGTTACTTCATTGCCATTCACTCGTTACTTCATCCCTATTCAGTCGTCACCTCATTATAGAGCACTTTTTCCTACTGATAATCAAAGAGTTGCAAAAGAAACAAAGAGTATCATCCAATTCCATAAATCCCAACAAGCAAACCACTGATACATCATTCAGTAACTCCTATTCCAGACATATCCAGAGTTACTTTTCACCCCAGCAAACGGATTGCAGGAACCATGTCGCCTGCTCGCTCTTCAAACCCTGCCGTTCCAATACCGAAGGCAATTCATGATAACTCTTCCAGAAATCAGCGATCAAAGCGGGCATTTCAGACGGAGCATACATCACAGCCTCATTCAGACTTCCCATT